>Ga0207127_10077_pt1 | contig 23963 bp, 25 predicted proteins | sample Alteio_BWMinHeat_17_FD_153574 | JGI IMG/M metagenome (GOLD analysis project Ga0207127, IMG submission 153574) | Enriched cells from forest soil in Barre Woods Harvard Forest LTER site, Petersham, Massachusetts, United States -... | ecosystem: Environmental > Terrestrial > Soil > Temperate forest >...
TCTGGGTCGAGTGCGGGTCCCGGCGCTGCCACTGCGGCAGGGCTGGTGGGCTTCGCAATCGGTAGCGAGACCGGCGGTAGCATTGTCGCTCCCGCTATGCGATGTGGGGTCACTGGATTGCGGCCTACCTACGGCCGTGTCCCGCGTGCCGGCGCGATGACGCTTTGCTGGTCCCTCGACAAGCTGGGCCCAATGACCCGCAGCGTCGAAGACACATTGCTGGTGTTGCATGCCATTTCCGGTCCGGACTCAGGCGACCTCTCCAGCGTATCCAGCAAGCTTGATTTCGATGCTGATGCACCGGTTACAGGTCTGCGGGTTGGCTACTTTGCGGCATGGATGAAGACCAACCCCGCCACCGAAGTTGACCGCGCCGCTCTGGAGACAGTCAAGAAAGTCGGCATGGTTCCGGTTGAAGTGTCGATACCAGACTGGCCCTATGACTCTCTCGACGTAATCCTGTTTGCTGAGGCCGCAGCGGCCTTCGAGGAACTGACGCTCAATCACCAGGTAGACCAACTGCAAGTTCAGGTGCCTGACGCTTGGCCCAACCTCTTCCGCCAGTCGCGGTTCATTTCCGCAGTAGACTTCGTGCAGAGTGACCGATTCCGGCGAAAAGTCGCCAACGAAATGGCCCGTGTCTTTTCTCAGGTGGATCTGCTTCTCGTGCCTTCACTGCGCGACGAGATGCTGACGATCACAAACTTTACTGGCCATCCTTCGCTCACACTGCGTGCCGGTTTCGTTCAGGTATCGGAGGCGCGCAGCGATTGGGCTCCGGATCCAAACAATTCTCTTCCAAAGTTTTCACCGTCGCGCCGCGTACCCCACGGCGTTACCCTAATCGCTCGCCTATTTCAGGAAGGTACGCTGGGGCGGGCTGGCCTAGCGTTGGAACGCAGCTTTGGGGTAGCTGAGGAACGGCCACCAGGCTTTTAGATCGTCAATTTTGATGGCCCATTTTTCATCGCCACTGCGCGCACGATGGTGTCCTCAAGACCTGTCGCCGTTACACTCATCATGGTTCGAGGTGATTTCATGAAAAGGCTGGGATGGTTTAGTTGTTCGCGGAAGTTAAACTTCCTGGGATGTCTCTTTGTGCTGGTTGGTGCTTTGTTCTTCGCCGAATCATCGGCGGCGCAGACTGCGCTCACGCCGCAGTATCCTGCCATGCCAAGTGAAACGCCAGCTAAATTCGAGCCTAGGACCAACAGCTTCGATTATGTCAGGCGCGAAGTAATGATTCCGATGCGGGACGGCGTAAAGCTGCATACGGTCATCCTCATACCGAAAGGCGTTAAGGGCGCACCAATCCTGCTTACGCGCACACCTTACAGCGCCATTGAGCTGACGAGTCACGACCCACGGGGCGGAGAGCAGCCGGTTGGCTCACCTAGTAAGCACCTTGGTCCCATACTGAATGGCTACGACAACGCCACTGATGTAATCGTCGAAGGTGGCTACATCCGTGTGGTCCAAGATATACGCGGCAAATATGGCTCCGAGGGCGACTATGTGATGAACCGTCCGCTACACGGGTCGCAGAATCCGACGCCAGTCGATCATGCTACAGACACCTACGACACCATTGACTGGCTGGTAAAAAACATCCCGGAAAGTAACGGCAAGGTCGGTATCCTGGGCATTTCCTATGACGGCTTTCTACCACTGATGGCCCTCATCAATCCCCACCCTGCGCTCAAAGTGTCCGTGCCCATGAACCCGATGGTAGACGGTTGGATGGGCGACGACTGGTTTCACAACGGCGCTTTCCGGCAACAAAATCTGCCTTACATTTACGAACAGGAGGCCACGCCCAGAAACGAGGCAAAGTGGTGGACCAGCCACTTTGACGACTACGAAATGTTCATGCAGGCCGGCTCCGCAGGCGACCTCGGGCGTAGCCGTGGGCTCGAACAGGTCGGATTTTGGCGGAAAATTCTCGCACATCCCAGCTACGACGCGTTTTGGCGCGACCAGGCAGTCGACCAGGTGCTGGCGAACCAACCGCTGAGGGTGCCCGTAATGCTGGTGCATAGTCTTTGGGATCAGGAAGACATCTATGGCGCCATTGCGGTTTACAAGGCGATCAAGCCGAAGGACACAAATAATGACAAGGTTTTCCTGGTCATCGGTCCGTGGCATCATGGCCAGGAAATCGACGATGGCAGCTCGCTCGGCGCCATAAGATTCAATAGCGACACTGCACTCTATTTCCGCCAGAATATTCTGCGGCCGTTTTTGGACCAGTATCTCAAGGATGGTTCGCCCAAGGCCGACGTGCCACCCGTAAGCGCATTTGAAACCGGAACGAATAAATGGGATCGCCTTCCCGCATGGCCGGCTGGCTGCGCGAGCGGATGTGCAGTGCATCCCAGCCGGCTATATCTCACTGCGGGTTTGAAGCTGGGCTTTACCGCCCCGAAATCTGGCGACGAAGCATTTGACGAATATGTCTCCGACCCGAGTAAGCCAGTGCCCTTCCGCGCGCGTCCCGTTCAGCCCGTGGGCTACGGAACGGATTACACCTGGTCGGAATGGCTTGTCGACGATCAGCGTGAGGCTTCAGGGCGCCTCGATGTCGTAGCATTCAGCTCAGAAATTTTGAACGCTCCGCTGAAGATCAGCGGACAGCCGGTCGCCAATCTGATTGCCTCCACCAGCGGCACCGACTCCGACTGGGTGGTCAAGTTGATTGACGTTTATCCAGATGAAGTGGCCGGTAACGCGAGGATGGGCGGTTATCAGCTAATGGTGTCAGCCGACATCTTTCGTGGCCGCTATCGCGAAAGCCTCGAGACGTCCAAGCCGATAGCCTCTGACAAGCCGCTGCAATACCGCTTCGCGCTGCCCACGGCGAATCACGTTTTTCTCCCCGGACACCGGATTATGGTGCAAATCCAGTCGAGTTGGTTTCCACTATATGACCGTAATCCGCAAACATTCGTACCGAATATCTTTTGGGCGAAGCCAGCGGATTACCGCAAGGCAGTGCAGCGTGTCTATCACACGCCCGACCAGGCGACCTTCATCGATCTGCCTTTGGTCGAAACGCCTTGACCCGCGATGATTGACCTACACTAGCAAGGTGAACCATCCTGGATTGGCGACCATCCACCAGTAATGGCACCGGAACCGCCGGAAAGCTGAGTGCGGTGGGTCAGTGTGCAAGCTGAAACACACGCGAACCAACGGCTTCAGTTTGGGTGCGCTGAAAGCCATGCTGCCGCAATCAAACACACTGTAATCACCGTTGAGAAAACGATAGGGAGGATAAAAAGGTATCTCCAGCTCACAACCGTGATGGCGGCAAAGCAAACAGCGAACGTCCACGCAGTGCCGCGCATGAGCGCTAAAGTCTCTGCCGGAAGGCCACCTAGTTGCCACGCTAGTGCCGCCGCGAAAAGATAAAACACGCCGACAGAGAGTCCGGCCGCAACAAAAAGGTCCCAATATGTCCGGCTAAACCCCTGCACGTCAAAGTGAATTGACCGCATTGAGCCAAGAAGGGTCTCAACTCCCCAATTGGGATCGGACTGGCGAAAACCAAGTGTATGTCCGACAGCAAAAAACAGTAGAAGAACAGCGGCGATTCGATAAAACAAAGAGGCCTTCATGTCTTGCCTCCAGAGATAACGGCTGAAGTGTACCACTGTGCTTGGCCCGCACTTGCGACTTAGTAGGAGATGCAAGAGGGCAGCGGAAAGGTGTGTGGCAGACTCCTCAAAGATACACCCTTCTAGGAATCGTTATGCCTGGTAGCGAACACAGAAGCAACCGCGCGTGCTGCTAATTTTTGTCGTTTTCCGCCGGGCGGATGTCAAAACGCTTTGCTGGCCCAGTGGGACAGTAATAGGACTTTTACCCGATTGAAAGGTTACCCTCCGGTGCTGTACACCTGCAGCCAATGGCGACAGGGGCAGCGCACCGCCATTGGAGTACACCATGAACATTCGCATAGTTCTCTGGACTTTGTGTATGGCTGTTGCCGGCTTTATGTTGGCAACAAGCACGCCCTCAATCAGTAGCACTACCATGCTTGGTTTGTTTACCGGAGCAGCCATCGGAGGAGCCGTCGGGATAATGTTCACTCACCGAGCGAGACGCAGACATGCCTAGCCCGAGTCTCGCGCCGTTGGCGGCCTCGAGGTCGGTAGACAACGAGGGCCGTCGGGAACTACGGATGGTTGAATATGGAGACGGGGGGGCACGCCCATTTTGGCCAAAGTCTTCGGGGTTCCGGCGGCCCTTGCTTCATGACAAAAGGCTGTCCCGCGTGGACTATTGCCCGGCATCCTCGCTAAAAGAGCCCGCGATCCGGGATCGACGGATGCTCAATAGTCGCAAGGGGCTGGAGGCGTCCACGCGATTGGAACCCGGACCCACCTGAAATGCTCCATGTCCAGACGTCTGAACATGGCCTGATGCGAAATGGCGTGTTTTCACTGCCTGGCTGGCGCAAAACAATAGTGACAGCCGGAGCGGCGTGACTTATATATCAAATCTCAGCCGTTCGCTCGGTGCAAGACTCCAGGACTCCCCGTCTTTTAAGATGACTCTTTGTTTGACTGCCAAAGCTTCTAGCGCTTCTGCAATCTCTTCCCGGCTGAGATTCACTTGGGCAATCAAGTGCCCCACGGTCGCATTTTGTGCCAGAATCCCGTGCGGCGCGTCTTCCGTACAGGCGCTTGTTCTGACCAGATTATCCATGATCTTGCCGATTGGGATCTCTGGATGCGCATTCTGTCGTTCGCCCAGGAGATTCGCCTTTCGTCCTCACCTGCAGCAGCGGGTTCAAGGAGTGTCTTGAGAAAGGCGCGGAAGCATTTGGGTGGCGACAGGCGCGAAACCGCGGCAGGGTGAATGGACCCATTCGACGAGGAGTGGGAATGGCGGCGTGCAGTTGGAGTGTCGAAGGAGGACCACCCACCACTGTTATCGTGACGCTACTCTCCGACGGAAGTGCGAAGTATCTTGCAGCCGTTGGTCGAGAACTCCCTACGCCACGGATTCGGCGCGAGCAGGAAAACAGGAACGATCCAGATTCAGGTTAAACAAGACGGGGACGAGTTGGTTCTCAGGTTAACTGACAATGGTAAGGGTTTTTCCGCCAATGTGGTCAACGGGCCTCTGCATGGGTTAGGACTAGTCAACGCGCGTCGGCGATTGGAACAGTTGTACTCTTCCAGGCACAAATTGGAATGCAGCGATTTGCCAGCGGGTGGTGCTGTGGTTCTCATCGCAATACCATTCCGCACTCCCCGCCTTGTCCCAATCCATCAAGGCTACGGAGTTGAGTTCTGATGAAAATGCGAGTGGTGATCGTAGACGACGAGCCGTGGGCGCGAAAGCGAATCGCTACGCTCCTCAAAGCTGAAGCAGATGTTGAGATGGTCGGTGAATGCTCCGGCGGCGCGGAAGCCGTCCGCACCATCACTGAGCGCGTCCCGGATCTGGTGTTTCTTGACGTCCAGATGCCGAGGTCGATGGCTTCGAGGTGGTGGAAGCGATTGGTCCCGATCAAATGCCGTTCGTGATTTTTGCGACGGCTTATGACAAGTATGCCATCAACGCATTCGATGCCCAGGCACTTGATTACCTCCTAAAGCCGTTCGATGAGGAAAGATTCAGAAAAGCGCTGAGCCGGGCTCGCAGGGAGTTCATGGAGAAGACTCTCGCGGAAAGAACCCTTCGTGGGCTCCTGGAATCGGTGGAGAATAGGCTGCGCTTCTTGCAGCGGTTAGCGATAAGGTCAGGCGGCTCTATCTTATTTCTCAAGGCCGCGGATATCGACTGGGTGGAAGACTCAGGTAATTATGTGACCCTGCACGCTGGGAAAGACTCGCACATGCTGCGAAGCACGATGAATGCGCTGGAACCCAAACTGGATCCAGATCACTTTGTCAGGATTCATCGCTCCACCATCGTAAACCTCGATCGCGTCCGGGAAATGCAGCCTTGGTTTCGCGGCGAGCAGGTCCTGGTTTTGAAAGATGGCACTCGCTTGAATGTCGGCCGCGCCTTCCGCGGGAAGCTTTTGCAACAGATTGGAAATGCGCATTCGTAACTGGTCCGCATTTACTGCCCCTTGTGGGGCTGAGGGTGGCAGCCCAACCTGGGTTTGCAGCAAACCGTTTAGACGCTGGATTCTCATCGTGCGTAAACTAAAACATCATCCGTGCGCCGACTCGCAGAATCAATAACAGGAACCAACTTTCCTTCGAGGTGCTGGCATGCAACTTAAGCCTTTCCTGCTCGATGCCTGGCTCGATCAGTACGAACACGACATAGAATTCAACCTCGCTGCGAGCACCGGACCGACCTGGACGGTAAACGACATCCTCGCCCTCGCCGACGACGAAACCCGCCACCGCTTCCTGAACCACAACCTGGTCTACGGCCACCCCGCCGGCGCGGACAGTCTGCGTCAGGCGATCGCTGAGATGCAGCGTGTCCCGGTAGAGGCTGTCCAAATCGTGACCGGCGCCTCCGAGGCGCTCGTGGCCCTGATGTGGCTGGCCGCCGAGCCCGGCGCCAACGTAATCATCCCCCTGCCTGGATTCAGTACCTTCTCGGCACTCCCGGAATCTCTTGGCCTGGAAACCCGTTTGTATCGCGTGCGCCGCGAGAACGGTTTCCGCATCGATCCCGACGAGATCAAGCGGCTCGCCGACTCGAAGACCAAGCTCATCCTGGTCAACAGCCCGCACAACCCCACGGGCGCAACCATAGGCGACGGTGAAATGGAAGCTCTGCACGACTTCACCGCCGAGCGCGGCATCCAGCTGGTGAGTGATGAGGTCTACCATCCCATCTACCACGGAAGGCCAACGAAATCGGCGGCGCGCCTGCCGCACGCCACCGTGATCGCCGACCTGTCGAAGGCATTTTCGATTGCCGGCGTGCGCACGGGATGGATGATCGAGCACGACGCCCAGCGCCGCCAGCAATACTGGACCGCGCGCGCCTACTTCTCGATCTGCAACACCACCACCGGAGAAATTCTTTCGGAGATCGCCATCCGCAAACGTGACGTCGTGCTCAGCAAGACCCAGGAAGCCGCCAGCCGAAACCTTAAGCTCCTCGAGCGCTTCATGGCGGACCATCGCGACGTACTCGGCTGGATTCCGCCGCAAGGCGGCATGACCGCGTTCCCCTGGCTGGTGAGCGGTGAAAACGACCGTCCGTTCTGCCAGGCCGCCACCGAGCGTGGGATCCTGCTGGCTCCCGGCGATTGCTTCGATGCGCCCTCGCATTTCCGCCTGGGCTTTGCCGCCGCCGGAGACAATTTCTCCAAGGCGCTCGACCGCTTCGCAGCATTCGTAAAGAGCTGGTCGGCGAAGATGGTCACAGCATGACCGAAACTTTGCTGCGACGGGATCGACAGTACTTGACTGTTGTCATTCCGACGCCGAGCGAGCGAAGGCGGAAGAGTCTGCTTCTCGGCTTGTGTTCAGAAGTAAGTGAGCGCTCACCGCGCACGGGCCTGACGATCGGCCCTTGCTAGACAAGGACGTGATTCCAAGCTATCGGGTTGGGAAAGGCTTGGTTTTACAGTGAAATCCACAAACAGGAAAACCCTGAAAGACCGCCTCAAAAGATATCGCCAGATTAGGATCAGCGTGATCGGCAGGAAGACAGGTCAAACCATTTCTGTCCCAGTCTGGTTCGTCCTGGACGACGACAAGCTCTATCTGCTGCCGGTGCGTGGTTCGGAGACGCAGTGGTACCAGAATGTCCTCGAGAATCCATCGATTCGAGTCGAAGCGAGAGGTACCGAAGCGGCATTCCGTGCAGCGCCCATTAAACAATCGAAACCAGTCAAGTCCGTAGTCGAAAAATTTCGCGACAAGTATGGAGCCGGAGACGTGCAGAAGTATTATTCGAAATTCGACGTGGCGGTTTCGGTGGGAACGATCTAGCCATCAGAAGTGGTGCCCGATCCGCGTTGTGCCGCCTATCTTTCTTGGATCACCCTGGTGGGCATCGGATTGAACGCGATCTGGTACATCGGATGGGCTGACGCCACGGCCCTCAGCGCTGATTCCCGCGGAACAACAAGGGAGCAAGTTTTGCCGACCTGGCGCCGTTCTGAGACTAAAGCTATCAGACCGCTTGACGATGGACGCCACAACGGCAACGGAATGCGTTCACCTTGGAGGTTGGCTACTAGGGCGGGCATCGACAGGCACGTACTCCGCGGAAAATGTCACGAGCGGGATCGCCTACTATTCCACGTCACCGATGAAGCTGCGGATTAAGTACTGGTTGTGTCCGCTCATATTCTTGAATTGGATACCCTGACGAGTGTCACCGACCCATACCACTACGCCGCTCGCATCGATGTTCTCACGGGACGGCGGCAAGCGAAAGGATAACTGCACAACGTTTCCTGCTTCCAACCCAACCACCTCGATTAGCATTCCAGTTTGGCTGATGTTCCAAGACACACCGCGGACCGTCCGCATGCCGACGCTGCACATTAGTTCTGTGTGGAGTGGCACGCGCACACTTCGGCGCCGGTTCTGCAGCATGCTTCCCCGCACGGTCCGCAACAGACGGCTCAGCTTTTGCCGGTCGATGGGCTTCTGAAGGAAGTACGTGGCCCCCAGCGTAAATGACTGGCGCATGGTCTCTCTATCGTTTCGCCCCGACACCGCAACGATTGGAGTAGATTTGTTCCAGGATGACTCGCGGATCCAGCTGGTAAGATCCAGGCCATGCAAGCGCGGCATCGCCAGGTCAAGGAATATGCCATCAAACTTCTCTTTCCCAACCAGCAGAGCTGCTGTTTCGCTGTTGTTCACGGGCTGAACTTCTGCCTGAAGTGAAGTGAACACCTCAGCCATCAGCTTCAGGCTCGGCGCGTCATCTTCCACGACAAGAAGCTTTAGCGACGCCATGGGTGATCCTCCACTGCTTAAAAAAAACAGGCCGACAAAGCTGGTGCCTCATTTGGAGCCATCCGCGCGCGGCTTCATAGACACGACGAGGTAGTCGCGTTCTTTACCGTCCAGATCCTCAACCCGGAGTTTCATCTTGTCCTTCTCCATCCGAAACTGAGCCCTTTCGCCGACCGGCAACAGCGCAGGATGCTTCTCGTCCTTAGGGCGAATTCTGTAGGTGATCTTGTCTGACTGGACCACATATTCCTGGCACAAGAGTACCTGGGCCTTCTTATGACCTGAGTCTGTGCCCAAAACCATGCCTGAGAAATTCTTCCCGCTTCTCTCATCGTAGCCGCAGTCCACGGCATCCATCTGAAGCAGGGTCCCACTCTGATGCACTCTCACATCTTTCCCGTGCATAACAGAAGTCAAGAGCAAGACCCCAATCAGGCTTTTGTACGTCATGACGTCAGTCTCCCCTCGATCACAGTTGCGATTGCATTCGATTCTTCAATCGTTTCAGACCTCTTTGTCAGCTAGGTGCTGTGAGTGAAATTTGTACCGTGATGACCGTGCTTGCGGCGGACCTCGCTGATCGTTGGGTTGGCGAGGCATGGGTTTTCGAAGCAAGCCATACCCGGGTAAGCAGGTCCGCTCAAGGCCCGGGCAATACTAAGTAGGGCGGTCGAACCGCAAGCCAGACAGCTCATGTGCGCCGGGGTTATGACCTCGCAGTCCAGACAAAGATTGGCCCGCTGTAAAGGTATGAGGCTCGGGTCCGAATTATTCATGGCTACCCTCCAAGGTGCTGTTTCCGGACGTGCCGACTGCACTGACTTGACCTGGAGCGCTCATGCCAAGCCACAGGTCGGGAAAGGGAGACGGAGGGATGATCCCAAACCCGACCAACCTGGGGTTGAATCGGATGAGCAAGTCCTTTGCTTCGCTGTGCCCCCCAGGGGGAAGGCCGTTAGAGCTGGGGAGGGGAAGTTCACTTTTAAGATCGGAGCGAGTCCTGTTGTTCTCGGGAAGTGGCGTTTGGTTTAACATACCCTGGGTTCAGCAATTGGTAAGCCATGGTCCTGGACACCTTTCACCTATTGTTCACAGCAACTTAAACGTCGTGGGCCGATAGTATCGTCCGGAAAATACGAATCGGTTTTGGAAACCGGACGTGGGGAACTGGCGGCTACGGATCCCTTACTTTGGGCACTCCGGACTCTGGGTAGTCAGGCTTGCGCGTTACGGCGGTCAGTCAGGCGGTTACCCTAGTACTCTGCGCTGGGTACTATTTCTGCTGGTAAATAAGAACTCAAGCTATGGTCAAAAACAGTGAGCCGAGGGTGTTGGCCGGCCGATGGCGGCACTTCGCATAACTCGACCGCAAAGACAAAATCGAAGAGCCGATGGAAGTTGCACGCGCCAATCCGGCCCGCAGCAGGGAGCACCAGATGTCCCATCGTCCGGTGAATGTCCTTGAGGTCCGCGATCTGTCGGTGCGCTTCTATCTGGATTCGGACCACGAATTCACCGTCCTCGACAAGATAAGTTTCGATATTGCTCCCGGTGAGATACTCGGCCTTTTGGGAGAATCGGGTTCAGGCAAGACCACGCTGGCTCTCTCCCTCCTGCGCCTTCTGCCTCCCGCGGCAAGAGTGGCCGGTGGCTCGATTCGCGTTCGCGGTCGTGATCTGTTAGCGCTGACTGAGCGCCAGCTTCGCCAGGTTCGCGGCGCGGAAATTTCCCTGGTCTATCAGGATTCCGGCGTCTTGAATCCCGTAATGCGGGTTGGCGATCAGGTAACTCACGTTATCCGAGCGCATCGCAGTTGGACAACGCGGCGCGCACGCGAAGCCGCTGAGGAGGCTCTTGCGGCAGTGGGCCTGGGCGGGTCAGGTCGCATCTACACTTCCTACCCTCACCAATTGAGCGGAGGACAACGGCAGCGGATTGTGATCGCGCAGGCCCTGGCCTGCAAACCAGCATTGGTGATCGCCGACGAACCCACTGCGTCGCTGGACGCCGCCACTGCTGCCGAAATCGTTGATCTGCTGAAACGGCTGAAGACACTTTCGGATACATCATTTCTGTTTATCAGTCACGATCCAGCTACTCTGGCCATGTTGGCAGACCGGACCATGGTGATGTACGCCGGTCAAATTGTGGAAGACGGTCCCCTTCGCAAAGTTTACGCGCAGCCCTTGCACCCATATACGCTCGCCTTGCTGGCATGCGCTCCGCAGCAAAGGGCGGCTGGTACCTTGAAGGACCGTGGGCGTCGACTTCCGTGCATTCCAGGCAGCCCACCTGACCCGATGGCAATGCCGCCGGGCTGCTCCTTCTCGAATCGTTGTAAGGATCGAATGGAAGCGTGTGACGTGCGCAATCCAGAGCAGTCCCGTCCTTCTGCCTCCCGGTCCGTTCGATGTTTTAAATATGGGGCCGAACGGACATGACACCCCAGGCCGTAACAGCCGAGCCCTTGCTGCAAGTTCGAGGTCTATGCAAAACCTACAGCGACAGGCGTTGGTGGCAGGCGCAGTTTCTTCTCACTGCGTTGGATAACGTATATCTGGCCATACAGACTGGCCGCACATTGGCGCTGGTTGGGGAATCCGGCTCAGGAAAGACGACTCTTGCCATGTGCCTGGTGGGCCTGGAACAAGCGGATTCCGGAGAAATCTGGTTCGAGGGAAAGAATCTTTTGGCGCAGAGCGGCCGAAACAGAGCGGCTGTGGGGCGAGAAATTCAGCTCGTGTTCCAAGACTCGACCGGTGCGTTAAGTCCCCGCATGTCTGCTGCTCAGATCATTGAAGAACCGTTGCTCATACACCGGCAGGGGAAGCGCAAGGAACGTTCAGAGTTGGTGCTGGAGATGATGGCAAAGGTTGGGCTCTCACCAAAATGGAAAGACCGTTGGGCCAACCAGTTCAGTGGAGGCCAACGGCAAAGGCTGGCCATCGCTCGAGCTCTGGTCCTAAACCCCAAATTGCTGATATTGGATGAGGCATTGGCGGGTCTTGATCTTTCGATTCAGGGGCAAATTGTGAATCTTCTTCTGGACCTGCAGGAGTCGGAAGCATTGAGTTACCTGTTTATATCCCACAATCTTGAATTGGCAGGTCAGGTAGCCGATGAAATTGCGGTCATGTATCAAGGCCAGGTGGTAGAGCGCGCGAGCCCAACGCAGATCTTCATGCATCCCCGCCATCCGCATACTCAGACACTGCTCGCAGCTGTGCCCCCGAGACTTGCGTACAGCGCTCAGAGCGGAGGCTAGGAGATTCGCATGAGATATCTCGGACTCCGTTTTCTCCAAAGTATTTTCGTGCTGCTGGGCGTGTCCCTGCTTTCCTTCATTTTTCTCGAACTTGCGCCCGGCGATTTCTTTGATGAAATAAGGCTGAACCCTCAAATCTCGGGGGCAACGGTGACAAACCTCCGGAAGCAATATGGTCTGGATCAGCCGCTGCCCAGGCGGTACGTCCGATGGGTGAATTCCGCGGCAAGAGGGCAACTGGGATTTTCATTTGCCTATAACGCGCCCGTGGCGCCGCTGCTTTGGGCCAGGTCACGCAATACCCTGCTGCTGACCGGATCGGCCACTATACTAGCCTGGCTGATCGCCCTTCCCCTGGGAATTATGAGCGCTGCGCGAAGGCACGGGTGGATCCACCATTTGTGCGCCCTGCTGACGTCGACGCTATTGGCGACTCCGGACTTGTTATTGGCGCTGGGATTCCTGTTTTTAGCGGTCCACTTCCACTGGTTCCACGCGGGTGGCATGTTTTCGCGAGAGGGGGCGGCAGAGGGCACGTGGGCGCAGTCGAAGGATCTGGCTGCGCACCTAGTGCTCCCGGTCGCGGTCTTAGTCCTGGGCAGTCTGCCGATATTACTGCGCCATACGCGTGCAGCCATGCTCGAAGTATTGGATTCCGCGTACGTGCGTGCGGCCCGAGGGCACGGAATTTCGCGCTGGCGGATATTGTTTCGTCATGCCCTCCCAGCAGCCATCAATCCGTTGGTTTCCCTGTTCGGTTTTTCTCTGGGTTCGCTTCTGAGCGCGTCTCTATTGACGGAAGTAGTCATGAGTTGGCCGGGCCTGGGACCGCTTCTACTGGAGGCGGTATTGGCGCGCGACATCTATGTCGTGATTGGCGCCGTGGTCTTCTCCACGCTGTTCCTGGTATTGGGCACGCTCGTGGCTGATGTTCTGTTGTTTGCCGCGGATCCTAGAATTCGCGGGACCGGAATTCGTACGACCGCAATTCGCACGAAGGGGCTGGCGTGAAACACAGGACGGGAATGGCGATTCTGCTGGTTTGCCTGGGAGGGCTGCATCTGGCGGTGCTCACGGCCGGATTTCTTTCTCCTTATGACGTGGCCCAACAGGATCGTGAATTGCCTTTTGCTCCTCCCACCCGGATTCATTTCATTGATGGGCAAGGAATAACTCGTTGGCGTCCTTTCGTATGCCTCCTCGCGGAAGATCCTGGTCAGTTTGGCGTCTATCACGAAGACATCCAGAAGTGCTTTCCGATTCGCTTTCTGGTCAAGGGGACAAGCTACAGATGGGGAGGCGTGTTTGAATCAAGTCGACATTTGTTCGGGGTCGATCCTCCCGCACGGCTGTTCCTGATGGGCACGGATGGCTTTGGGAGGGACCTGTTTTCGCGGTTCCTGTATGGAGGGCAAATCTCCCTGTCAGCGGGGTTGCTAGCATCACTGTTGTCTCTAGCCCTCGGGACGCTGCTGGGAATGGCGTCAGGATTTTACGGAGGATGGTTGGACGCTGCGATCATGCGTTTCGGGGAGCTCTTCATCGCCTTGCCCTGGCTATATCTGCTATTTGCGCTTCGCGCTTTTTTGCCTCTCAATGTCAGTCCGGCCCGGGCGTTTCTGCTGCTCATTGCGGTAATTGGGACAGTTGGGTGGGCGCGCCCGGCACGGCTCATTCGCGGTGTGGTGCTTAGCGGCAAAAAACAGCATTACGTGCTGGCGGCACGAATCTTTGGAGGGTCTGGCGTATATGTGATGCGCCGGCATATCTTGCCGCAGACGTACAGTATCATCGTTACGCAAGCGGTTCTGTTGGTTCCCCAATATATCCTGGCTGAGGTGACGTTATCTTTCTTGGGTCTGGGCGTAGGTGAGCCTGTGCCTAGTTGGGGTAATATGCTGGCAAGCTTGCAGCAGTATCACGTTATGGTTTCCTATTGGTGGATGTTGCTGCCCGGCATCGCGTTGGTTCCAGTGTTTCTTGGTTATGTGCTCTTAGCGAATGTACTGCGGGTTCCAGGCCACGTAAGAGTTTAAGTGTGCACGCCGGAGGCGTCGCGGCGATGGAAGTCCGTGTCCCACGATTCATTATCGCTGTTCTGGCTGGGGTTTACCTTTGCGCGTGTGCTCCGGCGATGCTGGCCCAATCGCCGCACCCTGACGAAGAACTATTCACTACTAACAATCGCGTGGGGCATTACGGCGGCCGTTTGGTAGTGTCGCTTCGTTCGGAACCAAAGACACTCAATCCTGTCATCTCCCTTGATATCTCGTCCCGCGAGGTGATCGCCCAGATGACGGGCGATTTGATCCACATTAATCGACTTACACAAGAGACGGAACCCGCACTGGCGAAGACATGGCAAGTGTCTGCCGATGGGCTTAAGTACACTGTGCAACTGCGCCGGGGACTGCGTTTTTCTGACGGCCATCCGCTTGATGCCGATGACGTGATCTTCAGTTTCAAGGTATACTTCGACGAAAGCGCCCATTCCCCGCAACGCGATTCGCTGACGATTAATGACAAGCCAATTGCCGTCAAGCGTGTCGATGCGAACACGCTGGTTTTCGAGTTGGCCAAGCCCTATGCGGCTGCGGAGAGGCTTTTTGACAGCGTGGCCATCCTTCCCAGACACCTGTTGGAAAAGGCTTACCAGGAGGGCAAGCTAGGGCAAGCCTGGGGCTTGGGAAGTTCCCCCAGCGAGATAGCCGGCGTCGGACCGTTTAGATTGAAAGAATACGTGGCGGGACAGCGGCTCACGCTCGAACGTAATCCTTACTACTGGCAAACCGATCGCCAGGGGAATCGGCTACCCTACCTGGATGAGGTCACTTTTCTCTTTGTCACCAACGCAGACGCGGAAGTAATTCGCTTTCAGGCGGGAGATACGGACGTCATCAACCGCTTAGGCGCTGCAGACGCCGCCGTCCTGGGAGCGAACCAGTCGATCCATCTGTATGATCTCGGCCCCGGCCTTGAATATAATTTTCTTTTTTTCAATCTGAATACAGCAGTGCCTGCTCAATCCGCGGAAATTACGCGAAAGCAAAAATGGTTTCGGGAGGTCAAATTCCGCCAGGCAATTTCACTGGCAATTGACCGCGACGGCATTACCCGCTTGGTGTACCGGGGACGAGCGACACCAGTGTGGACTCCCGTTACTCCGGCCAGCAAATTCTGGATTGATGCCGCAATTCCTCACGTTCCGCGTTCGGTCGATCAGGCAGGAAAGCTGTTGCATTCCGCCGGGTTTTCCTCGAAATCAGATGGCACATTAGTGGACGCGGCGGGTTCGCCGGTGGAGTTTTCCATCATTACAAGTGCCTCGAATAGCCAGCGCACACAGATGGCAACCATGATTCAGGCGGACCTCAAAGAACTTGGGATTCGGGTCCAGGTTGTGCCCCTGGAGTTCCGCGCCGTTCTGGACCGTATTTTTCAAACTCACGACTATGAGGCGGCCGTCCTCGCGCTAGGCGGGGGAGACGTAGACCCTAACTCGCAGATGAACGTCTGGCTCTCGTCCGGCAGCGATCATCTGTGGAACATCGGACAATCACATCCCGCGACTGCCTGGGAGGCCGAGATCGACCAACTTATGGAGAAGCAACTGTCCACCTTGAAGCCTGAAGCTCGCAAACTTCTGTATAGCCGTGTCCAGGAAATTTTCGCCGAGAACCTTCCACTGATCTGCCTGGTAAGTCCTAACATCCTGGTGGGAGCAAAGAACCAGGTGGCCAATTTCGAACCTGCGATTCTGGATCCCCACACTCTTTGGAACGCGCAAGAGTTGTTCTTGCTGGGAAAAGGATCAACCGACAAACCATGAGCGCAGCGCCCGGAAGAGCCAAGCAAAGGGATGAGGGTCGATTGCCTGATGAGCAACTGGTCCGGGATTGTCTCAAAGGCAGAGAATCCGCCTGGTCAGCTTTGATTAACAAGTACAAGAACCTGATCTTCTCCATCCCCATAAAATATGGTTTCTCTGAAGAGGATTCGGCCGACATTTTTCAAGCAGTTTGCATGGATTTGTTGACCGAATTGCCTAATCTTCGCGAGCCCAAGGCACTAGCGGGATGGCTGATCCAGGTGACCCGTAACAAATGCTTTCACCGGAAGCAAGAAAAGGTGCGCCATCTCATGACCGAGTTAGAAGGTGACGAGCCATCTGAGGACGAGGCCGCCCACACTCTGATTTCAGAACTTCAACAGGACCAGCTTCTGCGCGATGCTCTGTCCAGACTGGGGCCACGCTGCCGGCAACTTGTGCAGATGCTGTTCTTCGAGATGCCGGCACGTCCTTATCAACAGGTGGCGAAGGATCTGAAGCTGGCTCCGGGTTCGATCGGTTTTATCCGCAGACGTTGCCTGGATAAATTACGCGAGCGCCTGGAACAGATGGGCTTCTCGTGACCACACGGAAGAAAGCTTCCAAAGGCGTCGCTGCATCCCGAACCGAACTGCTAAGACAGCTCCCTCATCTCACTAACAAGACCGCACGAGCAAAATTCCTGGGTACGCACCGGGATCTGCTGCACCCAGACGTAGCCTATTGGCTTACCCGGCTGGTTCCCGAACGGGCGAAGGTCGACACCCGTAGCGCCACGATTGTCGCGGAGATGGCTGTCACCATCGCGCGGAAACTGAAAGATAAGGCCGCCATGGCTCACAGTCTTCGTGGTAGAGCCAATGCGTTTCATGTCTCAGGCAAGAACCAGGCCGCCATCGCATACCACGAAAAAGCTCGCAAGATGTTTGTGGCCCTCGGCGACAAACCCGAAGTAGCCCGCACCTTGAGTGCGTCGATTCAACCGCTTATTTTGCAGGGAGAATACCGGCGCGCCTTTGCTGCGGCGGACGAGGCCCGCCGGATTTTTTCGGCAGTGGGCGACGAATGGCGTTTGGCACGGGTGGAACTGAACCTGGGCAACATCTTCGACCGGCAGGACCGGTTTTCTGAGGCTCTGGCCTGCTACGAACGGGCTTACAGCTACTTTCTCGCCCACCCTCAAAAGGATCCAGAAGCGGTAGCGGTGGCGCTGCACAATATCGCCGGCTGTCTCGTGGCCCTGAATGATTTTCAACGGGCGGTCGCGACCTATCAGGAAGCGCGTTCGTTCGCTCAACAACACGGTATGCAGGTGCTGGTGGGCCAGGCAGATTACAACGTCGCATGGCTGTATTACCTCAGGGGCGAATACAGGCGGGCGATCGACCTTTTACGCGCTACTCGAGAGACCTGCGAAAAGAACGGTGACCAATATCATTTCGCCCTCTGCCACATCGACTTGTCCGACATCTATCTGGAGTTGAATCTAGGCAAAGAAGCCGCCGAAATGGCGGAGAAGGCCTCCTCTTGTTTTCAACAGTTGCAGATGAAGTATGAAACCGGAAGGTCTCTGGTGAACCTGGCCATTGCCATGAGCCGGCAGGGACAAACCGCTCTCGCGCTCGAATTCTTCGCCAAAGCGCGCAAGATATTTGTGGCGGAAGACAACCACGTATGGCCGTCTTTGATAGATCTCTATCAGGCCCTTCTCCTCTATAACGAAGGCCACGATGTTGAGGCCGAACAGCTTTGCCTGTCCGCACAAGACTTCTTTCGCAGATTCAGGCTGGGCGGCAAATTGGTCCTGTCCCAACTCTTGCTGGCACAGATCCACCTACGTTCTGGAAGGTCACGAGCTGCGCTGTTGCAATGCACGGCGGCTCTCCGTCGTCTGGCTAACCTGGAGTTGCCACTCCTGAATTGCCAGGCTCAGTGTCTGATGGCCCAGATCCACGTGCGCGCGGAACAGCCCACGCAAGCCTACGAGTGGTATCAGGCAGCGCGACAAACATTGGAGACCTTACGTACCACCCTGCCCGGCGAAGAGCTGAAGACTTCCTTCATGAAAGACAAGCTGGAAATCTATGAAGGCCTGGTGGGCTTGTGTCTCGAGCGCGGATCCGGGCAAGCGGACAAAGAAGAGGCCTTTCAATATATCGAGCAGTCAAAGTCGCGTAACTTGCGCGATCTGATGTTCAAAGGAGGGTCAGAGTTTCACTTGCGGTTGGATGTGGATAGCGAGCTGTATCGCAGAGCGCGCGAACTACGGGCCGAGATAAATTGGTACTCACACACGCTTGAAATCGAGCAGCTTCGTAGCGACAAAAGCTCTCCTAAACTTCTGCGAATTCAGAAAGAGGCTCGGAAACGGGAGGACGAACTTCTGCGCCTGGTCCGTGAGATGCCATCTGTAGAGGCCGAATCTGTCGGACTGGCCGCTTCGAAATCAATGGCCCCGGAAGAAATTCGCTCCACCTTGCCCGCGGATTACATGATCGTCGAGTATTTCCAGGTTCGCGACCACTTTGTTGTGGTTCTGCTCAACCGCAATGTCTTAGAGATTGTGTCGGTGGGCGCCAGTTCACGCGTTCTGGACTTGCTCACCCGGCTGCAGTTTCAGCTCTCCAAATACCAGCTCGGGCCGGAATATGTCAGCACCTTTGGCAGTTCTCTCCTGGAAGCCACCCAGCTCCATTTGAAGGAGCTATATCAAGAGCTGATAGCCCCAGTCGCTGAGCGTCTGCAAGGGCATCACCTGGTGGTGGTACCTCATGGGCCGCTTCATCGCTTACCCTTTCAGGCGTTGTTCGATGGGCGCCAGTATCTGATCGATTCATTCAGCATTTCCTACGCGCCGAGCGCGACCATCTACAGCCTTTGTCAAAACAGACCTGCGAATGCAAGCGGGGCAGCGATCGTGCTGGGTATCCCTGACGAAGCCGCCCCCCTGATTCTCGATGAAGCCGGAGCGGTAGCGGCTGCGATTCAGGGCTCAGAGTTATTTCTTGGGAAGAATGCCACGGCAGACCTGCTGCGAGAAAAAGGAGCCCACAGCCGTTTGATCCACATCGCCACCCACGGCTATTTTCGGCAGGATAACCCGATGTTTTCTGGAATACGCCTGGGCGACTCGCTCCTGAGTCTTTATGACCTCTATCAATTGAATCTTCCGGCAGAACTGATCACGCTCAGCGGTTGCGCCACCGGATTGACGGTGGTGGCGGCTGGCGACGAATTGCTGGGACTGGCCCGGGGCCTGATCTATGCGGGCACCCGATCGGCTTTGCTTACGCTCTGGGATGTCCAGGACCGAAGTACTGCAGAATTCATGACCTCGCTTTACCGGCATCTCTCGAATAACGGAGACAAAGGGCTGGCGATGAAAAAGGCCACCTTGGGGCTGCGAGAACGCTATCCCCATCCATACTATTGGGCCCCGTTCATACTGCTAGGCAGCGTAACTCCCAGCCCGTCATGAAGATGGCGGGGTAACTAGTCCGGCCTATATTTTTCCCTGGTTTCCTCACCCTTACTAACCAAACAATCCCATGTTCTGAGAGGCAGGCGATGAAACACTTTTCAATGCAGGATTGCGTCGATTTTGTCCGTTGGGTTAAAGACGAAGAAGAGACTGTTGCTATGCAGAAGCACCTCGATGAAGGCTGTACTAAGTGCTTAAAAAATCTGGAAATCTGGAGGCATATCTTGAAATTCGCAAACAAGGAAAGTCAGTACGCACCACCGGAGTCCTCAGTTCGCATAGTGGAGGCCAGCTTTGCCATGCGCGGGTTACTTTCGGCTCGCACGGAAAAGTTCGAGCTGGCGACTTTGGTTTTCGACAGTTCCAAGGTGGCACTCGCGGCCGGAGTGCGTGGCGGTTACGCCTCCGCCCGGCAGTTGCTTTACAAGTCAGGCAGTGTCTGCATCGACATGCACATGCAGCCCAAGCCAGGATCGGAGTCCGTGGTTTTGATGGGGCAACTTCTGGACTCGACCAGGCCCGCGCATGGAATCGGAGACGTGCCAGTGAGCCTGCTGTGTGAAGGGGACACGCTCTCCCGGAAGACAACCAACCAGGTTGGGGAGTTCGAATTCGGGTTTGGTGCGGTCCGCGATGTACAGCTTGTGTTCGGAATTGGGGAGTCCAGGCTGCTGGTGGTGCCAGTTCCCAACGCAAATAACTGAATCTGGGTAGGTCACTTCAGTAACCATCCGGGTCGGATGCCCGTAATCTTGAGTGATGACTGGTCGGGTGCTGAAATAGGAAAGTCGAAACAGGATACAAGGTTGGCGCGAGTGGTTGAAGTGCTTGGTTAAGGAGATAGCATGAAACGCTGGATAATCGTTCTACTGTTCATGGCAGCTTCGGTATTGCCGTCGGCCGCGGAACAACGGCTCATTGTGCGCGACAATCTGGGACTGAATGGAATCCGGCTAACTTGTGCCATCCTGAACTGCACGCCTGGGCAAAGCCTGGGCGATCCCGACGGGCAATTGTTCCTGGTCACCACTAACGACCTGGTCAGTCCGACTGCTTTCTTGACTCCCCTAGCCAGCCAGTTGGGCGTGGTCAGTGTCGAAGTTGACCGGCAGCTACGTCTGGTAGGGCCGTTTTCTACGTCAATTCCCGAAACCCTCACAGACAGCAACCTGGTCGTTTACTATGGGGCTCCGGTTTGGAACGGATACGCGAATCAGCCAGCCAGCCGGATCGTTCGCGCTGCTGAGACGCAGAATGCGTTTCACGTCACTGGCGCCGGCACGGTCGCGATGATTGACACTGGAGTCGATACCGAGCACCCGGCCCTCTCAGTTGTTCTGGTCCCGGGATACGACTTCACCAACAACACTCCGAACGCTGATGAGAAAGGCGCGCTGAACCACTCCTCGGCTGCCGTCCTTGATGGCGGCCCGACTGAGGCGCTGTTTGTGAACCCATCCACGTTGGCCGTCGTCAACCAAACCACGGCGACATTTCTGAGCGGGGGACCGTACTCTGGATTCGGCCATGGCACCATGACCGCCGGGGTCGTTCACCTGGTTGCACCGACGGCGAAAATCATGCCCTTAAAGGCATTTGGTTCCGACGGAGCCGGCTATGTCTCGAACATCGTCCGAGCCGTCTACTATGCGGTTGGCCGCGGCAGCAAAGTGATCAGCATGAGTTTTAGCTTCGACTCTTCGTCCAAAGAGTTGGTGAAGGCGATCAACTATGCCAACGGTCGCGGCGTGATCTGTGTCGCTTCGGCTGGTAACGATGGCGCTAATGTGCTCGTCTATCCGGCCGCTCTATCTCATGTAATGGGAGTTGCATCGACCACCGACTACGACACCCGTTCCAACTTTTCCAATTACGGGTCCGATGTTTGGGTAGCCGCTCCGGGAGAAGGCATCATTTCCACTTACCCCTATGGCACTTATTCCGCCGCATGGGGAACTTCCTTCAGCGCGCCCTTTGTTGCCGGCACCGCTGCGCTCTTAGTTGATGTTTCTGCCAATGTGAACCAACAGAAGGCGGCGCAGGCGATCGCTCACGCAAAGTGGGTGTCCAGCGACATGGGCAATGGTCGCCTGGATACCTACACAGCAGTGCAAGCCTGGATCTCCACGTCCAGGTGGTACTAGTCCACGGCCAGACAGCTCTGATCTTGAGTAGGGTCAGCCGAAATGGCGCATCAAACCAGGGGGCTTCCGAGCCCCCCTGAGGGCTGATTGGACTCTCTCTCCGCCGCCTATAGCCGGGATATGCCCGTACCAGCACGTAGCTTCCCTTTGCTTCGCGGCAGATGCGCCTTCCTCTGGTGCGCAGAAGCCGGGTGAACCCCGCCTCCCCAATTACTCCTCCTCAATTACTAAGGTGATCTATCACCAAAGTTACTTTCCCCATTAGATTCTTATAAGGCAGGGCTCAACGCGATACGGGTGTGCGCGTGGAGCTTCGTTGTCAACTCATCAGGCGGCTGGGTGGGCAGAACGTTGCAGAGAATCTTGTATGTCGAAGAAACAAATAGTCGTCGGCGAGGACGACCAGGCCGTTCGTGACGCCCTGAGCGAGTATCTGCGGTCTTTGGACTACGAAGTCGTCGAGGTCAATAGCTGCGAAGGCATCAGGGAGTCCTTCAAGACGTCGTGCCCAGATGCGGCCATTTTGGACTACTCCTTACCTGACGGGACCGCCCTGGATCTGCTGCCCTTTCTGAAGCAATCTTACCCCTCGGTGCCTTTGATTCTGCTGACCGGGAATGGGACTATCCAGTTGGCGGTGCGGGCAATTAAAGAAGGGGCAGACCAGTTTCTGACCAAACCGGTCGAACTGGCTGCCATTGCGGTGATCCTGGAGCGGGCGCTAAAGAATCAACGGAACTATCAAAAGCAGCTTGCCGGAAAGGTACGAGAAGAACGAGATAGCGTAGACCCTTTCTTGGGCACGAGCGGCGCCATCCGCCAGCTCGCAGAACAGGCCGAAAGGATCTGCTACAGCGGCTGTCCTGTGCTCATTGCGGGAGAAACGGGATCGGGCAAGGGCGTATTGGCGAGATGGTTTCATGATCATAGTCCCCGAGCCGACGAGCCCTTCGTTGACCTCAATTGCGCCGGTTTCGGACGGGAGCTGTTGGAGACCGAGTTGTTTGGACATGAGATGGGCGCTTTTACTGGTGCGGTGCGACGTAAGACGGGCCTGTTCGAGGTGGCTCAACGAGGCAGCATCTTCCTCGATGAGATCGGAGACATGGATCTGCAGATCCAGCCTAAGCTGCTCAAGATCCTGGAGGAAAAACGGTTTCGCAGGCTGGGCGACACACAGGAGCGACAGTTGGACGTTCGCCTGATTGCAGCCAGCCACCAGGATCTGGGTCAATTAGTGCGGCAAAGGAAATTCCGGAGCGACCTCTATTTCCGCATCAGCACGGTCGTGGTGAGAGTACCGCCGCTGCGCGAGAGATCAGAAGATATTCCGGTGTTGGCACAACAATTCTTCCAGCGGATTGCGGTCGATCTCGGAAGACTGCACCTCACCCTTTCCGATCAGGTCATGAAAGCGCTGACCGAATACTCGTGGCCCGGTAATATCCGGGAATTGAAGAATGTAATTGAAAGAGCGGTCCTGCTGGCGAGTGGGGAAACCATTCGGCCGATGGACCTCCACCTGGAATTTGCGGAAGGAATGCCTGCCAGCGGCAATGAATCCCACCTTACTTTGAAGGACGTTCAACGCCTTCACATCCAGCGAGCGCTGGCCGCGGAGCGCGGCAATGTCGTCCGTGCCGCAGTCCGGTTGGGAATGACCCGGAGCACTCTCTATAACAAGATCAAGACACTCGGAATCAACCAGAGCAATAGTCAGGACAAGGGTGGGGAGGAAAAGGGCGCTGCGGCTTCCTCCTCAAGCTGAAGTGCTGCTCGCGCAAATATCCGTCCGGGACTAGGTTGGTGTGGGGCGAACACTCTTGTCCGCCGCCCTTGAGGTTGATTTGTAACAATTTAAACTCACCTGAGGGACAGCGACTACCAGTCGCCAGCTTTCGGACGCCGAACAGCAATCCGGGGAGAGTTCCCAAATCGCTGTTTGCCGACCGACCGCCGACCGACCAGCCGATTCTCGGGTGGTGAGTGCTATGCGATATTTCGCCAACCACGATTACTAACGTCAGCTGAACGCTCGTTTTCGACTCCCTTGCAAGAGCCCTGCTCCCATATCCTTAAATTCAAAAAACCGCTGAGCCGTATTCAGGAGGAATTGTGCCATATAGACCCATCGCTATTTTTAGCTTCGCGTTAATGAAGAACCTGACTCTCTGCGTGCTCTTGCTGAGCGCGACTTTTGCAACTGACCAGATGAGTCATACCTGTAGATTCACGCGAGGTCCTCTGCAAGGTCAAACCCACACGCTTCCGAATCGTAGCCCCACGGCCGTGGGCTCGACCTGTTCCGACGGCCTTACCAGCAGCGGTATCGCCGTTCCCG
>Ga0207127_10079_pt1 | contig 23823 bp, 21 predicted proteins | sample Alteio_BWMinHeat_17_FD_153574 | JGI IMG/M metagenome (GOLD analysis project Ga0207127, IMG submission 153574) | Enriched cells from forest soil in Barre Woods Harvard Forest LTER site, Petersham, Massachusetts, United States -... | ecosystem: Environmental > Terrestrial > Soil > Temperate forest >...
CTGGAGGGGTTGATTCAATTTTTCGAAGAGCAGCAGCCAAAAGAAACGCCAGATCTGCAAAAAAGCTTCTTCTTAAAAATGTACCTTGTTGCTTTGAAAGAAGTGCAGAAACAATCGCCTGATTGGAAGGAGTTATACCCAAACCACCTGGAAAAAGGCCAGTTTAAAGAGTGGTTTAATAAGAGGGTAGTGCCCCTTATTCTTCAAGTCAACCCAAATGCTATTATGGGCCCTCTAGCGGGAGATTTAACCACAGATCTTCTGATTGAGCTAGGAGTGAACAGAATCCACCATATTTCCACACTCTTTAAAAAAGAAAGCGCGGAAGACATCCAGAAAATTCTCAAGCAAAAAGATTTTAACCTTGAACAACATCTCCTAAAGAATAAAGCGCTTTCTGTCAGACAAAAAGTAGAGGGATTGCTGCAGTTCGCCTTCGATAAAATTCCGCAAGCTGCCTTTTGGTTGCCTGCGGCCGCTGTGGGCAGGCTCATCGGGCTTGTATCACCTTTGATTGACAAATACCTTCCTCCATCGGTTCCTCCATTTATGAGAGTTATTATCAATCAGCATCTTAAAACACTGATTCCGGCCTTATGGCCGATTGCGAAAGCTCTCAAAGACCGCCGTGTAGGGACTGTTTTGGGGCTTATAGAACATGCAAAGGCGGAGCTTACCCAGTTAGCAGAACGTAAACCAGAGTCTCTTGACGCTCTTTTAGAAGATGTGAAGGGACTTATTTTAAAGCTTTAGGAAACTATGTTTATTAAAAATCAGCTCTCACAACTTGCATCGTGCGATGCTGAGGGTCAAGCCAAGCGGGTGCAGGCCATCTCCCTCGCTCTATTTACAGGGGTGACAGCTGTTGCTCTGGCGATGATTTTCCTGAATGGTTCCTCTTTTACTGCCGCAGGCACCTATCTTATGCAGGGCGGATACAAGGTGATTGCCCCTCTCGTTGCTTTTGCCATTTTGAGTGCGGCTAGCTTCATTGCTTTTACGTATCTAGCACGCAAAAAACCTTCTATAGAAGAGGAACTAATAACGGTTTCAGTAGAAAGACCTGTTTTAGCAGAAAGAAACATCGTCGCAGTAGAAGTAGAAATAAAGCTTCCTGAGCAGAAGCCTGACTCGGAACAGGTGCGGGAGCTTAGCGTGGATTTAGCTCAGCAACAATTGCCTGCAGTTGAAGAAAATAAAGCTGTTCTTTCCGTTCAGCCACAGCCACAAATATCTGCAGCAGCTGTTGTAAAAAAGCAGGCTGTAGCAGGGCCTACTATGACTCCGAAAGCCCTTGTTACCCCAGCGATTTCCTTTGTGTGTGATTCATTAGGCGCGCTATTGGGTGCCCTTGCTGCAAAAAGTTTAAAAGATCGTGGAGAGAGAGAGAAAATAGAGAGTAACTGTCAAGAGCAGGAAGCTAAGCTTCGTAAAAAATACAAGGGAGATCTCTTACAACAAGAACTTCAAAAGCTCCAGAAAGAAACATCAGTAAAGATTGCAGAGCTTGATAGAGATGAGCAAAAGTCTGCAGTCAAAGCTGCAAAAAATATCACAGAGGTCATTGCGTCGATCAGAGCAGATTTAGAAGAGAAATATCCTCTCTTTGTTCTTTTGATGGCTGCATCGATGGGAGTCCCAAAGCCTTCTCGTAAAGCTTTAAGATCTCTTCGAAAACCAGAAAATCAATCTTTAGCCCATCTGGTTCAGGTGATGAAAACTTGTAAGGGGGAAGATTCTCTGCAAAATTTTGTCGCTGATTTTTACAGAACCGTTCTAGAAAAAATGGAAGTGAGCGAGAAAGATCTAAAAGCTCTCTATAAGGAGCTCAATCTAAGTTCAGACACTACAGGGGACGTTTTTCAGAGGTGGTTTTCTGAAGAAATGTGGCCACGCATGATCGCCAAATGCCCGGTAGAAGAAAGAAATGGCTTGGAAGTGATTAAAGAAGGTCTCTCTGGGAGATTATCAGCTCACTTCAATCCAGAAAACAAACCTTCTTTGAAGGGCATGATTCAAAAGATTGAATCTGAAATTCACTTTGTAATCTATTATGATAGGTGCGTTGAGAAGTTAAAGACATTAGATCAGGAAATGGACGTTGAGGGGCGCACTAAGATATTTGAAGAGTTGTCCGGTTACAGTATTAAAGGCTGGTTTACGCGCCGGGTTTTGCCACGTATCATTTCCGATCAAAACGAGATAAGAATTTTTATAAATCAGTTAAACAAGTATGGTTTAGCCGATGAGATTCAGGTGAGAGCTCTTTCAGATCCTAAAAATCAAACATTCGCTTATCTTGCTGAGATCGTAGAAAAAGCTAAACCTGAGTTGCTGATTACTTATAGTAAATGCAAGGCTATTTTAGAGGATTTGGATCGAACAATGAGTCCTGCTGATCAGGAATCTCTCTTTGAAGGGTTAGATTTCCCAAATCCTGAGCGTTTTACAAAGTGGTTCTCTAAGCATGTTGTACCCCTTTGTTGTTCTTCTGTAGAGGCGAAAGAGATTAAAAAACCTGTAGATCAGCTAATCAATGCGGGGCTGCTCTTTAAAGCTTTGCTACCTCCTATCTTTAAAGTTTCTACAAAGTTTGAGGAGAGCTTTTTTGAAGATAAATCTCTCACCGGGCTTGCTAAAGTTGTTCAGGGGTTTAAAACAGAGGGGACTGCACCACACGAGGCGTTCTTATTCGACTTCTGTAGCGATCTTTTAACCAAAGTGGCTAAAAAGATGGATACTGAGGAAGGGCGCCAAAAGCAAGCGGATGCTTATAAGTATCTGGATAGAGAAGCTGTTTTGGGAAAACAATCTTTGCAGAGCTTTCTCTCTTGGTTTCATACACATATTTGCCCGCTTATTTTTTCTGCACTCACAAGAGAAGAGATCGACCAGATCTCCCAGCAATTAGCCCTCCCTATAAAGCTGCTCTTAGAGGCAGGTCCACCGTTCTTTTCTGAAGGAATGAGGGCCATAAAGACTCTGTATTTTGATCTTGCAGGAGTAGAGATGCAACTAAAGGATGAACCATCTAAAAGAATCTTTTTAAATAATGCTCTTAAGGATGGTAAAGTGTTCGTCTCTTTCCTCAATCCTTCTAACTTCAAAGAGGAGTTCTCAAAAATACGATCATTGGGTGACCTTACCAATTTTGTAGAGACTTTAAAAAAAGGGCGTACCACCCCGCACGAGGCTATTTTATTAGATGCCTTGAGTATGCTTTTAAACGCTGCTGCTAGCAAGAGAAACGATCAGGAGGAAGTAGATTTTAATCGAGGGACTTTTCTAGAAATCTGGGCGCTTATTTCTTCTGTTTTTGATGAGACGCTTGTGGCAAACGTTGTAGAGCAATTGGAAAAGAACCACTCGCTAAAAAAAGTAGTAGAAGCAGTCGTTGTTCTCTCTTCCAAAAGCAAAAGCGAACATAATCAAAGACAGTTTTTGGAGGATAATTTCCGACAAATCCCCCTGTTCCTCTCTCTACTGAGCCCCTCTAAAGATTTTGAAAAGAGGCTTTTAAAAGAAAAATCCCTGACAGGCCTTGCTGAATTTGTACAGAGCTTCAAGAAAAATGAAACTCCTCATGAGAACATCTTATTAGACTATTTTAGTGCTATTTTAACTGCTGCGGCCAAAATTGAGGGACGTGAGAAACAGGAAAAAGCCTTTGAAGACTTTGATAATAAGCGTTTTGCAAAAGAAGGTTTTAATTTCTTTTTAGAATGGTTCGATAGTTCTATTTATGCAAAGCTTATTAAGCCTCATATGGATAAAGTGATGCCTGGCGTTTTGGATGAATGCGTGAAGCAGCATTCCTTAGAGAAGTGGGTGGAAGAATCCTTATTTCTCTCCATTAAAGATATGGGTCGAAAGGGCGTGTTAGAGATACCTGGAGCGATTCTAACGGTCATTCATCGCACACCGAAGATCGCAGTATCGATAGCTGTTGCAGGAATTATGGCTGCCATCAGACCCTTTTTGGGACTTATCCCTAAAGAAGTTCCTCGCTTTATGGTAGACATCCTTAGAAAACACCTTGGGAGTGTCATCGGAGCTCTTTGGCCTATTGCTAAAGAACTTCCAGAGCGTCAGGGGGGAGATATCGCTAACTTTACGCTGCTTCTTATCGATCAGTTCTCCGAACTAGGAAGGCAGTTTGATACTAAGCCCCCGCAATCTCTTCAGGAGATATTGGGCGCCTTTCTTAAAACTCTGGGGACGACTCATACGCAGCTATTGCAATGTCACTAGCCACTCGCTAAACTCGCATTATGACTAAACTAAAAATCTGGAAAGAAGAGCGCTCATGGGAAGAAGCGGAGCGCCTCTGGGAAGAAAAAGCAGCTGTCGCGAGGCGCCTAAAGCCTTTAAAAAGACTCCCCATTCTCCCTTCCATTCCGGGCATCACTCCTGAGACGCAACACCATTTAAAATTAAAAAGCCTCTTCTACATCCTCTTTCATAAGGAAGGATGGAAAATCATCCGCTCCTTCTGCAAACACCCTCTAAGATATGGTCTGCGGTATCTGCGCTCCTCTTTTAAAAAAAAGAGCTACATACGAGAGGGAGATTTTTTTTACTATGGCTTCTCTTCTCAAAAGGCTTTTTTAGAAAAAGCTGCAGATCCAGAGAGTCTTTTAGTAGTAGGCTTTTCTTATTGCCAAAAGCCTCACGAATGCCCTTCAGGCAGATTCACCCCCGATTGCATCAGAGATCCCGATAACCTCGTCTGCAGCCAATGTCCTATTGGAAAAGCGATCCACGCCCTGCCAGAAAGGGCCATTCCCCTTTTAATTCCCACCATCCACTACATTGGCGAGCAGATCTTTACCCTCACCCATCAAAATCCGGCCAAGCAAATTCTCTTTCTCATCACGGCTTGTGAGCTGACTCTCGAGATGTTTGGAGATCTCGGCAATATGGTGGGGGCTCTGGGCATCGGCGTGCGGCTAGATGGCAGGATCTGCAACACGATGAAGGCTTTTGTCCTCTCTGAAGAGGGCATCAAGCCGGGTCTGACGGTTTTAACAGACAGCACTGAGGCGAAGGTTCTGCAGATTCTGCGTCTTTTGCGGGGGCAATGAGATGCTTTCTGCGAAAGGGCTTGTTGCCGCCTTCTCTTTCAAAGGGACGCTTGCGCGGTGACTGCTTGCAGGCGTGGCTACAGCAGCCTTGATAGGTCTCTTGGCAAGAAGGACAAGAGATGTAAAGCTCGTTGCAATCCATATTCGCACAGTTGTAGTGGATGTCAGAGGGGAGGGCGCAGTGGCGGCAAGAGGCGATGGGCTCTGCCTCTTTTTCATCGATAGGGACGGCCAGCCTATCATCAAAGACAAACACCTTGCCTTTCCAGTGGGCGTCGCCTTCTTTTATCCCGTAGTTGATGATTCCGCCTTCCAATTGGTAGACATTTGTAAAGCCTTTTACTTTTAGAAGGGCAGAATAGAGCTCGCAGCGAATGCCTGCGGTGCAGTAGATGAGCAACTTTGTCTTTTTAGGATCGGCCATCTCTTTTAACTTTTCAGCATAGGCGGGAAAATCTCTGAAGTTTTCTAGAGGAGGCAGGAGAGCTCCTTCAAAGTGGCCGACTTCCGTTTCGTAACTGTTGCGCACATCGATGAGCAGCTGATTCTCTTCAGGGTTTTCCAGCATTCTTTTCCATTCAGAGGGGCTCACCACTCTCCCTGTTTGGGAAGGATCCACCTCACAACCAAGGGCGGCTAATTCTGCGCGGTATTTCACTGTCATGCGTGGGAAGGTGTTTTCATGATGCCTCTGGATTTTAAAAAACATCTCTTTAAACCGCGGGTCTTCTTGCAGCCAAGACATATAGCTTCTAACATCTTCTTCAAGACCGCTCATTTGACCATTGATGCCTTGTTCCGAGAGGTAGATGCGTCCCGTTAAGTCTCTATTTTTAAAGAAATTTTTATGCTTTTTTACCTCTAAAAGGGGGTTGTCCAAAGGGGTAAAGCGGTAGTAAGCGAGAACCAGATACTTCATAAAAATGCCTCCAAGTGGAAAGCATTATACACGAATAGAATTTCTCTTGAGAGAAAATGGTTCAAAAGTTATGATCCTTGCTCTCTTGTCCTTTATTTTTTGGAGAAAGAATGGCTCGTTATAGAGATCCTAAGAATCGAATCGCCCGTCGTTTTGGGGCAAATATATTTGGTCGTGCGCGCAATCCTCTTGTCAAAAGGCCCAATCCTCCGGGGATGCATGGAGCCCGCAGACGTAAGAAGTCAGACTATGGGCTGCAGCTTGAAGAAAAGCAGAAGCTGAAAGCTTGCTACGGCATGCTGGCAGAAAAGCAGCTTGTCAATACGTATAAGAAGGCGCTTCTTGAAACGGGAAATACGGTAGAAGTCTTTATGACAAAACTAGAATGCCGTCTAGATACCGTTGTTTATAGACTGCATTTTGGGTCGACGATTTTTGCAGCGCAGCAGCTGGTTTCGCATGGGCATATCTTGGTTAATGGGAAGAAAGTGGATAGACGTTCTTTTCTGGTAGAGCCTGGGATGGAGATCTCTATTAAGGAAAAGTCGCGCAAGGTGCCGGCGGTTGTGGCGTCTCTCGAGACAGCTCCGCATCCCGTGCCTGATTACTTAGAGCTCAACAAAGAGCGTTTTACAGGAAAACTTCTGCTGCTTCCTCTTCTGGAGCAGATTGAAGGGCAGCTTCCGCTCCCCATCAATATTCCTGTTGTTTGCGAGTTTCTCGCTCACCAAAACTAATCCTGTGAGCTGCTCCGTAGGGAGCAGCTCATGTTTTTCCAATTTGATTTCTTGCAACAAATAATCAATTCATGCTACAATCAGGTATTAATTTGGATGAACATGGCCAAACCGATACCGGAACATCAATATTTAAAATATTTACGTATTTTAGGTTGGCGTTTGGAAAAAGGAAGTATGGATTACAATCTTTATAATGGCAAAGGACAGTTTCTTTGTTCAATTAAGATAGGGCATGCTAAAGGGAAGAAACGAGAGGTTGTAGCTGAGAGTATCAGAAAAACAACGAAGTTTTGCGAAAAAGAGGGTTTAACATGGCCACCAAAAAAGAAATAGATCAACATTTAAAAATAGCTCTTGAGGAAATTGGTGAAATCGAACCTTGGTTTGATGAGGATGTGAATGCCTGGATTTTTTCTCATCGTCTTTACCCCGTTGAATATGGGGGAACATCACCCAAGGAAGTCGTTAAAAACTACCCTAAATATCTTCGAGAGTTTATTAAGCAGCGTTTGGATGATAACCTTGCTCCTGTAGTGAAAAAAATGACCAAGGGGCGTGGTGGGAAAAGAATTGGAGCAGGAAGACCAAGGGGTTCAAAAAGAGTTGCTCCCACAACAACTGTTAGACTCAGAGTGGATCAGGCAAAATGGATCAAAGAACACGAAGATGATTTGAATAGGCTCATTTCTGGTGAAAAGGTGCTTATCGCAGCGCGAAAGAAAGCAAAAAGATGCTAGAGCTCATGTTCTTTTTCTTTTATTCTGAAAGGAACCAAGGCAAGAAGCTCTGAGCTTTTTGCGACAAAAGCCCCCACCACTAAAAACCCTCCAAATAGCAGACACTGCACTGCAAAAGCCATCAGCTGATGGCCAAAAGAGCGCGGTAATGCCAAGGCATTCCCCTTGAACCAGCCAACTGTGGGATCATTGAAATAAGCCCCCACAAGCAGCGTTCCACCCACTGCAATAAGAGAAGCCGCAGTGATTCTACCAAGAGAGCTCCAGAAGGGACGCAGAGAGAGCACATGCTCCTTTAAAATGAAAAAAAGCAGAAGACCAGCGTTGATAAAGGTCGCAAGGGTGGTGGCAACCGCAATGGAAACCGCCCCTCCTTTACAGACAAAGACAAAAAAGGCATTGAGGACAAGATTCGCACACACTGAAAAGAGCGAGGTCAAAGTAGGCGTTTTGTAATCTTTTTTAGCGTAAAAAAAGCTGGCGAAGATGAGCACTAAAGACATCGGCAAAAGCCCCCCTCCATAGCCCCACAAGCAGATGGTGGTGTCGATGATGGCCTCTGTAGTGAAGTGACCTCTTCCATAGGCGAGATTAATCCCTGTAAAGCCCAAAATGAAAAGAGCGCACGTCACGGGAATCATCAAAGCTGAGGTGCGGTTGATGGCAAAGCTTAGAAAATGGAGGCATTTGGCCTCATCTTGCGCCTCTACAGCCCTGGAAATGGGAGGCAAAAGAGCGCTTGTCATAGCCACCCCTAGCAAAGCAAGCGGCAGCTGCTCGATGCGCAGGGCATACCACAAAATGGCAGGCCCTTCTGGATCCGCAAGCCTTGCAAAGATCGCGTCGAGCCCACTATTGATCTGCATGGCTGCCACCCCGATCAAGCTCAAAGCAAGAGGACGTAGAAGGTGCCCCAGTTGGCCTCTTGTCTTTTCTTTACGCTGCCAAAAAGAGGCCTGGATGGCTCTTTTTAAATAGTGGTAGACAGGGGGCAACGTGATCAGCCACTGCATCGCAAAGGCAAAAACGATGAGCATCGATAGGAGCTCAAGAGCAAGAGGTGCAGGCATTTGCCATACAAAAAAAAGAGCGCCTATCCAGATCACATTGAAAAGAGAGGGCGCGGCGCTTGGAAGAAAATAGCAGCCCTCGCAATTCAAAAGAGATTGATTGAGGGCATAGAGACAAATAAAAATTAAAGAAGGAAGCAAAAGCATGGTGAGTTTGACCACTTCTTGCGTATAAGGCGAAAAATCTCCAAACCAGAGAAAGCCTCCCAAAATCCCCTCAAGAGCTATTGTGAGCAGGCATAAAAAGCGTGTGAGCCAGGAGGAGAGCTGGTAGAAGAAAATAGCCGCTTCCTGGGGGTCTTTTTTGCGGAGCGATTCGAAATGAGGGATAAAAGCCACGTGGAGGCCCCCTTCTCCAAGGAGCCTTCTGAGTAGCAAGGCAAAGCGAAAGGCCATCCAGAAGGCTGCCACAGCAGGCATCACCCCAAAAGCGGCTGCCATGGCAACTTCTCTGCCAAAACCGGTGAGCCTGCTGATGAGGGTGCCCGAAAAGAATTTTTTAACAGAGGAGAGAATGGTGGCAGAAGAGTCTTGCATACGCCTTTAATCTTTGAAGGTTCTTTTCAAGATATTAGGGGAATGGTACTATTTCCCTCTTTAAGTTTCTTGTTTTGTATGGAACGTATCCCCTCAGAAGATCTGCTCATCGGCGCCCACACCTCAACGGCTGGCGGCATCCACCATGCTTTGCTAGAGGGAAAATCGATAGGCGCCACCACTGTCCAGCTCTTTACGGCTAACCAAAGGCAGTGGAAGCGCAGGGTATTGAGTGAAGAAGCCATCGCTCTTTTTAAGGAGACTTTGATCCAGACGGGGTTGCGTAAAATCATGAGCCACGCGAGCTACCTTATCAACTTGGGTTCTGCCGATCCGCTTCTTTTGCAAAAAAGCAGATCGGCTTTTCAAGAGGAGGTCGAAAGCTGCCTCTCTTTGGGTCTTACTTTTCTCAATTTTCATCCAGGTTCTGCTGTGGGTAGCTCTAAAGAAGAGGCTCTAGATCGCATTGTGGAGAGCCTTCTTCTTCTAGAAGATCTTTTTGTCGACGATGATTTGCGCCTGCTTTTAGAGACCACAGCTGGACAGGGAAGCTCGATTGGCAGCACGTTTGAAGAGATCGCCTATATTTTGGAGAGAACAAAAGATCGGCTGCCGATAGGCGTTTGCATCGATACCTGCCATATCTTTGTTGCAGGGTATGATATCCGCACAGTGGACACATGCGCAGAGACCATGGATCACTTTGATCGCATCGTGGGAAGAAAGCATCTCCATGCCTTTCATATCAATGATTCTATGAAAGATCTCGGCTCTAAAGCAGATAGGCACGCTCCTTTAGGAGAGGGAAAGATAGGCCTGGAGACCTTTAAGTTTTTGATGACCGATTCTCCTTATCGTGAGATTCCGAAATATCTGGAGACGCCGGGCGGCCCACCGCTTTGGGATAAAGAGATCTGGATGCTGCACGAATTTGCTAGGAAAGCCAGCCAAAAACCCCCTGTGAAGAGTGAGAGATGAGAACAAAGATTAAAGAGATGAGAGGAGATGAGAGTTATCTAGGTCGAGAGGTGACCCTCAAAGGCTGGGTGCGCACTGTGCGAGACCAGAAGAACTTCTTCTTTATCGAGATCAACGATGGCTCTACCCTTGCGAATTTCCAGATCATCGCGGATAACTCCCTTCCTCATATGCAGACGCTGGCTGCTCAGCTCACCACAGGCGCTTCTGTCGCCGTTACGGGGGAGATTGTCAAGAGTCCTGGTGGCAAACAGAACCTTGAGATGCGGGCGACAAGCCTTTCTCTGATAGGCGCCTGCCCACCTGAAGAATACCCCCTGCAGAAGAAAAAGCACTCCTTTGAATTTTTGCGCACCATTGCGCATCTGCGCCCTCGCACCAATACGATGGGAGCTGTCACACGCGTGCGCAACACAATTGCCTTTGCGACGCATCAGTTTTTCCAAAAAAAGGGCTTCTACTACCTCCAGACGCCGATTATCACCCTTTCAGATTGTGAAGGAGGCGGGGAAATGTTTCAGGTGACGACTCTCAAACCGCCTGTGAAGGACCCTGCGCAAGATTTTTTTGGCAAAGAAGCCTTCTTGACCGTCTCTGGGCAGCTCAATGCAGAAATCTATGCATGCGCCCTTTCTGATGTCTATACCTTTGGGCCTACTTTTAGGGCCGAAAATTCCAACACGACGCGCCACCTTGCAGAATTCTGGATGATTGAGCCAGAAATGGCTTTCGCAGATATCAACGATAATATGGATATGGCTGAGAAGTACCTGAAAAGCGTTTTTAAGGCTGTTTTGGAAGAGTGTCCTGATGAGATGGATCTCTTCGATGCGTTTATCTGTCCAGGTGTGAAAAAAAGACTCCAAGAGGTCGTTGAAAAGCCCTTTGAGAAGATCACCTACACAGAAGCGATCCATCACCTGGAAAAGAGCGGCAAGAGCTTTGCCTTTCCCGTGCAGTGGGGTTCTGATCTGCAGTCCGAGCATGAGAGATACCTTGCCGAAGAGCTCTTCAAGCGCCCAGTTATTGTGAGAGACTATCCCGAGAAGATTAAAGCGTTTTACATGCGTAAAAACGAGGATGGGAGGACAGTAGCTGCTATGGACGTCCTAGTCCCTGAAGTAGGGGAGATCATTGGGGGGAGCCAAAGAGAGGAGCGCCTAGAGGTTCTTTCTGCCAAAATGGACGCCGATGGACTCGATAAGGAGACCTACTGGTGGTACCTTGAGCTCAGAAAGTACGGGACAGTCCCCCATGCAGGCTTTGGGGCGGGCTTTGAGCGCCTTATCCTTTTTGCGACGGGGATGGAGAACATCAGAGATGTGATTCCCTTCCCTCGCTATCCTGGCCACGCTGATTTTTAAAAAAACTTTATCTTAATCCTGTCTTAATATTTATAAGGTATAATTTGCTGTAAATAAACAAATTATAAAGGTTAAGTTATGAGCTATCAACCCACTCATCTATTCGAACGAGGGTTTTCACGTGAAACTAAAGTAGGGAGCACCCCTGAAAATCCTTATTATCGAAAGGCTGCTATTAAAAAAGGCCTTTATATTACAGCGCTTGTAGTAGGGATTCTAGGGCTTGCTGCTTGTGGAGCTGGATTTGCAATCCATCAGGGGTTACTCCCTGCAGGAGGACTCACCAATCTCCATCAAGTGATTCTGATGGCAGGAAGTGGAGTTGGGGGAGCCATCCTTATCTCAGCTGGAGTAGTTGGTCTTATTAAAAGAAGGCGGAGTGAAAAAGAGATCGAAGGATCCCTTCTCACGCGCATCCGTTGTCGGGGAGAACAAGTAGAAAACGCCTCTTCAAATTGTAAAGCAGAAGAGATTGATGATCTCGTCTACACGAATCCCGAACTGGGTTTTGCGTTTGTGGTAGATGGGACAGGTCATGAGAATGCCAGAATGCGTACAGCACTGATGGAGCATTTCGATGCTTTTACTGAAAGCTATATACAGGGAAGACGTCTTTGTGAGACAGAGGACGATTTGAAGGCGCATTTTGAAAATAAAATGCAAGAGCTCCATCTCCAGTTTCAAGCAAACACGCCTCTCAATAGGAGAAAAGTTTGTACAGAGGAGAAGGAAAAGAACCAGCAAGCAAGCATATCGGAACTGGATAAACAAGCAGGCAGGACGGCTCTTGATGAGAGGGAGGGAACATTTTCAGATGAGTCCGGGACCTATAAACCCGCAATGAGCTTTGTTCAGCTAGTTCCACAGAGGGGAAAACTTTCCTTATTAATCGCTCAAGCGGATGATACTATGGTGGTTGTCGAAAGAGACGGTAAGCTGGAAGTCGATAGGGGGCTGCTAAGAAAAGCGCAAGTAGGAGGTGTCGGTCATATGGATAAACTGCATACCACTTGTATTGACATTACGGGTGCAACAAGGGTCATTGGTCTTTCAGATGGCATTGGAGAATTCATCACCTTTGACCGCCTACAGCAAGAAGTGATAGGAACTTCAAGCAGAGAGCTTTTTGATAAGTTAAAAGGTGCGGTTATGTTTTCAAATGAGCAAGCAGCAGAGGTTGGGGCGAATGGAAGAACCTTTAAGAAATATGATAGTGCTGATGAGACACACAGAGACGATATGGGTCTTTTTGTTTTGGATATCCTGCCAGCTTAAAGCGCCTTCCTATTAGAGCATATGGAGGCGCACTAGTTGGATTTATCCCTCTTTAAATAAATCTTCAAGAGTCACCTGGCCATTAACAAGTTCCTCAGAATATAGTGTCGGTTTTAAACCATGTGCAGTGATCATGCTCAAGAAAAGCGTTTTTTTGGTTCTTGTTTGTTTTCTAAACACTTCCATTTTCCGCACAAGTTCTTGATAATAAGCTTTATCGATTGAAAAGAGATTGCCAGAGCATTTGATTTCACAAATATTAATAACCCCATCTTGACGGTCAAAAAGTAAGTCAATTTGAGCTCCTTCTTGGTTCTCTTTTGCTCTTGGAGAATGACGCCAAGTACCCACATGAGCCCCCGGGTCGATATGTAAAGCACGCCGAATCTGATTGATGTGTTTATAGCAGGTCGATTCAAATGCATAACCGGCCCACGCTTTCCAACCCGACTGATTAGATAGGGATAACCAGAACCCCTCATTTTGTTCCTTTTTAGCTATGGTTTTCAAGTTAGGTTCAACCCAACAGAGATAAAAAAGGCTATATTCATCATCCATTATATAGTACACCCCCTTATCCTTATGGCCATAGGGAACAAGACTTGTGACGAATCCAGCTTCTTCTAATTCATGCAACCTATCGATAGTACTTCCCCCATTAGGAAGTCTAGATAGGGCAATGAGCTCTGCCTGCCCTATCCCGTACCGATGTTTAGCAATAAATCGAATGAGTTCCTTATAAGGTTTTGGGTCTTCGAAAAGCGATTCAAATAGACGCTCAAACTCATTAACCAAAGGACCGTTGCGTTGAAAGCAAAGTTCATCGATCAATTGATGGGCTGAGTAACCTTTTCGTATAAAGGACCAATAGAGTGGAACTCCGCCTAAAACTATATAAAGATCGAGAATTTGCTTTCGGTTAAGTGGAATCCGGTATTTTTTTAGGAAACTCTCTGTTTCATGCAATGAGAATGGTTGTAGATGGATCGTGCGAGTAACTCTATTATGCAAACCACCTTTATTATTGATGATATTATTAATAATCCAGGAAGTAGCAGATCCACAGATAATGAGCTTAATACGTTTGTCAAAAACCCAATAACGGTTCCAATATAACTCCAAAGCTGTCAGTATTTTTGAACGCGGGGTCGCCATCCACGGAAACTCATCAAAAAAGAGAACCACCGTCTTTTCTTTTGGAATATTGTTGATGGTTTCAGTAAGTTCTTCAAAGGCATCGTCCCAACTTTTCTGAGGAACGAGAGAGGGACTTTGATAAAAAGTTTTACCTACTTGTCTTGCAAATTCTTTTAATTGAGATTTTAAAAGACCTTTTTGGACACCTGTTACATGAAAAAATACGCATGGCAAAGAATCCACAAGGTTTTTGACTAGGTAAGTTTTGCCTACCCGCCGCCGTCCGTAGATAGCAATGAACTCTGATTTTTTAGATTCAATGAGTTCTGTCAGTAGCTTCTGCTCTTTAACGCGCCCTATGATCGGTTCTAAAGGGTCTTTAATTTCGGCTTTTTTCTTGGCCATGTGTGCTTACTACGCGCTTCAAACATAAAGTCATGTTTCACGCGCGGGTTTTATTTTTTTTAAAGTCGCGCTTCAAACATAAAGTCATGTTTCACGCGCGGATTTCATGATAGCAAAAGTCGCGCGTGAAAGCAAGGTTTTTGGATATCCCGCCAGCTTAAAGCCCCTCCTCCTTAGTCACCCGTTGCAGGAGAAGTTTCACCACCTCTTTGGGATTCAGCCCTTCATACACTACTCTATAAACAGCTTCCGTAATAGGAAGCTCCACGCCCGCTTTCTTCCCCAACTGCCTTGCAGAGAGGCACGTATAAGTCCCTTCCACCACCATCCCAATTCTAGCTTTCGCCTCTTCGGGCAAGAGCCCTTCCGCAATCAGTTTCCCAAAGCGGTAATTGCGACTTAAGGCAGAAAAACAGGTGACGCAGAGATCCCCCATCCCTGCAAGGCCATTCAATGTGTCCGGTTTACACCCCTTCACAACGGCCAGTTTGCGAATCTCGTGAAGGCCTCTTGTCATCAGCGCCGCTTTTGCACTATCCCCATAGCGCAGTCCATCACACGCCCCACACGCAATCGCAATGATGTTTTTCATCGCGCCCCCCAACTCTACCCCATTGATATCAGGGTTAGGATAGATCCTAAAAGTCGGTGTCGAAAAGACTTCATGGATAAAGAGCATCACGGCTGGGTCGTAAGAACTGCAGACCACAGAAGCAGGTTTTCCCCTCGCGACCTCTTCTGCCATAGAAGGCCCACTAAGACACCCTACTTGCGAGCGAAAGCTCTCCCCCAAAACTTCTACCACCACTTCACTTAAAAAAAGCCCGGTGTTTTGTTCGATTCCCTTTGATGTCAAAACAATAGGACAAGAAGGAGCGCCCGCTTGCTTCACTTTTTGAAACACTTCCCGCAATCCAGCAGAAGTCACCCCCTCCACAAGGAGTTCCTTATCTTTAAGAGCCTCTTTTAAATCACTCGTAAAGGAAAGCGTCGGTGGCGGCGGCACTCCCTTTAATTTAGGATGCTCGTTATGTTCTCGCAAATACTGGATCGTCTCTTCAACCGTCCAGGCAGTCACTTCGTAGCCTTTATTCGCTAGCAAAACAGCGAGACAATAGCCCCAAGCCCCCGCTCCCAAATAGCCAATTTTATACATAGCTTACTCATCTTTTGCTGTTATATAAGAAGAAGAGGGTAACTTCCGGCCCCTCCACTTGTCAATAAGCTCTTCTGTAGGATAGTAGAACTCCTGCGCAAGCTCAAAAGGGTGATTTGTAGGTGGCTGCACACCTGTGATTTGAGAAAAAATCTGCGCGTCTCGAGCTTGCAGGGAGCGTTGGACAGCAGCCACGCTTTCGCTGTTTTTTAAGGGCGCAAAGCATTCTTCTCTTGGATAAACAAGCGCGGAGACTTTTTTTCCAAAAGGGAGAAGATCAAAGATAAACTCCTCAAACTTCCACGCATTGGGTTCCTCAGGGAACACGGTTCCTGTGGCTGCTGTCCACCTTTTCACAGCTTTTTTTGCGGCATGCAGAGGAAGCGTGAAACCAGCCGTTTTTTCTATAAAAGAGAGAGAAAAACAAAAAAGACTGGTATTGGCAAGAGGGAAGGCGAATCCTTCAGGTGTAGAAGCTCTTTTCACCTCTTCAGGACATTCCGAATACTCTACTACAGCAGGTTTCCCTTCCTTTAACACCACAATCCCCACCTTTTCTTCCGCATTTTGACGAAAAATCGCTTTTAAGGTGATCTCATTACCCAGCCTATTGTGAAAACCCAAGAGTTCTTGATCAAAAGGGTCTGCCAAGAGATTATCAATCAGCGTAAAGCTCACAGAAGTGATCCCCTGCTCTTTCCACGTTTGAAAGAAAGAAGAGGTGGCGAGCTGCCTTAAAGCGCCTCCATTGCCATTAGGGCCTTGTGCAAGTAGGCCAGGAGCCTCTAAAAAGAGATTCCCTTCCCTATCGAGAAGAGGCCACATCTCTTGACAAAAAAAGTGTACCTGAGAGGCTATTAAGCCAAAAAAATGGTGCTCTTTGAAAAAGAGCAGAGTCTCTTCATGGTTGAGGGGAGAGGTGGTGACGACCCATTCCAAAGGCCTTCCTGCTTGCTTACCGGCAGCTTTTATCTTTTCGGCAAGGAGCTGGAAAAGGCTTTTCTTTTTGACAAGAGAGATGGGATAACAGCCTTTAGGACCATTTAAACGCAATCTTGAGCCTTGCCCTCCAGCTACCGTGAGAGCCATGCATGCGCCTTGAGAGATCAGTGTGCGGCCATTTTTCTCATCTTCTGAGGAACCTTTGAGAAAATAGTCTGAGAAAGGCTCTAGAGGGCCTATTTTCCATTCTAAAGCGCACTTCTGCTCTCTTAAAAAAAAGGAAGGGTCGAGCTTTTGCACTTGAAGAAGAAAAAGCGCTTTTTCAGCAGGTGAAAGCAGTTCCCAGCCTTCAAAAAGATGGCTTTGATCCATTTGAGCAAGCTTGCTGCGCGCTTCTTCTTCAGAGAAGGGGGTGTTTTGATGAGGGAGAGTCATGCGCATCGCACTTTCTTTTCTTTTTCTCCCATTCAGAATAGTACTTTAGCTTTAACTTTTCGATCACTTTCCTTTCTTGAAAAGCTCTTGTGAGTTCTTGCTGCTTCTGGTCTACTTTCTCTTCGCTTTTTTGAATATTTTGATAGAGATAGTATTTGTATCTCATGGTCAGAGCAGAGAGACGCTCTTCCTGCAGTAAAACCAGTTTTTTTTTCTCCTCTTCTAAATCTTGCAAGAGGATTTTCAATTCTTGCTGAAGCTTTTCGACTTTTCTAACAGCTGCTTGTAGAACGGGTTCTAGAGAAAATTTCATACGCTTTTTTCTAATAGTTCTAAGGTCTCATGCCATCCAAAGGCTTCATGGGACTGTTGGCGTAAGAAATGGGTGAGGGTATCGATTTTATTCATGGCTTCATCAATGCGCGCGTTGGAGCCTTTCACATAGGCTCCAATATGGATCAGATCTTCCGCCTCAAAGTAGGTATGCAAAAGCGCGCGCAGTTTATTTCCAAGCATCTGTTGCTCTGAGGAGGTGATGTTTTTCATGACGCGCGAAAGGCTTGCAAGGACGTCGATAGGAGGAAAGTGCGTTTTTTGAACCAGTTTTTTAGAAAGCACAATGTGCCCATCCAAAAGGGAGCGCACCTGATCAGCAATCGGATCGCTGGGGTCGTCTTCTTCGGTCAAAATAGTGTAGATGCCGGTGATGGAGCCCCTATCACTTTTCCCTGCTCGTTCGACGAGTTTGGGAAGGTGCGCAAAGACAGAGGGTGGGTAGCCTTTGATAGTGGGAGGCTCTCCTATGGCAAGGCCCACTTCTCTCTCTGCCATGGCGTAGCGAGAGATAGAATCCATCATCAAAACCACGTCTTTGCCTTGGTCTCGGAAGTATTCTGCTATGGCTGTCGCAACGCTGGCCCCTTTGGAACGTAAAGGGGCGGGTTCATCGGAGGTGACAACCACGACAACAGACTTGGCAAGGCCTTGTGGGCCCAGTTCCATCTCGATAAACTCGCGCACCTCTCTTCCGCGCTCTCCGATGAGAGCAATCACGTTGACATCAGCAGTTGTCATCTTGGCAATCATCGCTAAAAGGGTCGATTTTCCTCCGCCAGGGCCTGCAAAGATCCCTATCCTTTGTCCTTTCCCTAACGTGATCAGACTATCGATGGCTTTGATTCCAGTGGGCAAGATTTCAGAGATCCTCCCTCTTGTGAGGGGGCTAGGGGGAGCTGCCGAAATGGGATAAAACTGGCCTCCTTCTAGAGCTCCTTTTCCATCGATAGGTTCGCCAAAGGCATTGACAACCCTTCCACAGAGAGAATCGGAGACAAAAACTTTAGGGATGTCTCCTGTGGGATACACCTCAGAGCCTGGGGCGATGGTTGTCATGTCTCCTAGGGCCATCAGAAGTACTTTTTCCTCTTTAAAGCCGACGACTTGGCAAGGGATTTTTCGCAAATCTTTTCCATAGACCTCGCACAGCTCGCCTAAAGAGACTTCGGGACCTGTCGATTCGATGAGAAGGCCAATCACATGCGTGACTTTTCCACTCACTTTGGGGCCTTTCCATCCTTGCAGGCGCTCTTTTTCTTTAAGGAGTAAGGATTCGTTCATAGGACGTTTGTTTTTAAATCTTCCAGTTCTCTCGCCACCATACTATTGATGAGCTTCGACTTAGTTTCTATTCTGCAATCGCCTTGTTGTAGAAGAGAGTCTGAGACAAACAGCAGAGTTCCCTCTACTTTCTGTTCTTTTAGGCGCATGTAGTCTTGCGGCGAGACAAAAATGACGATCTTCTCTTCCTGAAAGGTGATCATAGTAGCTGTGAGAAGAGAGTCGATCATCCGCATCAATTTCTCTGGATGTGAAAGCTCTTGGCGGATGATTTTTTCAGCGATGGCAAGGGTGAGCTCAATCATTTCGGGCTTGAGCCTATCCATGAGCCGTTTTTGCTCTTCCAAAAGCCTCTGAGAAAGGGAAGTGATGAGGGAAAAATCGGAGCAGAACTCTTTTTTAGCTTGGGTGTAGCCGATTTTTTTTCCCTCTTCGTAACTAGGTTCATCTCTGGGAGTGGTTTTTTCTCCTCTTAGAGAGAGGATCGTTTTTCCTGTCACCTCTCCTTTTTTGATGATTTTTTCTTGAAACATCATTTTTCTTCCTGTTCGATTTCAGAAAGGCGTTCCATCACTTGCAGCTGAACCGGCTCAGGTAGCATTGAGAGGATCTTTTCCGCGGGGACAGGACTGAGATAGGAGAGCATAAAAGCGATGGTAGAGGGGTCTTCTTTTTCGATGGTTTTCCCCAGTTTTTCAAAGTCGATATGCACCTCTTTGGGCAGAGTCTCTTTTTCTTCTTTGGGAGCCTTTGTTTTTGGTTTAAAGGAGAAAAAGGCCCCTAAAAAAACTAAAAAAGTCGCTAAGAGGGCAAGACCCATCCCAGAATAGCTGAAGCGTTTTTTTGCAGGAGGAAGCGCTTTTTCTTTTTTTTCAAAAGCGGTGAATTTAACGAGCAAATCGCCTTCTACAGCATAGCCTGCGAGAATCAGTCGGATCTGAGCCATCACATCTCTTTTTAGCGTTTCTTCTTCCCCTTCGGTGGAGAGGTTCTTATCTAGAAGAACGAGGAGGGAGAGGTTCTCTATTTTTTTAGAAGTGGGGTCTAGAGCCACCTGCAGGGAGAGATAGAAGTGATTTTCGCCAGCTATTTTTGTCAATAAAGCACGGATTTTCTCTTCAATTTTCTCTTCAAAGAGGATTTGAGCGCTTTCTTGAATAAACTCTTCATTGCCTTCTGTGTGGATGGTTTGATACAGCTTTCCTCGCGTGTCGGAAATGGCGATCATATGGGCTTCTAAGCCACGCACGGCGCCTGCCAGATGATAACTGATTGCCCTGAGTTCAGAAGGAGCCAATAAAACGCCTGGTTTGAGAGATAAGATGACAGAGGCCTTTGTTTGTTGAGAATGACCTCCTAAACTATGTGTGGGGGGGAGATCGAGAAGCACATGAGCGCTCTTGATATTTTCAAATTGAGCGATATCTTTTTCGAGCTGTCCTTTGAGCGCGCGCATTTCGAGCACTTGGAGCTCTTTTTCGCCTTTCATCCAGGTATTGGCATCAAATAATTCAAAGCCTTTTCCAGAATCGTGTTTGGGGATGCCGATGGTGGTAAGCTCTGTGCGTAGGCGGAAGGCGTCTTTTTTGGGGACGAGAAAGCCCTCTTCCTTATTCTCCTTGAAAGGGACACCTGTTTCTTCCAGATAGGATCGAATCTCTACGCAAGCGCTGGGCGAGAGGTGCTTAGTGGGATAAAGGGCTTCCATGGAAGTGGCGCTCTGCATGACCACGAGGCCTAGCATGGCTGCGACAAATAAAAGAATACCCACCAGGGACCCTTTTTGCAGGGGCTTCATGCCGCGCCAAATAGCTGAAATTTGTTTAAAGATCTCTTTCATATGACAAAATATCTGATTAACAAAATAGTGATATTAGTTCTATAATTTTTTTCATGATGAATCAGACCTTAATCTATCCTTATAATGAGATCCTGCCCAAAAGGTCGGCTCACGATGTTTATATTGTCCAGGAGTGTGCAGCTTTGGCAAGATCTGGGATGGATGTGACCTTGCTGTGTGGGAAGGGAAGTTTGCCTCCTGAAGAGCTAAGAGCTCACTACAAGGTGGGCTCTTTTCCTATCCACTATTTGCCTATTGTGCGTAAAAATAACCTCTTGCGCATCAGTTGGAATCTTCCCTTTTTCTTTTTTACGCAAAGGGTGATTGAAAAAAGAAGGCCGGATTTTGTCTTTTTGAGCGTGCTGAAACAGGGAGAGTATCATTTAAAGAGGAAAGTTCCTCAGGTGAGGTATGTGTATGAGGTGCACCAGCTGCAGCACTATCCTAATAGCATAGGGAAAACGGCTCTTTTTGAAAGAGAGAGGCAGATGCTGAGGCGAGCAGATCTGATCACGGTGACAACGGAGGCACTCAAAGAGATTCTGCAAAGCGCGCCTTATTCTATTGAGGGGCCGATTGTCGTGATTCCTCTCGCTGTGGAGGCAAAACCTCTTCCTCCTCCACGAAGGGGTGAAGAGCTTTGTCTCGGTTATGTGGGGCAGCTGTACGAAGAACAAGGGGTAGATCTTTTGCTGGCGGCTCTTGCTAAAACGGCGCGTGTACGGTTAAAAGTGGTAGGTGGGAAACCAAAAGAGATTGCGGCTTTAAAAAGTGTAGCGGGACGGCTTGGCGTTTTAGAGAGGGTGGAGTTTTTAGGGTTTATTGCCCCCAACGCATTGCCCTCACATCTTCAAGATGTAGATGCCTTTGTGGCGCCCTTTACAGGGCAGGGAAGAATGCCCTATGTGGCGCATACGAAGCTTTTTGAATATGCGGAGTGGGGAAGGCCCTTCATTGCGCCAGATCTGCCAGTGGTGCGGGAGCATTTTGAGAAGGGGGTCATTTTTTTTGAGGTTGGAAATGCAAACTCTCTTGCGGAAGCAATTGAGCAGATGGCAGAAAAGAAATTGCAGCTGCAGAAAGAGGTAGGCGTTTACGCAGGGCGCTTTGGGTGGGAAAAGCGAGCAAAGGATTATCTGAGTATTATACCCAAATGAGCTGAAAAGGCGGCTTTTAGGGCGCGCCAAAGCTGTATAGTTTCAAGACATGGGTAACACTTTGTGTCAGGACATAGGTTACACTTTTAGCTTAAATCTACACAATCTACTATTGGCATAATAAATATCCCATTCATTCTCTTTTATCTGCCTTAGAGCCACATATTCTCCATAAAGTGGTTTCCCTACAGGATACCACTGGCCTCTAAAGCACACGGTGCCATTATTATATACCTTCTTGACTTCATCACCGGGAAGATACTCTATTGGTGCTAACCTCTCCGGATATCTTTTCTCGCTCGCTTTGTATCTTTGTCCCGGACATTTCATGCCTATTCCTTCATGAGGACGGACATAATTGTATAATTCCCTCCATTCATCGAAAGAAGTTTGCGCATTTTCTAAGCTCTGAAAATTGTGAAATCTCAGCAGCTCTTCTTTAAGGCTACGATGAAATCTCTCATCTTTACCTTGTGTTTGAGGGTGTCTTGGTCTTGAGTGACTTACTTTGATTCCTAATCTCATTAACCACACAGTAATCCTGGATAACCTCTGGCCTGCATAACCTTTCCAAGGCGACCCATTGTCCATTGTCATGGCATCCGGTAAACCATATTCTCTAAAGGCCTTTTCTAAACCACTACGCACAAGCTCTTCACTCTCTGATGCGCAAGCCTTAAGGCATATAGCATATCTTGAACAATCATCTAATATCGTTAAAGGGTGACATTCATTGCCAGGAACTAAAAAATATCCCTTGAAATCCATTTGCCATAATTCATTTGGGAACTCTCTTTCAAAGCGAATGTAGGCTTGTCTTTTCTCTGATTCTTTCTTATCTATCATATCTTCTCGTTTCAGAATACGATTGACTGTCGATAGGCTAGGAATATTTTCATGACCCTCATTTAAGAGAAGTTGCCTTAATTTTTTACCTCCCCATGAGGGATATTTGCTTCTTAAACATATAATCCCATCAACAAATTCATCCCTTATCCTTGCAGGACTTAAAGATGGCCTTTTTGTTCTATCCTCTAAGCCTAAAATTCCTTCTTCTGAATATCGTTTAAGCCATTTATATGCAGTTTTCCTGCTAATCCTATATTCACGGCATAAATGACTTACTTTATAGCCTTGTGCTTGTACTTTCATGATAAATTCTTTGCGCAGAGACATAATTCCTTTGTTATTCCAAGGCATTTTTTTCTCCTAATAGAGTTAAAAAAATACCTATTGTAACCTATGTCCTGACACAAAGTGTTACCTATGTCTTGAAACTATACAGCTTTGGCGCGCCCTAAAAGCCGCCTTTTCAGCTCATTTGGGTATATATTCAACAATGAGAGCTTCACATGCTTCGTAACGGAGATTGTCGATTTTTTCTTCAAATTCTTGATGCCATTTTATAAGGGTGGGCTTAGAGACATTTAATTGCTTTGAAATGGCGGCAAGAGAGTATCCCTGTGCCCGTAGGTGAATAAACTCTTCTTGAACTGCAATGTTTTTCATACGATCAGATTGTAGCAAAATGCCCAGCTCTTTGCGAGCGGGGCATAGAGTTTTTTTTAAACACGTCGGTTAATTTCAGCGCCAAACACAATGGAGGGCTGGCCATGATGAACACTCAATGCAACAGATGCATGACCTGTCATAAACTCTAGAAATGGCTTCCATTCAGTGAGACTAGCGCTGAGAATCAATTCCCCTTGTACATAACGTGCATAAAATTTCTGTTTTATCTCTATTTGCCCAAAAGTAACCTCATCCTCAATCAGATTGAGCAAATCACCTCTTAGAAAAAAACTGATGGGCAGCGTAGTATCGGCTGAGAATTCAACCGCCACTTCTGGACAATGCCCTTGCATAATTTCATCCAAATTGTGATCCGTTAGATCGCAGATATTGACAACCCTTAGATCCTGAGATAGATCTTCCCAAAGTTTTAACTGAATAGGAAAATCGGTCGAAGCGGCAAAAACTGATAGAGAGAATGCAGTGGCAACGATTGCCATCAGTGCGTGTTTTCTTTTCATGTATTTCTCCTTACTACAAATGTAGTATTTAAAGTTAAAAAAAACAAAAATCGAGAGATCTTTCAGAAGATCCAAAATCTCCCTAAAAAGACTATCAAGAAAGCAATGCCTAGTGCTAGGCAGGAGAGGCTAAAATCTAATCTTCTGAATCTATTCGGTACCGCTTGTAGCAACAAGTTCACACGTCGATGAATGGTATATTTTGCAAGGTGGTAAGCGAAAACCTGACGAGGTGCACCCAATGAATTCTTAGCAGATTTACAAATCGCTGAAGCTAAATCAATAGGATTTATTCCATAATTTTTACATTTAAGATCACACCCCACTTCTTGCCCCTCCTCAATACGCTTTTGCAGCCACTGCGTAGGCACCCACCAAAATACAGATCCAATGAAAT
>Ga0207127_10080_pt1 | contig 23780 bp, 20 predicted proteins | sample Alteio_BWMinHeat_17_FD_153574 | JGI IMG/M metagenome (GOLD analysis project Ga0207127, IMG submission 153574) | Enriched cells from forest soil in Barre Woods Harvard Forest LTER site, Petersham, Massachusetts, United States -... | ecosystem: Environmental > Terrestrial > Soil > Temperate forest >...
CGTTGCCAACGGCAGCGCAATTATGCTTTGGTATGAGCCTTTCATACCGCCAGATTCAGGGATACTGCCAGCGTCCGTCGCTGCTGCGAAAGCGGCAGTTAGGAGTGACCCTTCGATGTAGGGAAGTTGTGGAAGAGCAGCAGCCTCAACCCTTGTTGCCCGGTGTAAGCTCAAGCTTGGCGGCCATTCTTACCAGTTCAGCCAGCGATTCGGCCTGCATTTTGCGCATAACGTGCCCGCGATGGATCTTCACGGTGATTTCGCTGGTCCCAAGCTCAGAGGCGATCTGCTTATTGAGCATGCCCGAAACCACGAGGCTCATGACTTGGCCCTCGCGTGGGCTTAGCGACTCGTAGTGCTTCCGTAAGTCAGCAAGCTCAGCCTGCCGTTGACGCGCCAGCCGGTCACGATCCAAGGCCTGATGGATCGCATCCAGCAGGTCTTGGTCCCGGAAGGGCTTGGTCAGGAACTCTACGGCGCCGGATTTCATGGCCCTCACCGTCATCGGGATGTCCCCGTGGGCGGTAATAAAGACGATTGGAATCTGAACGCCGGCGTCGGCCAACTCGTGCTGAAAGTCCAGACCGTTGACTCCGGGGAGCCGCACATCCAGAACCAAGCAGCTTGGCTCGTCCGGTCTCTTGTTGCGTAGAAACTCTTGCGTCGTCCCAAAGCACTGGGAACGCAATCCCACCGACTTCAGCAGTCCCTGAATGGACGCTCGCACATCGGCATCGTCGTCAACGACAAATACCGTGGAGCCTTCTGAAGGCTTCATTCATGTGCCTCGGTTGTCGCGGGCAGGGTGAGGCAGAAATTTGCCCCGCGCGGAGAGTTGTCGCCAGCCCACAAACGGCCGCCGTGCGATTCAACGATGGAGCGGCTGATGGCCAGCCCCATGCCGGTCCCATGAACTTTCGTGGTAAAGAACGCATTGAAGATCTGGTCTTTTTGTGGAGGCAGCCCCACGCCGGTGTCGCTAACGGATAACAGAAGTTGCTCGTTCTCCGCCCGCCGCGATTTTATGGCGAGTTCGCGCGGTCCCTCTACCTCTCTCATGGCGTCGACACCGTTCGTGATGAGGTTCATGATGACCTGCTGCAATTGCACCCGGTCCGCCGTGATTTGGGGAAGATCTGGCGCCAGTTCGGTACGCACGGATATGGAGTATCGCGTTGCGTCACTCCCTAGGAGGACAATCATCTCGCGAATCACTTCGTTCACATCAACCAACTCGCGTTCAAGAGTACCCTTCTTGAATAGCAGCCGGATTCGACTGATGATTTCCGCCGCACGCGTTGCGTCTTTGACCATTCTTGCAATCGGGACAACAGCGCCAGACTGCGTGTCTGATCGCGGACATCCGTATGCCGGGAATGTCCGGTCTGGAATTGCAAGCCAAGTTGAACGCCGAACGCTGCAGGATTCCAACCATTTTCATCACGGCACACGGGGACGTAAAAATGCGGATGCAGGCTTTAAGGGCGGGTGCAGTTGAGTTTCTCTCCAAGCCCTTCGACGATGAAGTTCTGCTCGAGAATGTCCGAGTGGCTCTTAAGAATGGTGCCCTGTAAGGAAGCATGTAGTTTCGACCCAGGGGGTCGTTCCTATGCAAGCGCTTCAAGACTTTCCAGTTTCTGATCAGCGCAGATTCGAGCAGGTCATAGGCAAGAGTCCTGCTCTGGAATCGGTGCTGGAACAGGTCGAGCGAGTGGCGCCCACCGATTCCACGGTATTAATTCAGGGAGAAACGGGCACCGGAAAAGAGCTGATTGCTCGCGCGATTCACAACATCAGCTCGCGGTGCGGCCGCTCATTTGTAAAGCTGAATTGCGCCGCCATTCCACTGGATCTGCTGGAAAGCGAACTCTTTGGGCATGAGAAGGGCGCTTTTACGGGGGCGATCGCACAGAAAGTCGGTCGTTTCGAGTTGGCTGACAAAGGGACGCTCTTCCTGGACGAGGTGGGCGATATTCCGCTGGCATTGCAACCCAAGCTACTGCGTGTTCTGCAGGAACAGGAGTTCGAGCGCTTAGGTAGCACTCGGACTCACCAGGTAGATGTCCGGCTGGTGGCTGCGACGAACCGTGATCTTACGAAAATGGCAAAGCGTGGCGAATTCCGCATCGACCTTTACTATCGACTGAATGTTTTCCCGGTGACGCTGCCGCCATTGCGGGAGCGCAGCGAAGACATTCCTGCCCTGGTCGCACATTTTGTCGACATTTACTCGCGCCGGATGGGGAAGGAAATCGAACACATTCCTCCGGAAACGCTGTCAGCACTCCGCTCTTACCAGTGGCCCGGAAATATCCGTGAGCTACAGAACATGATCGAACGTGCCGTGATCCTTTCAAACGATGGAGTTCTTCCCAATCCTCTGCCTCAAGCAGAGGCACGCGACCTCACGATCCCTTCCACTGCAACTACCTTGCGGGACTCCGAACGCACTCTGATACTGAACGCGCTTGAATCCGTCCGCTGGGTGATCGGCGGCCGGAAGGGCGCCGCAGCCAAACTTGGATTGAAGCGCACTACGCTGATCCACAAGATGCAGAAGCTAGGAATCTCCCGGCCCTCACGAATCGATGTTTCACGAGTCAATTGACGTTCCTGCGAGCCATATTACTGAACCTAAAGCGGCAGTACCTCTTTTCGTTCGGCCAGTCGTTCCATCCACTAGATGACGACGGAAAAGTCTTCCTCAGTCTCGGACGCCGCTGCTGCGGCATTGGTGATTGCTGCAGCCGCTTCGGTCGTGGGCATCGGAAGCCCAGCGTGAGCCGCCGCGGCCAAAACAAGTCCGAAATCCTTATGCATGAGACGAACCGGAAATTGCGGCGCGTAGTGGCGTTTTTTGGCGGTAGCGAGCTTTCCGACATGGGCCGGAGCGACGACAGCAGTCTTGGCCAGCGTGTCGAAGAGAAGGTCGCGAGGCAGGTCCAAGGTCAACCCTAACGCGAGCGCTTCGGCAACTGCCTGCATGCCCACTCCCAAAAGAGTGTTCACCACCAGTTTCATGCTCACGCCGGAGCCCCCCTGGCCCATATAGAACCATTGCTTTGCAATAGCGGCAAAAATCGCCTCGGCCGATTCAAATATTTCAGGGTCGCCTCCGCCGAATAGTGTGAGTGTCCCAGCTTCTGCGGACCGAGTGCTGCCTGAAATCGCAACGTCAAGTAAAGTGAGGTTAAGCTGCCGCGCGGCCCGGTGTAACTCCCGCGAGGTCTCGGGAGAGATCGTGCTCAGCTCGATAATCCGGGTACCGGGCCTGGCACTGCGCAGCACATTGCCTGTTCCCAGGTAGACAGCTTCCACGACAGAGTCATCTGCAAGACTCGACAAAATCACATCCACTTCGCTAGCCAACTCCTTAGGATCCCGCGCAACTTTGGCACCCAGGGCTGAAAGCTCTGCGGCTTTTGCGTGATCGCGATCGTACACGGTCATTGGAAAGCCGGCAGCAACCAGCCGCCGCGCAATCCTCGAGCCCAGGTACCCAAGTCCGATGAATCCCAACCGGTTGCGAAGAGTGATCTTTTCATTCGCTAACATCGTTCCTCCTGTTCGGCCTGCGAAATTGGCCGCCAGTTGTCGCTGCCTCCCGGCAATGAGAGAGAAATGCACGCGGCGTTCCACTCAGCCGCGGTTAATTTAGCGGCTATTTTCAGCACTCTGAGTAGTCTGGTTGTGTGGCGTGTGGTGTTGCGAGGCCTCAAACCGGCGTCCTGAAGTTGACACAACGTTCGCATTTCGACCCGGCTTCGGATTTCACCTGGGCCTCACCTGGATAGGTTGTCGGCTTCGGTTGCGCTGCGACGTAGCGTTTCAGCTCCGCGACTATCCGCACATTCTCCTTGCGGACCGCGTATACGACCAAGGGCTCCGTTAGCGAAAGCGAGGACTGGCCTCCAAAACTTTCAACCTATGGAGCCGTCCGGAACAGTTCGAGCGCACAAGGGGACTATAATCAGGCCATGGCATCGGCAGGGCATGGCTCCGAACAGGCTCGCCAGGCGCAGGACGTTCGTCTTGTGGCTGATACGATCCCCGCGCTCGCGTGGTCCGCTCGTTCCGACGGCTCCGCTGACTTCTTCAATCAGCGCTGGCTCGACTATACCGGCCTCTCGGCCGAACAGGCGCGTGATTGGGGCTGGACTGTTGCCGTTCACCCAGGAGACCGGGGTGGGCTCGTGGATTATTGGCGGCATCTACTGGCTTCTGGACAGGCCGGTGAGATTGAAGCACGCCTGCGCCGGTACGACGGAGAATATCGATGGTTCCTGTTTCGTGCAGAGCCCGTGCGCGACAATCACGGCGACATCTTCAAATGGTATGGCGCGAATACCGATATCGAGGATCGTAAGCGCGCCGAGGCACTACTAGCCGCCGAAAAACGGACCTTGGAAATGATTGCCAGCGGGGCTTGCCTCGCGGACATCCTGGAAAGGTTGTGCGAAACGATCGACGCTCAGGCTCGTAACATCAAGTCGGCAGTAATGCTGATGGACCTGGATTGCTTGCACCTTCGGCACGCAGCCGGTCCTCGACTTCCCCAGGGCTGGATTGAGACCATCACTCCGCTAAAGATTGGCCCTGCGATAGGTTCGTGCGGCTCTGCTGCGTATCTGAAGCAGCGGGTGATCGTTTCCGACATAGCAACCGACCCTCTATGGGTTGATTTTCGCGACGCTGCTTTAAGTTACGGGTTGCGAGCCGCGTGGTCCCAGCCACTACTCTCTAAAAACCAGCACGTGCTCGGCACCTTCGGAATGTACTATACGGAACCCCGGACCCCTAGCGAGAGTGACCTGCGGCTGATCGAAGGCGCAGGTCACATAGCCGTCATTGCGATCGAGGGTGAGCGATCACAGGCGGCGCTTCGGGAGAGTGAGGAACGCTTTCGTCTGATCGTCGATACCATTCCTGGGTTTGTATGTACCTTGAGTGCCGCTGGCGAAGTCGAACTTCTCAACCGCCAGATCCTGGAATATTTCGGCAAGACGGCTGAGGAATTGAAGAATTGGGCCACCGGCGACGCTGTCCATCCGGATGACCTTCCTCGCGTGGTCGACGCGTGGAGGCGTTCGGTCGAAACTGGGCAACCGTATGTTCTTGAGCTCCGCCAGCGTCGTGCCGATGGCGTGTACCGCTGGTTCCAATCTCGCGCTCTCCCCACGCGAGACATTGAAGGCCGCATCACCGGCTGGTACATGTTGTTGACTGACATTGACGATCGGAAGCGCGCCGAGGGTGAATTGGAGAAGGCTTTCGAAGAAATCAAGCGGTTGAAAGACAACCTTCATGACGAGAACGTGGCCCTCAGGGAGCAAATCGATCAAGTCTTCATGTTTGAGGAGATCGTGGGCTCGTCCCCCACCTTGAAAACTGTCCTTTCCAGCATCGTGAAAGTCGCTCCCACCGACTCTACGGTGCTGATTACGGGCGAAACAGGTACCGGGAAGGAACTGATTGCGCGGGCTATACATAAGGCTTCGCAACGTGCCGGCCAGGCTTTTATTACCGTCAATTGCGCCTCGATTCCTTCTTCGCTCATCGCCTCAGAATTGTTTGGCCACGAGAAAGGAGCCTTCACCGGTGCCCTGCAGCGCCGGCAAGGTCGCTTTGAGCTGGCGCACTCCGGCACGATTTTTCTCGATGAAATCGGCGAGCTTCCCGCGGAAACTCAGATTGCATTGCTGCGAGTGCTCCAGGAGCGCCAGTTTGAACGAGTGGGGGGCAGCCGTGTCATTTCCACTGATGTTCGAATCATTGCCGCTACCAACCGCGATTTGGCGGCCGCCATCGCGTCAGGAACATTTCGCGCCGACCTCTTCTACCGGCTGAATGTCTTCCCAATCCATGTGCCCCCTATCCGGAACCGGAAAGAAGACATTCCGATGCTGGTCGAGTACTTCGTGGGGCGCTACGCGGAAAAGGCGCGAAAGCAAATCAGCAAGATCGACACAAATACGCTCAGGCTCTGCCAATCCTATCCTTGGCCGGGCAACATTCGTGAACTGCAGAATATCATCGAGAGATCTGTGATCCTCTGCACCGGGGATACCTTTTGGATCGACGAGGCCTGGCTTTCAAGTCAGGACGCACCTCCCCTGGAGTCGTCAGGTCCTCTCACACAGACCCTTCAGAACTATGAGAAACAACTCATCGAAGCGGCTCTTGCGGAAAGCAACGGAAAAGTTGCTGGGCCGAATGGGGCGGCTGCCAAACTCGGAATTCCGAGGTCGACGCTGGATTTGAAAATCAAGCAGCTCAACATAAAGAGAAATACCGTCAGATAAGCCCCTCGTTCAACTGCCAGAATTCTTGCACTTCCTAAGATTCTGTCATTCCCATTCCCTTTTCGAGCTTTGTTTTCAGTGACTTCCGATTGGTTGCTCGGTTGCACTACTGGTGACCGCGGTCGGATGGAAGAAATTCAGCGCGGCACGGCCGCGCTTGAGATGTGGCCTGAGCGATGATTTTTAGGATTGAAACTGCGGCGCGAGGGAAATTCACAGTATTCGTTCTAAGTGGCCGAATCGAAAAACAGGCAATAGCCGAGTTGAGGAGACTTTTTGAACTCCAAACGGACTGCCACCACATCGTTCTGGACCTGAAAGACGTTGGTGTAATCGATCGCGACGTAATCGGCTTTCTCACGCGTTGCGAAGCGGATGGCATGAAGCTTGAGAACTGCGCTCCATATATTCGCGAATGGATGGAAAGAGAAAAAGATTGAGGGGTGGCATCGCCGTGGCGGCGACGCTCCCGTCGTTTAGCCGGAGTTAAATCCGATGGGATGCACATACAAATGAAAAGCGCATACAAAGCAGTGGAAGTCTCGGCACCGGGCGTGCTTCGGGTAGTGGAACGGCAAGTCACCCAGCCCGGAGTGGGTCAAGTCCGGATTCGTGTAGAAGCATGTGGAATCTGTCACACCGATGCGGCCACACATGTATGCGGGTGCACGGGTTCCGAACACGCCCGGCAAGACGGCGAAAAACAATTTCACGACCGATTCGGCAATCTGACAACCGGTAAGGGGTAAGTCCGCAGAATTCCAATCGGTCTTGCTTTCGACCACCGCCGTCCCTACCATTCATCCTCTTGGCCGGCGGAAACTTAGAAAATTTGCCGAAGGGGCAAGTAAGCCTCGTGATCTGGCTTCGTGGCCTAGTTTTTGCTTGAGGGAAACATGCCGAGTGCCAAACAGATCCAGGAATTACTGAACTTGCGGCCTCTTCCCGTCGAAGGCGGGTACTTTGCAGAGACCTATCGCTCGAAATTTGCGCTAGTTCAGCACTCCCTTCCTTCCGGGTATCGCGGCGAAAGAGCGCTCTCAACCGCGATCTACTACATGCTGACGCCGGATACATTCTCAGCCATTCACCGGCTCAGGGGCGATGAGGTCTATCACTTCTACTTGGGTGACCCCGCGGAAATGCTGGTCCTGAAGCCGGATGGCACAGGAGAAACTGTCGTTATTGGTCCAGACATCGTTTCAGGAATGCGTTTACAACACGTCGTACCAGCCGGAGCTTGGCAAGGTTCCCGTCTAGCTCCGGGCGGAAAATTTGCGCTCATGGGCACAACAATGTCACCCGGTTTTGATCCTGCCGATTTTGATGAAGGCACGCGGGACGAACTGAGCGCCCGATACCCTGATTACGCAGCATTGATCGCGGCCCTCACCCTCGCCAGCCGCGACAGAAGTTAGTCCAGCACGATACTTGAGAACGGCCGCACCTTTAAGCCCACGCGATATGGGGCGCGCTTCGGAGGCCGGTACGCCGCAGGGGTCCCTTTCCTTTGCTGTGCCGGTGATGGTAGGTTCCGCGGAGGGCAGCTTTCGCCCTGTGGTGACGTCAATGCACGAGACTTTTGTCTTTGCGGATCTTCGGGAATTGTTCGCGAAAGCGAATGAAGAGAAGTCGGGAGATCAATTGGCCGGTATTGCGGCTCGTTCCGAGCGTGAGCGAGTAGCCGCTAAACGCCGGCTTTCCGATCTGTCGCTCGATGAGATTCTTCGGCAGCCTTTGATTGACCCGGATGATGACGATGTGAGCCGATTGATCCTTGATGCCCACGACGCGGACAGCTTTGAAACGATCAAGAGCCTGACTGTCGGTGCGTTCCGTGAGTATATCCTTGACGACGCAACCGGCGAGGCGCAACTAAAGCAGATCCAGCCTGCTATCGTCCCTGAAATCGCGGCAGCTGTGGCGAAGATCATGAGTAATAAGGATTTGATCCTGGCCGCGGCGAAGATCCGAAATATCACGCGTTGCAGGAATACGATGGGCGACCGCGGCGTGCTAGGCATCCGCATACAGCCGAACCATCCCGTCGACGATATCGGCGGCATTCTATTGGCGGCATTCGAAGGGCTGCTCTACGGCTGCGGTGATGCCGTGATGGGAGTGAATCCGGCGTCAGATTCCGTTGAAACGGTTTTGTCGATCCTGCGCGCCCTCGAACGTTTGGTGGATGCTTATCACGTTCCAACGCAGAGCTGCTGTCTGGCGCATGTCACGACGCAACTGGCCGCTCTGGAGCGCGGCGCGCCGGTCGATTTGCTGTTTCAATCGGTTGCCGGAACCGAGGACGCGAACCGAAGTTTTGGAATCAGTCTTGCGATGCTGGCTGAGGGCCGGCAGCGCGTTCTCGAACATCACCGCCAACGCGACGTGCCATGGAAGGGTGAAAACCTGATGTACTTCGAAACCGGGCAAGGCAGCGCACTTTCGGCCGAGGCGCACCATGGGGTCGACCAGTTAACACTGGAAGCGCGAGCCTACGGTGTGGCCCGAGCATTCGATCCTTTCCTGGTAAACAGTGTGGTCGGCTTCATCGGACCCGAATACCTGTATGACGAGCGGCAGATCATCCGCGCCGGTCTGGAAGACCATTTCATGGGCAAGCTGATGGGTTTACCAATGGGTTGTGATGTTTGCTACACGAACCATGCGGCAGCAGACCAAAATTCCGCCGACAATCTCATGGTGCTGCTTGCGGCCGCCGGATGTAATTACTTTATGGGAGTTCCCTGTTCCGATGATGTGATGCTGAATTATCAATCGACCAGTTATCACGACGCGCTCGCCGTTCGCAGGATGTTCAATTTGCACCCTGCACCCGAGTTCCTGGCGTGGCTGCGCGAAAAGGGAATCTATCGGGATGACCAACCCGCGCAGTTGGATGCGTCGGAAAGGCGGCAACTTCTGCGTGGTTTCGAATCATCCTTGGAAGGAATTGCCTGATGGCTGCGGAGAAGGATGAGGCGCTTGGCGCCTCAAGCTGGCCTGAAATCGTGCGGAGGGTTCGAGCGCGGACGCCCGCGCGCCTTCTGGTTGGACGCGTGGGTGCGGCCTATCACACCGGCACACAACTGGAACTGCGCGAAGCGCATGCGGCTGCGCGGGACGCGGTTCGCGCCGAAATGAATGCCGAGGCAGTTTTTGGCGCGAGCTTTCTGGAGCACTGGAAATTATTCGAGGTTTCGACACTAGCCACCAGCAAAGAGGAATTCCTTTTGCGGCCTCACCTCGGACGCCGTTTCGCGGAGTCAGCGCGCGCCGAAATCCTCAAGCGGTGCCCAAAAGAAAAGGATCTCCAAATTGCCATCGGCGACGGGCTCTCGGTTCCGGCCGTGGCGGCGCAAGTGCCTCGACTAATGCCTCTTCTTTGTCAGTCCGCGACGAGACGCGGATGGACAGTCGGACAAACGTTCTTGATTCGCTACTGCCGCGTCGGGATCTTGAATGAAATCGGCGAATTGCTTGCCCCTAGGGTTGTCGTGCTCCTCATTGGTGAGCGGCCGGGACTCGCGACGCCGGATAGCCTCTCCGCGTACATGGCTTACCTTTCGGGCTCCACTCACACGGATGCCAATCGAAATCTGATCTCAAATATTCATGCACGAGGTCTGGGCCCGGATGACGCGGCGGGCCGCATACTGCACCTCGCGGAACTGATGATTTCGGCGCGGAGGAGCGGTTGCAACTTAAGGGTCGACGACTCGAACGCAACGCGACAATTCAGCTCCGGCGAATCAGGCCGAGACAAAATCTAACCGACAATAGCTGTCAGTTGAAGGGCTTTCTCCCCCAAATCTCGATTCCCTTCGACCGTGATCTGAGCGCGCGCCAAATCGCGGCCAATGCCTTTGGTAAAAATACGCCAAGCCAACTCCTGCGGTATCGTCACACGGGATGCGGGCTTTTCGTCAGATGGCTTCACGAAATGCCAACCTGCCGATCCCTTGGACAGAAACCACCGCCCTCCGCAGTCGCCGGAAATTTCGAGCAGAAGCAAGGTTCCGGCCGGCGCCTCAAAGTCACGATAAAGATGCGGCAGTCCACGCGCGAAGCAATCGAGGACCGGGTGATATAGCTCCGGCGTCATAAGGCCGGGCCGATTTGTGGCCAGCCGAATCTGCTGCTGATGATGCCAGCGTTCCGTCAATTCGCGAGCCGTGTCAAACCAATTCGGTGAACTCTCTTCCCCTGCCCAGCTAACAGCGAATGCGGCTGCGGCAAACGGGTCCAGGGATTCATGAAAACGAGCGCTCTGTTCGCAAACCTCTTTCATCATATCGATCAGAACCTTTGGGCTAAGGCGGCGGTAGACGTTGACCCCTTCTCGATTCAGGCGATTTACCAGCGTGATTAGGTCTTGGGGCGAACGGATGTTGACGGGCTCCACATAGCAAGAATCCCGGACCACAGAGAGCTTGCGTAACGCGGTATCCAGCAGGTGTGCCGCCACGTCGCGGACCTTCCACAAGGGCGCAACGGTCTGAAGATCCCATTCGCCGGGTGTGAGCGAACTCAAAAGATCGATTAGTCGTTCGTCTACTCTGCGGAGCAGGTGGGCGCAGAGGATTGGTTCGGAGGTGCTCGCTTCGCCGGGCAACAGGCCTCACATTAGCACACCGGGTGGAGCGTTCCTCCGTCCTTCTTCATGTCAGCGAGGAAGGCGTCAGTTGGTGACCAGGCTCTTTTGCTCTCGGGCGTTATCACCGGTTGCGGCTGCAGTCAGTTGGCTTACGACGGGCTGAAGCAATCCACCAGTTCGGCTTCTGGAAAGCGCCGCTGCAAATCCTGGCGCGTGCTCACCCCCACGATCCGGTCTTTTTCCACGCACACGCTTGCGCTCTCGAGCACATCGCGCCCTCGTTCATGGTAATCAGCCAGGCGTCGCCCAGAATGAAAGCCATCGCAAATTCCAAACCTTTCGGGTTCGAACTAATCGGGTTACTTCCGGCGGGCACGGCGGCATCCGGGAATGCCGCCGTGCATTTTTGAAGCCAGTTCAGAACGTAAAAGCCAGCGACATTTGAATCTGCCGCGGACTGCCGATGGTATGGACTGTCTGTCCCAGACCCGTGGGGCAGGCATAGAAGAAGCCACTGACAAATGGATCGCCCTTGTTGGCTGAACATGCCGACGCCGAGGGCACTGAACTGTTCGGAACTCCATTGCTTGCCTGAGCAGGATCTGGGCTGAAAGACAGATTTTGATTTATATTGTCGATGGGAACGTCAAAGCTCGGATGGTTCGTCAGGTTGTAAACATCCAAGCTGTACTTCAACGAAAACCGCTCCGTCAATTGCGTCACCTTCACGATGGAGATGTCCGCGCGCCGCTGCCAAGGCTGGCGAAAGATGTTGCGTTGCCCTCCGCCGGGGATGAAATTGGTCTCGAACTGGTCCCCGTTGGGAATCGCCGAGCAGGGAACCGACCCATCCGACTGCTGTGGATTGGCAACCAGAGTGCTGTTGCAGGGATAGAGCAGCGGCACGGTGAAGCACGACGCTTTTAGAGCCGGAAGGTTGAAATCATTACCAATCGCCCCAGTGACGGCGTTTTTGGCCGTACAGCCCGGCGCCAGCGGTACGATGGGATTAGTAATGCCATCGTTGATACTGTAATAAATGCTGCCGACGGCCCCAGAGTAGTCGATCACGCTGTAAGGCTGGCCGCTTTGCAGCACGACCAGACCTTGGATGGCCCATCCATTCGCAACTTTCGCTTCCCACTTAGCATTTGAGACGAGCTTCGGCAGTTCGTAGTGATAGTCGATGTTGAACACATGGGTCCGGTCGAAGTCCGATGGCGCGTAGCCGCCACGCAAATCGAGCGGATTGCTGCCGTTGTAGAAAAGCCCCAGTGCGCTTTGCTCGTCGAAAGATCGCGAGAAAGTGTAGGAGACGCCGGCCTGAAGGCCGTGGCTGATCCTCTTTTCGACATGCGCCTGCAAGGCGTTGTAAGCTGATATACCTACCGCGGTGTACGATTCCGATTCTCCCGCATACCCAATGTAGGGGACGCGCTCATCGACGTTGCCGCCTTCCGAATTGAACTGCATTGGCTGGCCGTTCGGCAAATTTATGGTGCAACCAAGGAATCCGCAGCTCGAGTCCGACTGCACCGTGTAGCCGTAAGTAAAGAACTGCGAATGCGGTGAGCCGGCAGGGTTCGCGCACACCGCACCGGGACCGCAGAGCGGGTTGCCCGGACTGGCGATCCGCGCCTGATTGAAGGGAATCGGAATGATCTCATGCCGGCCCAGGGCGTTCACGTACCCAATGTCAATCGCGAGATCGCTGCGCGGCTGCCATTGAATGTCCAGAGTCGAGTTCATAGTGTAGGGCAGTTTATTGTTCCGGTTATACACGCCCAAATAGAAGGGTTGGAATCCCTGTTCCAGAAGATTTGCGTTGGGCAGGTAAGTGATCCCGGTGTTCGCATCGGGGCCGGCGATTGTGGTCGGATTGCCCGCCGGTGCGGGTAACAGGCTGGGCCCCCACGGGCAAGCAAGCTGATTATTCGGAGGGCAAGGAGCAGCAGTGCTCGGAACGCAAGGCGCAAAGGTCCCGGGGAACAGCTGAGGACAGAACTGCGTGCCCACAAAGGGCACCTGCTGATTGATCCCAAAAAGACCGCCAGGTGTAATGCTCTGCGCAACGGGCGGCGAGAGATAGCTGTAGAGCTCGCCACGGTCGTAATACATTCCCCACCCGGCCCGCACGACGACTTTATTGCTGAATATCTTCGGGCTCCAGGCAATGCCGATGCGGGGCGCAAAACCCCATTGGCGCCCGGTTAGGGTCGACTTGCTCACGCCGGGTGTGGCGTGCGGACTGTTTCCCGCAACAATCAACCCAGTCGAAGTGATCGTATCGGTCGTCGGGTCATACGAATACTTCGACGGGTCGAAATTGACGAGGTTCCCATTTTTCTCGGTAAGAGCCCCGTCCCAATCGAACCGGAGGCCCGCAGTGATGTTCAGATTCGGCTTGAATTGAAACTTATCCTGGATGTATTCACCCGTTTCATTGGCTCGCCAGTAGCGATTGGGATTCCCACTCAAATGTAGCGTGCCAGCATAAATGTAATCGTCAATAAGCTGGCCCTGGAGAAATTGGTTGACGCTTTGTCCGGTCATCACCCCCAAATCATTTCTTTGATCCCGTGTGTTGAGCTGCGTATAAGCGAAGCTGCCGCCGAAACTAATGGTGTGTTTGCCCATCGTCCAGATCGCACTGGCGGAAGGATTGAATCGGTTTTGGAATACTCCCGTGAGCGCCCCCTGGGATTCGGCGCCCGCGCCGACATTCAACAGCGGCTGATACGAAGGGAGAATGTTGCTGGGCCAATCGATGGTAATGCCTGGGAAACGGGTGGAACCGAAGGTATTGATGGTGCAGTCGGCGGCCGACGCTCCAGTGAGGGACTGGCAAGTCGATGCGAACTGTGCTGGCGTAAACGGCTGGTCTAATGTGCTAAAGGCAGTTTGGCGCGCAAACCCAAAGGTTTCCGTGATGCTCAGATTGGACTTTATGATTTGCGTATGACTGAGCGCGACCACCTGGCCGCCAGCATTCAAACGCTGCGTAAAGCCGGGGACAGAAGAATAGGCATAAGGGGCTGTCGTCGGATCATGTTGGAAATAGTATTTGGCCGAAAACGAATGCGACTGATTGGGGTTCCAGTCGAGGCTAGTGGTGGCCTGATCGGCCAGGAAATAGGCAACACCGGGCTCCTCTGCGTCCTCAGGAAATGCTTCGATGAGCGCAGGGTTCGTTGTATTTAGAGCCAAAGCATTTGGATTCGCCCAGGGAACCATGCACCTTTGCGGACATCCGTAGTTGAACAAGGTATATGCGATTGGGTTGATGTTTCCGGCGCCCGTTCCGATCGTGGGATTAATCGTCCCATCCTCAAGGTGCAAAGAACCCGAAAGGTTATTCAGGTTCCCGATATAAGCCAGGCAGGCGGCGGAACGCATACCGCTGTTTCCGCTATTGCCGTTCAGGCAGGGATTGGCAGCGTTGGTTGGATCGGCGTTGTTAAAGAGTCCGTTTGGCACAGTTGGTCGGAAAATACCGATCTCCTGGTCGGAGGCGTGAGTGTGCTGATAACCCACGAAAAGGAAAAGTTTGTCCTTCTTGATTGGGAATCCGATGGTCCCACCCGCCTGGTAGCGGTGCAGCGCGGGATTCTTTTCGCTGGCCGGAATATTGGGATCCGCGTTAAAGAAATACGGAGCGGCGTTTAGCCAGTCCGTCCCGCGATGCACGTAGGCGCTGCCATGAACGTTGTTTGTCCCAGACGCGGTGCTCATATCGATGTGCGCGCCGCTCGTCGAGCCTTGCTGGGCGTCGTACATCGAAGTGTTCACACGAACCTCGGTGATAAATTCCGGAGGTGGTGAAGGAATGGATTCGCCGATCGCCAGGTAAATCGACGCGCTGCTCTGGATGGGAAGCGCGCTCAGAGCAGAAGATGTGCTGACGCCGGTAGCATTCACAACCCGGGATGAGGAGACTTGGCTCGTGCTCTTGCCATTGAAAAGACTGCGACCGTCCACGCCATTCAGCAAGAAGGTATTACTGGTGTCGCGCTGGCCATTGGCCCAGACAGGCGCGTTCCCCAGGCCCTCGTTGGCCCCCGTCCCGGCTGAAAGCTCCGCATTCACACCTGGAGACAACAGAGCCAACCCTGTGAAGGAACCCGTGGGAAGAGGGACTGAGTCGATCTGAAGCGTGTCCATTACGTAGCCGTTGGTGGTATCCACTTGGTTGAGCAGGGGAGTTTCTACCACTGTCACTTTTTGGGTGACTTCGCCGATCTTCAGTGCGGCGTCGACTGTTACCGTGCGGTTCGCCTGCACGGTTATCATGGGAATGGTGAGGGTCTGGAAGCCGTCCCGCGTGAATGTAAGCGTGTAGCTGCCGATGGGCAGGTTCACGAGGTTGTAGGCGCCGGTTTCATTGCTGTCTTGCGAACGCGTCAGTTTAGTCTGATCACCGACCGCGGTGACTTTCGTTCCGGGAATGGCGCCGCCGTTGGCATCGAAAACCGTGCCGGTGATCCCGCCGAGAGTTTGCTGCGCATGCGCGAGCGGCGCAAAAAGGAACACACCGCATAAGACCGCGAGGGTGAATATAGCGAAAAAGAGCCTCGTGCCGGACGTCATATCTAGAACCTCCAAACCCCAAAGAGTCAGTTAAAAACAAACACCGCGCCAGAGTTTATTCCGGTGACTTTAGAGCTTTGGGACGGCAGACCTCAAACGCATTCTTTGGATAGCCCCCATTTATATTTTCGAATCCGCTTCCCGTAACTTGCCGGCAGTAATATACGGGAGTTCTGGGCCAAAGACGTCCCTAGAATCCTGATCGCATAAATATTTCTAAGGAATTTGTTGGCAGCGGCGGATCGGTCTTGATGGATTCCACGCCACGCACCATTTTGGTCCGCTTGAACCGTATCGGAACGAGTAGGGGGTCTCGGGCGGATGAGCTTGGGACTAATGTCGGCCGGCAGCAGTTTTACGCACCGCGGCGAGGCCTTTCCAGTCTTCCAGATCCTGCTCCGGCTTTTCCTTCCGGTAGTTCGCATAGAAGGCGATGCCTTCGGGATCCTCTAAAATATCTACCTGGACGCCCTTTTGACGGAGCATGGGTTCATTACCGGAAGAATTCGTGACGTCACCGACGACCAACCTCTTGAATTGACGCATATAAATCAGAGCCGCGCAGATATCGCACGGGCTCAATGACGTAAACATCGTTGTCTGACTGAAATCCTGACGGCCGGCATCCCGCACCGCAGAAGTCTCGCCGTGATTGTAAGGATGGTTTTCCTGGACTAACGTGTTATGCCCTTTCCCCACAATTTGCCGCGTCTCATTGCTGATGATTACGCCCCCAATGGGAGAGCCGCCTTCCTCATATCCTTTCTTTGCCAAAAGAAAGGCGATGCGCATGAAGTCCCGATCCGCTAATTTTTTGAAGAATCCATCGTCGGCAACCTTCGAAAGGCTCCTGGTCGGAAGATGAGCAATGGTGTTCAAAACCTCATCCGTAATAGGAGTATCCTTCGTTATAAAGCGGTTCATGACGGTTTCCTTTCGCGGCCCATGCTGCCGGCGGTTCCGGATTGGGGACCCCATTCTCCAAGAACAATAAAAAAAAGGAAAGAGCGCAGGGCGCAGCAATTCGAACGGATCGAGCGCCACCAGCATCGCTGTCTAAGCCTTTTTTGGCCTATCGGGCCACGTGCGTAAGCGCTTGCCGCCGGATAAATTCTCCCGACCCGGCGCGCCCGATGAATTTGCCATTGTCGACGACTACGCGTCCTCGGGACAGCACGGTCTTCGGCACGCCCTTCACGCGTATGCCCTCAAACATGGAATAGTCCACGCGCATGTGGTGGGTCGCCGCGCTGATGGTTTGCTCTTCGTTCGCATCGAAAATCACTACGTCGGCGTCAGAACCGACGGCGATCGTTCCCTTGCGCGGAAACAGGCCAAAAAGTTTGGCCGGCGCCGTCGAGACAAGCTGCACGAACCGGTTGGGCGAGAACCATCCGCCGTGCACTCCTCCCGTATATACCAGGCTCAGCCGGTGCTCGATGCCTGGTCCGCCGTTAGGAATCTTGGTGAAGTCGTCCTTGCCGAGCTCCTTCTGTTCCTTGTAGCAAAAGGGACAATGATCGGTGGAAACCACCTGCAGAGTGTCTCGCGTGAGCCCTTGCCACAGCTTTTCCTGGTGCCATTTTTCGCGGAGCGGTGGCGTGAAAACGTATTTCGCGCTTTCGAATCCCGGCGCTTCCATTTTTTCGATGGAAAGAAAAAGATAATGCGGGCAGGTCTCCGCAAAGGCCGGCAGGCCGCGGTCCCGCGCCTCGCGCACTTTTTCGAGCGCATCGTTGCAGGAGAGATGCACGATGTAAACGGAAGCGCCGGCCATCTCCGCCAGCGCCATGGCCCTGCCCGTCGCTTCTCCCTCTGCCGTCGTGGGCCGCGTTAACGCGTGATATTTCGGCGCCCGTTTGCCTTCAGCGAGCGCTCGCTGCACGATGACGTCAATCACACCGCCATTTTCCGCGTGCAGGCAGATCATTCCGCCAAATTTGGCCGTCTGCTGCATGGCGCGAAAAATCGTGGCGTCGTCCACCATGAGCGCGCCGGGGTATGCCATGAAGAGTTTGAAGCTCGAGACCCCCTCGCGGATCAACGGACCCATCTCTTCGAACTGCGCGTCGCCTAGATCGGTAATGACGCAATGGAAGGCGTAATCAATGGCCGCCTTGCGTTCGGCCTTGCGCATCCAAGTCTCAAACGCCTGCCGCAGGCTGTGGCCCTTCGATTGAACGGCGAAATCGATCAGCGTCGTCGTCCCGCCATAGGCGGCAGCGATCGTGCCCGTTTCGAAATCGTCGGAACTCGTGGTGCCGCCAAAGGGAAGATCTAGATGAGTATGCACGTCCACGCCGCCCGGCATTACCAATCGGCCGGCGGCGTCGATAATCTTGCCTGCATTCTCGGTCGGCAGCGTTTGCGCGATCGCGGCAATCCGCCCGTCCGTGAGTCCGAGGTCGCTCGCGAACGTATCGCTCGCTGTCACCACGGTTCCATTCTTGATCACCGTATCGAAACGCATCCTTACACCTTGTACCCCCGCTGATCCGACGTTCGAACACGCCGCAATTCGGCATTCGAGCGCCAAAAGGATAACCTAAATTCTCTCGAAACCGCTTGGCGGCCCTCGAAGCGGCGCGCTGCCTCTATTGCTTTGACGTCCGAAATTATTGCGCCAATTGAGCCAAGGCAGACGCCAAGACTTGCACGCCGCGCTTGATGTCTTCGGGGGAGGCGTATTCGTCGGGCCGATGGCTGACGCCGTTGCGGCAGGGAATGAAGATCATGCCGGTGGGTGCGATTCGAGATAGGAACAGCGAATCATGATAAGCCCGGCTGACCATGGACATGAATTCGATGCCAAGCGCTTGGCAGGATGCCGAGAGCGCTTCCGTGATCAGCGGGCTCGCCTGGGCCGGGGCATCGGCATTGATCAGCTCGACTTCCACGCGCACTTGCCGTTTGACGCCGATCGCCTCGCAGGCGGCGCGAATCGCGCTAAGCATTACGTCCCGCCGTGCGAGATCCGTGTCCCGGACGTCAATTTCCAGCACGGCGCGGCTCGGAATGCTGTTGACGGCGCCGGGGAAGACGTTGCAAACGCCCGTGGTCGCCACCGAGTCTGCGGACCGCGTGGCCTTGGCGACGGACTCCACGGCGAGAGCAATCTCGGCAGCCGCGAGAAAGGCGTCGCGCCGGTCGGGCATCAGCACCGCACCTGCGTGGCCGCCCGAGCCTTCGATCCTGACGCGAAGCGTTGCTGGCGCGGCGATAGCCGTGACGATTCCGATGGGAATCCCTTTGCGCTCGAGCAGCGGGCCCTGCTCGATGTGCAGCTCGACGAAGCCGTGGTAGAACTGGTTCGCCAGGCGCACATTCTCGAGCGATCCATCTAATCCCGCTTGCCGCAATGCCTCTTCGAGGCTCTTGCCGTCGCTGTCCTTCAACTGCCTCGCGCTCTCTGGCGAAAGCGTGCCCGAGAGCAGACGGCTGCCCAGGCAGCCGATCCCAAAGCGTGTCGGCTCCTCGGAGGTAAACGTCAGCAATTCAATTGAACGACGTGGGCGAAATCCGCTGCGCTGCAGCGCTCGGATGGCTTCCAATCCGCCCAGCACTCCCACGGTGCCGTCATACCGCCCTGCGTGAGGCACGGCATCGGTGTGCGAGCCGGTCGCTACAGCAGGAACATTGGGATCGGTGCCCGCCCAGCGTGCGAAGGTATTGCCCACGGCGTCGGTTCGCAACTCCAGCGCGGCCGCGGAAAAGAGCTTTTGTACATAGGCCCGAGCTGCCAGGTCCTGCGCCGAAAAAACCACGCGCGTAACAGCCGGCGCGGGAGCGTCGGAAAAGGACGCCAGGGTTTCCAGTTCGTTGAGTAGACGACTCAGATCAGGTGTGATTTGCATGGCATGCCCGCCGTTTGCTTCGTCCGGGAGTTAACGCAGAGGATGGCGGTTCCAGGGTTTGTAGATCAGATATTTGGCGGGCACTTTCCCCAGCGCGCCGAACCACTGCAGGCAATACGGAGCCATCCAGATGAAATCTCCGGCGGCGACGGGATACCAGCGATCACCCAAACGATAGATACCTTCACCTTCGAGCATGAGCAGCCCATGCTCCATGATGTGTGACTCGACCATCGGAAGCGAGGCGCCCGGCTGATACGTCATCGTGTTCACCGCAAAATCGAAAGCAGGATCGTCTGGCAGCAAAGCGCGAACAAGCAGTGCTTGGTCCCCCATAAACGCCTGCGGGACGATCGAGTCTTCCTCACCGATCAACACACCCGGCTTCCGGATTCCTCCCGGCCTTCCTTTCTGTGCTTCGCTTTGAGCCGCGCTCAATGGCCCGTCTAATGACTGATAGGCTTTCTCAATCACCGCAATCCGCGCGGCTTCGGCGGCGCAAAGTGCGGAGGGCTCCCCCGGCGGCAAGTATGCATAGCCGCCCTTCGCAAGGACGTGCTTCTCTCCTGACGCCTGGAGGTGAGCTTTTCCTTCCATGACGAAGAGAAAGCGTTCCGACTCAGCGGGTCCTAGCGAGCCGCCAGCTTCGATCTCAGCAGTGTATTGCGTAAATGCTGCTCCCATCGCCGGGGCCGCATGAACGATTGCCAACGCGCCCTCCATCCCCGGCAAAGGAGCGCGCACGAACGAATCCGGCGTCAAAAGCGCATGATCGGCTTGCAGTGAGCTCCGAGTTTGCCCGAGATGATGCAGCGTTTGGTCCTGGAAAGGCGTCGCCGCGTTCTTTGCTGGCTTCACTCGCCTGTCAGCCATGCAACTCCTCCAACTGCTCGAGGAAACGCAGGCCAGTGTGCAAAGCCGCCGCGAGATCCTGAGAAAGCACACGCTCGTCCGGATGATGGCTGATCCCGCCCGGACTGCGAAGAAAGAGCATAGCCACGGGCACCTTTTGCGCCAGGATCATGGCATCATGGCCGGCGCCGCTGGTCATGCGATGCAGCGGGAAACCGGCGCGCTCGACTGCCTTCTCCATTGCCAGAACCAATTTCGGGTCGCAGGCCACGGCTCGCTGCTCCTGCTTGGCCGAGCATTCGAATGTCAGCTCGCGTCCCCGAGCAATTTCGCGCGCCGCGGAAACGATTCGATCCACCCCCGCGGTCCGCTGCGCATCGATCGCGTGCCGGACGTCCAGGCTGGCGCGCGCCTCGCCCGCGATCACATTGCTTGCTCCTGGAATGGCTTCCACCTGTCCCACTGTCGCCACCAGCCCCGGCGTCGCGCGAGCTTCGTGCTCGACGGCCAAAATCCACTCCGCCACCGCCGCCACTGCGTCGTGCCTCAAATGCATGGGCGTCGTGCCCGCATGATTTGCCCGCCCGCGAAAGGATACGCGCGCTTGTGTCCGCCCGGCAATGGCTTCCACGATGCCGAGTGGCAGGCCGAGTTGATCGAGCACCGGTCCCTGTTCGATGTGAAACTCGAGGTAGCCAAGAAGTGGGCGCTGCAGCACTGCCTCGGCCATGCCGGACGGATCCAAGCCAAAGTCCCTGATGGCCTGAGCAACGGTGCAGCCGTGAGCGTCTTTCGTTTCCAGTAATGCAGCGTCCAAGGTTCCGACGAGCGCTCTGCTGCCGATGAAAGGCATACCAAAGCGCACACCTTCCTCGTCGGAAAAGCCCGCGATCTCAATCGCAAACGGCAGCCGCCGCCCCTTGAGGCTTTCGATCAACGCTATGCCCAGCACCACGCCCAGCACCCCATCGAAAGCCCCCGCGCAGGGCACCGTATCCAGATGCGAACCAATGAGCAGCCGTGGAGCATCCGTATACAGTCCCTCATAGTACCCGCGCAGGTTACCCGCCGAATCCACCGAGACGCTCATGCCCAGCCGTTCCATCCAGACCCGAAGGATGCGGTGAACCTCCCGCATGGGCGGCGACAGAAAGGTGCGCGTGGTGCATCCTGGCTGCTCGCTCAACTCTGCGATCGCTTGACAGTGGGCGATGATTTCGTCCGGATTTACAGTTTGAATCATGAGTCGAAATCGGATTGGAGTTGTAACATTTGTGACCGGACTCGCGCTATCCGATCCATTACTTTGTCACGAGCGTTCGGGTCTTTGCTAGCCTGTCGTCTGTGCTCAACTCTTCTTTAAACCCGCCAAAATCCGACGCTTTCCGCTACAATCCTACGCTCTTATGGAAAATGCCCTTCAGCGGCTCAACGGTCTTCCCACCGACGTGGCGCAGGCCGAATTGCTTGCATGCTGCGGGGCAACGCGTTGGGCGCGAGAGATGGCCTCGCGGCGGCCCTTTGAAAATTTCGCCCAGCTTTTCGCTGCGGCCGATGATATCTGCCGTAGTCTCGGCCGCGAAGACTGGCTCGAAGCATTCTCGCGCCATCCGCAAATCGGCGAAAAAGCGGGCGAAAAACAAATCGAGGCCGAAACGGCGCATCACCTTGCGAGCCGCTGGTCGTCCGAAGAGCAGTCCGGGACTCAGCGGAACTCGGCAGAGATCATGGAACGGCTGGCGGAAGGCAATCGCGCTTATCGGCAGCGCTTCGGATACATTTTCATCGTCTGCGCCACGGGCAAGACGGCCTCCGAGATGTTCAGCATTCTCGAGCGGCGTCTGCAGAATGACGCCTCCGCAGAATTGATCATCGCGGCGGAAGAGCAGCGACGCATCACGCACCTGCGTCTCGAAAAGCTCCTTGCGGCGGCGAGCCTTTAGCACAGCGTCCTGCAGGCGCCCAGCCGCACCAAAAGTCTCTTGGAGAAAATTTGAGCGGCGTATCGACTCATGTTCTAGATACCGCACGCGGCCGACCAGCCGCGGGCATTTCCGTCTCTTTGGAATTACGCGCAGGAAACGATTGGACACGGCTTGCAGAAGTCACCACCGATGAGAACGGGCGCGCCGGCAATCTGATTCCCTCCACAGTGTCCTTCCAGAGCGGCACATACCGGCTGCGTTTTGATGCTGCCGCTTACTTTCGCGCGCAGGGTTTGGAGACGTTGTATTCGGAGGTGAGCGTCACCTTCGAGGTGCGTAATCCCGGCGAGCACTATCACGTGCCCCTGCTGCTGAGCCCATGGGGCTATACAACTTATCGAGGTAGTTAGCGGATGCCCCCTGTCGTCAGCGAATGGTCAAACCTGATTCTCCGCTGGATTCACGTTTTCGTCGGAATACTCTGGATCGGCCAAACCTATTACTTCACCAAGCTCGACCTGCGCCTAAACGCGGAGGAGCGAAACCCGCGCCCCGGCGGCGCGCCCGCTCAAGTTTGGATGGTGCACAGTGGAGGATTTTTCATCGCCGAGCGCCAATCTACTCCCAAACTGCTGCCCACAAAACTTCACTGGTTCCGCTGGGAGGCACTGCTGACTTGGATTTCCGGTTTCCTCCTGCTGGGCCTGCTCTATTACTCCGATGGCCTGCTGCTCGATTCCAGCGTCTCGCAAATCAGCATGGCGACAGGCATCGCCATCGGTATCGGCACGCTGATCGTCGGCTGGACTGTCTACGACCTGCTCTGGGTTTCACCGCTCGCCCGCGCTCCAGTCGTTTGCGGAACAATCTGCTATCTCCTCATCGTGGGGTTAGCATATGGCTTGACGCATTCGCTGAGCGGCCGCGCCGCCTATATCCACGTTGGCGCGCTGTTTGGAACCATCATGAGCGCCAACGTCTGGATCCGCATATTGCCCGCATCTCGAAAGATGCTCGCGGCCGTCAAGCAGGGCCGGCAGCCCGACATGACGTTGGGGGCTCGCGCCAAAGCTCGCACCATCCACAACACCTACATGACTTTCGCGATGATCTTCCTCATGATCAGCAGCCACTTTCCCGGCACTTATGGCAGCAGCTACAACTGGCTGATTCTCTCGGCGTTCGTTCTTGCGGGAGGCATCGCCGCCCAGTTCGTCTACTACGCCTGACGGCTCAGAAGCTGGATTCGAATTTCCGGAAGCGCCGCTCGAGCTCCCACTGCTGCTGCGCCTTTTCGTTCGCCTTCAAAAATGCCGCGCAGGCACTCGACGGCTTGTCGGCCCCGAGTGAGTCCGCGGAACAGGCGCTCGCTCCGCGCGTGAACGCGTCCTGCTCACGCCAGAGGCTCGCGCCCGGCAGGAAGCTGTGTTCCAGGCTCGTGCGCGCCATCTCTTTCAGGTCCGAATAGCTTAGCGAATAGGCTTCGGCGGCGCGGACGTATTCGTGCGTCAGGTCGATGCGCGAGACGCCTTCATCGTCGGTCGAAAGCGCCACGGGCACGCCATATCGGCGATATAGCGGCAGCGGATGGTCCTTGCCGCTGACGCCGAGAATGACGTCATTGCTTGTAAGATTGATCTCAACCATCACGTGCTTCTGCGCC
>Ga0207127_10081_pt1 | contig 23741 bp, 23 predicted proteins | sample Alteio_BWMinHeat_17_FD_153574 | JGI IMG/M metagenome (GOLD analysis project Ga0207127, IMG submission 153574) | Enriched cells from forest soil in Barre Woods Harvard Forest LTER site, Petersham, Massachusetts, United States -... | ecosystem: Environmental > Terrestrial > Soil > Temperate forest >...
TTTATTTTTTGAGTTTGGTTGATAGGTTCTTGATGTCTTCGTGGATGGATTTGACGAGGCCTTTTTCTGTGTAGGAAGAATACACTCCTACGATGCGCGAAACTAAGATGGCAATATAAAATTGCCCAAGAATCCCTTCAATAATCACAAAGGTTTGAGCAAGATCGCTCATGGCTACAATATCGCCAAAGCCAATGGTGAGAAGAGTGATAAAACTAAAGTAGACCATTTTAGAAAGAAATTCCGTAGCATAAAAAAAGGGCATATTATCTCCGCTTGGCAACCTAAAAGATCCAGGCGTGATATACTCAACAATCATATAGATTAAAGAGAACACAAAACCAATCATAAAATAGGCACAAATAACGCCTCTTAATGTTTCTAAAGTCACACGCGCTCTTAATACAACATTATAAAGAATAGAAGCTGTGCAAATAACCATAAAAAAGAGAGTAAGAACAAGGCTTAGAAGAGCAAAATCCGTAATAAATGTATGAAGCGTTATCCAATCAAGGACAAGAGCTGGAATAGCCAAACAAACGCAGATGATTTTAATAGCTTTAGGATGATGGGCGTTAAAAATGGCCGCAATAAATACGCAAGTAACAAAAAACTCCCAAATGCCAATATAAATAAGACCTCGATTATAAGGCCTAAACAAAAAAAGAAGGATAAGAAATACAAGCAGTTGGGAAAAATACCCCGAAAATAAATAGACTATCTTATCCTTTATCTTACTAAGCATGGTGTCACCTCTTTTTTTTACACCATACAGATCACCTTAAATCTCATCTATAGAAAAATTCTTTAGGAATTAGGTATTGATAGAAAATAAATTATATGTCATAATTAGTCGTTTATAAATTATATGAGTATTATTATGAGTCCTTTATTTCCTGTAGTTCATTCTTTTCCTACTTCAGATATCAGGTCAAATAAAAAACCCAAAACAGAAGTTAGCACTGAGCAGGTCTCTATACACTTATTTACAGGACCTTCGCCTGTATGCGTTTCTTTGCAAGAGGAATTAGCTACCTTGACCCCTCTTTCAGAAGAGCAGACTGCATTCATAAAAAGACCAAAAGGAGAACATTCCCTTACACACTTATGCTTAAGCAGAAGAACACAAAAAGCCTTCGACAAATTAAAAGAGCCATTTCCCGACTTAAATGAAAATTGCTTAAAGCAAATTTACTTAGAACACTTGTATAATTACATAAGTTTTCAAGATATAATAAAAAAAGATGCCCGATTTGATTTTCAATCTCAAACCTCTACTAATTGCGTATACTTAGTATATAACGCCACTTCTTCTAAAAGCCTAATCAGTCGTTTTCACTTCTCTAGAAATCAGAAAACAAAACAACTGTCTCTCACCTTTAATTTTCCAAAATCTAGCGCTGAAATAGCAGCCCATTTTTATAAGGCTTATAAGAGAAGTATGAGTCCTGATTCTTTTCAGAAAGGAGAGCTTAGCTTAAGTCATGAAAGTATGAAGATTATCGAGGACTTATTTTCCTTACTCAAACCAAGCCTTTTAGAAGCTCATATCAATTTTATTCAATATCTTATCGATAAAGAAAAAACTCTCCAAAGACCTCTTATTAGCGATGAAGCAGCAATAAAAAAAGAACATGATCTAATCAAAGCTATGGCTACTGTTAATGGGGTTGCCTTAGAGGCTCTTGTAGATATTTGCATAAAAATGCTTCCCTACAAACCAAGTCCCTAGTTTATTATAGGTGGGGTTTTCTTAAGTTCATCAAATTGTTTAGCAAGCACTAAAGCTTCTTCATCTGTGCAGTTTCCGCTCTCGATTTTTTCTCTAATGCACTCAGCCTCTTCCATCCATCTTCTTTGCAAAAGCTTTTGTATCGTATCGACAAGATGGACTTCTGCTTTTTGAAAATGCACCTTTTTTTGTAGGATTTCTTGTAAAATAAGCTGCTCAGCAGGCGATTCCAACTTAATAGCCATACTAAATACATCTAAAGGTTTTTTCTCCTTAAATGCCTCCATATAGAAAGAGAAAAGCTTTTGGCACACCTCTTGCTTAAATGCTTTTTCATTTAAATTTTTCTCTACAAGCTCTACTAAGCGCGGCATTGTTTGCCCTATAAGAAATAGCCACCTTAAAAGATCTGTTTCAAGAACCCTATCAGGATCTACCTCCATAAAGGTCACTCTTCCCGATTTTTTAATATAAATCTCAGGAGGCATAATATCTTGACCAACCCCAAGCATCTTTTCTGGTACATCTGCTAAATGAGCAAGCTTTTTTAAACTCTCGTGAATCATGACAGAATGCTCCCACTGCCTTACTCTTGCACCAATTTCTTCTACGCAAGCGTTTTTTTGGGAAGGAGAGGTTAAATCAATGCGTTTGGAAAGATGGCTAAATAAAAACGTTAAATAGTCTTTACTCTCTTCTATAAGTCTTGTAAAAGCTTCCGGGCCATATTCTCTTAAAAAAGTATCCGGATCGGCGTGAGGAGGCATTTGAATCACAAATACCTCTACCCCTTTTTTCTGAAAAAGATGCCCAATTTTAGAAGTCGCTTCTTGCCCTGCATTATCGGCATCGAGTGCTAAATAAACTTTATTTACACCCAAATGAAGAAGTTCTTTAACATGCCCTTCTCCAAAGGCTGTCCCTTGCCCTGCAACTGTGTAATTAAATCCTAGATGAATTAAGCGCAGCGCATCAATTTGCCCTTCAACAACAATCACCTTGCGCTCTTTAGTCAGGCGCGTTCTACAGTAACTTAATCCAAAAAGAATTTGCGACTTTTTAAAAAGGGGGGTTTCAGGGGTATTGATATATTTTCCTCCAAATACCTCCTCTTTCATTTTACGCGCAGAAAACCCTATGACATTTCCCGAGACATCGCGAATGGGAAAAGTGATTCTTTCAGAAAAGAAGCTTCTTCTTTTTCCATAAGAAGTCATGCTTTCTAAGCCAGATACTTGCAATACCTCATCGCTCATCCCCTGAGCATGCATCATCTTCAGGAATAGCTCCCCATTTTTAGGAGCATACCCTATTTGAAAAGACTTAATAAATGTTAAGTCAATTCCCCTCTGATACAAATAATTTAAGGCATCCCTTCCTTCCTCACTATAAAGGAGAAAAAAATGAAAAAAGTGACAGGCTTTTTCAAGGGATTCCCTTAAAGCAGCCTTACTTGGGCCCTTCTCCCGCGCATCTTCTTCCTGAAGCTCTAAAGGAACATGAAATCTTTCGGCTAAATATTCAATGGCATCGATAAATCCCATTTTGAGATGCCCCATTAAAAAAGAAATAGCATCTCCATGAGCGCCGCACCCAAAGCAATGATAATGGGAATCTCCCTTGTTAATCATAAAAGAAGGGGTCTTTTCCTCATGAAAAGGGCAAAGAGCTTTATAGGCAGAGCCCGCTCTTTGGAGTTCAATATGGGAAGAGACAACCTCAGCAAGGTCAATCTTCTGCTTTAAATGTTCCAAACTTTCTTTCTTGTATATAGCCATGAGCTTATTCTATAATGCTATCCAAAACGAGGTCAATGAGATATTTCTATGGAAGATTCAAAGGAAGGGATTTTACCCCCTCTAAAGCACGAAGAAATTAAGGCTTTAAAGGAAAAAATTAAAGAGGTAATGACCTCTGTCCTAACAGAGGTTTTTCAATCTAATGGGGATCTGCAAGAAGCGCAAATCCAATCGCGCCTCTATTGCCCTAAAAATAAAAAATCTCCGGGCGAAATCCAAAAAGATTTAGAGCACTTAGAAGAGGCATTGCACAGACTCGATCTTTTTTGCCAAAGCGCTAAAAAACAACTTAGCAAAGCCATTGACAAAACCAAAAAAGAACAAAACAAAATTTTCACCACAGAAGAAAGCACTCTACCGCTCCACCACTTCTCCAAAGACCCTCAAGGCGCCCCCATCCCCAAACACCTCGAAAACCTCATCCACAAAACCCCCTAACGGAGAGAAGTAACACTTTCCTCCCTCTCTCTTCCTCTGTGGTTTCTTGTCTCTGTGGTTTTTCTTAAATGCGAGTCCTTGCATCTTCAAGCGTTAGCCAAAGAATTAACCACAGAGACAAGAAGCCACAGAGGAAGAAAGGGAGAATAAAAAAAACTCTCTCTGTCTTTTCAGTTTTTCTTATGGTATTGCGCTTTTAGCCCTCTACGCTATAATGGGTGAAACAACTTAAAGCAGATCTTTCCTATGACAATACTATCTGATACCAAGACTTCTCCGATGATGCTCCAGTGGCAGGCGTGCAAAAAAAAGGCAGAAGGAGCCATTGTTCTTTTTCGCTTAGGAGATTTTTATGAAGCCTTTGAAGAAGATGCCGTTTTACTTAGTAAAGAGCTTGATTTAACGCTTACCAAAAGACAAGAAACACCTATGAGCGGGGTTCCGGCTCACACCATGGAATCTTATGTAGATAAACTAGTAGGTTTAGGGCATAGAGTTGCGATTGTAGAGCAAGTAGAAGATCCTAAACTCGTCAAAGGGATTGTAAAAAGAGAGATTGTGCGCATTGTCACGCCAGGAACCCTTATTAACTCCTCTCTTCTTACTGATAAACGGAATAATTTTTTAGTAGCTATCACTTCCTTAAATGGCATTTTTGGAGTGGCTATTTTAGATGTCACCACAGCTGACTTTAAAGGGTTTGAACTAGACGATATAAAAAAACTCAAAGATGAGCTGTATCGCATTAATCCTTCTGAAATTCTTATTTCTAAAAAGTGCCAGAAAGAAATTAACCTCGATGTCGAATGTAGCTTGAATGTAAAAGAAGAATGGCATTTTGACGGCTCTATTTGTTTGGACATTCTTTTAAAACATTTTAAGGTGCATAACCTTGATGGCTTTGGACTTAAAGGGATGAATGCCCTTATTGGAGCTGCAGGAGCCCTCCTTTCCTATGTTAAAGAAGAGCTAAATGTATCAGCTGATCATATAAATACCATTAGCTTACAAGAGAACTCTTCCTTAATGGGTTTAAGCCATACAACCCAAAAGCATTTAGAGCTTCTTACCCCTTTGAATAATGGGAAAAAAAGAGCACACGCTTCTCTTCCATCTCGACCATACCAAAACACCTATGGGCGGAAGACTTCTTAAACAGTGGATCAGCTATCCTCTTTTATCTTTAGAAGATATTGAAAACAGGCAAGAAGCGATAGCATCTTTAGTAGGAATCCCTCTAGAGTTAAGCGCCATCCGCGATCTAGAAAGGCTCATGATGCGTATTCAATCGGGCTACGCCTCTCCAAAAGATTTAGCCGGATTAAAAACCTCGCTAGAGCCCATTCCGGAGGTGCAAGAAACTCTTAAAAACATCCACGCTAAGCTGCTCATTGAAGAAAGCGCTCATTTAACAGATGTTTCTGAAATCACGCAAATGATAGGAGTTGCACTAGTCGATAACCCTCCTTTTAGACTAAGTGATGGAGGCGTGTTTAGAGAAGGCTACAATAAAGAGATCGATGAGCTTTCTCTTTTAAGATCAGATAGCCACAGCTGGATTGCTAAATACCAAGTAGAGCTTCGAGAACTCACCCAAATTAAAACGTTGAAGGTTGGATTTACAAGAGCCTTTGGCTACTACATTGAAGTGAGTAGAGGGCAAGCAGATAAAATCCCGGATTCTTTTCAACGCAGACAAACGCTTGTCAATGCAGAGCGATTTATTACCCCTCTCCTTAAAGAATATGAATACAAAATGCAGACAGCGGAGCAAAAACTCTCTTTATTAGAAGCCAAGCTTTTTTCTGAGCTCAGAGAAAAAGTTGCCTCTTTTGCTTCAAAAGTTTTACTGATTGCAAAAGCGATTGCGCAAATTGATTGCCTCTTTTCTCTTTCTCTTGTAGCGCAAAAAAAGGGCTACATTAAGCCTGAAATGGACGCAGGAGGAACAATTGATATTAAAGAAGGAAGACACCCTGTCATAGAAGCTTCCTTGCTAGGAGAGTCCTTTATTCCGAATGATGTCTTATTAGACGAGCAGTCAAACAGGCTTATTCTTCTGACAGGGCCTAACATGGCAGGGAAATCTACCTACATGAGGCAAGTAGCCCTTCTTGTGATCATGGCTCAAATAGGAAGTTTTATTCCTGCAAGGACAGCTAAAATAGGGATTGTCGATAAGGTCTTTACCCGTATTGGAGCAAGCGATGATCTATCAAGGGGGCAATCGACCTTCATGGTAGAAATGGCAGAAGCAGCTAATATTTTACATAATGCCACCAAGTCTTCCCTGATCATTTTGGATGAAATAGGAAGAGGAACTAGCACCTACGACGGAATTGCTATTGCCTCTTCTCTTGCAGAATACCTGCTAACCCATAAAGAAAAGGGAGGCAAAACTCTTTTTGCTACGCATTACTGGGAACTTACAGAATTAGAAGCTAAAATTCCTGGAGCTATAAACTACCACGTTGCTGTGCATGAAGGCGCAGACGGGATAGTCTTTTTAAGAAAAATCCTTAGAGGAAGCACCGATAAAAGTTATGGCATCCATGTGGCAAAGCTTGCAGGTCTGCCCCATGAAGTGATTAGGAGAGCAAACGAAATTCTTAAAGGCCTAGAAACTAAAAAACCTATAAAGCCTCAAAAGATGAAAGAGCTCGATCTTTTCTCTCCTAAAGAAGAGATCTACGACCACGCCCTAAGAGAAGAGCTCAAAAAAATAGATCCCAATACGCTTACGCCTCTTGAAGCTTTACAAAAACTAGTCCATTGGAAAAAAAACTATGGCCTATAACGCAAAACTTTTAGATCTTTTTCCAACAGATCCTGGCGTGTATCTCATGAAAGATGCGCAAAAAAACATTCTTTATATTGGAAAAGCTAAAAATTTAAAGCAGCGTGTTAAACAGTATTTTGTTCCGGGAAGAGATGAAAGGATCATGGTGCCTTTTCTTACCTCTCAAGTGGCCCACATTGAAACGATCATTGTTACAACAGAAAAAGAAGCGCTTCTTTTAGAAAGCACCCTCGTTAAAAAGCACAAGCCCAAATATAACGTTCTTTTAAAAGATGATAAGACATTTGTAAGCCTCATGATTAACCAAAAACACATGTGGCCAGAGGTGCGTCTTGTTCGTTATAAAGGCAAGCCTAAAGAAGACGGGCTGTATTTTGGTCCCTATACAAATGCCTTTGCTGCAAGACAAACTTTTGATCTTATCACGCGCCTTTTTCCTTTAAGACAATGTAGCGATGATGAGTTAAAAAGAAGAACGCGCCCTTGCCTACTCTACGGCATTAAAAAATGCATTGCTCCTTGCGTGAATAAATGTTCTAAAGAGGAGTACGATGTATTTGTTAATGGAGCCATTAAATTTTTAAAGGGACAAGATAAAGAGATCCTAAAAACCCTTTACCATGAGATGGAAAATGCCTCTCATGCCCTAGAATTTGAAAAAGCAGACGCTCTTTTAAAAACCATCCGGCAAATAGAGCATGTGACCGCAAATGATCAAATTGTTTCAAAAGCAGAAAGGAAAAATACGGACGTCTTAGGAATCTATCGAGAAGCTGATCAGGTTATCATTGCGCAGCTTCTTTTTAGAGAAGGAAAACTCACAGGCTCTGAGCACTTTTCTTTTCAGGAGGTTGTTGAAGACGATGTAGAGCTTTTAGAATCATTCATCTTGCAACACTACAAACAAGAGATCCCAGAAGAAATCTTAGTCCCAAAAGCTATTCCTTCAGCAGAAATAATCACTGAGCTTTTACCTCGTAAAACAAGCATTAAATTCCCTTTAATAGGAGAAAAAAAAGCTCTTGTAGAGCTTGCAGAAAAAAATGCCAAAGCCCTCTTTAATCAACAAAAAGATAAGGAAGAACTTAGAGAAAAAATGCTGCTCGACCTCCAAGAAATCTGCCTTCTTAATCGCTATCCCAAAAGAATTGAGTGCTTTGACACCTCTAATTTAGCTGGATCTGATTGTGTAGCTTCACTTGTTGCCTTCACAAATGGGGAGCGCGATAAAAATCGCAAACGCCTCTTTAAAATTAAAGGGCTTGATAAACCAGATGATTACGCAGCGCTCCACCAAGTTCTCTCAAGAAGACTTAATAGAGCCAAGGAAGAAGAGGATCTTCCCGATCTTATTATTGTCGATGGAGGAAAAGGACAGCTTAATATTGCTCTTAGCGTTCTTAAAGAACTAGACATTGCCTCTATCGATACCATAGGCCTTGCCAAAGAAGAAGCCAAACACACAAAAGGCCTTACAGAAGAGCAAATCTTTATTCCTCATGTAAAAGACCCTATCCGCCTAAAGCCCAACTCTCCTCTCCTCTTCTTCTTACAAAACGTACGCGATGAAGCGCATAGAGTGGCAATAGAATTCCAAAGACAAAGAACCAAAAAACGCACCATCACAAGCCAGATCGACCAAATCCCCGGCATCGGCCCCATCAAGCGCAAAAGACTCCTCACCCACTTCGGCAGCCTAAAGCGCATCAAAGAAGCCTCCGAGACCGAGCTAAAAGCCATCCCCGGCATCACAGCCAAAGACATCCAAAACATCAAGAAATAACAAAAAAAGAAATGTTATAATCTCAAGAAGCGACTTTTTTCAATTCATCCGCTGTTGCATCTATAGTGATAGGGTGAATTTTTCGTTTTGGGCCTTTTGAGAGTTGTTGAAGGTCGATATCATCATAAAGCTCCCTAAATTCTCGATCCTTCGCATCTAAATGTTTGAGGACATACAAGCGAACGCATAATTCCAAAGACGGAGAAATTTTATTTTGTTCGTCTTCCCATTTTAGAACAGCAACATGACTTACCCCGAATGTTTTACCAAACTCTGTCTTTGTCATCTCCAAATACGTTCGGATATATCGAATTTCATTACCAGTTAGAGCAGTTGGCTTATGAATAATCTCCTGTAAAACAGCAAGCATGAGTTTATTCATATCAATATCTATGCACCATTCTCCCGCTGCTTTTTTCATGGGAACATTAACCAACTTTACCGGAATGCCAAGACCTTTATAAATAAAAGTTTCGGTTTTTCTATTTTTTGTTGTTTTTTTCATTTTACCCTTATCACTGTAATGATTATCATTTCATCTTCAAATGCAACAATAACTCTCAGACTAATTCCATCAATTGTTTTTCCGCAGATCGCGTATTTCCACATTTGTGTTTTAACATCGAAGAGATCTTTTTTTTCTTCGCGAGCCCCGTTTTTCAACACATACAGCACATGCTTTAAATCAATCAGTCGCTCATTTTGCCTTTGGAAGGCGTGAGCGCTAACGATATAGGTGCCTTTTTGAACGTGCTCTCTAATCTTTTTTAATAATGCTCCAGCCTTTAAAGCAATACCCAATTCGCCACCCATTTTTCTCACATTGTAAGTTAATTACACATTTAAATCAAAAAATTTCCTAGAGCATGTAAGTTAAAAGACTTAGAAAGCTAAAAATGCGTCGGCAACGCCTAAATCAAGAACAAAAAAACAAAAATCAATTGCCTGATATCAATGCCCAAATATCCAAGGCAGAGTGGCCTTAGAACTTCCGCAGGCCCCCAACGCCAATGCACTCGTCGTCGCCGTAGTAGTCGTCGTAGTAGACGTCCAAGCCGCCCGGGCCGAAGCCCCCAACAATCAAATGATAGCCATCAACCACTTCATGACAACGCGTATAGGTCAATCGCTTGTCTCTATAAAGACGAGAGCCTGAATAGCGGTTTTCCCAAAGGATACAAGTGGCAGCATCGAGGAAACCTGGCACTTTGTAACCTTTCGATTCTGCAAGCTGCTTTTGGAAATCATAACTCTTATTCCTGCTGCCTGGAAGAACATCCATTGTCATCGCAGCCCATTCAAATTCTACCTTAGAGGGTTTGTCCACTTCAGGTTTTAAAATTTCATCCCAAATATATCTGCAACCTAAACCTCCTGACGCCTTGTCAAGGTTATTGAGGTTAGAAAGAATACGGGGTTCTGTAACCGGAGCACCATTAACGGTTTTGCTGATATTTTTAATCAAAGGTGCAACAATATGTGTCTCTGCAGCTGTTTTCCCCTCATTACCATAAATGGGGCAGGGAGAGCTAAGAAAATCGAGAAGCGCTTGTGGTTTAGGAGGGAGTTTCTCTAAGAATGCTGCCGGATTTGCCCAATCCTCTTGAGAAATCGTAAAGCAAGCTTCGGCTTCTTTACGTAAACGTATTGCCAATTCCTTCTCCCCTTTTTGATCTGCAGAGTCAGCTGCCTTTAAAAGGAAATAGCTTTTCTCTGCAGGATCTTTTAATAAAGAGCAGAGGGCTATGTAAGCCTTAATATGCCACGGATCATGAACAATAATCTGTTTATAAATAGAAACGGCGTCTTCCTGATCGGTTTGAAGAGAAGCAATTATCATTGCTTCCGCTATTTGCTGCGAGGTTGGATTTAATGATAAATAATGAGCTAGAAGAAGCGCATCCATTTTTACTGGGATAGGACTAATTGTTTTGTAATGCTCTAAAGTTCTAATAGCTTCTTGTACTTTATTTTCTTCAAACTGGCGTAAAGCCAGATGAAGATACGCAAGAGCAGCTTTTTTGGGTTTACCCGCCCTTTCATAAAATAGGGGCAGAGCAGCATAGTCTTCTGATCTTTTTGTATGCAAAAATGCGTTCTTATAAGCTTCTAAGATGTCTTCATTATCTATGGCGCTTTTAGCTCCTTCCAAATAAACTTCAGCAAGTTTCCTGTTTTCCTTTTTAAAATGGGACAATGTGGGAATACGGTCCTCTTTTTTCCACTCATCAATAAGGCCTTTAACAAAAAGGTTGGGCTTAGGGTTACTAACAGGAGCTCTACATGTTGGACAAATATTAACTTGATCAACTACAGACTTCTCAAATGTATGAGAGCAATTGAGGATAGTAGGACTTTCCATGGTACAATGAGTCACTGGGCAGTCAAATTTTACATCTTCTTTTTGAGAGATTTGCGCATTTAATTTTCTAGCAACTTCCTTGATGCGCTTTATGCAATCCTCTTTTCCCATCCTTATAGGATCATACTTGCTAGGGAGAGATGTAACTGCCGGGCTACTCAGGAACTCTACTTCCATAAAGGATGATTCTGGAAAATAAACAGAAGACATAAAAAACACATTTTATTAATGAAAATTTATTATAAAATAATACAACAATATGCATTAAATATATATTAAAAAAACAGATTATCACCTTACGATTGAATGTATGCAAAACTAAGTGTTTTGTATACATTTGAGGATAAGATGTTCACAAAAACAAAAGTTGACAACGTAAGTAACAGAAAATAAGGTTTATCGGAGAGAGTGCCCGTGATGCTCTCCAAAAATGGGTCAAAATATTTTTCTCGTTTTTTTCTTCATCATCCCTTAAAATCTCCCTAAGTAATTAGGTATGTAAGCATAATGCGTAAATTTATTTTTATTATTTTAATGGGGGGTTTTATGAATACGATATCCGCTACTCAAAATCTTTCTCATGAACAAAGAGAGACATCTTTTGAAACTGCTAAGCAAGCCCTTATCGATAAAATCCAACATCGCGGAGATCTTCCTCATGTGCCCGTTGAAAAAACAGCTTCAATTGCTAGGCGAGCTTGCAACATTTGAACTTGGGCAATTTCTCATTGAAAGAGGCGGCTTAAACGGGTACTGGACCCACTATGTCATTACGCACCCTAAGCGCCAAACTACATCTCTTTCTTCACGTGAAACATTTCTTCTTAATTCAGCACCGACTTGCCTTGCGACGCAAGAGAGATTCTCTATTTTCAAAAACCAAATCCAGCAATACATCCAAGAAGGATGCTCTTTTGCTTCTATTCCTTCTGGTCTAATGGCTGATTTACTCGATCTTGACTACTCAAGAGTGCAAACATTTACCCTCAACGGCATCGATCTTGATGCAGAAACTCTTTCTCAGGCCAAAGACTATGCTAAAGAAAAAGGGCTTCTAGATCATTGTGAGTTTTCTGAAAAAGACGCTTGGAAGCTCGATATCAAAGAAGCATTTGATCTACTTGCAAGCAATGGGCTAGCCATTTATGAACCAGATGATGACAAAGTGGTTGCTCTTTATCGTCAATTTTACAATGCCCTTAAACCAAGTGGCGTTCTTATTACCAGTTTCTTAACGCCACCCCCTATGCCAGGCTTAAAAACAGAGTGGAAACTAGAGTTTATTAATCTAGAAAATCTTCAACTTCAGAAAATCCTATTCGTAGATATCTTAGATGCTAAATGGCAAGTATTCAGAGCAGAGGAAACCGTTAAAAACCAGCTTAGGAAAGCAGGTTTTAGCAACATCGAAATCCTTTACGATAACGCACACATTTTCCCAACAGTTGTCGCTAAAAAATAATACGATGAACAAAGAGGGATAAATTCCTTTCTCTCTCTTTCCCCTCTCTGTGGTTTCAAGTCTTCTGTGGTTTATCTTAAATGCAAGCCTTTTGGATCCTTCAGTCTTGAATTTAAGATAAACCACAGAAGACTTGAAACCACAGAGAGGGGAAAGAGGAAAAAATTTATCTCTCTTTGTATAACCTATGTGATAGCAAACCTTTTTCTTTCAGAGGAGTTCGGAGGCTCTTCGCAGAGCTGAGTCGATGTGCGGGTGGATGTTTTTTTTCTCCGACGAGGTTGGAGAGGCCATAGCTTTTTAGGTTTTTGAGGACTTCTGGTTTAACCCCTGAGAGGATAAGAGGGGTTTTGTCGCTTTGGCATTTGAGGATGAATTCTTTAAGGGCGTGCAGGCCTGTTGCATCGATGAGGGGAACTTTTCTCATTCTTAGGATAAAGACTTTGGGAGGCAGTTCGATATTTTTTAAGACGTCTTTTAAAGTGTCTGCTACGCCAAAAAAGAAGGGGCCATTAATTTCGTAGACTTCCACACCTTTTGGAACGCGTTTTTTAGAGATGGCATCGGGGTCTTCTTTTTCTTCGTCTTCTTCAAAAAGAGAAGAGGTGGAAATCACTTTAGGAACATGGCTCATTTTTTTCATAAATACAAAGGCGGCTAAAACCATTCCTACCTCTACAGCGATTGTGATATCTACAAAGACAGTTAGCAAAAAAGCTGTAAGAAGAATGGCGATATCTCCCTTGGGAGCCTTCAGTAAATATCTAAAGTGATCGATCTCGCTCATGTTCCAAGCAACCATCACAAGCACTGCCGCTAATGCCGCAAGAGGGATTTTACTCACAATAGGGGCAAAGAAAAGAAGGATGAGTAATAAAGTGATTGCATGAATCATGCCCGCAAAAGGCGTCTTAGCGCCTGTTTTAGCGTTAGTGGCTGTGCGAGCAATAGCACCTGTTGCAGGGATCCCCCCAAAGAAAATAGAGCCCAAATTCCCAAACCCTTGCGCCACAAGCTCTACATTAGATTTATGGCGGCTCCCTGTCATTCCATCTCCAATTACAGCCGATAGAAGAGATTCTATCCCGGCAAGAAGTGCAATAGTAATGGCATCAGGAATTAAAGCCTTAATATTTTCCAAACTAAAGGAAAGGTGAGGCATAGTTGGTGTGGGCAAAGTGCTTGGAAGCTCTCCAAACCGGGAAAAGATTGTTTCTATAGGAAGATCCAAAAGAAATGTCCCTGTTGTTACAATCACAATAGCCCCTATAGCCCAAGGAATGATCGGGAAAAAATTTACGAATGAGAAGGATTATAATAAATGTAGAAACACTCACTCCTAGGGTCAGAGGGTCAAAGCTCGGAAAAGCGTTAAAATAAGCACTCCACTTCTCTATAAAAGCTGCTGGAGGAGCATTCATTTGAAGCCCAAAAAAGTCTTTGATTTGGGAAGAAAAGATGATGACAGCAATCCCTGAGGTAAAGCCTGTAATCAGAGGGTAAGGAATATACTTAATGAGCGTTCCTAAACGGCAAATTCCCATGATAATAAGAAGAAACGCTGCAAGAATGGTTGCAAAGGCCAAACCCTCATAGCCTTGTCTTTGAATAATCTCGTAGACAATCACAACAAAGGCCCCTGTAGGCCCCCCTATTTGGACCCGGCTTCCGCCGAAAAGGGAAATAATAAAACCCGCAACAATCGCTGTATAAAGCCCTTTTTCCGGCCCTACCCCAGAAGAGATAGCAAAAGCCATAGCCAAAGGCAAAGCCACAATTCCTACAGTGATCCCTGCGCCTAAGTCCTTTTTAAAACTGCTGAACGTGTAGTTTTTAAGGCAGGCCCAAGATTTAGGAATAAATTCTTTTAGGTGATCCGCACTTGATTTTTTCTTCATATGACTCGATGTTCCACTTTTTACGGCTCCCTGGGGTAATTCCAGCTTTGCCATATCAATTCTCCTCGGCGTCCATAGCTACCCGCTATGAACTTCTCGTTCGAAACGCTTCGCTTTGATCTGGCTTTGCTGGAATCACCCCAGAGAGCCGTAAAAAGTGGAACATCGAGTTATAATCTACCATATACAAATTTCTTGAATTTAAATTAAGTTAAAATTATTATCATAATTACCAAGGGAGGCTTTTATGAAGGGCATGAATCGGGTCGTTAATCCTAAATTAAATAAGAAAATAAAAAAAGATGTACGCTCTGCACGTACTACCAAAGAAACTTCTAGCTTAGAATCTAAAGGAATTATTACAAGACATCCTAAAGCAGCAGCAATTAGAAAAAAAAGCTGCATCCATTACAAGAACACTTAAAAGCCTTGAAAGTAAAAGAGCCAAACGCGCCTCTCACCCCTCTAAACGCACTAATCCTGAAAGTGTTACGGAACAATCTCCTCCAGCTTTCGCTCATAGAGAAGGCAAGCGTTGGATGAAAACTCTAGCTAAACAAACCAAAGACAAGAATGTCCGTCTTAGGACAAAAAGCACAAAAACCAGGTAAATAAAGCGATTTTTTTAGTATAGTCAGCAGATGATTGAAGAAAAACCTAGAAATTGCTTAAGAATTGCCCATATCTCCGATTTACACTTTGCAAGGGTGTGTTTTAACCCCTTGCAATTTCTTTCTAAAAGATGGGTGGGGAACTTTAACTCCCTCCTTACAAGAAAAAACGCCTTCCTTCCTGAAAAACTTTTTTACCTTCCAGATCTTTTTAAAAAGATCCAAGTCGATCATATCATTATCTCAGGAGATCTAACAACCACTTCCTTACATAAGGAATTTAAAGCCGCAAAAGAACTTGTAGACGCCCTTAGCAAAACAGGCATTCCTCTTTATGTTATTCCAGGAAATCACGACCACTATACAAAAAGCGCCTATAAGAAAAGAATATTTTATGACTATTTCCCCTCTTCTTTTGATGAAAAATGCCCTTTTAATCTAAAAGACGACGGGCTTACCTTAAAACCCCTTGGAAATAACTGGTCGCTTATTGCTTTAGATACAACTCTTGCGACCCCCCTATTTTCCTCTTACGGCTATTTTTCTAAAAGAGCTAGAAAGCAAACTAGAAAAAGTTCTTCAAGAAACCCCAAAAGACCATAAAATCCTGCTTACTAACCACTTCCCCTTTTTCAATAACGAAGTCCGAAAGATCTTGAAAAGGGCAGAAGACTTAAAAAAGCCTTTTACAGAAGTTCCCCCAAGTAAAGCTATTTTTGCACGGGCATAATCATAGACAAATTCTTGCAGATTTAAGAGCCAACAACCTCCCCATTATTCTAGATAGCGGAAGCACAAGCCACAAACAAAGAGGGGGATGGAATCTCATTGACATTACCGAAAAAGAATGTTTTGCTCATCAAATAGAGACAAAAAAAACAAAAAAAACTTCGTTTAAGTGGGTGTCTGATGGCTTGGAATAAAGAGGGTCTTCGTTTTGGGTGTACGCAATGTGGTAAATGCTGCACAGGAACACCGGGATACGTTTGGGTAAACAAAAGGGAGATTGCCGAAATGGCGACCTTTTTAAAAATATCCCCAGAGGAATTTGTTAAAAAGTACACAAGAGAAGTAGATGGCCATCTAGCTCTTTTAGAAGACGCTAAAAACTATGATTGCGTCTTTTTAAAAGACGGCAAAACCTGCACCCTTTACGGCTCAAGACCCACCCAATGCCGCACCTATCCTTGGTGGCCAGAAAACGTCAAATCTAAAGAAGCCTGGGAAGAAGAAGGAAAGCGCTGCGAAGGCATTAACCATCCCGATGCCCCCCTCATCTCCTTCGAAGAAATCAAAAAAAGGGCTAAACCAAAACCGAGAATAACAAAGAGAAAAATCTCTTCTCTCTTTTTTCTTCCTCTGTGGTTTCTTCCCTCTGTGGTTTAAAAAAAAATGCGAGTCTTTGTGTACTCAAGCGTTAGCCAAAGATTTAACCACAGAGACAAGAAACCACAGAGGAAGAAAGAGGGAGAAAAATTAATTCTCTTTGTTAGGCTTTGCGGGTGATGAATTGGGACTTAATGTTTTGGGGATTTAGGAGTTTTTGTACAACACCTATGGCTACTTCGGCGCTAAAAGGCTTGCAAGAGAAAATATCGATATAAGCATCGCCATTTTTATCTACAAAGTGCCCGGTGATTGAGCTTGTTTCTATAAACTGTAAAAGGGAGTAACCCGCAGCTTCTGGATTATGCTCTGCAAAATGCACAAGTAGAGGCTCGCCGTAACTTTTCATATCAATTGCATCAACAATCACTTTCGTAAAATTAGCAAGCGTATCGCGGCTGGTAATAGCTGCAACATCACAAGCCTTGCAATCTAAAATCAGATGATATCCCCAAGATTCTTCCGAAACACAGGTGCCACATTTTGCCTCTTCATTTGCTTGAAGATTACAAAATAAGAAAGAACCAATAATTAATTTTGCAAAAATAATTTTTTTCATCTATAAATCCTTTAGGTTGATGATTGAAATGCTTGAGATGTTATAAGTTAAGTCATTCTTTTTTAACAGGATTTTCTTATGAAATATACACTTGCTTTAGTGACAGGTGCCAATTCGGGGCTTGGGAAAGAGCTTTGCAAGCAACTTGCAGCTAAAGGCATTCCCTTGCTAATCACGGGGCGCAATGAAAAGGAGCTAGAGGAATTAGCTCTAGCCCTTAGAAATTTTGTTCCTGTGAGTATTTGTGTGGCTGATTTAGCAAAAAACAGAAAAGTACTTACTCAGACTATTGAAGAAAAAAGTCCTGATCTGATTATTAATAGTGCGGGGCTGGGGTATTATGGCAATGTGCTTACTCATTCAAGAGAAGAAGAATTAGAGGTTTTAGAGGTCAATGTTAATGCTCTTGTAGAAATTTGCATGGCTGCTACTAAAGCGCTCTTAATGCAAAAAAGAGGCGGCACTATTTTGAATGTTTCTTCCGCCGCCGGATTTTTTTGTTATCCAAGCTTTGCCATTTATAGCTCTTCAAAAGCTTTTGTCACCCACTTTTCTAAAAGTATCGATCTAGAAATGAGGGATTTAGGGATTCGCGTTCTTTGCTCTTGCCCGGGGAAAATAGCGACCCCTTTTAAAATTAAAGCTTCTAAAGGCGCTTCTCATTCAAAAGACCCCCTTACAATCCCTGTAGAAAAAGCTGCACGTTTAATGATTGATCAAATAGAAAAACAAAAAGCTTTTAGTATTATTGACTATCGCTACAGAATTTTAGCTTTTATAGGAAGGCTACTGCCTGAAAAAATGGGTGGCTACAATACTCTTAGGTGGCGAGCGATGACAAGTGTTTTGATCATCTCTTTTTTGACGATGCTAAGTTCTTCGAAAGTAAGCTGACAATCATCTAGCTGTCCATCGTGCATTTTTTCTGAAACTAGACTCTCAACCATTTTAGCAATGCTCTCTTCTGTCACTTTAACTAAGGATCTAGACGCTGCTTCCACTTTATCTGCAATCATAATAATGGCAGATTCCTTGGTATGAGGCTTGGGTCCCTGGTAAGAAAAATCAGAGGGGTTAACAGAAGAGGGATCATCTTTCATTAACGCTAGCTGTTTTTCATAGAAATATTTTACAAACGACGTTCCATGATGCTCTTTAATCACATCGATAAAGCTTTTAGGCAGCCTATGTTTGCGCGCTAAGCACTCCCCTTCTCCAATATGCGTCATAATCACTTGAGCCGATTCCTTAGGAGTTAAAAGCTGGTGGATATTTAGCCCGCCTAATTGATTTTCGTTGAAATAATGGGGATTAAAAAGTTTTCCTATATCGTGATAAAGAGAAGAGATTCTACAAAAAAGCCCATCGGCATGAATCGCTCTTGCGGCATTCTCAGCTAAATTTCCTACAACTAAACTGTGCTGATACGTTCCTGGCGCCTCTAAACTAAGCCTACGCAGAAGAGGACTGCTTGGATCTGCAAACTCCATAAGAGTCATATCAGTCATCACATTAAAGGAAGATTCTAATACAGGTAAAATGGCAATAATCATTAAAGAAGTGGCAAGCATAAAGACAAAGGTGGCTGATAAATCTCCCCATACAGACATATTATTTTGGGTAAAATGGAAAGCCATAATGACAATAGCAGAAGAGAGCCATACCTTAATGCAAACGCTAAAAATTTCTTTTTGCTTAATACTTTTTTTAGCGGATAAAATCCCTACTAAAGACGTAACAAAATTAAGTACTAAAAACTGAAGATTATCGACATCTAAAAAGGTGCCGCAAATAAGGGTGAGAAAAAAGGAGGTAAAAATAGCCACTTCACTTCCCAAAAGCAAGCACACTAAAATACTTCCAAAAGGAACAAGAAGCGGGTAGTGCATGTTTTCCATAAGAAAGTGCACCTTATAATGAGCCGCAAACTCTAGCCCCTTAGCGATTAAAAGACTTAAAATGCACACCGTAACAAGTAAAGCTAGCTTATGAAAAGAGTAAAAAATTTCTTTGTGATTAAGTTTTAAATAAATCGCTCCCCAAAAAGTAAACATTAAAGAGAGAAGAAAACTTCCGGCAAAGCTTAAAGGGAAAAAAACGACTTTTAAATCGTGGAAATGTAAAAAAAATGTGAGAGTCAAAAGAAAGAAGGAGGCCAATAAAAATCGTTTATTGACTTCTCTATTTTTTACAGGCGATTTTGGAATAATAGAATCCATAATAACAGTATATTATCAAAGAGCGCATATTTCCGTTAGATAAATTTTATTTGAGTTTACTTGGCGGTAAAAATTAGATATAATTTTCCTTTCAAGACTTAAGTAAAAATTTTATATCTATGTCAAAAAAAGAGCGCTACCAGATCATATCAAGAAAATTCCGCCCTCAAACCTTTGCCTCCGTCATTGGGCAAGAGGTGATTGTCACAACGTTAAAAAATGCTTTACGAAAAGAGAGACTTGCCCAAGCCTATCTTTTTTGCGGCTCAAGGGGAACGGGGAAAACAAGCCTTGCACGCCTTTTTGCAAAAGCCCTTAATTGCGAGCATTTAACAGAGGATTTCGAACCTTGTAATACCTGCTCTTCTTGTATAGACATCGCAAAAGCCCGCAGCCTTAATGTATTAGAAATTGATGGAGCCTCTAACAGGGGAATTGATGACATCCGTCAAATTAATGAAACAGCTGGTTATGCAACCCTTACAGGAAAATATAAAATATATATTATCGATGAAGTGCATATGCTGACTAAAGAGGCCTTCAACGCGCTACTTAAAACGCTTGAAGAACCGCCTCCTAATGTAAAATTTTTCTTTGCAACAACAGAGGCGCATAAAATCCTTCCTACCATCATTAGCAGATGCCAACGCTTTGATTTAAAACGCCTTTCTACTGAAGAAATCAAAACCAAACTTAAAGGCATTGCTCTAGAATTAGAAGCCCAGATTGAAGACGCAGCGCTTGCTCTTATTGCACAAAAATCTGAAGGATCCTTGCGCGATGCTGAATCTCTTCTAGATCAAGTCATTTGCTTTGGGGAAGAAAAAATTACATTAGATCTTATTAGCTCCCACTTAGGAGTTCTTTCCAAAGACTACTTCTTCCGCCTAGATGAAGCCATTTTCTTAAATGATCTATCTTTTGGCTTTACTTTAGTCAAAGAGCTTTTTGATTCAGGAAAAGATGTAAGCTCTTTTATAGAAACGCTTATGGAACATTTCCGCACTCTTCTTTGTCTTAAATTCCCTAAATCTTCAACCACCCCCACATTTTTAAGTGAAGAAGAAAGAAAAAAATATCAGCAAAGCGCTCTTAAATACGAAAAAGATCAGCTTCTCTACATTCTTGATTATCTTGTCTCTTGGGCAAGCAAACTGCAAAAATCTTCTGAGCGTCTCTATCTTGAAATGATCCTCCTACACATCCTGCGCAGTAAACACAGGATCACAGTTGATCAGCTTTGCAAAAGACTTCTCACCCTAGAAACAGGCAAAGAACCCGAAGATGAAAAACCTATACCCTCCCCCATTATATTTGAAGAGCCTATAAAAGAAACAGCTCCAGTAAGGGAAGAAAAAGTTAAAGAAGGGCCTTCTTTAGAAGAAAAACTCCTCTCAGCCATTAAGGCAAAAATCGCCAATCCTCCCCCTCTTCCTAAAGAAGCGCCTCCTGAAATGCCTGTAGAGAAAAAAATAGAGGCACCTGTTATTAAAAAAATTCAAACAACACAACCTAAATTAACAATAGAAGAGCAAAGCAAATATGATAGTATTATCCGCTTTGCTGCCATAGAGTTAGAAGGAACAATTAAGGAGTAAATATGGGTAGCGGTTATTCAAAAAATGAAAAAGCAAGCACGCAGCTTTGAGCAGCAATTTGAAAAACTCAAAGAGACCATGAAAAGCACAGAAGTTACAGGAACAAGCGGCAATGGCCTTGTTACAGTGACATTTTCTGGCGACAAAGAGCTCAAGAAAATCAACATTAAGCCCGAATGCGTCGATAAAGACGACCTCGAAGGACTCCAAGACCTAATCGCTGCCGCTTGCGCTGACGCCTACAAGCAGCTCTCCCAAAACGATACAGGCAAGGGCCTTGGCGGCATGCCCCTCCCCTTCAACTTCTAGAAAATTCCTCGTGCCCGTGTGCGTGCCCGTGCCCGTGCCCCTGCCCGGATTAATTGAAGAATTCGGGCAGGGGCACGGGCACGCACACGGGCACGAAAAGAGAAAAGGGATGCAAAAAAAAACTATTAAGTTTAAGAGAGGAGGGTGGCGATGGCTTCGGCTGTTGGTTGCTTAAGGGCTTGCTCGGCGAGGGCTTGGGCTTCGGCGTAGGTGGAGGAGCGGATGGCTTTTTTGATGGAGGGGATGAATCTTGGGGCGCACGAGAAGTTTGTCACACCAAGACCTAGAAGTAGGCTTGTTAAAAGAGGATCAGAGGCAACCTCTCCGCATAGAGTGACAGGCTTAAGCTCAAGCTTCGCAACTTCTAACACCCTATGCACCATACGTAAAATGCCTGGATGTATAGGATGAAAAGGATCTTCTGTTTTATTAGAGCTTCTATCTATTCCAAGCGTATACTGAATTAAATCGTTTGTCCCAATCGAGAGGAAATCACATTCTCTTGAAATAGAATCGCACATCATCACAGCTGCAGGCAATTCAATCATGGCTCCAAGAGGAATAGATTCTTTAACCATCACACCTTCTCTAAACAGTTCCGCTCTAGCCTCTTCAATAAGATGCTTTGTCAAAAGAAGTTCTCTTGTATCGGAAACAAACGGTAAAAGAATGCGCGCATCTCCAAAAGAAGCCGAGCGCATAATCGCTCTTAACTGTATTTTAAAAAGGCCTCTTTTCTGAAGCAAAAACCGAATACCTCTTACTCCTGTTAAAGGGCTTCCCTCTGCGACAAGCTCTTCAAAAAGATGAGAATACTTATCAGCTCCCACATCAAAGACACGAAAAACAACAGGTAGGCCCTTTGCTTTTTTCAAAACAGAAGAATAAATAGCGCTTTGCTCTTCTTCAGAAGAAAAAAAGAGAATCACGCCCTGAAAACAGGTATTCCGTACGAAAAAGCCCCACACCTTCTCCGCCAAATTGATGCATTAAATCTACATCGCAGGCACTTCCGATATTGGCAAAAAGATTCACACTAAAGCCATCTTTTGTCTCGGCTTGTAAATAGGTTTCTTGTTGCAGGGCTATCACTTCTGAGCTAGCCTTTTCTTTCATTTTCTGGTAGGTGGATAGCGTCTTTAACGAAGGATTGACAATGACAAAACCTGAGGCGCCATCTACGATGATTTGCTTTTTCATTCTTTCAAAAATAGAAAGGTCAACTTGAGAAATAAAAGGGATCCCCTTACCTCTTGCAATTAATGCTGTATGAGAATTAGTGCCCCCTTTTTCTGTAATAAAACCAAAAGAGCGATCAGCTTGCAAAGAGGCAGTTTCTGTGGGAGTTAAGATTTTAGCGATAATGATGGAGTGATCTGGAATTTCAAAAAAAGGCTTCTTTTGCTTGCCATCAAGATTCCTTAAAATTCTTTTTGAAAGATCCAAGACATCGTTCAAACGCTCCTGAAAAAACATATCGGAGGTTTTTGCAAAAAACTTGTTTTCATACTCTGTCATGACAGAGCGAAATACAGCCTCTGTATTCTGTTTCATTTGACGTATTTTTTCTTCTACGTGCGTAGTCATTAGAGGATCTTTTAACATCTCGATATGCGCATCAATAATAGTTACAGCATCTAAAGACCCCTCTTTTTCAAGAGAATTTTGAAGACTCTCTAAATCTTCTTTGCTAGAAAAAAGAGCCTTTCTATAACGCGCAATCTCTTGATCGACCTCTCCAATAGCAATAGGAAATTGAGGGGGAACTTCTTCTTGAGAAGAATGAAATAAATAAGGCGTACCAATAGCGATCCCATCGCTAAGTGTTACGCCCTTTATCCTTATTTCTTCCTCGCGCATTATTCCCCAAATTTCTTATCAAAAGCGTCTTTTAGCTTATCAAGAGTCTCTTCTGCATCAACTCCTTCAGCAGTAATAGTCACAAGCGTATTTTTCCTAGCCGCCAGCATAAGAATGCTCATGATGCTTTTTGCATTGATGGTCTCATTTTTATACGTAAAACTAACAGCACATTTAGAAGATTGCAAAAGTCTTGCAATCATCGTAGCGGGGCGCGCATGGAGCCCTAAAGCGTTTTTAATTTTTACTTTGCAAGTGATTTTCACGAATAGGCTTCCAGTTTTTCTGTTTGCGGCTATTTTGCTTTCTTGAAATTGTTTCAAGAAGTTTTACATTAAACTCTTTAGCAGAATTATATCCCATCTCTTTTAGGCGATGATTTAGTACAATGGTTTCAAGAAGCAAAATCACATCCCGTCCAGGTTTTACAGGAAGAACGTGGTAAGGCACTTTGACCTCTAGAATATCGCAATACTTTTCATCAAGCCCAATGCGGTCGTAGAAATGACGATCATCCCATTCTTCTAACTTTACTACAATATCCAAACTCTTCGAATCGCGCACGCATACAGCTCCATAAATATGGGCTACATTAATAATGCCAATACCGCGAATCTCCATTAAGTGGCGCGTAAGCTCAGGGCCCGATCCTTCCAAATAATATCCTTCTTTTACTTTAACCTTCACAACATCATCGGAAATAAGCCTATGCCCTCTTTCAATTAAGCCTAAAGCGGCCTCGCTTTTCCCCACAGACGAATCGCCTTGAATAAGTACACCCACACCAAAAGCCTCTACAAGCGTGCCGTGGCACGTCATGACAGGAGCAAACTCTTCATTCAAAAGATACGTGATTTTGGTAATAAGGTTCATTGTAGTCATGCTTGAGCGGAAAAGAGGAATAGAAAACTCTTCGCAAGCATCG
>Ga0207127_10082_pt1 | contig 23620 bp, 24 predicted proteins | sample Alteio_BWMinHeat_17_FD_153574 | JGI IMG/M metagenome (GOLD analysis project Ga0207127, IMG submission 153574) | Enriched cells from forest soil in Barre Woods Harvard Forest LTER site, Petersham, Massachusetts, United States -... | ecosystem: Environmental > Terrestrial > Soil > Temperate forest >...
GTCTTTATGAATCAAGGTCAAAAGATCTTTTCAGTGATTCATCTTCCCCAAGATCAAGAGCATCCGCCACTTATTGTGATCATGCATGGCTTTGCAAGCCACAAGGTGGGCACAGGAAGATCTTATGTGCGGATTGCAGAGGCGCTTGTAAAAGCTGGTTTCGGAGTGCTGCGTTTCGATTTTCGAGGTTGTGGCGATAGTCAGGGCCAGCTTTCAGAGATGGGTCTAGAAGAGTTGATCTCCGATGCATCCCTTGTCACCCATTCGTTGAGAGAAGAGGGTTTTCAAAAAATAGGATTTTTTGGCTCTTCTTTGGGGGGCTCGATCAGCATTCTGACAGCTGCAAGATTAAAAATCGCTTCCGCAATAGCTGTGTGGGCTCCTGTTGCAAGCGGTTCTTTATGGGTAGCGGATTATTTAAAATCCCATCCAGAAAATAGCCTAGATACAATGAGAGGGGTCCATTTAAGTGCTCAGTTTCAAGAGCAATTTCTCAAGATGGATGCCTCCAAAACAGTGGAAGAGCTTACAGGGGTTCCGCTTTTGCATTTTCAGGGAGAACAAGATGAGACACTTTCAATAAAGCATCAGGCCCTTTTTGCAGAAGCGCGCAAGAAAAGCACTTCTTTTAGCAGGTTCATCACTTATCCGGAGACAGGTCACTGGCTAGGGCTTGCAAATATATTTCCGCAAGTGGTGGACGAGCTGATCTATTTTTATCAAAACCATTTGTAAGGGACTTTGTTATGGGAGACGACCAAACGCCTTTAGAAAAAAAAAGACGCTCTGATGAGCCTCTGACGCCTCCTTGGGTAGCTGCTTTAAAGGAGCTCTCTTTAAGAGAAGAGCAGATCCAAGCTGACCATTCTCCTCTTTTTACAAATACGTCAGGCCAACCCGTTGTCTACTTCGAAAAAGGCAGGCTGAGCAAAAAGGGCTTGACCTTACGTGTAGGGGTGCTTCTTTCGGGAGGTCAAGCTGCCGGAGGGCATAATGTGATCACAGGTCTCTACGATGGCATCAAAAAAATCGATTCCAAAAGTACACTTGTGGGCTTTTTAGGGGGTCCTGGAGGGCTTGTAGACCATAAATATCAGGAGCTCACTGAAAATATCCTTGCCGAATATCGAAATACGGGTGGTTTTGATTTGATCGGTTCTGGGCGTACAAAAATTGAGACAGAAGAGCAGTTTAAAGCCTCTCTGAAAGTTTGTGAGCAGCTAAAGCTAGATGGTCTTGTCATTATTGGGGGTGATGATTCCAATACCAATGCAGCCTTTCTTGCAGAATTTTTTGTGAAAAATGGATGCTCCACAAAGGTCATTGGAGTGCCTAAAACCATTGATGGGGATGTTAAGAACCCGTTTGTGGAGATCTCTTTTGGTTTTGATACAGCCTCTAAAACCTATTCTGAGATGATCGGTAATATAGAAAGAGATGCCATTTCAGCAAAGAAATACTACCATTTTATCAAACTCATGGGAAGGTCAGCTTCTCATATTGCCCTTGAATGTGCCCTACAAACGCATCCTAACGTCACTTTGATTGGAGAGGAGATTGCGGCTGAGCAAAAAACACTCTCACAAGTGACTGAAGAGATAGCAGGAGTGATTGAATCTAGAAGCAAGCAGGGTAGAGATTATGGAGTGGTGTTGATTCCAGAAGGGGTGATTGAGTTTATTCCTGAAATCAAAGCATTGATAGCCGAACTCAACGTCGAAAGTAGGGTAGAAAGGCTCTCCTCTTCTGCTCAAACAACCTTTAAGCTCCTTCCCAAGGAGGTACAGCAGCAGCTGCTTTTAGATCGTGATCCTCACGGCAACGTCCAGGTCTCTCATGTTGCGACAGAGCAGCTTCTAATCCATACCGTTAAAGAAGCCCTTAAAAAGAGGGGCTTTTCAGGCAAATTCAACCCCATAGCCCACTTTTTAGGTTATGAAGGAAGATCAGCCTTTCCGTCTCATTTTGATGCCAATTATTGTTACGCCTTAGGCCATGTGGCGTCGGCCTTAATCGCTGGGGGGCGGACAGGCTACATGTGCTTTATTTCAAACCTTGCGCAAGGAGTGGCTGCCTGGAAAGGGGGAGGGGTGCCTCTGACAGCTCTTTTAGGGGTGGAAAAGAGAAAGGGTAAGGATAAATGGGTGATCCGCAAAGCGCTTGTTGATTTAAAAGGGGCTCCTTTTCAGCACTTTAGTTCTCAAAGAGAAAAATGGAAGGTACAAGACCATTATAGGTTTCCGGGGCCTATTCAATTCTATGGTCCTGCAGAAATATGTCAGCAAATCACCATCAGTCTAGAGTTAGAAGCTCAGCTTACGCGGGGCGTAAGCTGAGAGAATTAAGTTAGACGTTACGTGTGGCTGATGCGTTGATGCCTGTCACAAAGAGACCACCTGTTGCAAGCTTATTTAAAGCAGAGTCTGCTTTACTAGCTTCTTTGAGATTTTCATTGATGATGGATTTGATTTCATTGCTATCCAGAACGTCTGCATATTCTTTGAGCGTTCCGTATGTTGCAATCTCCACATGCTCTACCCTTTGGAGAATAGCAATAATCGCAGCATCTAGAAGAGGAGAACATTCGTTGTGTTTTACCAGCGCCTTAGCATCTGAAAAAAGGGCTTTAATATCTCTTCCGAAATCTGTTTTTTTAGGCTCTACGCGCAAGATTTTGAAAATCCTTTCAATATTTTTAACATGCGCTTTGGTCTCTGTGAGGTGGTTTTGAAGCTCCACTTTCAAATCCTCTGAATGAGCCTTTTTGATGAAAACAGGCAGCTCATCGCACACTTGATTTGTAATGGCATAAACGTCGCAGAGAAGAAACCAGAAAAGTTCTTTAAATGAAGATAAATGCATAACATACTCCTTTTAAAAGTCTAAATGACTGATTCTCTAATACTCATATTATCAGTCAAAACATTTTTTTAGAATATAAAAAATAAACCACTTATTACCAATAACTTATGAAATGTTAAGCGATTAAACCTTTGCTACTAAGCCATCTCTCTGCATCGATGGCTGCCATGCAGCCACTGCCGGCAGCCGTGACCGCTTGCCTATAGTGAGGATCTTGAACGTCGCCTGCAGCGAAGATGCCCTCCACACTTGTGTAGGTTGTGTTGGGAATGGTTATTTTGATGTAACCTGTTGAGTCTAAGTCTAGTTGATTGCGTAAAAACGCTGTGTTGGGCGTATGGCCAATGGCAAAAAAGACTCCTGCAGCAGATCTTTCTATCTGGTCCCCTGAAACCACGTTTTTAAGAGTAACCGATTGGACGACTTTACTGCCTGAAATCTTGATGATTTCAGAATTCCAGAGAATTTCAATTTTAGGATGGGTTTGTGCTCGTGTGGCCATGATTTTAGAGGCGCGCAAAACGTCTCTTCTATGAACGATGTACACCTTGCTGCCATATTTGGTGAGAAAGATGGCCTCTTCAACAGCAGAGTCTCCACCTCCAATCACAAAGAGCTCTTTTCCACGGAAAATGGGCATGGCTCCGTCGCAAATGGCACAGGCTGTGACTCCTTTTTGCCAGAATTCATTCTCTCCACTTCCGGGGATATCGAGTCTTTTGGCAGTTGCACCTGTGGCGAGGATGACGCTATCTGCAGTAAAGGAGTTTTTTTTGCTATTGATGGTGAAAGGAGTCTTCGAAAAATCGACTGACTCCACATCTTCTCTTAAAAGATGAGTTCCAAAGCGTTCGCACTGAGCACGAAAAGCATCCATTAAGGCAGGTCCTGAGATACCGTGAGGAAAACCGGGATAGTTTTCAACTTCCGTTGTGGTCATCAGCTGGCCCCCTGCAAGTCCTGAGAAAAAGCCTTCGTAGAGGGTAGGGGCGAGGTTTGCTCTAGCGGCGTAGAGAGCAGCCGTGTACCCCGCAGGTCCAGAGCCAATGATGACGAGTTTTTTGTGTTCCATTAGTTTCCAATTTTATGCGTTGCAATAGCCGTTGCAGAGGCGTAGTTTTCAGAGTGGCTTATTGAGAGAAAAAAGACAATCCCTGGAAAAATAGTCCGTGCATAGGGGGATAAAATCACCTCCGGCTGCCCCTTTTCGTTATTGATAATCTCTAAGTCAAGCCAGGAGACTTCTTGCCCAATTCCAGTTCCAAGCGCCTTAGCGCACGCTTCTTTAGCGGCAAATCTCCCAGCAAAATGAGGCGTAGCATCAGAAAAACGCGTGCAATAACTCTGCTCTTTTTGCGTGTAGATTTTATCCAGAAAGATTTGTTTGTGGCGTTCCAAAGCACGCGCAATTCTTTTCACTTCAACAATATCCGTCCCGAGCCCTTTAATGACATTCATGAGAGAGCTCACTTGTCTCTTCAGCGAGATTGCAGAAGATCATCCGTCCAGAAGAGGTCTGCTTCACAGAAAGCACCTTAGCTTTTATTGCAAATCCCAAAGATTCCCCTCCTCCATTCACCACAACCATCGTCCCATCCTCTAAATATCCAACGCCTTGATTTTCTTCTTTTCCAAGTCTTTGAATTTTAATCTTCAAATGCTCACCTCTTTGCATCATAGGTTTTAAGCTATTTGCAAGGGTGTGGAGATTGATGAGACGCACTCCTTCGACAATCAGAGGGTGTGTGCGTTGAGGGTCGAGTGTGAGGATATAGGCATCTAAAAGTTTAGCAAGGCGCATCACCTTGCCCGTTTGATCTTTGATATCAGGAAAGTCAGTGTCGCTATATTTGAGATTGAGCTCTTGGAGCGTTTCCAATTTTTTCACAATCTCGAGAGAACGTCTTGCGCGCAGCAGAGCGGATTCGTCGGAGGTTTCTTCTTGCTCATAGAGCTCTTTTAAAAGAAAGCGGGGTAGAGTCACTCTTTTATCGATAAGCCCTGATGCTGCAAGATCCAAGAGGCGATGGTCCTGCAAGACAGAAGCATCGAGTAGAATCTCTTTTGCAACCGGCAAGAGGGGAGAGAATTTCACAAAAGGTATGCTGAAGTAAAGTTCACTTGCTGCTGCAAAGGTAACGATCACACCGACATAAGGACCTAAGAGAAAGAGAAAAATCTTGCAGATATCCACCACTTCTTTATGCAGCAAAGAGGTCCCGGTGAAGGTCAAAATGGCATTGAAAATCGTCACAAGTGCAAGAGACATGAGGTAGCCAAAAAAAAGACCCACGATGATCAGATTAAAAGAGGAGAGTGAAAGGCGCTTAAAAAAATAGCCAGAGGCAATGAGCACACCTGCCACACATGCCCCGATTCCCACTCCTGTAACCACTTTCCATAAGTTGATCTCTTCTGCCGTGGCTAAAATATACGTTGTGGTGAAAAGAAAGGTGAGGGCGAAGAGAAAATTTCTTATGAAAGAGAGAGAAAGTTTCATTGTTCGTTACGTTTTATAGTCCATGTTTTGAGAAGAAAGCGCATGTACTGCATAGATCCTTGGATAAGAGCAAAGCCTATAGCTACATCAATCATACCGCGCAGATCAAGTCCTATGGGCAGAACGCGCATCAAAAAGCCTAGAAACATCATCCCCACAATGAGAACGTAGTACATAGGGGAGTAGATCTTATGCAGAGGAATACGAGGAGGCATTGCCTCAACCCTATTGATCTGTCTCTGTACCGACTTGGAAAGAACAAAACGCCCCTTCATATAGCCCACAAAAAGAGAAAAACAGAGCAGCAGAGTCGCAATGGACTCTCTATCTTGAATAGTCCTAGAAAAATAGGTTACGAAAAAAGGTGGTTCAGGGCTTCTGCATGCTTCTAAAATAAAGGTGCCCCCTAAAGAGAGCAGCATGATTCCGATCATCAGCCAGACAATCCCTGAAAGGCAAATGGCGACTCTGTGGCTACATTTCATATACATCAGTGGTTGAAAATTTATAGGGGAATTATATAATCATCTTAGATTTTTTCTCTACTGTTCTCTTACATACCCCAAAGGCGCCTTTGATAAACGTTTTTTTAGCAACTTTTGTATGGGATCCTGATCGAGTGGCTTTTGTCATTCCAGGTTTTAACCATGGCATCACGTGGTATGGGATTTTATTTGCTCTCGCGTTTTTGGGAGCTTATTTTTTTGTGCGTTATCTTTTTTTTCTTCTACTCCTTCAAAAAAAAGAAGACGTTTCTAAAAGCACATTGCTTGCAGATCGATTGACGCTTCTTGTCGCTTTAGGCACGTTGGTAGGAGCGCGTTTGGGGCATGTCTTTTTTTACGATTGGCCCTATTATCAGGCGCATCCGGGAGAAATTTTTAAGGTATGGCAAGGGGGGCTTGCAAGCCATGGATCAGCTCTTGGCATCTTGGTGGCAATTGCGATTTTTGTGGGGTGGGTGCGCAGAAGATACCCGTTTATCACCTATTTGTTTGTTTTAGATGCGCTGATGATCCCTACAGCCTTTGCAGGAGGGTGTATTCGCATAGGCAATTTCATCAATCAAGAGATTTTAGGGACGCCCACAACCCTTCCTTGGGGCGTTATTTTTTTGCATCCTGTTGAGGGGATTGCAGCTGTTCCTTTACATCCTGTCCAACTCTATGAAGCGCTTTTCTATTTTTGCACGGCGCTCTTCCTATTCATTCTGTGGAAAAGAGATCAGAGCCGAATGGGAAGTGGTTTTTTTGCAGGACTGTTTTTTATACTCGTCTTTGTCTTTCGGTTTTGCATAGAATTTATCAAACTGCCTCAAAGTCAGCTAATTGATGAGTCTTTTTTACAAATAGGACAGTGGCTGAGTCTTCCTCTTGTATTATTCGGCATCGTGCTTTTGATCTATTCTTATAAAAGGCGTCCGGTATGAATCCCTCTCAGCGTATTCTCATAGCGGGTGCTTTTGGAATGGTGGGAAGCGCGCTTGTGAGGCGCTTGCAGCAGGAAGGATTTTCTCATCTTCTCACGCCGTCTCGTAAGGAAGTTGATTTTTTAGATCAAAAAAGGGTCTACGACTACTTGCAGAGCGTGAAACCTGATGTGGTCGTAATTGCAGCTGCAAAAGTGGGGGGGATCCATGCGAACCAGCAGTTTCCTGCTGATTTTCTCTATGAAAACCTGATGATTGCGTGCCATTTGATTCACGGTGCTTTTCTTGCAGGAGTGGGAAGACTGCTTTTTTTGGGAAGCTCCTGCATTTATCCACGGCTTGCTTTGCAGCCCATTGTGGAAGAAGCTCTTCTCACAGGGCCTCTCGAGCCTACTAACGAAGGGTATGCCCTTGCGAAAATTGCAGGAGTCAAGCTGTGCCAATTCTATAGCCAGCAATATGGTAAGGCTTATATTTCGGCGATGCCGACAAATCTTTATGGGCCCCGAGATAATTACCATCCGATGCATTCGCATGTGATTCCGGGGCTGATGCGTCGTTTTCATGAAGCAAAAATGGAAGATAAGCCTACTGTCGAGATATGGGGAAGCGGGCTTGCTTTGCGAGAGTTTCTTCATGTGGATGATTTAGCTGTTGCATGTCTGCATCTTTTGAAGTGCTATAAGGAGCCGTTTCCTATCAATGTGGGCTCTTCGGATGAAGTGACGATTCGTCAGCTTGCGGAGATGATTGCAGAGGTAGTGGGTTATCGAGGCACTTTGATTCATGACAAAACCAAGCCCGATGGGACGCCGCGCAAAAAAACAGATACGAGTAAGCTCACAGCTCTTGGATGGACTCCCCAGATTTCTTTAGAGGAAGGTTTAAAAATGACTTACTCATGTTACGCAGCCGTTGATCGCGTCTGCGTAACATCTATACACAAGTGAGCTGAAAAAGCGGAATTTTGGCAAAGGCTGCGCCTCAGATTTTGTGCCGAACTGGCGCCTTCATATTAGAGCATATGGAGGCGTTAGTGCCCTATCGTGGTTACAGCGTAGGATTGGACCGCGCCAAAGCCAAAAACCGATTTTTCAGTTCATTTGTGTATATTAGTGAGGAATAGTCTCTAGCCTTTTCAAGATCGTGTTGAGGGGACCTGCGATTTCATTGTTTTTCCCATCCACCCCTTTTTGTACCTGCTTCACACTCGTGATCACTGTGGAATGGTCCCTTGCAAAAATATCCCCAATCTTCATGTAAGAAAGCTTGAGCTGCTCCCGACAGAGATGCATCGCCAGCTGCCGCGGAAGGGCACACTCGCGGTTTTGCGATTTACTCAAAATATCATCCGAACGAATTCCATAGTACTCAGCAACCGTTCGGATAATTTTTCCAGGCGTCAATGTCGCCTTCTCCTCTTCCCTAATCAGATCTTGGAGAAGCTGCTTAGCAGCAGCTAAGGTAAGGGCTGCGTGTCCCGCTTGAGAAAGATGCGTGCGCAAAACAAGAGCATCAAAGGCTCTCGTGAGCGATTTGGGGTTATTAAAAGTGGTAAGCAGAAAGTCAATCACAGTTTCTGCCAGAGGAAACTTCATTTTTTGGGACTTTTTCATGAGCACAGCAAGCACGCCCTCTCTATCCAAGAGCTGCAGAGGAATGCTAATCCCCCATTCAAATCTGCTGACCAACCTAGGCTCGATCCCCTTGAGCTCTTGAGGGGAAACATTACTCGTCAAAATGATCTGCTTACCCGCAGTGTGGAGCGTATTAAAGGTATGAAACAGCTCTTCTTGGGTGGCGCTTTTGCGTGCAAAGATTTCAATATCATCGATGAGAAAAGTATCTATATGACGGTATGCCCTTCTAAAACTCTGCATCTCTCCTGTTCGAATAGCCCCCACCACATGCTCTGTAAAGGTCTCTGCACGCACATAGACCACTTGATTCCCTACTGCTTTGAGAGCATTTGCTGTCGCCATCAAAAGATGCGTTTTACCTGTCCCACTTCTGCCAAAAAGATAGATAGGATTGAAGGAGACAAGAGGTTTTTTTGAGACAGTTTCATATCCAGAGGATTCACAGAGAAGCTTATAGGCTAACAGATTTCCCTTCGAAGAGACAAAACTCTCAAAAGAGATGGCAGGGTCAATTTCATCAAATTGAAGCTGAAAAACAGGGGCAGGTAGATGGGCCTGAGGATGTTTCTTCTCTTCTTTTTCAGCTCTCACTTGGGGAGCTGTCATCGAAATGTGAATCTTGATCTGCTTGTGGCTATTATTAAATAAGTTCGATTGGACAAGATGACGCATGTGCTCTTCAAACCATAACACTTTGAAGGAATCACTAGCTTCTAAGTATAGATTACAGGCGTCAAAGCGGACAATTTTTAAGGGACGGAGCCATTTTTGGACAGTCTCTATCCCTAGCTCTTTTTCTTGCTTGGCAAGAAATTCTTCCCATGCCCGCATGATCCCAATCCCCCCTACTCAATATATACACAAATGAACTGAAAAATCGGTTTTTGGCTTTGTCTGCATCCTCATCTTTTGCGCCGAACTGGCGTCTCCATATGCTCTAATATGAAGACGCCAGTTCGGCACAAAATCTGAGGCGCAGCCTTTGCCAAAATTCCGCTTTTTCAGCTCATTTGTGTATAAAGCTTTCATAACCTGACTTAATAGAATTTTTCTACTTTAATTTTTAGTTTTCTTAGAAGAGAACCTTTTCACTTTTACCTCTATAATCTTGCTTTCATGTTTTGATTTTCTATCCATGAATCGATTGGTGATCCACTGTTGACCAATTCCAAGAAGCATCGAAGAGAGCCAATAGAGGTTTAAGCCTGAAGGGAAGTGGTAAAACATCACCGTGAAGACCACTGTCATGATCGTTCCCATCGCTCGCTGTTGTCTCTGCTGGTCTGTCATCTGTGCAGGGTCTTTGGGAGCCGTCGCACTCAACTTCTGTTGGAAAAACATCGTCACACCGAGCAGGACCGGCAAAAGGTGGAATTGATTGCCGATAAAGAAAATAGGCTGTTTCCACTGAAAAAGGACATCAGGTGCCGTTAAATTGTCGATCCAACCGGGGATAAAAGAGGCTCCTCTCAGCTGAAAAGAGGATTTCAAAAGATCAAACATTCCAATCAAAAAAGGAATCTGAATCAAAATAGGAAGGCACCCCGTCAAAGGATTGACCTTTTTCTCTCGATAAAGGGTCATCACCTCCATCTGAGCGCGTTTAGGATCCTTTTTATATTTCTGTTGAATAGCTTGCACTTGAGGTGCCACTAGTTGCATTCTGCGCATCGATTTGATCGACCAGGCGTTTAAAGGGTAGAGAAGGACCCTTAAAAAGACTGTGAGAAGAATAATTGCTGCCGCCCATGAAGAGGTGAGTATGTAGAAGAACCTCATCACGATAAATAGAAATTTAGCAAAAGGCTCTGAAATAAAAGAAAACCAGCCATAAAAGGTTCTGCAGGCCAAATAATTAGGATTATAGCCTGTCGTCTTATCAGAGTAGATCTGGTCTACCTGTTTCAACACATCTTCTTCAAAAGGTCCCGCGTAAATACGCATCTTTTGAGAAGCTGCTTTTTGGGGGAAAGGCGCCAGCACTTCATATCCTGGATATTTAGACGCTGGGTAGACGTTATATTCAGGGTCAATCACAGAAAGACGCGTGGGGACCACTTCCCCCGGAATAGCAGATGCTCGAAATCCTCCCTGGAAACCTCCCGCTGGGTCGAGAATCACTCCCAAATAACCGTTAGAAGTGACTGTCCAATCAGGCGTTATGGAACTTGCTGTGATGACTTCTTTGGGTTTAGGTAGATCCAGTTTTTCAACATCTACTTTTCCTTTGCGCGTCATGCGGTATTGAATTTGAGGAGTGGATGAGTTGGACATGAGCTCCACCTCAGGAATTCCAGAAGTGATCCATAGCCCACGACTATCTCCATCTACCTTAATATCAAGATTAAAGCAATAAGGAGCATTTTCCTTTGTAAAGGAGTAAGTCTTAGTGATTTTCCGAAACGCTTGTGTAGCTTCAAAGACGATACCCTCTTTCGTAAAGGATTTTACTTCATAGACAAGTTCAGCGAGTTCTGGGTAGTCAGAGACAAGATTTAGTCCATAATACTGAGGAGGAATGGTGAGATCCTTTTTACCAAAAATGCCTCTCCGCAATAAAGGGTAGTAGCCACCTATTTGATGAGGAGTTTCTTCTGTCTTGCTTCCGGGTGTGAAGTAAGGATGAGCAGGGAAATAGGCATTGGCAGAGGCATCTTTTGCGATCTCACGGTCAAAGCCAATTTCTTTCACCACACTCTTAGGGTGGGAAGAAGAGTCGAAAGGAAGATTGATCTCCGCAAGCGATCCACCCACATTGGTGAAAACAAGTTGAAGATATTCATTTTCAATAACGTAATACTTTTGATCCCCTTCTTTGACCACCTGTGTTTTCGGAGAAGTCTGCACATAATTAGAGAGCAAGGGAAGGTTTTGCATCTCGATAAAAAGATTTCCAGAAGCGTCGTAGTAGCCCAAGGGAAGGTAGCCGTTGGATGTGTTGTAAAGGGCAATGGCATTGGAAGTCAGTGGATAAGCGGTATGAATGGTTCCATCGCTATAGCGAGCGAAAGTGACTGTGGGATCTCCTTTTGCAGGAAAACTGATCAGCTGCACCTCGAAAGTGCCCGAAGGAGGGAGTGCTACAATCTCAAAATTTTTGAAGGAAGGATCTGCATAAAGAACGGGCCCTCCCACGACACCTGCCTGCGTTTGGAGCGTTTGAGGCTGACCCTTTACGTAGAGAGTGGTGGGCAAAGGAAGCTCCCAGACCATTGTCAGAGTGCTGCCAGCCACATGAACGCCCTTGGCAACCACTTCTTTTCCCTCGGGATCTTTACTGAGAGAAACGAGGGGAAGAGACTCCAAGGAAGCTGTTTTTTTAGTCGCCTCTTCTCGCAAAAGAGTGGACTCTTGAGCAAGTTTCTGCTGATTTTGTTGAAAAAGCTCCTGCTGTTTCTTATCTCTTTGACCGTTAAAGTAAAAGTTGATGCCAAAGAAAGCTAAGCTGATGAACAGAATAAAAGTAATCGTGCGTTTATCCATAAAATATCCAAAATCATCAAAAGGAAGAGAGTATAGCAGAGCTTTGAAACGAAAGGAAGATTTACTTGCTCACATCCCTGATTTTCGATTAAGGTTTTCTTAAAACGCGAGAACCTGGAATGCGCCTGCTGCTTCTTATAAGCCTTTTTTTAGCTGTATACCCAAATGAGTTGAAAAGTCAGCTTTCGCGTGGCCCAAAAGCTGACTTTTCAGCTCATTTGGGTACAAAAACCTTTGCGAGCGTTAAGGAAGACATCACTTGCGCAAAATCCTGGCTACAAAAAGAGCTCTCTTCTCAAGAAAGAAGCCAGCACCTTCTAAAACTTGCCTGTGCCTTTATTCAGGATCAGGAAATCGACGAGGGATTTCATGCTTTTTTAGAAGCCCTTGCTTCTACTTCTCGAGAAAAAGAGCCAGAGATGTCTTCCCAGGAAAAGGAGATGTTTGAAGAGGCTTTTCTCTACTACCTCTCTCATGAAAAAGACCCCAGTCAAACAGCTTCTCTCCTCTTAGAGAAATATGAGCCTGTTTTGCAAGAACATCCCGAGTACATCCATCTAGGGTTTTTATTGGCAACTGTACAAGCTAACCAAGGAAATTACGAAAAATTTTTTCAAAAATTTTATCAGTATTATCCTTCTCTTTGGGACACTTTTCTTGCATATAAAACGTGCGGAATTTTATGGTTACGTCTTTCTCGGCAACAGACATCCGCAGAAGGACGCCTAGCTTTTGAAAAGCGGGCCGTAGAGCAGCTGCAGAAAGCGCTTGAAAAGCCTACAAAGGATCCGAATGTTTATAAAATTGTGATGGTGCATGCTAAGGAACAAGGTAAATCTTCCCAAGTGCACGCTTATTTAAGAAATATTGTTGAGTATGGTGTTCCAATGGGGCGTCTGGATGTGTTATTTTATGTGCAAGAGGCAGTTTCCTTGAAAGATTATGCTCTTGCTGAGGCTATTCTGGATCAGGCACGCCTTCTTTATAAAAGTAGCCAGCTTGTGACAGCTGCTCAGGAGTATCTGGATCAACAAAAGAGAGAGGGTTAATAGATGGAAGGGCAAATTCTCGGCGATTATAAAATCCTTAAGAAAGTAGGTCAGGGGGCCCTTGGGACGACTTTTTTAGCCGAACAGAGGTTTATTAAAAAACCTTATATCCTCAAAGTATTGCCTCCAGAGCTCGCTTGCGATCCCTCTTTTATCCAGAGATTTGAAGCGCAAATTGCCTCCCTAGCAGCGCTTGAGCATCCGCATATTGTGAAGGTGCACACAGTCTGCTGGGCAGAAGGGCGCTATTTCCTTGTGACAGATTGCATCCTGAGCCCAGGGGGTCAGATGAAAAATGTGGCAGATCACATGAAAGAGAAAGGCCAGCCTTTACAAGAGGAGGAGCTTATTTTCATGCTCAAACAAGTTGCCAGGGCTCTTGAGTATGCCCACAAGCAGGGATTAGCTCACCGCAACTTAAAACTGAATAATCTTTTGATCGGGCCTGCGCATGAAGTGGTTGTCTCAGATTTTGCTCTTTCTTCTGTGGTGGGAGAAGGCGCTTTTATGTATAGGTGTTTTACTAGTTGGGCGCGCACTTTAGGATTGGCACATCAAAGTGAAGAGATGCGCTATTATCCCTTGCCTTTAGAAGCCCCCGTCTCTTCTCTGGAAGCTTCTTTTCTCCAAAATATGGCTTTTTTAGCTCCTGAGCAAAAAAGAAGTCACACAGTAGGCCCAGAGGCCGATATCTATGCTTTTGGAGTGCTTGTCTACTTTTTATGTACAGGATTTTTTCCTGAAGGAGCTTTTTTAAATATTGCCTCATTGACTTCTTATCAAAAAGATTGGGATCAACTGGTTTTCGACTGCCTTCAATGCGCCCCCGAAAAGCGTCCAAAAGAACTTCTAACATGGCTAGAGGACAAAACAACTTCTAGGGCCTTTGCTTTGGAAGATTCTGTGCGCATCATTGCAGAAGAGCAGGAAAAAGAGGGAGCTTCTTTTGATTGGATCAAAAAAGAAGAGTCTGTAGTAGAAGAGTATGCTCTGACGTCGGTTGCTGTGGCACCTTCTTCTGAGGAGGAGAGCTTTGCCCACATGATGCGGGATCCGATCGTGAAAGAATACCATCCAGCCATCAAAGAGAAGCACGCTTGCGAACCTCTTTTGACGGAGATGGTGCGTATTCAAGGGGGCTTTTTCTGGCGGGGAAGTGACAGCGGCCAGCGAGATGAGCTTCCCAGACATAAAGTGCAGGTGAACAGCTTTGCGATAGATATCCATCCTGTGACAAATGAGCAGTTTGTGCGCTTTATCGATTTTATGGGAGGCGAGAAAGATCATCACTATAATGATCTGATCAGACTCAAAGACTCTCGCATCAACCGTTTGGGGGGCAAATTACTCATTGAATCGGGTTATGCAAACCATCCCGTTGTGGGGGTTACTTGGTATGGAGCTGTGGCCTATGCAGAATGGGTAGGCAAGCGGCTTGCTACAGAAGCAGAATGGGAGATAGCTGCCAGGGGAAATGCGGAAGAGGCCCTCTACCCTACTGGAGAGGCGATCGATAAGACGCACGCTAACTTTTTTAGCTCCGACACAACTGCTGTGATGCGCTATGCACCCAATTCCTATGGCCTCTATGATGTGGCGGGGAATGTGTATGAATGGTGCTACGATTGGTATGGTTATAACTATTATGAAACTTCCGTTCTGGAGCCCAATAATCCCAAGGGGCCCGTACAAGGGGTCTATCGAGTCTTGCGTGGGGGTTGCTGGAAGAGTCTAAAAGATGATTTGCGCTGCGCGCATCGTCACAGAAATAACCCCAATGCTGTCAATGGAACTTATGGATTTCGTTGCGTCTCAAATGCATGAATAAAAATGATTACTACCAGCTTTGTGAAGAGATTTGGGAGCATAATCGTCACTATTATGTAGAAAATGCGCCTATTATTTCCGATCTTGAATTTGACAAACTTCTTCACAAACTCATTGCCATTGAAAAGGAGCATCCCGAATGGATTTTTCCTGGTTCTCCCACTCAAAAGGTAGGAGAGCAGCTCTCTTCGGGTTTTCAAGTCTGTAAGCATGCTGTTCCCATGCTTTCTCTAGCCAATACCTACTCTCCTGAAGAGGTCCAAGAATTCATCCAGCGTATTCATAAGCTCCTCCACACCGATCAAGTGTTCTTCACAGCAGAGCTCAAGATGGATGGGATTGCCGTCTCTATGCGCTATGAAAAGGGTTTTTTTGTAAGAGGACTCACCAGGGGAAATGGGCAGCAAGGAGAAGAGATCACACACAATTTGTTGACGATTAAAAACCTTCCCATGAGACTTCACGGACCATTTCCAGATGTTTTAGAGGTGCGTGGTGAGGTTTTTATGCCCATCAAAGCGTTTCTAGAGCTCAACTACGAAAAAGAAAAGCAGGGAGAAGCACCTTTTGCCAATCCCAGAAATGCTGCGGGGGGCTCCTTAAAGCTATTAGAGGTGGAAGAGGTTGCTAAAAGGCATTTGGATATTGTAGGGCATGGCATTGCAGAGGACATCTCAGGGGCTATCAAAAGTCATACAGAAGGGTTAAAAGCGCTTGAAAAAATGGGTTTTCCGGTCATTAAAAAACGCAAGCGTTGCTCTTCTTTTGAAGAGATCTGGTCTTTTGCGAAAGAAGTGGAGGGGATAAGAAGGGAGCTTCCCTATGAAATCGATGGGATCGTGATTAAGGTTGACGATCTGCACGCTCAGAAAAAGTTGGGGTCGACAGGAAAAAATTATCGCTGGGCGATTGCTTACAAGTTTTCTGCCGAGCAAATAGAGACAAAGATCCATGAGATCACCGTTCAGGTGGGGCGTACGGGGGTTTTGACGCCTGTTGCAGAATTGACACCCGTGTTTTTAGCGGGCAGCACGATCTCAAGAGCCACTTTGCATAATGAGGATGAAGTCAAAAGAAAAGATATCCGCATTGGAGATAGCGTCATCATTGAAAAAGGAGGTGATGTGATTCCCAAGGTGGTGAGTGTGGTGATGGAAAAAAGACCAGCGGATGCTACCCCGTGGCAGATGCCAGAGCAGTGTCCTGCGTGTGGCACGCAAGTGGTACGTACACCTCATGAGGTGGCCATACGCTGTCCCAACACCTTGTGTCCCGCTCAAGAACTAGGTAGGCTGATCTTTTTTGCCAGCAAGTCAGGGATGGATATCGAACATTTAGGAGAAAAAGTGGTCACAGCGCTTGTTGAGAGGGGCTTTGTGAAGCGCACTTCTGATTTCTATAGCTTGACAGCGGATCTGTTGCTTCAACTCAAAAACTTCAAAGAAAAATCGGTGGAGAACCTTTTAAAGAGTATCGAAGATTCTAAAGAGGTGCCGCTTGCCCGTTTTTTGATGGCGCTGGGGATTAAACATGTGGGTAAAGAGACTGCGGAGTTGCTGGCTTCTCGAGTGGGTGATCTGGTGCTTCTTGCCAAAATGCAAGAAGAGGAGTTCATGAGCATGGATGGCATCGGTGAGAAAATGGCAGAATCGCTCGTCACTTTTTTTGCGGATCCTGAGAATCAAGAAGAGATTGCAAGGCTTTTGGAGGCGGGGGTTGAGCCTTATGTTCCAGAAAGTGGGCATTATCAAAATCATGCGTTTCAGGGGAAGACGTTTGTGTTAACGGGGGCTCTCAAAAATTACACGCGTGATACAGCGGCTGACCTCATTCGAGAGAGGGGAGGGAAGGTGACGAGTTCGGTGAGTAAAGCGACCGACTATGTGCTTGTAGGGGACGATCCTGGGAGCAAATACACAAAAGCGGTGGCTTTGGGAATTCCTATTTTGAGTGAGGAGGAGCTCGCCTCTCTGTTATAAGATCTCTCCAAGGAAGGTTTGATGGCTATAGCTATGAAGGGTCACCTGTTGCAAAGTGCCAATCAAGTTCTTATCTCCTTTAATCAGAACATGTCTCCAGCATCTCGTTAAGCCGCGCAAGTAGTTGCCATCTTTGCTCTCTTTTTCTACGAGCACTTCCACCGTTTGGCCGAGCATCTCTCCCATCAGCTCCGAGGAAATTTTTTGATGGAGAGAAAAAAGGCGCTGGTGACGATCATCTTTCACTTCTTCAGGGATATCATCGGCCCAGCGCATCGCAGGCGTGCCTTTGCGGGGGCTATAGGTGTAGATGAAAGCATTTGAGTAGCGCACCTTTTCCATGGCTGCAAAGGTTTCTGCAAATTCTTCTTCCGTTTCGGTAGGGAAGCCGACGATGATATCGGTTCCTAAAGCGATTTCAGGCACAATTTCTCTGATAAGCTCTACTTTTTCGAAATAAGCCTCTTTTGAATACATGCGGTGCATCTTTTTCAAGATGCGGTTAGAGCCTGCTTGGAGAGGGAAATGCACATGCTCGCACAAACTGGGAAGATCCCGTAGCGCTTCCATCAGTTGCAGCGTGATATCAACAGGGTGACTTGTGAGAAAACGGATCCGTTTCTTTCCTGGAAGGTTGTCTAGACGGTAGAGAAGATCGTGAAAGAGGCAGCCCCACTCAGGGTGATCTTTTCCATAGCTATTGACATTCTGACCAAGCAAGCTGATTTCTTGATAGCCTTTATCGATCAACTGGGCGCACTCTTCCACAATGCTCTCAGGAGTTCTTGAAACTTCTGGGCCACGCGTGTAGGGCACCACGCAATAGGTGCAGTACTTGTCACACCCTCGGATGATAGAGACATACGCCTTATGTTTATCTTCCCGCTTGGCTACGCTATAGTCGAGCTCTTGAGTGAACTGATCCTCTGTGCGTAGAGTCTGCTCTTCAGAGATCAACACCTCGTCGAGGACGCTATTCAAGTCGTGAATATTATTTGTGCCCAAAACAAAGTTGACGTGGGGAAGTTTGCGAAAAAGCGCCTCTTTCTTCGCATTTGCCATGCAGCCTGTCACTCCAATGATGCGAGGATTCTTTTTAGACCTACCCAACTGGCCTAATTTTCCCATCACTTTTCTCTCGGACAGATCTCGAATCGAACAGGTATTGAAGATCAGCAGATCTGCAAGATCCTCGTCTTGAGTTTGTATCAAACCTCTTTGATGAAGAATTCCTGCCATCACCTCACTATCGAGCTCGTTCATCTGGCAGCCATAGGTGCGCACAAAAAAAGTCTTTAGTTTCTTCACGCAAATCCTTTAAAGGAGTTGAAATTAGCGAGCATACTAATTAAAATAACTGTAAAAAGCAAGTCTACTAGTGCTTGGACAGAGCCAAAGCCCCGGATCATAAGCAAAAAGAGAGGTGATTGTGAGTAAAATTTTAATTCTTGTGGAAAATGACTATGAAGATCTAGAGCTTCAGTATCCTAAGTATAGGATGTTGGAAGAAGGGATGGAGGTTTTAGTTGCAGGTCCCCAAGCTAAAGAAACCTATAAAGGAAAAAAGGGTTATCCGTGCATTGCAGATATCTCTTTCGATCAGGTAGCTGTTGACTCTATGGCAGCTTTAATCATCCCTGGAGGTTATGCGCCTGATAAATTGCGCATCGTTCCCAAAGTGCTGCAAATCGTTCAAGAATTTCACAAAAAAGGGAAGATCATCGCTTTTATCTGCCATGGAGGATGGGTACCCATCTCTGCAGGGGTTTTAAAAGGTGTCACCTGTACCTCTTATATTGCTATCAAAGATGATCTGGTGAATGCGGGCGCTCAGTGGGTAGATAAGGCAGTTGTACAAGATAGACACTTTATCTCAAGTCGTCACCCCAATGATCTGCCCCAATTCTGTCCCGCTATCCTTCAACAGCTTCTGGCTAAAAAGTAGCGTTATTCAGTCATGTTATTCATCCACCTCTATGGAAACGAGAGAGTAGAAAGGTCGCTTTAGATTCTCACGCCCATGGAGGCCCTTCAGTTCGATCAAACAGGCAACCTCGACTACTTTACCACCGAGTCTTTCCACAAGAGAAGCAGCTGCTGTAGCCGTTCCACCCGCCGCTAAAAGATCGTCCATAATTAAAATACGGTCGCCTGCATGGATGGAGTCCACTTCTACTTCGAAAGAAGCGGTTCCATATTCTAACTCATAATCAATCTTTTCGACTTTGCGAGGCAATTTACCAGCTTTGCGCACCATGACAAAAGGTAGATCCATCTCATAAGCAAGGGCAGTCCCAAAGATAAACCCTCTAGAATCAAGACCTACAATAGCTGTCAAATCGGAATGGCGGTATCTATCGGCAAAGGTTTTGATGGCGCGGTGAAAGGCGTCGGGATTTTTTAAAAGATCAGGGTAGCATTTGAATTGAATACCGGCTTTTGGAAAATCCGGGACAGTGATGATGTACTCTTCGATCCATTGATTGGCAGGTTCGGTAGCTGTGAGAGAAAAGTTGAGTGTCAGTGATACTAAAGAAAAGAAGATCCATTTTGTCATGATTGTTGCTCCTGTAAATAAGTGTGTTGATACCACATTCTTGGACCATTGTAACGGAAGGCCTTTCCCATGAAATGCATAAACGTTTCTAAAATATGACAAGAGGCAGAATTATCTGGTCTTGCAGTAGCGATAATAGTCGTGATGGGCTGATCTTCGACTTTATATCCCATCTGTATCAAAAAAGGTACGAGGTGGTGGATGATAGCATGGGTAAATTCCTTTCCATATCCATTTCCCCACCGTTTTTTCTTGGATAAATAACCAATCTCAATCGTATTTGGCAAGAAAGTGAGTTCTGGGCCTGATTTATCTTTGACAGGTTTTAAGACAATCTGGCCCACAAACTTACCGCTTTGTGTGATCACAACATAGCCGGAAAGAGGATTCTGCTTCTGCCATCTTTCTATCCAACGCTGGATTTTTTGATGAGTGTCTTCCTCTGATAAGGTAGATCCGTTTCCCACAAGTGCATTAACGTCTTTATCCCCATAAAGTTTGACGAGAGAGTCGGCATATTGGGTTGAGTTAACGGATAGAATTTTCAATCTCTCAGTCTCTACCTTAATAGAAAGGCCAGTATCTGGATTTTCTGCCTCAATGTGCACATACCTGCACAGTGTTGTGTGGGGGCATTTTACTTGGAGAATGCTCATCCATCATCAATAAGTTGTTAAGGAGGCTATCTTATAAGCAGGGTCAATTTTTGTGTAGAAAATATTAGGAGTTCAAATTATACCAGACAAAAAGGAGCTTCTTGATGAAATACGTCTATGAATTTATAGGGACATTTTTTTTGGTCTTTACGGTGGGGATGGTCGTTCTTGAGCCTCATAGCGCAGGACTTTTGGCGCCTCTTGCAATCGGCTCCGCACTTGCTGTGATGGTCTTTGCGGGAGGGCATGTGTCAGGCGGTCATTACAATCCAGCCGTTTCTCTTGCTGTTTTTTTGCGCGGTAAGTTGCCTCTAAAAGATCTGTGGGCTTATTGGCTTGCACAACTGGTCGCAGGAGTTGTGGCAGCTTACCTAACGATTTATTGCAAAGGCTCTCCAGATCATCCCGTAGCCTTTTTAAACACGTTAAAAGCGTTCATTGCAGAATTTCTCTTCACCTTTGCACTTTGCTTTGTTGTGTTGAATGTGGCAATTGCCAAAGGAACAAAAGGCAACTCATTTTATGGCTGGGCCATTGGCTTTACAGTTCTTGCGGGTGCCTATGCTGTAGGAGCTATTTCAGGGGCTGCCTTTAATCCTGCGGTGGCTCTTGGCATCACCATTATGAAGTTAAGTGCTTGGTCCAATCTCTGGGTTTTCTTTTTCGCCAATTTATTGGGCGGCGCCTGCGCAGCTGTTGTCTTTAGGCCTGTAGAGAAAAAGGCATAGCAGTATTTTTTTGCTGGCATTTATTTATCCCGTAGGTTCACACTCTGAAGCGAGTAACAAAATAGGAGATCGATAAAGCACTTAAGACTTGTTCTGCAAGTAAAAATTAAAGGAGAAGAGTATGTACATTGAAGCAGGTTTAGCGATTATAGCTATAACGTTAATAACGCTCGTCATTGTTTTGATAAGACTTTCTTCTCAAATAGAGCGCTCTCTCAGGCTTCTGCAAGCAGATGTGCATCATCTTTCTGTAGAAGCGATTCATCTACTCACCACCATGAATGCATTCGTACGAGCTGATCTGCACGTAGTTTCTGAAGAAGCAAGTCAGCTCCTTAATAAGTTAAACGATTTGTCATCAGACATTAATAATAAATCTCATTCTTTAAATTTTCTTTTTAAGCCTTTTCATTTTCTCAATTCGAAATTGAGTGCGGATTCCTCAGAGGAAGAATCGACTCCTCAAAAGACATCAATTCCACAGATTTTAAAGTGGGTTGTATCTAGTTTAGTTTTAATTAAAACAACAAAGGAGTTTTTTAAAAATGAAAAACACAAATGATGAATCAAAGAAAATAATGCTCGGGGTAGTTATAGGCAGCGTAGTGGGGGCGAGTCTCCTCTATGGATTGCGCAAAGCTCATCATCAGAAAACTCCTGCTCTTAAGAAATTTGGCAGAACCATTTCAGAGATAGGCGAGATGATAGAAAACTGTCCTGATCAGGCATGTAGTATGGTTGAACGTGTTGAGAATAAAATCCCTAAAGGAATTGAAGTCTTCAATCAGTTGACTAATTGGGTGGGTACTGGATTATCACTTTGGAAACACTTAAAAAGAGGATAGAGCTATGCACGGAAATCACAGGCAGACAGATTTTTTTTGGGGAGCTTTAGTCGGTGGAACAATTGCCACCTTGACAGCTGTACTGTTTACCTCTAAAACAGGGAAGCAACTGCAACATAAGCTTGGGCAAGCTTATGATGAAGTGGAAGATACTGTTAAAAACGCTCTTTCTTGCTCTAAAGAGAAAGTAGAAGAAACAGCTGATCAAGCGGGACAAAAAATCGCCTCTAAGTTCAAAGAGGGTCACCCTCAGAAAACATAAAATCACGCGATGTGCGCGTTTTCTTAAGCGGAAAACCGCACACCGCATTATTAGTTGTCTGTTTAACAAGAACTTACGATGGTTCTAGAGAGGTCGATGGCGCTCTTTCGCCGGGGCGTCTGAACTATTAGAAGATTACAAAGCTTTTGGGTATATTACAAAAAGACGACGAACTTAAGAAATTTTGGAAGCTACGATGAAAACCCCTCTAGTGCTCCTTTCAGGGCTTTTATCGAATGAGATTCTTTGGCGCCATCAAACCCGTCATTTGAGTGATGGCGCTTCCATTCATGTCATCTCTCCTTCTCAAAACACTCAAGAGAAAATGGTCCAAGCTATTTTAGAGGGGGCGCCTCCAAAATTTGCTCTTGCTGGACATTCCATGGGAGGCTGGCTTGCTTTGGAGGTGATGAGGGTAGCCCCCGAGCGCATCACTCAGCTCTGTTTGTTGAATACGACGAGCCGCATGGATTCAGAAGAAAAACGGATCCGACGTCAAAAGATGATTCTGCAAGCTGAACAGAATCAGTTTGAAGAGATAGTAAAAATGGTTGTAGAGCATTTTGTTTTCAATCCTCTTGTCAAAAAGGATGTAGAAAAAATGTTCTTAAGTGTGGGCAAAGAGGCCTTTATCCGTCAACAGACAGCCATGCTTCATAGAAGTGATTGCCAGCCTATTTTGCCCACTATCTCTTGTCCCACGTGGGTGATCTACGCCGCACAGGACAAAAATTTTTCTCTTGAAGAACATAGGGAACTAGCACAGCAGATACCCCATGCAAAACTGGCTATTGTGGAAGATTCAGGGCATATGAGTCCCATTGAAATGCCACAAGCAATCACAGCCCTTCTCAGACTCTGGCTAAGCGATGGCTCTAAACCCTGAGTAAGTTAAGAAAATACCCACAATTGCTAAAATGAAGAATACCACCCAGTATCTTCGATGGAAGGAAGCCGCCATCTTTTTTTGAAGATGAGATGGAAAAGAGAATCTTATAATCCCTCTGATAATTAACAGATAGCCTACGAGGGTGATAAAGCCTTGCCAGTTGAATGTATAGATGGGATGAGCAATCACAATTGCGATACCGAGCAGAAGAGAAAGGGATCCTGAAAAAATCAACAGCCCTTTTGAAGAAGCAAAATCTTTTACAGCTCCCTCAAGTTCATGTCTGCGAACAAGTAATTCAACAGCAGTGATTAATAAATAAATTCCGAGCAATCTTGCTAAAAATATCGATAAATCCATCGAAAACCTCCTTTTTTTGTACTCTACAGTTTTGGATAATATTTTCAAAAAAATATTTATTGATAGAAATGAGAGATGACACTGTTTCCCTTCTATTGGAGTTTTAATTGATTGACTACCGTTCAAAAAGAATTTTGCCTACTCTGTCAATGTGTTGGCGTAAGGGTGCATGAGTGATGCGTTGATAGTCAACGACATCGAATAAATAGGGCGTTGGTAATTCTTCTAAGTCGGCCTTAACATGGGCTGAAATATCGCGATCACTATTTGTTACAAGTGCTAGGTCTATATCCGACCCTGGAGTTTCACGGCCCATTGCCCGTGAGCCGTAGATAAAAACCTTAATAATTTCGGGGTGGGTGGTGAAGTAATCCTGTAGAAGCTTCAGGACATTTTCTGGTAATCCAAACATTAACTCAGGTTATTATGTTTTTCGCTTTTTGAGCAAGTCATTGTATACCCAAATGAGCTGAAAAGGCGGTTTTTGGGCCACGCGAAAGCTCCCGGGGTTGAACAATCGCAAGCTGATTAATATTAGAAATATTGATCAGCTT
>Ga0207127_10072_pt1 | contig 23439 bp, 25 predicted proteins | sample Alteio_BWMinHeat_17_FD_153574 | JGI IMG/M metagenome (GOLD analysis project Ga0207127, IMG submission 153574) | Enriched cells from forest soil in Barre Woods Harvard Forest LTER site, Petersham, Massachusetts, United States -... | ecosystem: Environmental > Terrestrial > Soil > Temperate forest >...
CTGACGGTGATCCGGGCACGGGCCGGACTGGTGCGCGCGCGGACGGCGCTGGTCAACACGGCTCGCGGGCTGGCGAAGTCTTACGGCGAGCGACTGCGCGGCTGCAACGTGCGCAATATGAATCCGGAAAAAGCGGAAGGGTTGAGTCCGGAACTGCAACGCGCACTGGAACCGTTGCTGGCGGCAATTGAGTCGCTGAGCGAGCGCATCGTGGAATACAACGAGCGCATCGAGAGTCTGGCACAGCAGAGTTATCCGCAGGTGGCGCTGCTGAAGCAGATCAAGGGCGTAGGCACGCTGATCGGGCTGACGTTTTTGCTGACGTTGGAAGATCCGCATCGCTTCCGCAAGAGCCGTGACGTGGGCTGCTATCTGGGGCTGCAGCCGGGACGAAGAAACTCGGGTCAGAGCGAACCGCAGATGCACATCAGCAAAGAAGGCGATCCCTATCTGCGGACGTTGTTGGTGCAAGGAGCGCAGCACATTCTGGGTCCATTCGGTCCTGACTGTGATCTCAGGCGCTGGGGCCTGAAACTAGCAGAACGTGGAGGGAGGAACAGCAAGAAGCGAGCCATCGTGGCGACCGCGAGAAAGCTGGCGGTGTTGCTGCATCACCTGTGGGTGAGCGGAGAAGTGTACGAACCATTGCACAACAGCAGCCCAACGACAGTAGCTGCGGCCGCGTAAAACAAAACCGTTCCAGGAAGAGAAAAGACAAGAGCCCAAAGCCGAGTTCCGGTGACTGCGTTAATCGCCTGGCCCAGGTTCGACTCTGCAAGAGCAGAACCACAGGGCGCCAAACAGATGGCAGCACCGGCTGAACCGAGAACGCCCAACATGCACCGAGCGAAACGAATCGCTCCTCGAGAGTGCGGATGGAAGCATGGCGACAGCGGTCACTCGGCGGGAGACGAAAACCTTGTTCAATGAAGTTGCGAAGAATCGACTTGACTCCGACCGGCCTTCTCATGGAAGGTGATTACACTCCGTCGAAAGACATGTGCAACTCATTTAGAATCAGTGAACCTCAGCAACCTGTTTTTCATTCCCATGGGTGGGCCGAAGGCCCATGTGAAACTCAAACCCCCTTGGCATTCCAAAAAGGTCGCTCCCGCGGTTGCAAAAAACCTCATTGATTCTGCAGTGGTCAAATTTCCAGTTCTGGCCCTTCCAGAAAGACTAGGTTTCGGAACACTTGCCATCTCGCCTAGGAATCCGCACTAGGAGTTCTTATTCTCCTTGACTCCACCATTTTCACCGGTGAATGCCTTTACGAGCCGGTGATTTCTGATGGCTTCCATGACCGTATCAAGTCCAAGATAGGCATATTGTGGCTTGAACCCCATCTGCAGGGCGAACGCGGTCAAGCGTGGGATAACCATCAGTCCGAGATTTCCTGGCATGGTATCCCCGCGCCAACGGAGAATTTTCTTCAGATTTGCAGAGTATCGCTTTTGCAGATGACGTACGAGAAGGGCAGCCTGCAACGCCCCTATGGGGTCGTCTAGGCGATAGAGCTCACCACCGATACACTCAGCACCTTCCGCTAGCCACCTAATCCCCCGTTCTAGAAATTCGGCTGATTCCGGCGTAATTCCCAGCTCTCCAACGCCAGCGGTTGGGACTTGATTGACCCGGTACTTCGCAGGCATTCGGAATCGAGGAAGCCCAAACCGGACAAGTTCACAATTCTCGCGATCAAAGTCTACCCACTGCTCAAAGACTTTGCGGATGGCGAGCATCTTTCCCGGTTTGATGAAATCTGTCAATTTCACTTGGATAATCGGAGCTGAAAGAGAGTACGCCGTTCCCCCTGTCCACTCTACAAACTTCCCCTCGATAGCATCCTCGGGCGTCAATTTCAGTTGACTTGGTAGTTTCCCAAGGGCTTGCACATAAAAACGGGACGTGACGTGGTAAACGCGAACGATTCCGTTCTCTTTGTCGACTGCGGCGAGAAATAGCGGTGTAGGGTGCTCGACTAACCACTGGACTGATTCTCGGTCCTTGAAATCCCACGGGTCCAGGTTGCTCTTGACCTGGACAGTGTAGTAGGCGCGAACGAATGCGCGAAGACCGATGGTTTCGGAGAGCGTGCAGTGTAGATCGACTCCGTAGTCATCTTGCCATCGCACCGGATTCACTGTCCCCCATTGCGAGAAGAGATAATCGGCGAGTATTTCCGAGCGGCTGCCGCCGTGGGGATTTGGTGCATACGAGCCGGGCATGGTAATCCTCCTTCAGGTTTCCGCATCTTTACAATCAGACTCGACCAGCTTTCATTAGTTTCGTGAGGGCGAGCGTAGGTTACACGATCGTGGCTTCTACTAGCGCTTCCGGTGAGTTGGAGGGGGCTGACTTCGATAAGCTCGTAAAGTTGGACAACGGGATGATCTTTGAGTTTCAGACATATAATTACTTCTATGTGTATCATCCAGATGTGATCGTATTTACTAAAAACATCACATCACCGTCAGGCAAGTCATCTACGGATTACAAACTCATCATTGAAGATGAAGATGAAGTCTTCGATGTTATCCGCATTCGGTAAGGATAGAATCTTTCCGTACATGAAAACTTCTGGAGCGTAACTTGCCCGCCTGCCGTTTTGGTGAGAGCTTCATCTTCCCTGGTGGACGTAAGAAGAGGCCCCTGTCTTGCTAAAGCTTCGGCTTACAGTTCCCGTTCTCCCGTACCCGGCTCGTTTACCTCACACGCCGGTTGGGGGTGGGCTCGCGGGGCCGGCGACTTCAGGAGGTTCAACATGCCCCGGCTGTCGGTATCTCGAAGTCATTCGCGAACCTGCTAAGATTGCGTCGCTGAGGACTAGGTCGCGAACGTCCTTCGGCATTCACTCCCGCTGTAGGTTAGGTTTTGCGCTATTGTTCGTCGTGAAACGATGCGGCGCGTTGACGTACGGAAAACCCATACGTTCAATTTTCAACTCGTTGCCCGAAAACTAGGTACTGCATGGGGATGGATCTTCCTGGCCGAAAGCCCACAAACAGTGTCGGGGAGCACTTTTACAACAACGTCTGGTATTGGATTCCGCTGTGGGAATACATAGCTAGTGAGTGCTCCGACATTGTGACCGAGCGAGACATCACGCTTGGGGAAGCCAACTCTGGACACCGGATCAGTCAGACGAAGGCAACCGCCATTGGCAAACGTCAGCCTACAATTGCAGGGAACCATATACATCTCTGGACGAGTTCGCCAGCTTTGGACATCGCTGCCAGCTTTCTGAGCGCTATAATCCTTTGGCATTGCTCTCAATCCGACGGAAGGACGGCGAAATGGAGAGAAGGGAAGTCTTAAAGTTGCTGGCCTCGGCAGCCGCGCTGCCGGCCTTGTCTTCGCCGGCGTTTTCGTTGTTCCGGGGCATTCACGCCCAGATTGCGGAAATGCCCGGGCTGAAAACGCTGAACCCACACCAGAATGCGACGGTCACAACCATCGCCGAACTGATTATTCCGCGGACCAATACTCCAGGCGCGAAAGCAGTGAAGGTCAACGAATTCATCGACCTCATTCTGAGCGAATGGTACGACAAAGAGGATACCGCCCGTTTTCTCTCCGGGCTCAACGGCGTCGACGAGCGCAGCTTGGACCTGTTCGGGAACAAATTTATCGATTGCGCCTCCGACCAGCAGAATCAGATCCTCAAACAGCTCGACGAGGAAGCCGTCAATGATCTGGTCAAGTACAGCGTTCCGACAGGTACGAAACTCGACGATATCGCCAATCCGCCCAGCTTTTTCCAGATGATGAAGAAGCTCACCTTAATCGGCTATTACACGTCCGAGGCCGGCTTCGAAGAAGAGCTGCATCGCACCATCATTCCCGCCGGGCATGCCGGCTGTGCCCCTATCCCAGAGGAGCTGGCGAACTAGACATGGCGATCAAAACTTACGATGCAATTGTCATTGGCTCGGGAATGTCGGGCGGTTGGGCCGCGAAAGAACTCACCGAAAAAGGCATGGAGACCCTGGTGCTCGAAGCCGGGCGCTCCATCGTTCCGGAAGTCGATTACGTGGAACACGTGCCTACCTGGGAGGTGAAGTTTCGCGGCCTCCGCGACCGCAAAGCCCTGATGCGCGACCAGCCAGTCCAAATCGAGATCGGCGACGAATGGAACGCCAAATTTTTCGTGAACGATCACGAGGAACCCTACACCACTCCGCCCGACCAGCCTTACCTGTATCTGCGCGGCCGCCATGTGGGTGGACGCTCCATTATGTGGGGACGACAGTCGTACCGCTGGAGTGACCTCGACTTCGAGGCCAATCTGAAAGAGGGAATCGGAGTCGATTGGCCCATCCGCTATAAGGACATCGAGCCCTGGTACGACTATGTGGAGGATTTCATCGGGGTAAGCGGCCAGAGTGAAGGCCTGCCGCAACTGCCCGACGGCAAATTTCTTCCGCCCATGGAAATGAATTGCGCGGAACTGGTCATGAAAGACATCATCGCGAAAACCTACGGCGGCAAACGCGTGATGACCATCGGGCGAACCGCCATCCTCACCCAGCCGCACCGTGGTCGTGCTGCCTGCCACTATTGCGGGCCGTGCGCACGTGGATGCATCACTCGTTCTTACTTCAGCAGCGTGAACTCAACTCTGCCGGCGGCCCAGGCTACGGGCAAATTGACGCTGCGTCCCTTCAGCATCGTGCACAGCCTGATCTTCGATTCGCAGACTCGCAAGGTCAAGGGCATTCGGGTGATTGATGCGCAATCCCGCGAGACGCTGGAGTTTCACGGCCGCATCGTTTTCCTGTGCGCGTCCACGCTTGAATCGGCGCGCATTCTGCTCAACTCTGCCACGCCGGAATTTCCCGATGGGCTGGCCAACTCCAACGGGCAGGTTGGCCGCAATCTCATGGACCACCTCTGCCAGGTCGGCGCATCCGGGACGCTCGCCGGGAATGAAGACAAGATGCAGATCGGCAACCGGCCGAATGGGATTTACGTGCCGCGCTTCCGCAACGTCACGGAAAAGCATCCGGGATTCCTGCGCGGCTACGGCTTTCAGGGTGGCGGCAGCCGTCCGGGTTGGGAGCGCGGCTTCAGCATGCAGGGCTTTGGTGCAGACTTTAAGCATGAGCTGCGCCGGCCCGGGCCGTGGAAGTTTAGTTTCGGCGGCTTCGGCGAATGCCTGCCGCATCCCGAAAACCACGCCGAGATTGACAAAGGAAGAGTCGATGCCTGGGGCGTTCCGACTCTGCGCATCAGCTGCAAGTGGAGAGACAACGAACTCGCCATTTGCAAAGACATGGTGATGACCGCGGCGGAAATGCTCGAAGCTGCGGGCGCCAAGGATATTGTGCTGCAGGATAATCCTTCGCCGCCGGGCGTCGGCATTCATGAAATGGGTAGCGCCCGCATGGGGCACGATCCGAAAACCTCGGTCCTCAACGCGCACAATCAGGCGCACGACGTGAAGAATCTATTTATTACAGACGGTTCCTGCATGGTCTCCTCGGCGTGCCAGAACCCGTCGCTCACGTATATGGCGCTCACGGCACGCGCGTGCGATTACGCGGTGGGCCTGACCAAGCGCGGCGAGCTGTAGGGGAGTGATCGTCAGGCGGGTGATCGCTCAAGCCATCTTTTCGTGGGCAGGATATTCTTTGGCGGCGCAGGCTGGCGGTGAACGATCTCCAGTCGCAAGGAAGGCGACAGGAACGGGCCACCTGCCCAACGTAGTCCTCCGGTTATCTACGAGGCCGGTCCAGATTGCTTCACAATGGAAAATGTATGCGGCTCGTCCGAAATAGCATTCCGTTCCTAGTGTTGTACCTATGCTGCGGCGGGGCTGCGGCGCAGGAGCGGGCTCCATATCCGGTGGATCATGTTGCGGCAACCAAGGTTGCCAAGTATTCCAAGACCGCTTTGATTGGGCCGGATGACGGTCTGGCAGTAATCGGCGCCGCACTTGATGCCCGCAGCCGGCGTTCGGCCAACGCGGATTGTTCGCATCTGGTGCACGATATCTACGAACGGGCTGGCTTCGTGTACGACTACGCGAGTTCTTCCGAGTTGTATGCAGGAGCCGACGAATTTCGGCGAGTGCAACATCCGCAGCCCGGCGATCTGGTGGTATGGCCCGGCCACGTCGGCATCGTGGTGAATCCGGCACAGCGCACGTTTTACAGTGCGTTGAACTCGGGGTTAGGCGTCGATGCTTACGATTCCGCCTACTGGAAAGAGCGTGGGCGGGCACGCATCCCAGATTTCATCCCATTTCGATCACATCCAACCTGCCGTCGTTCCGGAGTGCCAACCACCGTCTTGGCGAAAAACTCTGGGTGCTCACCACCTTGATACTCACGGTTGCGCCGCAATGTCGCTAGAATCAACTCGTCCAATGCCATCACGCTCTTCCACCGCACGCTGCAGGTTGTAATCAAGGAACTCTGGTGGGACAATGTGTCGGCATCGGGAGGAACGCTAAATGACGACTCGGGATTGGGTTGAGATCGTGATAGTTGTAATCGTAATTTTCGTCGCTGTGCGTGTGTTCTTAAAAAGGGGATAGGGCTTCCGAGAGTCCAATGGATTCCCGAGTCCATTTGACAACCGGGCCATCGCCAGGTGAAGGTCTCTACCGCCGATCCCCAAGCTATCGCGAGGTCGGCTCATGAAAGGCATGGATCGGTTCCCCGTCTTCCGCTAGAGGCAATAGCCACTCAGCTTCCAACACCGACTTTTCCTGCCCGAGATGGCGTTGATACCCGTGCGCGAAAGGGTCTCTTCCAGGAGCCACGTATCTCCTTTTGATTCAACACCCAATTTCTCCAAATTAGGTCGCCTGAAAGGAATACCTTTTGAGAGGCCATGCCCATTCGACCCGGACCCAGGACGCCCCCCAATTCTCAATGAGCGCTATGGCGATATTTCGCCAGTTGACAATCCGCCTGCTACTTCAAGGGTTTCAAGTCTTCTGGATTGGGGTAACGTCGCAACGGTGAGAAGTCCACTTTCCACAAATCAAGCTCGAAGAGCTTGTCCCTTTCATCGACGTTAAGCTCGATGATGACCGAAACTCCGTCGTCATCCATATATTCCGCTTCTGCGATTGACCGAGAACGGCGACGGTCGCTGCCGTTGAGAAATCTTATGCTCCCCATGCCTCCGTCCCGCATCTCGACTACCAGAGCGCCGTCAAGACCCGTCGTAATGCTTGGTGCTAGAGCAGTGATGACGGCACGTTCCGCTGGTCTTAGTTTTCGACCTGTTTGCGGCTGCATCAAAGCAGCATACCTTAGCATATCCGTGCACTGCTATGCGATAGATGTTGTTACCAGGCCATTTCACGTTTTGACCCGTCCGATGAGTGAAACGGCGATTCATTGACAGTTGCAACTTAGGGTCGCCCATCCCTGGGTTAAACTCTTAGGTCGTAAACATGTGCGACATGCTTCTTATGAAAATGAACAAACCTAACTTCATGCACCGGACAGTGCCTGCTTTTCTGTTCTTCCTGCTGGTGTCGTCAATCCAGTCTTTGGGATCCGCCAAGAATTCGCAGTTTATCGTTGACTATGACGATGAGACCGGAGGCATCCAGCGAATCGCGAACCCGTCGGATCCCACGAACATGAATTTCGTCCTACGTTCAGACGGTTCGCAATATTCCTGGCAGACGAAAGAGGAGGCCTGGGGCTTAGGCTTTGCCAGCGTTTCGTCTGCTGGCGCGACCAAGACCGTTCACTGGAACAAGGTTTCGCGACTGGAGAAGACGCGCAATGAAACCGTCTTTGAATACGACATCGCGCCGCTCCGCGTGCGGATCATTCGGCGGTATACGCCAAGCGGAGATTTCGAAGAACATTATGAGTTCAGCAATGCAACCAGGCAAAAGCTGAATGTAACCAACGTCGGCATCTACACTCCATTCAATGACAACTATCCGGACGCTAAGACCTGTCTGGTCAGCCGGTGCCAAGCACACATTTGGACTGGCCAGAACACAAGTTACGTAAACGCTGTGCGCATGGGAGGCACGGCGCCCCACATTGGCTTGGTTCTCACCCAAGGAAGTCTGCAAAGCTACGAGATACAAAATAAAACCGATTCTTCCGCCTTTCGCGGAACCATGATCCTGAACGTCGAGGATTTTGAATTGCCTCCCGGCGCAAAATACGAACTTTCTTGGACTCTGTTCTGGCATACGGGGTGGGATGATTTTTACAAGCAGGCTATGCGGAAATATGGTTTCGTGAAAGCGTCCGCCAATTCGTATGTGTCGGATGTGGGACAGGAAGTCATCGCCAGCTTCACCTCGGCCTCACCCTTCCACGAAGTTCGGTGCTCGGTCAATGGCCGGCCCGCAGAATGCCAGCAACATGGAACGGAAGTGACAGTGCGCTATACGCCGTACGAGCCTGGGGACTTGAACTTCCAATTTCTTTACGGAAAGAATCGGCACACTTTTCTTCGCACCCATGTGGTTTCCAGCAAGAACGGACTCATTCAGAAAAGAGTGGACTTCGTCGTCCACAAGCAGCAGAACAAGGACAAAAGCGATCCGCGATTTGGCGCGTACATGGTTTACGACAATGAGTTGGATCGAATTTACCTCAACGATGGCGAGCGCGCCAGCGATGACACCGACGAGGGGGCCGAGCGTCTCGCCATGGGCGTGATGGTCGCCTTATACCTGCAGCAGCATCCAAACCCCGAGTACCGGCAGTCTCTGCTTGACTACACCAACTTTGTCCGCGCTGGACTCCAGACGGAAGACTACAAAGTCTATTCGACGGTAGGTCACAAAACCCGCCATCGCGGATACAACTACCCATGGGTGGCCCATCTCTATCTGGAAATGTTTCACCTGACGAATGACGTGAAATATCTAAAGGACTATTACGCCACTCTCAAGCGGTTCTACCGGGAATTTGGCCATGAATACTACGCGGTCGACGTTCCGGTCGCAGATGGACTGCAAACGCTCGAAAAGGCAGGCATGCTGGAGGAACGAGATTCCTTGCTCGCCGACTTCCAGCAAACGGCGGATGTCCTTCTCAAGAACGGGGCCGCTTATCCCATACAACCGGAATCATTCTACGAACAGTCGGCCCTGGCCCCGGTCATGATATTTCTCTGTGAAATGTACCAGGTCACAAAAGACCAAAAATATCTACACGGCGCCGAACTCCTGTTGCCAATGATGGACGCTTTTGCGGGACGCCAGCCAGACTACCGTCTATATGAAATTCCCATTCGGCACTGGGACACGGCCTGGATGGGCAAGCGGCGTTTTGGGGGAGACGTTTTTCCTCACGACTGGACCACCCTCTCGGCGTTTGCCTATTGGCGTTACGCTCAAGCCACAGGTAAGCAGGAGTATCGAAAACTGGCCGACACTATTCTTGACAGTAATCTTTCGGAGTTTTTCGAGGATGGCCGCGCCTCCTGTGGTTATCTCTATCCGGCCAAAATTAACGGACAAAAGGGGCAGTTCTATGATCCCTTTGCCAACGACCAAGATTGGGCGCTGGTCTTTTACCTGCTGGTTCACCAATCGCAAAAACCAATCAGTCAGTAGGTGACCATCTTCGCGAACGAGACCCATTTCGGGAGATCTGGAAACGCTGAATCAGCCCGTCGTCGCTAGGCCCACCAGCAAGTTTGCTCTGCCCTGAAAGAAGCCAAGGCGGAGTATGTGCAAGTGCAGTGGCCGGGGAAAGGCCATGCCCTAGTCGCGTGGTGCTTTCGGTCAACAGTTGTAATCAGTGGCTGTTGAAAAACTCCTTCTCCCAAAATTCGCAAAAACAGAAATGCGTCACGATGCCCTACAAACGACTTTCTCGGTTTTCTTAGACATTTTCCATCCCCGAAATTTCCTCGGTTTTGAGGAAAATGGACTTTTTCAACAGCCACAGGCGATTACACGCAATATAAAAGGCGCCCACTTTGCGGTAGGTTGTGATTGTTGGCATCACGACTTTACCGAAAGGAGCGCCGTATGAACCAAGAGAAGTATATCGGCATGGACGTTCACCGGCAACGATCTCGGTGGCCGTCCTGGATGGCAACGGCAAGATAATCATGGAGTGCATTCTGGAGACGAAAGCGGCGACCATTCTGCAGTTCATCCAGGGGCTACACGGAACTTTATCCGTGACCTTCGAAGAAGGGACCTCGGCCGCCTGGTTGCATGACCTGTTGAAGCCTCACGTCAGCCATCTCGTGGTCTGCGATCCGCGCAGGAATGCTCTGTTGAAAGATGGCAGCAAGAGTGACCGGATCGATGCGCGCAAACTGGCGGAGTTGTTGCGCGGCAACCAGCTCAAGCCGGTGTACCACGGAGAGCACGGAATACGCACCTTAAAGGAATTGGGTCGCAGCTATCTGGCCATCACCCAGGATGTCACGCGAGTCATGAGCCGGATCAAAGCGCTGTACCGCAGCTGGGCGATTCCCTGCAGCGGGACCACCGTTTATGCCCCGCGGCATCGCGCCGAATGGTTGGCCAAGATTCAGGAACCCGGAGTTCGTCTGCGAGCCGAACGCTTCTACCAGCAACTGGATCTGTTGCAGCCGGTGCGGCAACAAGCGCGGTGCGACCTGCTGGTGGAGAGCCGCAAACATTCTGCCGTGAAGTTGCTGCGGCAGATTCCTTCCATCGGCCCGATCCGTGCTGCCTTGCTGGTGGCGTTGTTGCAGACACCACACCGGTTTCGTACCAAGCGACAGCTGTGGGCGTACAGCGGTTTCGCAGTCGAGACTCACGACAGCGGCGAGTATCGTTATGTGCGCGGGAAACCGCAACGCAACCGGGAGCGCATGACGGTGCGAGGTTTGAGTCATAACCACAACCACGATCTGAAGAATCTGTTCAAAGGGGCTGCGATCTCTGCCAGCATGCGTCCTGGGCCTCTGCACGATTTCTATGTTGCGCTTCTGGAGAGGGGGATGCGACCGACCATGGCGCGTCTCACCCTGGCACGAAAGATGGCCGCGATCACTTTAACCATTTGGAAGAAAGGAGCGGATTTCGACCCCAGACAATTGCATCGGCAAGCCGTTTGAGCGTCTCTGGTGAAGAGGCCTTTCATCCCCGGGTGATTCTCTCGGGTGGTGGTCGGTCGGGTTCTGGGGACGCTCGGTTCGAGGGAAGTATCAGTCAATGAGGTCGGCCCCGTGTGCTTCGGCACCGAGTCACTAATTACACGCTATGCTCCCTCGGATAACCAGAAATAGCGATAGGCCACGAGCCTCGGATAGAACCATGGTTGACAACTCAAAGACCAGGTCCGCTTGCCAAGTTTCAAGACTCGATTGGCGAAGTCACCACCGGAAGATGAAACCCAAGGGAATGGCAAACCAACCAGAGCAAAACCTCTCGATGGAATCGGGGGGCACGCCTACAGAGAGTGGGCTGGAGGTCGAGACAAAAATCTTCTCGGCCTCCGGTCGAGGCAGAACTTTTTTCTTGACATCCCTTTTTATAGAACTCATTAGCAGGCTATAAGTCTTTTCTCATCGCCGTAAGGCCCTTTGACTCACGGGCCGTGTTCATCAGTCTGGTAAAAGCTTCCACGGTCTCTGAGACGACCGACATTGCGGCATAAATCAATCTGCCAGGAGAAGCGCATGAACACATTGCCCGCAGATCATCCGGTATTCCTTTGCCGGTTATAAGTTTTAATTCCAGCCCAGGAATTAGAAAGTTGAAGCAATGACACCCAGGTGCTTTACCCCGCCGGGGGGGTGTACGCGGCAGGTAAAACCTCCTTCGTTGGCCATACCGATACCAGGATAACCGTATCCACCGGAAACTTATCCCCGAGCAGAAAGCGTCGGATCGTTTCTTCAAACGGACCAAGCTCTATGCCTTCCATGTAGCCGGACACGTTCCTCCACATGTGAGCCGATGCTCTCCAGAAGATGCTGAGAGCGAAGTAAACCAAAGCGTCAACATCGATTGCGGGGATGGTAGCCCCCGAATAGTAAGCAAAGCTCTCGTTCGACTCGAATCGGCTTCGTTGTGGTCAGGGCTTCCTGAATTGGGAAGCCTTCTGGGCGAGCCATGTTCGCCAAGACCCAGGTTTCGCCGAATTTGCTGAATCGTTCCTCGCATTCCGAGCAAAGGACATAGTCTTTGATCTGTTTGGATGTTGTGAGAGAGAGATTTTTCGTTATCAGTACCGGATTCGGGTTCTGGTCGGCAGGGTTTCTGAGCTGCGCATAAACCGCCGCAGGAAGAAAGTGGCTGTCCCGGAGTTCGCGGTCCTGTTTGCAGAGCTTGCACTGTGGCATCTGTAATCCTGTTGCTTCACGACTATATTCTCGATGGGAACATTTCTAGAGTCTAACTGGTGCAAAATCCCGATTACGCTCATCTCCCCCCTTGGCAGGGGATTTGAGTGAAATGGCCGGTGGCTGTTGAAAAACCCCCTCTTTTGAAAAAACGGCCCTCGCGGAGGGGTAGAAAATGTCTAGCAAAATCGAGAACGTCGTTTATAGGGCATCCTAGCGCGAAGATTTTTTTGCGAATTTCGGGCGAGCGAGTTTTCAACACCCACGCCTGATTACTACAGTTGTATCCAAGAGGCCCCTGCCAGGAGCAGGGAGCGCCGTTGTACAATTCCCGTTGTTTTCGGACCTCGTGCAGTGGATGGCATATCGAAATTGCGATGTGCCGGAGGAAATATGCGAAATGTAGCGGCCGCCATTATCTTATTGGCCGTTTCTGGATTGCCGGCAGTTGCAAAAGACCAACCCTTCCAGGTCGTTTCCTGGCCCGATTCTGGGCAGCCTGTTCTGCGTTTTACCTTCTCGAAGTTTAAGGAGGTTGGGGGCGGAATGGGGAAGGAGCGCACGTACATCAGTGATGTGGAGGCTTTCAACCTTTCGGGCAAGAGCATAGCTGGTGGAAATTTTTCGTTGTACGTATTCGACAAAAGTAAGGCAAGAATCGGTGAAGGCTATATCAATCTGGCGAACGTCTCTCCTGGCGAAACGGTCAAGTTTCAAATAACGATCGCGGCATCTGGTTTACCGAACTCTGTAGCTGTCACAACCAGTGCGCCACGCACCGTGTCGATTACCGTGAACTCCGTCCCACAAGGAGCGGGCCTGACAGTGGATGGTAAAGCGGCGGGGACCACTCCCAAACTCATTGAGGTCGCAATCGGGAAGCACATGCTTGGGTTTGAAAAGGAGGGATTCAATCCAGGAAAGTTCCCGCTCGAAATTACTTCCCACGATGCTTCCGGAGGAAGCGTCAGTTATGAACTAGGCAGTGCTGCACACGACACCATCGAGTTAAGGGACGGGTCGGTTCTGACCGGCGATCTGGTTTCTATTCACGGCATGCAAGTGGAAATACGCATTGGAGGAAACGCACAAACTTTCGACCGCAACCAAGTAAAACGTATTCTGCTTACGGAGCGCGATCCAGCATCGAACTGAGGGGTTCCCTATAGCTGACGTAACATCGCGATTTCACTCAAAACTCCTCGATAGCAGAGCTGTGGGTCATTCACCCGATGCCGCAAGTATCCAAAATGTAAGCATCCCCAACGAACAGGTGGGTGCATGCCAACGTAGTGGGCTTGCTCGCCACACACCGCCGATCCCAAATACGATTCCGCCAAGCGAAATAAAGACTCCGCATCGAAACAACCTGAGGAGCAACGGATCGTAATATGGAAAGTGATGAATTTGAGCGTACCCGACTAACGAAACGGCAAGTAGGGCAGAAGCGGTTGCGAGGAAAAAGCCAATCATCGACAGGATCGACCCTGTCGTTTTCAGGCATGGTTGCCTAAGCCATCGTACCCAACCCCAGATCAGCAGGATCGGCGACACCAGATAGCCGACAGCGAAGAGAATCCCAAACATCACTTGGGTGGATGTACTCATGCGAGACTCCCTCAAAGCTCATTGTAGGCTCTTGCATTGGGATAGTTGTTGAAACATCGCGATTTCACTCAAATCCCCTGCCCGAAGGCAAGATGAGCGAAACCGCCTGCACCAACAACAATCGCAGAGGGATGGAATCCAAGTTACTCTGAGCGTACAGTGAAGTGCGTGAAATGGCCCCGAAAAGCCGCTCTAATTGGGTTCGTAACAGTCGCGGTTCTGTCGGTGTTCGCACTCCTGTGGCGGGTTAACTTCTTCCTTATTCCCTTCGCCTCTCTCAAGGAGGATGGTCTAAGCTGCGTGGGTTATGTGTACGCGAACTCGTACCGCCCGAGCCGAGTCACTCATTTGTTGGTCACGCGAGAGGAATCAGGCCAGAAGTATTCGTATCTTGCATACCTTGAAGGCGACCACGGTGGGCCAGCGGTTATGGACTGCGACGATTGGACTGCGCCGCGCGCGCCATTCTTCATGTTCCCGCATGTCAACCCGCCGTGCATCCATTGGTATGCCGCTGAGGAATCTCCACCTGAACCGAAGACTCCCCAGCGCAACGTGAAGGTTGGAGAGCAATCCTTCGAGTTCACCGCGAACGACGGCAAACGCGTCTCAGTTCGTTGGTGAGAATCAGCTAACTGTCGCAAAATCGCGATTACACTCAGAACCGCTAAACTTGACCGTCAGATGAAAAACCCAATTCAATTCACTTGCCGTGTGTGCGGCAAACCAGTCCTCGGCAAAGACGAGGACTCTTACGTGTTACAAATCCGAAAAACAGGCGCTGCCTCACCCGAGATGCTAAAGAGCCACGGCCCTTGTCTCCGAAAAGTGATTCCGGTGATGGGCGTAGACATACCTAAGGCGAGTCAGCCGTAGTTGGCGAAACATCGCCATTTCACTCATCTCCCCCTTGGCAGGGGATTTGAGCGAAATGGCTTCCATGAGAAGGCCGGTCGGAGTCAAGTGGGTTGTTTCGTTCTTTCGTTGGGTAAGGTTTTTCTCCCCGCCGAGTGGCCGCTGTCGCCATGCTTCCATCCGCACTCTCGAGGAGCGATTCGTATCGCTCGGTGCATGTTGGGCGTTCTCGGTTCAGCCGGTGCTGCTATCTGTTTGGCGCCCTGTGGTTCGGCTCTTTTCGAGTGGAACCCGGGCCAGGCCATTAACGCAGTCACCGAAACTCGGCTTTGGGCTTTTTGATTTTCTCTTCCTGGAACGATTTTGACTTTGTTTTGCCTTTTTGGTTTTATGCGGCTGCCGCCACGGTCGTCCGCCTGCTGTTGTGCAACGGTTCGTACACTTCTCCGCTCACCCACAGATGATGCAGCAACACCGCCAGCTTTCTGGCGGTCGCCACGATCGCTCGTTTCTTTCCATTCCTTCCACCCCGCTCGGCCAGCTTCAGTCCCCAGCGCCTGAGATCACAGTCGATGCCGAACGGTCCTAAGATATGCTGCGCCCCTTGCACCAGCAACGTCCGCAGATACGGATCGCCTTCCTTGCTGATGTGCAGCTGCGGCTCGCTCTGACCCGAGTTTCGCCGTCCTGGCTGCAGTCCCAGATAACATCCCACGTCGCGGCTCTTGCGGAAACGATGCGGATCTTCCAACGTCAGCAAGAACGTCAGCGCGATCAGCGTGCCCACGCCTTTGATCTGTTTCAGCAGCGCCACCTGCGGATAACTCTGCTGTGCCAGATTCTCGATGCGCTCGTTGTATTCCACAATGCGCTCGCTCAGCGACTCGATTGCGTTCAACAGAGGTTCCAGTGCGGCTTGCAGTTCCGGACTTAAGCCTTCCGCTTTCTCCGGATTCATATTGCGCACGTTGCAGCCGCGTAATCTTTCGCCGTAAGACTTCGCCAGCCCGCGAGCCGTGTTGACCAGCCCAGTGCGGGCCCGCACCAGCCCTGCGCGCGCCCGAATCATCATGAGATCCGCCTGCGCCTGCGCGCTGCGGTGCTTCACCGGATACAGCAACTGCGGATCGATCCGGGCCAGCCGCGCCAGCGTCTGCGCATCCAGCCGATCGTCTTTCTTGCGGCTCTCTCCGATCAGTCGCACCTTGCGCGCATTCGCCACGATCACTTCATGCCCCAACTCGCGGAGCAAGCGACTGATCCAGGGCGAATGCGTCCCGATTTCCAGTGCGATCCGACTGCGCGGCATGGCGGCGAAGACTTCCTGCAACGCTTTCGCATTCGTACGGACGCGCTGCTCCTGTTGTATCTGCCCGGCTTCGTCCACCACGCAGTACCAGCTGTTGCGATCTCCCAGATCCAATCCAATGGTCAGTTTCTGCTGCGAAATATTCCTGCTCTGCGCTGCTGCTCTGGTGCTAACCTTCTTCATTGCCGGTCTCCTTTTTATCTGTGCCTTAAGCACGTCGATAACTTGGGAGCGTACACCGCATCCCGTCCGGAGACCGGCCTTCTCATCCCATCTGTTCTCGACATTTATGCATCGCCAGGCATGGGAGAGATTGACAATGGAAATTATAATGACATTTATTACGGAGATCGTATGAAGCATTTACTCACTGTGATCTTAGTTCTGGCAAGTTTGTGTGCAAACTCTCAGACACTGGATAAAACGAGCGGGAACATCAAAGGAAACGTCACCGAGCAGAATGGAAATCCCGTCTTCGACGCTACGGTCTACGCGGTGCCACAGGACCTCACGCTTGACGGTATCACTCCGCGCTCTGTCCAAACGGACAGGAAGAGTGCCTTCGATTTCACCGGAGGGTTGCCGTGGGGACACTACAAACTCTATGCGTGCAAGAGCAAGGACGGGTGTCCCAGCCCGCTCGATAGCTTCTATGCAGATTCGCAGGTAGAAGCGGTGAAGGCTGAATTGAGGGAAGACAGTCCCTCCGCAGAGGTAACCGTGAATATGGGCGAGAAAGCCGGAATTATCACTGGCCGAGTCTTGGACGCCGATACCGGCGGTCCGGTCGAAGCACGCGTGGTGTTTCGACGCGAAGATGGCGAGGGCGGCCACGCGGTTACTTCGCGCTCAAAAGATGGTGAGTACCGCGTTCTTCTACCTCCGGGGAAGGATGTCATGATCGCAATGGTACATATCGAACCGGGTGATCGGAGCTTGGCCCCGCTTCCCACTCTACGGCTCCGGCTGGAACCCGCCCAACAAATTGTCCTGGATATCCCCATATCTTCAAAATGACGCCGGGTCAACCAGGCTGGAGACGGCCTAACCGTTGTAACATCGCGATTTCACTCATCTCACCTTCCGGGCAGGGAATTTGCGCGTAATCGGGCCGGATAGGCGACAGTTCGAAGCGTTTCCTTCACCACGCTAGAAGGAACCCGACGACACTTACTACCGCAGATGCGACTATCACGGACTTTGTCCAGTTTGGCAACCCGCTTCGCTTGCACAGTATGTACAGAATGAAGAAAAGAACGAGGACGAACAGTGTTAGAGCAATGGTCTCGATGTGAACCCGTCTCTTCAGCGTCGCCAGATGAATCTGGAATTGGCGGGTTTGCTCAGCGAGTTGTTCGTCCAGTTCTTCCGATGAGGAAAACAATCATCGATTGAGCCTTTGAGCCACGATTGCAACGACAGCAAGGGAGAGACTGACAAGGGCAGCGAACTTCGGTATCGGGTTGGCGTCTTCTGGCACCGTGGCTCCCGCGTCGAGGGCCATTCTACAACGCTCTCATTTTTATTTACCAGCGACTAACGGAGAGAGCAAACGTAACGACTCGTCTTAGTTAGCGAAACATCGCCAAGGCACTCATCGACTGGGGTTTTGGTGTAACCGCTTGGTTGCGTCAACTACGGCCTTCGACAGACTGTATCTGAGCCTAATTGTCGTAGTTGATGATGACCGACTGGAAACGGTGTTCCTGCTTGAACACGCGGGAGCTTGGCGGGAACGTGATTAGAACGAGATTGGGCGATTGCCAGACGACATCGACATGCATGAACCCTCTATCGTTCACTGGAACTGCGCCGTGATTGCCATCTGCGATGAATACGTTCCCCGGACGGCACAAGGCAATTTCCCGCGACACTCGCCCACCCGCCGGGACGACTGAGAGCTGTGTACTGTAATTCGTCGTCGCGCCTGCGTTCCGCACCATCAGCACGACATCCCATTTGCCATCCGGCGAAGGCACATCGCCAACTACTTCGGTCCATGATCTGACCAATGCCAAGGGGACAATCCATACCACCGCACAAATGATGAGTACGGTGAGGACAATTCCACCCACAATGGCGAGCGATTTTCGTTTCACGGGTATCAAAGAATATATCGTTGTTGAGGTTGTTGTCGTAACATCGCGGTTACGCTCATTGACCTCAGGGAGGCTAATAGTTGATCCCCACGGTGGGGTTGAAGCAGTTTCGAGGCTATGCCTGCGATGAGCTGGAAACTGCGCCTGCCGCGAAAGCAGATTCCTCACCCAAACAGCGGGTTCGGAATGATAAGAATAAGCGAGATACCGCAGTGGATTCTATGAAACAGATGGCGAGCAGTTTCCGTTTCGATCTATGCAGAGAGCTGGGCACCCGCCCGAACAGCGGGCAGCTTGGTGGCAGTTGCGCCCGATGGGCGCGGCATCGGCAGTCGTGCTGAGGTGGCACGGCTGAAGCCGATGCCCTGATACGAACCGGGCAATAGTTCGGCAAATTCTCCGCTAAAGGTCGTTGTCGGTCAGGAAGCGCCCATGATCGTTGGTTTCCAGCCAGTTGTACAGGTGCACTTGGTATAGATAGGAAGCCACAAGCTCCTCGCCCAGTTCGTGAGTTTCCGTACATAGGAAGGGAACCTGGAGTCCGGCAAGCATTGCGATCAGTGATTGGGTAATGCGGTTGGGGTCCCCGCCCCCGTGGCGATAAGGCGACTTCACTTGACTCAAGGCGGCAGTGACGACCAGCAGCCGATGGGGATAGCGACTCATGAGTCGCAGACGATTCACGAAGACGGGGCGCTCGGCATTCAACGAGTGAATTAAATCGGGCAGGTCCTTGCGTTCCACGACGCAGACATCTTCCAACCCAGTAACCGAGTAGTCCCCCACCTTTAGCGCTTTCCTCTCAATCCCCGCGAACCATCCTTCAAAGCGGGAAAAATCGAAGGGATTTTGTTCGCGGGTGTCCACTAATACCACCGGGCGTGGTGTCCTGAGTTGGGTTCCCCCGCGCTCTGCCAGAGCGGGAATCACAGGATGTGGCACGGGCGCAGACGCCATCTGCCATTCCAAAGGAGAACGGATCAAGGCGCGTCGGTTCTTCACTACGTTCCTCTCATGCTGCAATTCCAACCGTACCCGTGTACGGCTTTGGCGGCCCTCTAGTGACGCACTTGTAACCTCTTCGCGAACTTTGCTTCCACTCAGTGCTGCATCGAATGTTTGGGATACGGCAACATGTCCCAAATGCGCCAGAATACAAGCATCTCTTTTGGACGGCCAAAAGAGACGCGGATGTATGTGTCCAAAGCAGGGAAGGGCCGCCCGATCAGAACACCATTCTTGCGGAAATGCTGGACTACCCCCTCCGCCGGATGGAAGGTATTCATCATTGCAAAATTGGCATGCGAGTCGATCGGTTTAAGCGCTCGAGCCATGGCCTGATTGAAAAATTCCTGACGATCGTCCGCATTACGATGAACGAAGTCATGGAGTGCATCGGTGTCGTCGAGGGCGGCCCCGGCAGCCTGGGTTGCGATCGAATTGATGCTGTTTTCGGTGACGAATGTTCGCATCTGCTGAATTACCCTCGCCGAGGCTACGGCGTAGCCTAGCCGCAAGCCTGCGAGACCATAAACGGTGGAGAAGCTGCGCGCGACGATTACTCTCTCATCATCCAGGGGGCGATCAATGAACGAGGCATACATCCCGGACTGCCCAGCGTAGTGATGGTAGGCCTCATCGATGACGACAAACGTGGACGCGGGTAGCTGACGGATGAAGTTCTCCAATTCTCCACGAGGGGTCAGGGAGGCGGTGGGATTGTTCGGATTGCAGATATACACCAGCCTGGTGGAAGTACTGGCACGCGCCAGCATGCCGTCAAGGTCATGGGCAAATCCTTTGGTCAGGCGCACCGATATGACGTCAGACCCTGCCGCCCGTGCACAGTGTTCCATGACTTCGAATGTCGGGGAAGCCTGAATCAACTGGTTACCCTGGCCAAGGAACGCGAGAGCTGACACGCGCAGGATCTCGCTGGATCCGCAGCCGAGGAGCACCTGCTCCGGTTTCACCTTGTTGAGGCCGGCGATTCGTTCTACCAGCCCGTCATATTGCTCGCCGGGATAGCGGTTCACACTCCCAATGGAAAACCTTATGGCGTCAGACACTTTCGCGGAAGGGCCATATGCATTTTCATTGCTATTTAAATGGATGAAACTGTCATTGCCTGCTAGCCGGGAGGGTTCGAAGGTAGCCGCCCGCGAAGTACCCGTCAATGGCCACGACGTGGCTAGCGCAGTACCGGCACCAAGAGAGCGAAGAAAACCCCTGCGCGATGTGATCATGTGATCTCCTTAAGAAGAGAAAACTCGGTGGGTTCAGGTCGCTGCGAGACAATCCGATTTAAACAACACCGGCCACCTTGCCTCAGCCTCGCCGGGCAGCATTGAATATTTCACTGCCGGTAGACTGGCTTTGAGGGTGAACCTCGGAAGCTTAAGTTTACAGCAACCGCCAGATCTGAAACACCCGCGCCTTACTATCATCAACGCCTGCGTGACCAAGCACTGGCCGTTATCGCTTCGCGAGGTTGCCCGTACCGGTATCCCCTTCGCATCTGCCCGTAGCGCTGCCGTTGAGAACGTATTTGGCCTTGAGCAGTGTAACCGCGTTATCAACCGTTCCCCGTACTGTAATGTTGTTTCCGTCCTCGTCGCTGCCGGAAAGAACGATTGTCGAGCCCGCAACGCTAACCTCAAGTTGCAGGTCCTTAAGGCAGTCAGAGTTGAGGCTCGCACTGCCGATGAGATGTCCCTGAGAGTCGGGATTAATTACAACCGTCATGGTGAAGGCAGGCACATTTGCATGTTTCGAAAAGAACGTGCCCGACCATGTCCCTTTGAAATCGGGCGCCGCTGGCTGCGTTGAACTGTCAGTGGATGCGGCGCGCTGGCTCTGGTCGCCGGTTGGGCTGGCCGCAGACACTGAGGCCGCTCGCATCATGGTCATCAGCACCAAAAATGACAAGGCCAGAACACGAAACGCGAAAATTCTGCTGATCATCGTGATTCTCCGTCGGAATTAAAGACTCCTAACACTCCCATTTGTTACGATCATTTGAAGGTAACGACCTGCATCACCCAGACGGACGAACTGGTAGTGGCCGTTGCGTTGTAGCTCCCGGTACTCGTAACCGTCTTGTCCTCTGCGATGTTGCCGTAAACATTGATCATCCGATTCGCGAACCCAGACCCGGCTGCACTGAATGCCGTTCCCGTCGTGCCCGCTCCAAAGATCAGTTCGTTGGCGGAAGTGGTCGTGGCAGCACCACTGTTCGCTGCCGTTCCCGAGCCTGTTGCCGCCGCCTTTCCGTCCAGCGGAGTGCTCGTATTCAAACCGCTGTACTCCAGAATCCGTACGTCCGGATACGAGGCTGCCTGATTGAACTTCACCGTCACCGTAGTGCTGCCGCCTGCGATGTTCTTGGCATAGTAGATCGACTGCTGTAGCCCGGTGTTGGTCGTCGGACCGGCAGCCAGGGTGTAATTGATCCCATGCGAGTCGGTCACCGAACTGATGGAGGAAGTCGTGTCGCCCCATCCCACCACCACAACATTCAGGTCACCGGCAATCTGAGCGAAAGGGTACGCGACCGCGACCGACGAGTTTGACGACTGGATTGTGTTCGGTCCTGAGTTCCCCTGCACAAATGAGATGCCTCCACCCGAAACTGAACTGTACGTATAGCCATTCGACAACGTGCCGTTCTGGCCATCCGAGTTGGTGACGACGACGTTCACTGTCCCTGCCGTGTGCGTCGGAGTCGTGGCTGTGATCGAGGTGCCGCTGACGACGTTGACACCGGTCGCGGCCGTGCCTCCCAACGTAACGCTCGCTCCCGCCAAGAAGCCAGTGCCCGTGATCGTGACGGCCGTGCCACCGGCGGTCGTCCCAGAAACCGGTGAAATGGCGGTCACCGTCGGTGCCGGATTCGGAGACTTGTAAGTGTAACCGTTAGTCAGCGAGCCGCTCTGACCGCCGGTATTGGTGACGACCACGCTCACCACACCGGCCGTGTGCGCCGAAGTGGTGGCTGTGATCGAGGTGCCGCTGACGACGTTTACATTGGTCGCAGCCGTGCCTCCCAGCGTGACGGTCGCTCCGGCGAGGAAGCCAGTACCGGTGATGGTGACTGCCGTTCCGCCGGCCGTTGTGCCGGAAGCCGGCGAGATGGCAGTCACGGTCGGCCCGGCCGCCTGTCCACTGCCTCGGAAGGTAGCGACCTGCATCACCCAAACGGACGAACTGGTAGTGGCCGTGGCGCTATAGCTCCCGGTGCTCGTGACCGTCTTGTCCTCGGCGATGTTGCCGTAAACATTGATCATCCGATTCGCGAACCCAGACCCGGCCGCACTGAATGTCGCTCCCGTCGTGCCCGCTCCAAAGATCAGTTCATTGGCGGAGGTGGTCGTGGCAGCACCACTGTTCGCTGCTGTTCCTGAACCCGCCGCCGAGGCTTTTCCGTCAAGCGGATTGCTCGTGTCTAAACCGCTGTACTCCAGAATCCGTACGTCCGGATACGACGCTGCCTGGTTGAACTTCACCGTCACCGTGGTGCTGCCGGCTGCGATGTTCTTGGCGAAGTAGATCGACTGCTGTAGCCCGGTGTTGCTTGTCGGACCCGCAGCCAGGGTGTAATTGACCCCATGCGAGTCGGTCACCGAACTGATGGAGGAAGTCGTGTCGCCCCATCCCACCACCACAACATTCAGGTCACCGGCAACCTGAGCAGAAGGGTATGCGACCGCGACCGACGAGTTCGACGGCTGGATTGTGCTGGGTCCTGAACTCCCCTGCACAAAAGAGATCCCTGGAGGAGGAGAAGAGGAACTGATCACCTGGACAAAGCGTGCCACAGACGGTACGCCGCTGCTGTTGAGCAGAAACAGCATATAGAAGCCTGGCGGGGCGATATTGCCGTTCGGCGGAGCTGTGACCGTCAGCATTCCGCTGCCCGCCGTGAACGACATCTCCACCTCGCGCTGGTCCATGCCGAAAGCGTGCGTCACGGTTCCGTTACGCACCAGAATGGCATGGGCAATGCTAGCGGCATCCGGCGTTTGCACCGTGAACGCATTCCCATACGAAATGGAACTCGGCGCGCTCGTGATGGAAGGCCGTGTCGCCAGGCCACCCGTCGAGTTGAATAGGTACGGCGGCTGATAGATCTCCATCTGCGGCACATAAGTTCCACGCGAAGGATTGCCGCCGGCAAACCATACCGTCGCGTCAGGCAGAAGCAACGCTACCGAATGATACAAACGCGCATATGCGTTCGCACCGGCCGAAGAAAAAATATACTTGCCAGCATTAACAGGATCAGGACCGAAGAGATCG
>Ga0207127_10078_pt1 | contig 23365 bp, 24 predicted proteins | sample Alteio_BWMinHeat_17_FD_153574 | JGI IMG/M metagenome (GOLD analysis project Ga0207127, IMG submission 153574) | Enriched cells from forest soil in Barre Woods Harvard Forest LTER site, Petersham, Massachusetts, United States -... | ecosystem: Environmental > Terrestrial > Soil > Temperate forest >...
TCGAGCTGTAAAGGTCTTTAAGTTCCAGCCGTGGGTTCGTATCGCGTCCACTCACTTTGATCTGGTGCGGACCAAGTCCGTGGCAGAGTTCGTGGGCCACGATGTGAGTGAAGAAAAGATCAAAGCTCAGGTCTTTCTGCGCATCCGGTTTGAGCACCACTTTCGATATCGGCTCCAGGATGGTCTTGAACTTTGCTTCCTGAACATTCTTGAGCATCACGCGTTTCGCGCCTTTTTCCTGTACCACTTTGTCGTCATTGGGCAGATTGTACGCAGCGGTCTGGACGCCATGAGCGCCATCTCCGGCCGCGAAGACTTCATTGACCACGCGTAGAGGAGCTGCCGCACCCAGCTTGGCCACTCGATACTGCGGATCTTCAGGAAGATTATTTTCAATGTCCTGCAGATGCTGGCCCAGAAATGCCAGTCGCGCGGATTCTTTTTCGTCGCGCAGGTTTACGTAGGCTTCGAACGCCGCTTTGTAACCGAACAGTTCGTCGTTGTAAGTCTCGTAAGGACCATACGTGATATCCAGTGGAGCGTCCAGGTCCATCCAGGCAACGTCGCTTTCGTAGTAATCATTGGAGCTAAAGGCTGCAGCCCGAGTGGTAAGAAATTTCTTGAGTGATGCGTTGTCAGTGAGTGTGGCGGCTTCATTCAAAAGTTTGGCCGCCTGAGCCAGATCGCTTTTATATTCCTGACTGTAGGGAACCAGCGTCAGTTTTTTGCTGGCATCGCGCCGGACCACGGTGAAGAAGCCGAGAGCCTGTGTTTTCTCCTGCTCGGGAAGTGTTTTCACCCAGCTCTCAAATTCATCCTTGTTCATGTCCTCAGGATAGAAATTCGCTCCCGCAGGTTTGTGTTCGGGAACATTGGGCAGAAATGCCTTGTGTTGATCAATCTCTGACCATGGACCTTTGTTGATCCAGAAATAGTGCAGCCGGGCCTTGCCCAAGGCCGATTGGTCTTGTTGGAGCTTGCTATACAAGGCGAGATCACCGCTCCAGAACTGCTGCATAAACAGGTGATTGACAATGTGGGACGCTGCAATCAGCTTCACCAGGGCCTTTTTGTCGCCAGCGGAGAGTGATGAAGTGTCTACCCGCATCTCCGTAGGCGCAAAGCGCGCAGCCATCTTGTTGAGTTCAGCAGCATCAGGGAAAGCAGCGGCGGTGGTCTTCCCGGTCGCTTTCGGAGCAGCAGACTTCTGTGCAAGAGCCATAGTGATACACACCATCAGGAGCAGGAAAAGCTTGCGCATAGGGGGCAAATTCCTCGCAAGCAGGATAACGCGATTGTGTGCTCCCGGGGAACTCAGCTTCAATGAATAAGCCCAGCCGAAATCACGCCCTTGCCAGCAATACGCAGAACCACTCTTTTGGATTGCAGGATTCCCACGCCAAAGGCATGGCCATACAGTTCAACTACTTCCTCGACAAGGGCGCGTTTGTTGCCGACCCGGACGGCACCTTCCATGTGGATTTCAGCAAAATCAAGGATGCGGTTAATTCACTCGACCGGGAGTTCCTTACGCTGGAAGCTACCGGGGATTACGCCGGCACAAAGAAGATGATGGACCAGCTGATGAACATTCGTCCCGTGGTTGCGAAAGCGATTGAGAGCTTGAAAGCGCTTCCCACTGACATTGAACCGAAGTTCGTGACGGCGGACGAGCTGACTGGCAAGAAAATACCGCCTTCCGTGTCGAAATAAGATTCAAAAAATCTTTTTTTTGAACGGCATTTGAACCTGTTGACTTTTCCGTAAACGGATTTTATTCTGTGCTTACACGGGAAAGGAGGGCGATCCTATCAATGAAAAGTTCTGATTGTAGTCATAAACGTGAGGTGGCTGAGGCTTAAGGCGTACGTCTTTAAGTCCTAGCGAAAGTTGTGGTTCGCACAAGGCCAGCGCGCCTTCAGCCAATCCCAACAGCTATACCGGCAACCCCGCAGAGTTCCTGCGGGGTTTGCTCTTTCTGGACGCTCTAAGCCTTCCCTTCGCTGAGTCTATCCCGCCAGAACAAGCGCAACACAATCGCAATCGCGACCTGAAAAAAAACGGCTCCCACCATATCCAGCATAACGTCACGAGGACTTGCCGTCCGCGAGGGTACAAAGCTCTGGTGAAATTCATCTGCGCTGGCGGCAAATAAAGTAAGCAGCATCGCCAGGCCACTCCAGCGAGCGCTCCAGACTTTCAATGCGGGAAAGGTGGCGCGCCAGGAGAAGAAAGCAAATGCGCTCAACGCTCCATAGCTGCAGAAGTGCGCGGTCTTGCGGACCAGAAAATGAATGGCATAAAAGCGTTCACTGGAGATTTCTCCAAATAAAAAGCGCAATACCTTTTCCAGGATGCTGCCGGTATGCTCGGCCGAGAAAATGTCTGTAGAAAAGGCCGCCAGCACGCAGAGCCATGCCATGGTCGGGATCCATGAGATTAAAACATTGCGCCGCACCGGTGGCGCGGAAGCTTCCAGACTGAAAACTGACAAAACGGTTACCTACTCTATTCTGTAATTGGGGGCTTCACGCGTGATGATCACATCATGCACGTGGCTTTCGCGCAGTCCGGCTCCGCTGATGCGAATGAACTTTGCTCTCTGTTGCAAGTCGGGAATTGTTTTGGTTCCGCAATATCCCATGCCGGAGCGCAATCCGCCAACCAACTGGTACACCATGGCAGCCAGAGTCCCACGATAAGGAACCCGGCCTTCAATGCCTTCCGGAACCAGCTTATTGAGACGATTGCCGCTGCTGCTATCGCCATCTTCATTCGCGGATTCAAGTGCGAACTCATCCACATTCTGCGAATAACGTTCGCTGGAACCGGCCGCCATGGCTGAAAGCGATCCCATGCCGCGATACGTCTTGAAAGACCGGCCTTGATAAAGGATGGTCTCTCCGGGACTCTCATCCGTCCCGGCGAACAGCGAGCCGATCATCACTACGGAAGCTCCCGCCGCGATGGCCTTGGTGATATCTCCTGAATACTTGATGCCGCCATCGGCAATCACCGGTACGCCTGCATCACGACACGCGCGTGTGGCCTCAGCAATCGCGGTGATCTGGGGCACGCCAGTGCCGGTCACAATGCGGGTGGTGCAAATCGATCCCGGGCCAATGCCGACCTTGATCGCATCTGCGCCCGCCTTGACCAGTGCACAGGCGCCTTCGTGTGTTCCAACATTTCCGGCAAGCAGATCAACTTCCGGCAGCTTCGCTTTGATCGTCTTCACCGCTTCCAGCACGCGGGCCTGATGGCCATGGGCTGCGTCAATGGCCAGGGCATCCACTTTGTTCTTCACCATTTCCTGCGCGCGCTCCAGGAAATCACCGGTAGCGCCAATGGCGGCGCCCACGCGCAAGCGTCCATGTTCGTCTTTGGCCGCGTTGGGATATTTCAGCTTCTTCTGAATATCTTTTACCGTGATCAGGCCCTTCAGGTTGTACTTGTCGTCCACCACCAGCAGCTTCTCTACGCGATGTTCATGCAGGATCTTCTCCGCATCTTCCAGCGTGGTTCCCACCGGCACGGTAATGAGGTTGTCCTTGGTCATGACCTGGCTGATGGGCACGTCGGTCCGGGTTTCAAAACGCAGATCGCGATTGGTAAGGATTCCGACCAGCCGTTTATTTTTGGTCACAGGAACGCCGGAGATTTTGTAGCGCCGCATCAGGTCCAGAGCGTCGGCAATCCTGTGGTCGGGGGAAAGCGTAATAGGATCCATGATCATCCCGCTTTCTGACCGCTTTACCTTGTCCACCTCATCGGCCTGCTGGTCAATGGACAGGTTGCGATGAACAATGCCCAGACCACCCTGCTGGGCGATGGCGATCGCCAGGCGTGACTCGGTCACCGTATCCATGGCCGCGCTGATGATAGGGATATTCAAACGTATGTTGCGTGAGAGCTGGGTCTGCGTGGTTACTTCAGCCGGAACAACATCCGAGTGAGATGGAAGAAGTAACACGTCATCGAAGGTCAAAGCCTCTGGGACTGGAAAATGAATCATATTTTTATCTCGAAGGAGGGCTGAATATTCATTGTAAATGGTTTGGCGCAGCCCGTCAGCCAGAGCCCTGAAATCGGGTACTGGCGCAGTTTAGTGCAAATATTTCATCGCTGCGCGATGGACGTCTGCCTAAAGGCCCGCGATTCGTGAGCGAATCGCTAGACGCTGATACAGATAGTGGGTCAGTTTTTCAAACTGACCCACTATCGGAAATCGTATGTTTATCCGCGATTTTGCCTTAACGTAGTAAAGAACTTTCGCCCTAATAACAGGCAAAAAAAGTCACACGAAGGTAATGTTGACGCCTTAGATGAGTGCCTCGATACTCAACAGGCAATGTCTAACGGTACCCCGTCAAAGGCTGTTCCTGGTTCAGAGGCCTCGGTCCTGGATGCTCGTCGCGATGAGCAGCGCTTGCACATCGCCGTTCCCGTAAAAGTGTTTCCTGACCTCAAGAGCTTTGAGTCGCATACGTGTTGTACGTACGAAATCTCTCCTTACGGCGCTCGCATCGCCGCCCTTCCCGGAATCAACCAGGTCGGCCAGATAATCTTCATCCAGCGCCAGAATCGTCGCGCTCGCTACAAAGTGGCATGGATCGGCAAACCCAATACATCCCATGCCGGCCAGATTGGCGTGGAGTCAATGGAACCATCCAACATCATCTGGGAAACCGAGATCAAAGCGCGACTGAAGCAGCTGTAACTCACCGCTGATTTCCACTGACAAGACTGATAAATCGACACTTCGTACCGCGGATTCACTCGGAAAGATCGCTCAGTTCAGGCTGCCGTTTTTTCTGGTGGCTTAAGTTGTCTTGAATCCTCCTTTCAGTGGGCTGTCCATCTCAGACAGAATGGAAGTTGCAACCCAGTCCGGGGGCGCAAGCCCGGGACACGCTGCCCATCGCATGCTTGCCTCTGTCCCGAACCTGATTACGCCGATATGGTTGGTTTTATCGGCATCCCTGACCGGATTCCTTTGTGTGAATCCGAGAGATCGCCGCAGCAACTCGATGTCTGCGGGTTTTCCAGTCAAGAACTGCCAGCCTCTTTGAACTCCATGCATTGCCGCATATTCCCGAAGCTTTTTCGGGGTATCTACTTCCGGGGCCAACGTGATTGAGTACATGAAAATGTCATGACCGATTCGGTCATGAAGCATCTTCTGCACCTTGACCAGATTCGCGGTTACGAGCGGGCAAGCCTTTTCGCAAGTCGCGAACATAAAGTTGAGGATTACTTTCTTGTCCTTAATCAGGTCGTCATAGAAGAGGACCCTCCTGCCCTCGTGTGTGATCATTGGTACGTTAGGGAAGTGACGTCGGCGGATCAGCTCCCGCGGATGGATGTTCTGAAATTGATGAGCATCACGCAGCTTGTTGCTCTTTGAGCCAACTGGACTTGAAGATGCGATCACGAAACCGGCCGCGGCACCCACCAGAAATGTTCTTCTTTTCATATCAGCCATGATTTTTTCTCCTTTCGTTATGTAGTCGTGGGGCGGTTAGGGTGAGGTCTTGTTGTCGCCAACGTCCTGCACTTGAAACAGCAGCATCATGGCGTGATCTTCATGAATCGTGTTGTGGCAATGCAAAGGGTAGTCGCCACGGAAATCGCGGAAGCGGAAAAAGAGTTCTGCCCGCTCATCGAAGTTAAGCGTGAGGACGTCTTTCCGCGAGTGCTCCACCGCTGCAGATCCTCGACTGCCCCTGCGGAGTATCTGGAATTCCTCAAGGTGAATATGGATTGGGTGCTGCCATTCGCCGCCGTTATTCTGCAGTATCCATCTCTCAATGCTGTTTCTCTGCACCGTGAAGCGAATCTGGTTGCAGCTCATGAAGCGGTCATTGACGACCCAGCCGCCGTCAGACTGGTCAAAGGTGAATGTCCGTGTAATGCGCGGTATCACCGTCGCATCGGTGAGGCTGGTGCTCGGGAGGGTGTAGAAATGCGGTGCCGTTGCCGGATCAACGCTGCCGTCGGCTACCTGAGCGCCGATCCTGAACTCCATGCAATAGGTGCCACGTCCTGCACCCAGTATGTTGTTGGTGGGGGCGCGGCCGTCGTTCTGCTGCAGGCGGTTTTCAAGTCGCACAATGGATGTGCCAAACTGAGAAGCAATTTGTTTGAAGTCAATGATGATGTCGAATCGCTCCGCGACACCCATCCGGAAGCTGGTAACCTGCACCGGAGCCGGCAGGAGATTTCCATCATTGGCGATGACCCAGAAGGGGATCACCTGATTCAAGTTGTTGGGGTTGGTAAGGAAGAGTTGGTAGAAGCGGGAAGGGCCACTGTCAAGAATGCGGAAGCGGTATCGCCGCTGGCTGACATCCAAAAAGGGCTGGACTTTGCCGTTGGCCAGTTGAACGTCGCCGACAAGTCCATCGTTTTCGAAAGTGTCGAAGCAGACCAATCCAGTCCCCGGATCGATCAGCTTGTCGGCAAGCGAAATGGGAATGTCAAAAGCCGGGAAACTCGGCAGGTGGAAGCCGCTTCCCTCGTCGCCGGTATCAAAATTGTTGAACAGGAGTTGGAAGCCGGACATGCCCTTGTACACGTTCTCCGCCGTGTGGTCCACGCGGTGATCGTGATAAAACAGCGTGCTCAGGGATTCGTTGATGTCCCCATTCGGCTGGTTATTGAAATCGAAGCCGGCCTGCTGCAAGGTGGAGTAGTAGTCAAAATACTGTCCGCGAAAGAAATAGCGGCATGGCCCGCCGTCGCTTTCCGTACCGTGGTGGAAATTGTGCAAGTGAGTGGAGACTTCAGGCACGCCGAATCCGCCATTCTGGTTTTGCGGAGGCAATTCATTGAAACGACGAACCACGATCGGTTGCTGGTAGTGGGCTACAATCGTCGGCCCGGGTGCGATTGCCACATCACTCGGATCAGCGCCGCCCTGATTAAAGCCCCAGATGGTCTGGGCTGGAATGCTGGTGTCAGAAGTGATTCGGAAATTTGGATTGGCGCGTATCCGCTGGACGAAGTAGTGCTGCACGGGATACTGAGTGAAAAATTGAAAGCTATCGGTCCCGGGCCGCAAGGTGCCGTTGAACTGGCCTCGACCCTCGAACGGAAGCTGGTTTACGGGGTTGATCGCATTATTTGGGAATTCCTGCGGGGCCGGTGTCAGGCCGGGATCTGCCAGCGTGCGCTCCGGCAATACCGGCGGGATTGGTAGAGGATCAAGAAACGGGGTGATTCTGGGACTACAGCCAGGATTGCATGCTCCCGGTCCGCAGTGGTTGTCAAAAGCCCAGGCGCTCAAACCATTTTTTGGAACGAGGTATCCTGCGCTGGTCAAAAGACCCATTTTAAAGAGATCACGCCGTTTCAATCCGGCCTTGATGATCTCCAGCCTGTTCGTGCGAGCATTTGCCACTTCTCGTGGATTTGCCATTTTGTCGTCCTTTCCTAGATTCGTCCAGGCGCAGAGTGAGGGCCTGCGCGGGCGAATTGCTCTGCCGCAGACTTGCGGACAACGGCCGGGGAGCCGGCAATGAACTTACGCAACGATTAACGATTTATGGACAAGGACTTTCTGGGCAATGTGCTGGGGAGCACATCTCACGATACGCGAGGCACTGGACTGAAACATTCCTGCTCAAGAGCGGGGCACACAGGGGGGAACTTCTTCGTCGTACTAAAGACTGCTTCCGTGCATATTGCAGGCGACAGGCAGGATCAGGTGACCTCAAGTCCGGGATATCTCTTCAGGACTGCTGAACTGAAGCAGTTCTTTGATTCCCGTAAGGCGGCTCAGTCTCTCGATGGTTGCTTAATCGTGCGCAGGTCTTCGAGGTCCCGTCGATGGCCAATTCACTTCTCCTTTCTATCAAAGACTGATCCGGAAAATTTGCCCCGTGCTTTTTAATTATGCAGAGGGCGAGTCAATGAATAGAAAGCGGACACTACACAATGTGTAACATTTTAGCGCTGTCTCAAGACCCGCGATTAGAATTTGAAACTATTTTCTCGCCACCTCGTTGAATCTCTAAGAAATCTTTAAGACTCATGGTTCCTCTGGTTCCTGCACTTGGCTAACCGCCGGTGCAAAACACGCGCCGTTGCTAGTGTGCCGGTGAAGGCGTTGGTGTGGCTGAAGGTCTGACTCCTGAGAAATCAACCTTCGGAGCAGTCTTTGCACCCTCGCTGGCGGCAAAGTAAGCGTCGTTGCGTTTGAAGCCCGCCATGCTGGCCCAGAAGCTGTTGGGAAAAAGTCCAATGTAAGTGTTGTAGTCCTGAAGCGTGTCATTGTAGCGCTTGCGCTCCACAGCGATGCGGTTTTCCGTGCCTGCCAGTTCGTCTTGCAGGCGCAGGAAGTTTTCATTGGATTTGAGCCGCGGATAATTCTCTACTACAACCAACAGGCGTCCCAGCGCGCCATCAAGTTGCTGGTTGGCGGCGATCTTGTCCGCGGGCGTGTTGGCGGAAAGCAGGCGCGACCGCGCCTTGGCGATATCGCCAAACACGGTTTGCTCCTGCGCGGCAAAACCTTTCACCGTTTCCACCAGATTCGGAATCAGATCGGCGCGACGCTGCAACACAATGTCCACCTGCGACCAGGCCGCTTTCACCGATTCATTCTTGGTCACCATCTGATTTTTGGCCCCGATGTAGCTGCTGGCGCCGGCGAAAATCAGCAATACAATAACTCCAATCGCTATCCAGGCTTTCATATCTTCTCCCTGTTCTCAATGAGTGCAATTCGAAAAGTAGAACCGCTAAAAGCTTGCGTTAGAGCGCGTCCACCGCTTGAATTGCCTTGTCAATGCCTTCCATATATTGAGCAAATCCCGAGTGCGCATCCAGATCTTTCTCGTTTGCCTTCTGGGCCCGCACTTGCAGCAGTCGTACAAATATAGCTGGGTCAAAGTGAATGCGCGCGGCCAGCTTCTGAATGTTGTCCTCTTTGCTTTCGCCAGGCGGTTCTCCCATGGCAATGAGTGCGTGACGGAAGAGCGTGGCGAAATTGGACACTGAATCCAGCATTAAGCGCCCAATACGCTGGTCGTCGTCCGCAAATTGGGCGTACATCTGGCGCAAGGTCAGCAGTTTCGTCCGCAAGTTGTGCTCCACCTGCACGCGGTGAAGATTCATCGGTACATGCAGGTTGCTGAACAAGTCTTCTCCGTAAAGCAAGCGGTGACTCTGGCGGATATCAAGAAGTTCAATGGCAAAGACATCAGCGGATTTTTCCAGCTCCTTTCGGGTGAAAAGAAGCGGAGCAGGAAAATCTTTCTTTGTCCACCAACGCATGAGCGGTACCAGCCGCGCCAGTGCTGGTGCGGTAAGCTCACGAAAAATGCAGATGACGTTGATATCTGAAAAACCGGCATGGAATTCCCGGGAAACCGCCGAGCCAAAAAGCGCGACGCAGTTCAAGTTCTCTCCAGCCAGACCTTTAAGCCGTTCCACGAGTTCGTTGATCTGTTTTTCTGTTTCCATAATGTCGCTGCGCGGCTGATTACCAGTCGCCGCTCGCGCCTCCTCCGCCGGAACTGCCTCCGCCAAACCCGCCAAATCCACCACCACCGCCAAAGCCGCCGCCGCCGCCCCATCCACCCCGTCTGCTGCTTCCGCCAGACGCCATGAACATATTCAGCATAAAAAAAATGATGTTTAAGAGACCACCGAATCCAAGCACACGGAGAAAGATCGCCAAACCGACCACACTGACGATGGCGATAACAATAACGGCGGCAAGGGAAATCGGCGTGGGCTGAGAACCAATGGGGCGATATCTGTCCGAATCGGGCTCCGGTGCCGGCGCTTCCGCGCCGTCGATCTGCACTTTTGCGTCCGCCGCAATGACGCCCGCTACCCGTCGTGTAATCAACAGCAATGCGGGGCCAAACTGGTTTTGCTTTAAGAGTGGGACCGCTTCACGGCCAAAGCCGCCGACCTTGCCATCGGGCAGAATGGGTTCCAACCCGTAACCAACCTCGATACGACGCTTATGGTCATCGATTGCCAGCAGAATCAGCACACCGCGATTGTCCGATTTGGGCCCGATGCCCCACGCCTTGTATAGATCGGCAGCATAGCCTTCTATATCAACTCCATCGAGCGAGTGAATCGTAACCACCGCGATCTGTGCTTTGGCTTTTTGGTCAACCTGTTCGCACAGGCTACGCATGGCCTCCCCCGAAGCAGGATCGATCACTCCCGCGAAATCGTTCACGTAGCCCGTGGGCTTGAGTTTTTTGATGGGCTCAGCGCGCAGAGTGGAAATCAGACAGACCACGGCCAGAACCCATGGCAACATCTGACGGACTTTGTGGGGAACCATTCGTAATCATTATAAGCAGGGCGGCCTCTCTGGCTGATTTATGCCTGAACTTTCAATACCCGTGTGAAATTGGCAACGCGGCAAATCCAAACGGAGCAATCGTTATCCAGCTCGGGAAGAACTGACGAGTGCTGGTGAACTGTATTTATTGCCAGTTTTTTAGTTTCCTCGGGGTGTATAAGTTTGATTTTTCCTGCGCAATGTGTCACGTGTCGATGACGTGGACTCATCGCGAATACCCGAGAGTCGACATTGCCGGATAAAGAAGGAATTATGACTACACTGGAAGCTGGATTGAAAAGAGCCTCTGGAACCTCGATTGTGTTCTCAATCGTCTTGATCATTTTCGGAATCCTGGCGATCGCGCTGCCGATTGTTTCATCCATTGGAGTGGCCATCGTCATCGGGTGGCTGGCGATCTTCGCCGGCATCGTTCAACTGGTCCACGCCTTTCAGTCAAAGGGCATCGGCCACATTCTTTGGCAGATCCTGGTCGCAATTTTTTACCTTGCGGCTGGAGTCAGCTTGATCACCCGACCTGCTTTGGGAGTCGCGAGTTTAACTCTCGTGCTGGGAATATTCCTGTTCGCAGAAGGCATCGCGGACGTGATCACCTATTTTGCCACGCGTAAGAGTGGTACCTAACCGTGGATGCTGCTGGATGGAATCATCACCCTGGTCCTGGGCTTCTTGATCTGGAATCGCTGGCCCTCCAGTTCCTTGTGGGTCATCGGGACATTCGTAGGCATCAGCATGGTGATGACCGGCACGACTCGTCTCATGATGGCATTGGCAGTTCGTAAACTAGCCAGTCGCGTTGATGATCGTCCATTCCAGGAACGGGCCGCATAACGGCTGTCATCAGTCGGGAACCTGCCGGCTCTTTTTGTGCTCCTCCCCGGGGCAACGGAAGCCGGCTGTTGGCGGCGGTTCCATGTTACTTCGGTTGGTTACCTCGATAGGCGGAAAATCCCCTGCCCTTAAGCAAAGTCACCTAGTGCAAGCAGAGCCGCAAAGCTCCAGAATTCAGCTACTCTGCTTTTACAGGCTGGCCATGAGCGCAAACTATCCTTATATCGTTCGCTGCAATGACTGCGATTACGTCAGTGAAGTATTTATGGAAGAGATCCTGGCCATGAATGATCGCGACGTGCACTCGTTTGAAAACCTGCACGCAGTCTCCATCTGGCGCTACGCCTGGGAACAATGGGTGATGGTGACCGAACTGATGGGCGTGGAGTTGCGGTAGAAGAAGCACTCAGCCGTCAGCACTCAGCATTCAGCCCCTCAGCTTCCCTCTCTAACGCGGAGAGATGACATACTGTTCAGACGTCAAGTTCGACATCTTTCCTCTCCGACACATCATTCCCACGATCCCGTATTGTTAGCTTCTTTCTAATCCCCCGTGCATTGGAGGAAGTTCAGTGGCTGACTGCTGAGTGCTCGCTGTGTTACCTTCTTTCAAAGCGTCTGATCCGTTCCAGTAAGCCCAAGGGCTGAATGCTGAGTGCTGACGGCTGACTGCTATTCTTAACTATGCTGCGCGCTTATCAGGGAATTTCACCTCGCATACACGAAAGCTGCTATATCGACGAGTCTGCCCAGATCATTGGCGACGTCGAAATCGGCGAGAATTCCAGTGTATGGATGAACGCCGTGATCCGCGGAGACGTGTTTGCCATCCGCATCGGCAAGAACTGCAACGTGCAGGATTGCAGCGTGCTTCACGGCATGCGCCATAAATACGGCGTGATCATGGGCGACTACGTCACCGTGGGCCACTCCGTCACTTTGCACGGCTGCACCATTGGCGACCGCTGCCTGATCGGCATGGGCTGCGTCATCCTTAACAACGCGAAGATCGGCGAAGGCTGCATCATCGCCGCCGGAACTGTGATCCCTGAGGACACCGTGGTGGAACCGTATTCGCTCTGGATGGGCGTCCCGGGGAAATTCAAAAAGAAGATTGACGACGAAAAAACCCAGCAGACCATCATGATGTACGCCAACAATTATTTCGATTACACGCAGATCTACCGTAAAGAATTCGGCAAAAAGTAAAATCGACATTGACTCATGGCTCTGAGCGCTGCCTCTGAAGCCGTGCAGCGATGATTCGATGATTCAGTTTGAAAGGTTGGCACTAAGTGCTAATGGCTAACTGCTAAATGGCTGGTTCTATCAAAGCTGTGCGCGGGACCCGCGACATTCTTCCGCCGGACTCGGCTCTGTGGCAGCATGTGGAACAGGCGTGCCGCAACATTTTTCATCTCTATAATTTCCACGAAATCCGCACACCCATATTTGAAGACACGCAACTCTTTGCCCGTGGCGTGGGTGAAGATACTGACATTGTCTCCAAGGAGATGTTCACCTGGGAGGACAAAGCGCGCGCGCAGAGTGAGAAAGCCCAGTCGCTGACTTTGCGACCGGAAAATACCGCGGGCGTGGTGCGCGCATACATTGAACACAAGATGGGCGACACTGGCAAACTGCAGAAACTTTATTACATTGGACCGCAGTTTCGCCGCGAACGTCCGCAGAAGGGCCGCTACCGGCAGTTTTATCAGATTGGCGCCGAAGTTCTTGGACCACCCGCTTCCGGCAGTGAATCCCCCGCGCGCGACGCAGAGATCATTGCCATGCTGGCGCACTTACTCCGTGAGGTCGGGATTAAAGAATGGACCCTGCACATCAACTCCGTGGGCAATGCGGATGACCGCGCACGCTACAACCAGGCGCTGCGCGAAGCGCTGGCCGGAGTGAAAGACAAGATGTGCTTTGACTGCCAGCGCCGCGCGGAAAGCAATCCGCTACGCGTGCTGGACTGCAAAGTGCCTGAAGACCAGCCAATCATTGACGCGCTGCCGAAGATTTCCGGGTATCTGGGCGACGAAAGCCGCGAGCACTTCAATGAGGTCAAGAAGATACTGAACCACGTAGGCATTCGTTATGAAGTGAATGAGCGCATGGTGCGCGGCCTGGATTACTACACGCGCACAACGTTTGAATTTACGCACGGCGGGTTGGGCGCACAAAGCGCTCTTCTCGGCGGCGGACGCTATGACGGCCTCTCTGAAATGCTGGGCGGCCCGAAAGCTCCCGGCATCGGATTCGCTCTGGGCCTCGACCGCTTTGTGCTCGCCTTGCAGGCGGAGGAAACTGTAGCCGCGCCGGGTTTGAATCCTGCTGTCTTCATCGCTCCACTCGGCCAGGGAATGAACGCTGAAGCCGCTGTCATTGCCCGTGAATTGCGCAAGCGCGGCGTGGCTACCGAACTGGGCGACGATAGTTTCAAGGTGAAGAAATCTTTTGAGGCTGCCGAACGCGCGGGCGCAAAGTACATTTTGTTTGTCGGCGAAAATGAAGTTGCGTCCGGCCAGTTCGGTTTGAAGAACCTTGCAAGCGGTGAACAGATCACCGTGTTGCGGGACCAAATTGCGGACCACATAAAAGGTCTATCCTGAACAACTGTTCTTTTACGCGGTCCGCACGTGTGCGGCATGCTTCTCTCCCGGAGCGGTTCCTTCGCTCTTGACGGCGCTCCCCACAGCGCTTCCAGCTGCTCGCACTAAACTTCTGGTCACGGAATTTCCCAAGCCACCCCACAAATACATTGAGGCGTAAGCACGCCAAGGCCGCCATGCCTCAGCCCGTGCCTCCAGCTCTCGCGGAGATCTCATCGTGGCGGCTTTCAGCAATCCAAGATCGCTGGGAGGAAACGCGTCCGGATCGCGGAGGGCACGCATCGCTATATATTCAGCCGTCCAAGCCCCGATGCCTGGCAGTTCGCACAGCTGACGCCGGAATTCCGTCGCGTCTATCACGCCGGTGAAGGCTATCTCTTTGCTACTGACCGCGCGGGCCAGTGAGCGAATGCTTTCTGCTCTTGCAGCCGGCAATCCAATGGAAGCGACATCGGCGTCCGCGATCACTTGAGGCGTTGGGAACAAATGTGTGAGCCCGGAAATGACGCGCACTTGGGTCTGGTTCTTTGTTGCTGCATGCAATTCCCTGCCGAATTTCTCTACCAGGCGACCCGTGAGAGTGGTAGCACCTTTTACCGTGACCTGTTGCCCAGGATGGCGCGCACCGCCAGCTCAAATCCGTCCCACGCGCCAGGAGGGCGCAATCCCGGGGATTGCATCAGCATCGGGCGCAACAACGGATCAGTCTTCAGGCACGCGGCAATCTCCTGCCAGTCAGCGTCCAGGTCGAACATGGAGCGCAGGCGCTCGACAATCGCAAAGAGCAGGCGCGTCTCCGCAAAATGGATACTCACTTTCAGCGCGTGGCCTTCAGGATGCAGCGTCACCTCGCAGGCACCGTTGCTGCCGTCAATCTGAAGGGTCCGGCGGTACGAACCAGAAACCTGATCCACGCTCTCAACACCGGGTGTGGCTCGCGGCGCAAGGAAAGCGAGCATGCCGCGCCAATCCAGCGGCGGACGAAAAGGCAGCCGGAAGACATATTGATTGTCGGCATGTTCAGAGGCGGGGCGGGCGAGCGCGCGAATTTCCCGCGGCGTACGTTTATAGGTTTTGCGCATATGGGCATTGAAGCGCCGCACGCTTCCGTACCCAGCCGCCAAAGCAATTTCGCCCATAGGAAGGCGGGTCTCATCAATCAGCTTCTTGGCAAAATGCAGCCTGCGGGTCTGCTCCACGGCCAGCGGTGTCGCTCCCAGATGACGGAGAAACAACCGGCGCAGGTGGCGCGATCCCAGCCCGAGCCTTTCCGCCAGCTTTTCCACGCCGCCACTCTCCAGACCACTCTCACTGATCAGCCGCAGAGCCCGCGAAACCGAGTTGGAAGTTCCCATCCACGCTGCTGTCCCGGGGGCGCATTCCGGCCGACAGCGCAGACATGGCCGATAGCCTGCCTCAGCAGCGGCCGCGGCGGTGGCGTAATAACGCACATTTTCTTCCCGGCAGGTTGGCGCCGGACAAATCGGCCGGCAGTAAACGCGACTTGTCTTCACCGCGATATAAAAACGGCCATCAAACCGCGCGTCGCGTGAGAGCCGCGCCCGCGACCAGATTTTGCCTTTTAGTTCCATGACTCAATTGCAAGCGTACCTGAGCAACAGGAGAAAAAATAGTCGGTTTCGGACATCACTCAAAACCGGGCTCACGGCCGCTCACTGGCTATCTTCGCAATTATTTCTTCTTTGCTGCGGGCTTATTCGGAAAAGCAGCTACCGCCTCCACTTCAATCAGATAATCATCTTGAGCAAGAGCCGCCACGCCACTCAGCGTGCTGGCCGGGGGATTGTCCTTGTTCACGTACATGGTGCGTACTTCGCGCAGTATGCCCAGGTTTTCCTGCTTATAGTCCTTCACATACCAGTTGATCTTTACCACGTCATTGAAGGTTGCGCCCGCGGAAGCCAGCGCAGCTTTCAGGTTTTCAAACACCTGGACCGTCTGTGCGCGCAGGTCACCTTTGCCAACCAGATTACCCTGCTTGTCTCGAGCCACCTGGCCGGAAATGAACACCAGTTTGCCCGGACTGGTTACCACTACATGCGAATATCCATTTCCGGGTGCGATGCCGTCAGGCTTCAGGAATTGTGTTTGTGCGGAAATATCAATGCAGCTCAGGAAGATAACCATAGCGAAAGCAAGAGTTTTCATGGGCAGAAATTATAGATCGCAGACAGCCGGCATTATTTCTTCTTAGTGAGCCGCTATGTACCCGGAGCTGAATTGATCTTCAGATGCCGGCGATGGCGTGCGATCCCGGCGATGGCGGCGATCCTGCGTTCCTCGGTGCCCTCTGTGGTAAGCCACCAATTGCCCTTATAATCAAACTCTTAGCTCTACATTGGTCATCTCTTCACAAGGCAGGTAACATCTTTTGTCGCTCGACTTTTTAGGTGAACTTCGTCGCACGCAGATGTGCGGAGAGCTCCGCGCGGAGAACGCGGGGCAGCAGGTCATCCTCATGGGATGGGTCAACCGTCGCCGTGATCTCGGCAACGTGATCTTTGTGGATGTCCGCGACCGCAGCGGACTGACCCAGCTTGTCTTCGACAAAAGCGATAATCCGCCGCTGCATGAGAAAGCTACCGGCTTGCGCTCAGAGTTTGTGATCGCCGCCATTGGCAAGGTGCGCAAGCGCGACGAAAAGACCGTGAACCGCAACATCCCCACAGGTGAAATCGAGGTTGTAGTCACCGAACTGAGGCTGCTCAACGAATCCAAACAGCCGCCGTTTCTTCCCGGCGATCCCACGCTGGCCAACGAAGAGATGCGGCTGAAATACCGCTACATTGACCTGCGGCGCGAGCCCATGCAGTACAACATTGAGCTGCGTCACAAAGTTGCTTTGGCAATACGGCAGTATCTTTCCGGCCAGGGATTCTTTGAAATTGAAACGCCTTTCATGACGCGATCCACGCCGGAAGGCGCACGCGATTACCTCGTTCCCAGCCGTGTTTATCCCGGGGAGTTCTACGCTCTGCCGCAATCGCCGCAGCTCTTCAAGCAGATCCTGATGATCTCCGGTTTCGACAAATATTTTCAGATCGTGCGCTGCTTCCGCGATGAAGACCTGCGCGCCGACCGCCAGCCGGAATTCACGCAGATCGATCTGGAGATGACTTTTCCGCAGATGGACCGTGTATTTGAAACCGTAGAAGGTTTCCTTCAGGCCGCATTCAAAGTCGCAGGTTTTGAAGTGAAGCCTCCGTTCAAACGCATGACCTATGACGAGGCCATCCGCCAGTACGGCATCGACAAGCCTGATCTCCGTCTGCCTAAACTGACCAACGTGCGCGAAGCATTCACCGCCGAGCAGCTACAGACGCTGCAGTTGAATCCCGAGCTGCCGGTGGTGGCGATTCGCATACCCAAGATTGGCGAGCTCTCGCGCAAGGAACGCGACGAAAACCGCCCGCTGTTCGGTGAACGCAAAGAAGCGAGGCTGGTCGACGACATCAAGCGCCTGGAAAAATCTTTCCCCGAAGCGGTGACGAAGTTGCGCGAGATGTCCAGCGCGCAAGCGGATGATCTTCTTGTGCTCATCGCCGGGCCTGCGCAGGTTGAAAAGACCGGACTGCGCCCAGACTACGGCGTGTTCACCGCGGCAGGAGCATTCCGCGTTGAGCTGGCGCGCAAATATGCCGACCGGCATATGGCGTTCCGTCAGGGCGGATTCCATTTCACATGGGTCACTGACTTCCCGATGTTTGAATATGACGAAGAGACCAAGCGCTGGAACGCGGCGCATCATCCTTTTACGTCGCCGCATGATCGTGACATGGAAAAGCTGGTATCCGATCCCGGCGCCGTGCGCGCCCTGGCGTATGACATTGTCCTGAACGGAACAGAGCTGGGCTCAGGCTCCATTCGTATTCATCGCCAGGACATACAGAGCACCATCTTCCGCGCCCTGGGCATGACGGATGAAGAAGCCCGCTCGCGTTTCGGCTTCTTCCTGGAAGCGCTGGAATACGGCACGCCTCCGCACGGAGGCATCGCCCTGGGTCTGGATCGAATCGTGATGATCCTGGCGGGAGCGGAAAGCCTGCGTGAAGTGATTCCCTTCCCCAAGACGGCGAAAGCGGTTGACCTGATGGTGGACGCGCCGACGCCCGTCAGCGAGGCACAGTTGAAGGACTTGGGAATCAAGATCCGGTAGCTTGAGGATCAAGGTCGAGTAGATATCCCCTCTGTCATCAAGTCGGGCAGGACACGCGCCGCAGGTTAAATGCTTTCCCCGTTTGTCATGCCGAGCGAGCGTGAGCCGCGAAGCGGCGAGCGCGCAGAGAGGTACCCCGAGAATGCGTGCAGCTTAGAGGTAGATAAGGCATTTTTTCGTCAATGTTGTCGCTGCACTTCAATATCATGACTCAAAGGCGAGAGTATCGAGAAAACTCCCTGCGCCTGCATGGTTGTGTAAGCATCCTCGGGATTCCTCTCTTCGCCGTCGCATACGCTCCGCCTTGCGCGGAATGACAGGATTAAAAGAGCCATATTAGCAGGCCTGAAGGGCCTGCTCCACCCCGTGTTCGTCAAAAAAACTGCCACGCGCAGATCTTGGGCGAGGCCGTTCGAACTACTAACCGACCTACACTTGCCTCGCATCTTTCACAATGCTTCTGGAACCCGCATAAAGAACCAGCCCCAACCCCAGCGCCAGTACGGGAATCACCAGCATGGCCTGTTGCAGACCAATGGCACGGAAAGCTTCCGTAACTTTTACCGAACCGGCAGCCGCCGCAGCGCGATGCGCAAGATTGTCGCTAAGCTTGCCGGTTATCACTGGTCCGAACGATGCGCCCAGAATGTACATCGCCAGAAAGTAAATCGCCATAGCTGTGCCACGCACCGCAGGCGCAACAATATCCTGGATGGACGCATACACCAAGCCGTAATACATGTTCAGCAAACCGTATGCCGCAGTTAGGAAGACGACGGCCATAAACAAAGACCCGAATCCCTGGCGCACACCAATGAATGCGGCAGGCGCTGCGACGAAAGCTGCAATCGCAGCGATCAATAAGCGGCCATCAGGACGGTGGCGCGCAATGCGATCACCCCAGTGCCCTCCAAAGATCCCGCCGAGCAATCCGCCGACAAGATAGACAGTTCCCGTGGCGATGTTTGCCTTGCCCACCTGCAAGTGATGAACACGTCCCATGAACGCGGGAAGAAACGTTCCCAATGCGTAGAGATTGAAGTTAACCAGAGCACCGGAAACAATGATCCAATAAAACGTGGGAACCCTGAACACATCAAAGACAGATGCCTTCTCCAGCGAAGGTCGCGGTTCCGCGGCGCCGCGTTCCGGCTCACGCAACATCAACACGACAGGAACCAGCAGAAGCGCAGGAATGGCAGCTGCGATCATGGCGCGACGCCAGCCGAAGGCCTGGGCAATCGGCCCGCTGAAAAAGAAACTCAACGCTCCGCCCACCGGTACGCCAAGCATGAAGAGAGCCAACGGTCTCGATCGCTTCGCCGGAGGATAAAGATCTCCGATCCAACTGGTGGCGACGGGAGCGCATGCGGATTCACCTACCGCAAGTCCCAGCCGCGAAACCAGCAGCATGAAATAAGTGGTGGCCCACGCGGCCATTCCTGTAAGAGATCCCCAAACCGCAATGCCGGCCGCCAGCAGGCCTTTGCGGCTTACCCGGTCCGCCAGCAATCCCATGGGCAATCCCACGAACGCATAAAGCCACGTGAAGATGGAGCTGATCATGCCAATCTGCGTGTCGGTAAGGCCAAACTCTTTGCGCAAAGGTTCTGCCAGCGCACCGCCCACGTGGCGATCGTAAAAATTCATGATGTTCACGAGGATGAGCACGATCAGGGACTTGATCGCGATGCCCGAAGCAGTTGGTGTTTCCGCAGCCCTGGTAGCCATGTGCGGCATACTATCAGAAGTAAGCCTCTATCCGAGCGGTTCGAGGGTTCGTTTGTCTTTAGTATGGACAATCAGTATGGACATCGACGGTTGCTTCGATGCACCGGCAAGGTTCCAAAGAGCACACTGAAATCCCCGGCTCAACAGAGTGAATTACCCGGGGAATTCCTTCAGAAGGTAGGGATCCCTCGCGCCGCTCGGGATAAAGACCCTCGAGAAACAAAAAAAGGCAGAGCCCTTTGGCCCTGCCTTTCGGTTGATGGGTCCAAATTACCTCCTTTCGACGGTGCCTTTGAGAATGACAGTGCTGGACGGAGTCGCCGGCTTGGCGTCATCTTCCGCTGTAATCAGCACTTCAAATTCCTTATACGTTGTCGACGATTTCAGGCTGCCGCCCAGATCGGAATTCACCCGTAGAGCGCCCAGCAGCTCAGCATCTTTCCCGCGCGGCTGTACCCAGACCATGTACGATTGTCTTGGCGGTGTGAGCGATTGCGGCTTGGCCATATGCTTCACCTCCACCGCCACTTCCGTATTGCCGTTGCGGTCCTTGGACGTGTTGATCTTGCCTTCAGCGGCCGGCGCCGTGCCGGTGTTGACCAGCTTGTCCTCTTTCGCCCAGGCGCTTATCACCAGCACAAGGCTCAAAGCTGCAAGAAATATGAATTTGCGGTCCCTCATTGCTGTACTCCCCCTGAAACAGCGTCTTTCTGTCTTTTCTTTTTGGTTGGATGTGACAGCAAGGCATGACGTTGTCGCAAGACAAAGTCGAGCTTCGGATTTACTAAGGTTGCAATGTGGGAATAAGTCTTATGGACTTAGAAAAGTCGTAAATGTAAGTGAGCGACGAGGCCACCGCATCAGCGATGGCCTTTCGATCAAGAGCGGGATTTATTTTTTCAGCTACTGCTTGCGTGTGTACTGGATTGTCTTTGTGTTTTCATGATCCTCGCCCGCAAAGGTCCATTTTTCCGAGAAGTGGTTCTGGTCCTGCATGGTCAGGATCATCTTCTGCATGTGCCCGACCGTCGGCTTGGCGATGTTCGTGCCATCGACGAAGCTGAAGACGATGGTTTTTCCATCAGGAGAGACTTCCGCCTGCATGCGCGGCTGGTTCATGGCGCTGCAATAGTGAGTCATCAACAGGCGATTGTTATCCATGTGATACATGGTGACCATGCTATCGTGCGGCATTTGCTCCATCAGCGCAGATCCGCCGGACACCAGCTTCCACGTGGTGATGGCAGGATTACCCTTCTTATCCTTTGCTTCCCATTGGCCGGCAAGGCTCTTGAGAGAAGCAAAGCCGGAAGCAGAGTCGCTGGCGGCCCAGCCGGGCAAGGAGAACAGCAGTGACGTGATAACGGTTGCAATCATTCGATATTTCATACGTTCCTCCATTTTTTAAGGGCTCCGCAGCAGAGCTGCTTTGCCCTCGCCGTTTGCTCGCGCGGCACGGCGCTCGCTTCGGCTCACCCCTTTTCTTTTTCTTTAAGCGCTCCGCAGCAGAGCTGCTTTGCCCTCGCCGTTTGCTCGCGCAGTACGGCGCTCGCTTCGGCTCACCCCTTTTCTTTTTCTTTAAGGGCTCCGCAGCCTAGCTGCTTTGCCCTCGCCTCTTGCTCGCGTGGCACGGCGCTCGCTTCGGCTCACCCCTTTTCTTTTCCTTTAAGGGCTCCGCAGCAGAGCTGCTTCGCCCTCGTCATCCTTAGGTCTTCATGCGCGGGCAGCCACTTTGCCCTCGGCAAAGCCTTTCAACCATCCCAGCACGCCGGGCCATCCGTTGCTGTACATCTGGATCATCTGCGGATGTTGGCTGAAACCGCTGTGTGTAACACGCAAGTAAGTTCCACCGGCAGATGGATTCAGCTCCCAGCGAACAACACTGGCGGGAACCCCGGCTGTCCAGCTGGCTTCCCAGGTATAGACCAGCAGACGAGGCGGATCCACGGTCAGGTATTCACCGCTCACTTCAAAAGGGTCTCCCGCATGTCCCGTACCCATACTGCGATACCTTCCGCCCACACGAACGTCACCTTCCCAGCGTTCGACTTTGTAATTCTTCCCGTCGCCCCACCACTGTTTCAGCTGCTCAGAATCGGTTATGGCAGCAAAAACAGTCTCAGGTGACGCGGCGATTTCCACGTCGCCGATCACAGCATCCTCGGTTGAGCTTATGTTGACCATTTGTTTTCTCCTCGCGCAAATGACCTGGTCACAGCTTGCTTTTCCTGGCTTCCTGCTCTTCCACAAACTTCTTCAATCCGGCCAGATTGGCCTGCCAGAATTTCCGGTACTGCTCAATCCAACCATCAATTTCGCGCAAAGGCCTGGGATTGAGGTGATACATGCGTTGCCGGCCGATCTTTTCTTCCCGCACCAGCTCTGCTCCCCGCAATACGCGCAGGTGCTTGGAGATTGCCGGACGCGAAACCGGAAATCGGCGGGCGATATCACCAGCCGGCAGACTACCCTGCCGCAAAAGGTCGAGCACCGCCCTGCGCGTGGGGTCGGCTACCGCCTGAAAAGCATTATGGTCAGAATATGTAACCGATTGGTTTCTCATTTACAGATGTAACCATACGGTTACATATTGCGGTCTGTCAAGAGTTTCGGAAAAAAATGTTTTTGAACTTTCCCTGCGCGCGCGGTGATCCTGGCGTCTAAACTATTCCGACCATGGAAAATGAAGGACTTATTCGCTTCTCAGACGAAAAGGGCGTGGTGATTGAGAGGCCGGGAGACACGGTCAACCATTCTCCGGCTGAAGCCAGACCTGCATTCACCATGGAACCGCTCACCGATGATGCGGCACTGCAGCGAGGCACTGTGCTGGGTTGTATCTTTGCGCTGTTCGTAATGGCTACCGCCGGACTTGTCCTTTTCGCCGGGGTCCGCGCGCTGATTACCGGGCGGCCTTTCTAACAGACTGAGCTTCGGCCCACAGATAAATTCAACGCGGGCATGTAACAGGAGCCGACTCACTCTTAAGGCGGAAATAAGTCTTTAAGGGGTTTTCAAATCGGTTTTCAAATCATCGGTTTTTAAATCAAAGATAGCGGCGGTTCGTAAACTCCACCAGCGCACCCAGCTTCGACCGCGCCGCTCCAGAGTCAATCGATTCCACCGCCAGAGGCATGGCCTCTTTCAGCGAGTCTGCCTTGCCGGCAGCCACCAGGGCCGCAGCAGCGTTCATCAGGACAATATCGCGACGCGGCGATTTCTCTCCATCCAGAATTTTCCAGATGATATCGGCATTCTGTTTCACGTCGCCGCCGAGGATGGCGCTTGCCGGGGCCGTCTTGAAACCGAACTGGTCGGGCGTAACTTCATAAACACGTACCCACTCTCCACGCACTTCACCAATGCTGGTTGGACCAGTGATGCTGATTTCATCCAGCCCATCACTGCCATGCACCACCAGCGCGCGATTCAATCCCAGCATCTGCAAGGCCTTGGCCAGCTTGCCTACTAGATCGGCTGAATACACTCCGACTACCTGGGCGGACGCACCGGCGGGATTGGTGAGCGGTCCCAGCAGATTGAAAACGCTGCGCAGCGGACGCAGTTCGCGACGCGCCGGCTGAACATATTTGGTTGCCGTATGCATGGCAGGGGCAAACATGAAAGCGATGCCGACTTCTTTCAGACAATCAGCGATGCGCCCGGGCGGCAGCGTGA
>Ga0207127_10083_pt1 | contig 23268 bp, 21 predicted proteins | sample Alteio_BWMinHeat_17_FD_153574 | JGI IMG/M metagenome (GOLD analysis project Ga0207127, IMG submission 153574) | Enriched cells from forest soil in Barre Woods Harvard Forest LTER site, Petersham, Massachusetts, United States -... | ecosystem: Environmental > Terrestrial > Soil > Temperate forest >...
TCTACAGAGTTTTCGTTCTGCTTTATCTGTTCTCTACTGCACCTTTACATGGGAGTATGGATTAACTCCTTCACAGGCGGTCAAGGGTTTTAGGAGTTTTGTTAAAGCCCTGTCCCGTTGGACTAAACAGGACATCGGTTATCTGTATGCCGTTGAGACCCGGGGGTATTCAGGTTGTTCAAGAACATACGCTACGAGAACTCATATCCACGCTGTAATTCTCAGTGAAGATCTTTCACCTGTTGGAATTGCCAACTACTGGAGTAGGTATTTCGGTAACTGTAAGGTTGAGCCCTATGACTTCTCAAAAGGTGGAGCTGGAATTGGCTACATTCGGAAGTTAGTTGAAGAACAAGATTGTGATTGGGATTTTTCACATCATAACTTCTATCTATGGAGTCATGGTTATCAACCAAAAACTAAATATGAAGAGAATAAGATGAAGGAGTGTAGAAACCAGAAACAGTTGCTCGCTCTCAATCCTCCGCTCTTCTATGGAGGTCTCAGAATGAAATCTAACGAACAAGTTAAAGAACAAGCTAACGAACCTGTTATACCGGAACAGCCGCAACCACAGAGGCGGCAGTTAAGCGCAAAGACTAGGGCGTTTATAGAGGACATGCGGAAACGGCAAGAGGAGGCCGAACAGCCCGTCCCGCAGCCTCCTCGCTCCCGGGATCGCTTCCTGCATCTGCTAACTGCGCGGCACATCGAAAGTTAACGCGAGCAAACGGCATTCTCATTGGGAGTGTTAAAAAAGCGTAACGAAAGGAGAGGTTAATGCTGGAATTACTGGAGGCTTTCCAGAACTATATTCGACCTGAAGGATATGAACTTGTCGATCAGCCTACCTCTGTTCTATCTCAACTCCACAAAGGTTTTATCTTCAGACATCGTGAAGACAGCACGCGCCTCATAGTTAAGCTCGGGGGAACGAATCGCTCTTACGACGAGAAAACAGTTCCAGAGATTAGGCTTGGGAAAGTTAAGAAAAAGCGTGTTGTCACGAATAGAAATCTTCATCCTTCGGAAGTCCACGAAGACGTTGTCGAGAAGTTCTACAGTCTCGCGCGTATGTACGGTGCTCGCCAAGATGGTGATAATCTTGCTCTAGTTTTTTACGATACTGAGTATTTTCGGCGTGAACTGGATCCACTAAGACCTGCCCTGGAGAGACTAGGGATTGCAGTCTACCTTGTGGGGGAAAATAAAGCTGTTACCAAGTTCTAACTGCCGTTTTTCATCAGCCATAGTCACGACAATATACTTCTCGGTCTCACTCAAAAATAAATTTAAAAAATCCTTGACAAGCTCCGGGCACCGTATTTATTTACATATTTACGCATTTTCCCGAAATGGGACGTGAGCACGATGGACTTCAATCTCAGGGTCGTCTTTGATGAGAAACCTCTAAAAACACCCGGTCTCCGTCGATTCTCGCTAGTTTTCTCAGGTGACGGAACCCAGGAACTAATCATCAAGGGTTTCCTACATTTCCCAGACAACAAAGAGATTCGCCCACCAGTAGTTATGCTAGGCGGCAAGCCGTACTCAATCGTGCAGCTTTCTCCAGCTCTCCAGCAGGGTTTATTGGATGAATTCTACCGCCAGGAACAGTTTCCGCAGCGCAAGGGTGGCGTAATCAGCAAGTTAAAGTCTCAGGGGTTTAACGCCACATTGCTTGGGAGATCGAAAGGGGGAGGGTTTGATGAGTAGTCATCCCAACTCATTGGCCAATCTTCCTCCAGGACAATTTCGAAAAGGAGAATCGGGCAATCCCGGCGGACGGCCAAAGATTGCCGCTGTGCGTGAGGCTCTGAGAGCAGTCCACGATCGCATTAACCCAGAAACTGGAAAGTCAGGCGCAGAGGAACTAGCTGAAGCAATTCACAAGCAAGCAGTGGCGGGAAACATCTGGGCTGCACGCCTTGCTGTTGAAATTGTCGAAGGTCTACCTAAGTCAAAAACTACGACCACGGTTAGCCTCGCAGAGAGCACAAGTCAAACTACTGGTGCTGCTAAGCGCCTGTACCAAAAGTTGATCACGATTCAGCAGCGACATGAGCAACTTGTAACCAGCACTGAAAATAGTCCAGAACACGTTGGCTCTGCATCAGCCCGGTTACGCGAGCGCCTGGAGCATAAGGGTGGCTAGCTAAAAAGGTAAGGGAGAAAGAAAAATGCTTGGTTTATTCAAAAAGAGAGACGCAGAAAAAGAGGTCACCCAACCCTCTTCGCTCTCCTCAGCTGAGAGACTCGCTATGGTTGAGACGCAAGTTAAAGACGCAGACTTGCGGCTAACTGCGCTGGACAGTGAAATCACAGACTTCGCTCGGTCCAACAATCTCGCTCTCAATCAATTCAGGAGTATTGAGGACGGAGTTGGATTGCCAAGGCAGATCATGACTGCGTTTAGAACACTCCATGAGCAGCGCAACCGAGCAGCCCAGGACTTTCAGGTGGCCCTGGCTGTCTACGCGGAATTGAAGTGAGAGGTTTTAAGGAGGCAGTATGAAACAACAAGATTTGGATAGATTAAGAAAGAAAGTTGGCCCCTCTGAGTTTTCCCATTTACTCGGGGAAGTCGATGAAGAGGACGGTCTAGGGATTGACGGAGGCGACGGGGAAGATGATGGATTCCACAAGACGATGGGAGCAATCTTCAACCGTCAGTCTGCTGCACGATCTACTAGCTCAGTCCCTACCATCGCGCAAGACCTTGAGATGAAGGAATTCATGAAGGGTGGGCTCACTGAAGTTGGTATACAGATGAGTCAGGGAACATCATTCCCTCTTCCGAAGCCTCAACCTGGGCCATCCAGACCGGGCCCTGCTTCGCCAACGGGACATCCAACGGGACAGCCCTATCCAACGCGGGAAGATGTACCAACACGTATTCCAACAGCTCCCTCCGGCAATCCTAAAGCTAGAGAAGCTGGCTTCCGCGTTCTCGACGCCTTCCAGACATTTCGGAAAGCAGCCCCGCAAGGGTCCTGGGAGAGGGCAATTGAGAGGACGGTTGAAACGATGCACGATGCAACCCTCAAAGCCCTCTTTGAAGCGATTGATCGGAATGATGTAGATGGACTGGTAACTACGATCAGAAACTGGAAACGGCTGCAAACTGAACTTGTTGGCTTTGCCTGAGACGCAAGGAAGTGCATCCTCCTGTCTGCGCAGACTGCGACTAGGCAGAGGGTGAAGGTTTTTCGAGCGAGTGAAGACGTTCGAACGGGGTCCTTTCCCCGAAGTTTCCTTCACCCTGACAGTGGGAGAGAAGGCTTTTCTGATATCTCCTCCCTTCTCTCCCGTTTCAATAACTGTGAATGGAGCATCCCCCCTGGTTAGCTTTCCGGTTAGAATTTTCAAGAATTCTCTAACAGCAAACTTGAAAGTTAGAATCTAACAGATCAGTTAATCCCTCAGAACAAGGAAGTATTTCTACTGGAGGGTGAGCCGGCAGGCAAACCCCCGTGCGAACCGATGGACCCATCCCTCCTTATTGGGTAGTGGTACAGTTTGAATCTTAGGGCCTCTGGCTTTGCCAGCCCGATTGTGTAATGATCCGCTTATGCCCAAACATAAACGCGTGCCGGAAGTCCTGCCGGTTAGCCGACCACGTTTGGACGCTGGAAGAACTGGTGGGATTGCTGGAAAGTCAGTCTTGCCTAGACAGGCGAGAAGGTGCGGCGTAAGATGCAGGTAGTTAAAATTGAAATTAATACACGCGCCCAAAGTTGATATGTTTGCGGCACCTCAAGTGATGGACGCTCTCTCGCATCAGCGTACCCCTACGAGAGGGCGCAATGAAATCCGCTGTCGTCAAATTTCTTTTAGGTCTTATCGCAATGCCATCAGATCATGACCAAATTCCTGCCAAGCGGCACCGCTTACAGCATGTCGATCTTTACGACGTCTCTAGTGATGAGCTTGATAAGCTACAGCAGGTTGGTTCTTCCGTTGGCACTGACCTGCAATTTGCCACTTTTTGGCTACCAATTGCCATCGCCTCACTGTTGACATTAATCTCGGTGCCTATCACAGATCGTCACGTATTTGATGTGTATCTGGTGGCTACTTTCGTAGGGTTTGGATTTGGTTTCTATTTCGCGTTCAAATGGCGGTCTGGCACAAACGAATTCAAGAAGTGCATTGATAAAATACGTGAGCGGCAAGTAGGCCCAGTAGGCGAACAGGGTAAGGAACTGAAGCCATCGGAATTGGAACAATTACCAGCAGGATCGCCCACAGAAGAACCGCCTGCCAATGCAGAGCCGCTTGACACAAGAGAGAACGCAAAATGATCCTGCTCGTTACGTACGATCTTAGGACTTCAGGTAGAAACTATGCCTCATTGTATGAGGCACTTAAGGCCCAAGGGACTTGGTGGCATTATCTCGCGTCTACTTGGCTGCTTGACACGCAAAAGACCCCTCAGCAAGTCTACCAAGCACTGGCACCGCATATAACCACCGCAGATAGCATTCTGATTGTACAGATCACCAACTCATACTGGGGGTACCTACCAAATGATGCTTGGGAATGGATACGAACCCGCATTGGCTGAACCGTGTGGAATTTTCAAACTGTACCACTACCCCTTATTCTCTCTGTTAGATAAATCCTAGGCCAACCTAGCCTGAAGGGCATCCCAATTCCCTTCGCTAATTGAATCGCCCGTGCAGCGCGCAAGTAAACGCGAGCAAATACCATTCTCCTGGCTATTGAGCAGAAGTAAAGCCACATGCAAAATCTGCACTTGGCAAAAACGCCTTGAAATACTTTGCTCAGCTACCAATAGAAACAAAGCAGTTCTAGTTATCAATTCTCTACATGGCAAAAATTTCCCTTTCTACCAAAGAAAACGGTTGACTCTTTTTCGAATAGTTTTTATAAACAATTTCACAGTTCCCATAATGGGAACAACAAAAGGAGATAACAAATGTCAAAAAAGAATAACAAGTCGAAGACGCAATCAGCCGCCAACGCAGCCAAACCAGAGCAGACGACCGAGCCAGTTAGCCAACCGGCGAATAGCCAACAGACGAGTGAGTCAGTAGCTCCTCCTACTGTAGCTACTCCTGCTCTCGCTGCGGCTCCGGCTGTCAAGAAGGAGAAGGCCCCAAGCATCGGTGCAGCGACGAGACGAATTGTAGTCCGTGTTCCGGGACGCACCCTCGCAGAAGTTATTCAGACGTTGATTGCCGAGGGTTGGGATGCAGCTAAGGTTGAGAAACAAAAAAACACCATCGCCTCATACCGGACCGACACCATGGCGACGGTTGCCGTAGCTAAAGAGGAAGGCTTCTGGAAGCAGCAGTAGAGGAAGGGACGCAAACAGATGAGAGTTTCAATCTATTCACGAGTCTCTACCGCTGACCAGGACAACGAGAATCAGCTTGCCCAACTGAAGGAGTACTGCCAGAGGCAAGGTTATGAAGTCATACAGGAGTACGTTGACATTGCCTCTGGCGGGAAAACTGACCGGCACCAGTTCAAACTTATGTTTGAACACGCAAGCCAACGCAAGTTTGATCTCCTTCTCTTCTGGTCGTTAGACCGACTGAGCAGAGAGGGTGTTCTCGCTACCCTCCAGTATCTCCAACGGTTAGCTGAGTACGGCGTTGGCTACAAGAGCTTCACTGAGCAGTACCTCGACAGCCTGGGACCGTTCAGAGAGGCCGTGCTGGCCATACTGGCCTGTATTGCAAAACAGGAGCGAATCCGTCTATCTGAACGCACCAGGGCAGGACTGGCCAAGGCCAAGAGCCAGGGAAAGGTCTTCGGCCGTCCCCGCTCACTTAAACCGTATGAACGTGAAAGGGCTGTCCAGTTAAGAGAAGAGGGCAGGAGTTGGACTTACATTGCCAAACAGTTTAACTGCCACCAAGACACCATCAAACGGGCCTTGGGAGTTGGGAATAGATAGCACTATAGATATAAAGATAACCATCCTTTAACGGCTCCGCCCGATGTTAGAAGCACCGGACGAAGCCTAACCAAAACGATCACTGGAGGATCGAAATGGCTTCTATAAGTTTACTCAGAACAATTGAATTCCTGTTAATGCTAGGGCTGGTGACTGGTTCCGGGTGTGCCTTCACTCTATGGCATGAACCTGCATGTGGGGTAATTCTGCTCTACCTGGCCGTGAGGCTTGCCCTGTATGGAATCTTCGTCGGTGCTTGACGAAATATTTTGAAGTTTTTCCACAGGCAATGTGAGCCGAAATCGGTATATCCCATTAGGAGGAATCATGGCTGTTTACCTGCCGAAGTATAAAGCATCAGATGGCACAGTGAAGGAAAGCAAAGTCTACTGGATACAGTTTCAGTTTCAAGGCCAGCTCATACGTCAAAGCACCGGTACCCGTTCAATCACTCTAGCCAAGAGGATCTTGGACAAACGTCGTCGCGATCTTGAGGAAGGTGCAGCAGGAGTCAGGCAACGCCCTCAGCCGCGGCTGCTGTCCTTTGCTGCAGAGGACTATCTCGAAAAGAAGAAGACTACACTTGCACCTAATAGTCTGAAGATTGAGCAGTCGAATCTTCGTCTCCACCTATTGCCCGCCCTTGGCCGCATGTTGGTCTGTGATATTGAGAGTAAGGACATCACCAAATACCAAGAGATGAGGCTGGCAGAAGGTGCATCACCATCATCCATCAACTTGGAGCTCGCTACCTTGAGGGCCATCTTGAGGCGTCACGGTATGTGGGCTCGCCTGCAACCTGATGTGAAGATGCTGCCAACAAGGGATGACGTTGGACAGGCAATCACGCGAGAGGTGGAGAAGGCGCTCCTACAGGCCTGCTCTCTCTCCTGGTCACGCTGCCTATTGCCGTTCGTCACACTTGCCATTGACACCGGGGCACGGTTTGGGGTGATCAAGAACCTGCGATGGGAGAACATTGACTTTATCAATCGCTGCCTGAAGTTTGGGAAGGACAAGACGCCATCAGGGACAGGTCGCATCGTTCCTCTCAATCCTCGCGCCGTTGCCACCCTGCAATTCTGGGCTGGCCAGTTTCTCTACCCTAAACCGGAGCATTTTGTATTCCCTCACCAGCTCTACGGTGGTGGGGGCAGGAAGGAGCATTTCGGATTCACAGAGGGCGTGTCATACGACCTTGACCCAACCCGTCCCCTAGGTGAACTGAAAGAGGCTTGGCAGAAAGCCAAACTGAGGGCAGCTAGGATACTAAAGGGGATTCCAGATGAAAGCGACGAGAAAGTGGAACCCATCAAGTGTCGATTTCACGACCTGCGCCACACGGCAGTTTCCCGGATGCTTGATGCCGGCGTGCCGCTAACGAAAGTCGCCAAGATTGTTGGCTGGTCACCCTCAACGATGGTACAAATGGCGGCTAGGTATGGTCACTTTACATTGGACGAATTACGGGGAGCAGTTGAGACGATCAGCAGAGCGAATACTGGACAGGAATCCCAGTTTACGCCTTGCTCTCGTCACTTATCGGATTTCCGATCGTAATATCTCTTCATTACTGCCTTTTCCCGCGCCCTGCCGGCTTCGATCTTCTTTTGAGACCACGGAGGCGCAGTCCGAACCTTATTGTGTGAAATCCAGTAATGTGACCGACAAGGGAAATCCCAGTTTCCAATCGATGGCTCAAGAGACACTGATTCCCCATCAAAGGTGAGAGACCATTGAGCAGGGCTTAGAGGCGTAACCACCTCATTCCCGCAGCCACAGCAGCATTTGTGAATTGCACTAGCATATTTGGTTGATATGTACAGAACGCCCTCTTTCAAATCCTCAGGGGCGTGGTCGACAAATTCGTACGCAAGTTCTTTATGCTTCAACTTTCGCCTCACTGATCAACAAATTCGGTGCTTCAGACCTTTTCCTCGCTGGTCAACAAGTTGCAATCGATTGTATAGGTACTGTTGTATTCTTTTTCGACATCATGATAAAAGCCGAGCAGTTTTTTCCACTTAATGACCGCCAGAGCAGCATTGAGGGCGTTGAGGTCTGCAATTTGGATATTCTGGTTATATTCGCCGTCAGGGTCATCATCAGCAAAAGAAATCCTTTTTGAGACGTGCTTCCTGTAGTCAGGGGTGCTGGTGGTGACTCTCAGGATCCCTGTCAGACCTGTGTCAGATTTTTCGATGCCCATACCAACGTCGATGAAGCTGATGCCCCATTCCTCGAGCTTTTCAATAATCAGCTTCTTTACAGGACCTTTGTCAACACAGATAAAGACAAAATTCATATCTTTCAATTGATCAACATTGGAAGCGTCAATGTAACCGACGTGGGCAAAGATGTTGCGCCGCATTCTTGAATAAACGTCCTTCAGATATTCAACTTTGGGAAGTTTTTTATTCAACTCTTCACCGGACGGTGCTCCTGGTGACCTGAATGCGTTGTGCTGAAGATATTTGTCTCCGTCAAAAAGGTGGATCTCTTTTACGGGTGTCTTTGCAACGAAATCCAACACATAAGACCCTGTGCCGCCTAGTCCGACAATTGCAAGCTTTCCAATTTCCAGCTTTGTCATCACTTGGTCGATTCGTGCTCTGCTGGAGGCAGTGTCCAAATACTTGAATACCGACTCGTCCTCTGCAGTTTCTATCAAGGAAAAAGTTTGTGCAGTGACATTAGTGTCAATCGATCGGGCGGGACTGGAAATTACTGCCACATAGGTGCTGATCTTCTCATAATAATCTTTGTATCCCGCTGGCGGCTTGTTTGAGAAGGAGTGATGCACCTCAGTTTCGCCGAGTTTCTGCGTGTTACTTTGGTGCGCTATTTGGCCAATTTTGGTCCCGTCTTTATGACACGGATGTTCACCAGCAAAATAAATAATGTGAGTGCTCGGTGCAGTCGTTACATCATTTGCCAAAGTTAACTCCGAGACGAGGGTTCCAAATTTTATCTCTCGGCTAGAATTCGTGTAAGGAACGTTTCTAACCATGAGATAACCCGACTTGGTTACTTCGACCGCGTAACCCTCGTCCCTAAGTCGCTTTAAATCGGGACTACGATTGACCAGTTCTTGTGACATTGAAAATTGTCCCGTTTTTGATTTTTACTGATTCTCCAGCAACCAATGTTCCGGACGATGGGTGTTGATCGGCATGTTTGAATGAAACCGTAAAGATCGGATTGTTGATCCCGTCAGGTGTTGGAAATGCAATTTTGCAAATCTCCTCAAATGTCAGGACCTCCTGATGAACCTCCTTGGGGCGGGTGTTCACGATGATGTTGAATGTTTTTTCTTTCTGAGTTCCTTTGTTGCTCGGTTCCTGTTCCTGCAAGCTATTCATTATTTTCTCCAAACACGTGCATGTGCACTGTTTAATTAGATTTTACATATATTTTAGCTATTGTCAATATAATTTTGCTTGACAAATTATGCAATTTTACCTATATTACCTACATAAGGAGGTGAAAGATGGAGCAGGCAGATACACCGTCCCGAAAGACAATGACGCTTAATTTGACCGAAGCTGAGATGAAGGCGCTGGACGAGTTGTCCTCGATGAAGGAGATAAGCAAGACAGCAGTTCTTCGTCAAGCATTACGCCTGTATCAAATGATCGAGGTGCGGATCGCCCGTGGCGAGAAGCTGTTCTTCGAACACGACATCACTAAGGAAAAAGCTGAGCTTATGATGATATGAGCATCACTTCCGTAGTTCATCTGAAGGACCGCAAAGCAGAACAGCTTGTCGAGGCAACCTTGATCGACGGGATTATACGCTCGGACGTGGAGAAGGCCGAAGCAGATTGGAAGCCCTTTCTTGATGAGCAGGTCAAGCGAATGGAAAAGGCGGGAGTTCCGAAGCACGATTTGCCGCAGCACCGACACTGGGACTGGCGTGAAAAGTACAACGCGGCAGAAGAATCCTATCTCGCATACCGAATGTTCGGAATTGAATGCCAGTCTCAGATGCAGGGGTTGATGCTCGCCTTGACTGTCGGCAAACATTGCCAGATTGCATCCCAAAAGGGTAAGGATCTGGTCTATGTCCACTTTCTCGCAGCGGCTCCCTGGAACCTCCCGAGCATCGTCGCTGAGCCCCGTTTCTCTCTGGTTGGGAGCATCCTCCTGGCAGTGGCAGTCAACTTGAGCATTGAGGCGGAGTTTCAGGGTCGGATAGGGCTTCACTCGTTGCGTCAGTCGGAAGACTGGTACAGAAACGCCTGCGGGATGACGGATCTGGGACCTGACCACACCGTACACAATCTCCGCTACTTCGAAATGACGCCAGAACAGGCGTCTGAATTTCTGAGGTAATCGCGATGAAAATGAATCTTACTAGAGAATGGCTAACAAAGCGCGCCGCACTGGATGAAAAGCAGGATGTATCTGCTGGCACGATCAACCTGAACAAACTCCGGGCCTCTTCGGCCACAGAGGCGGAATCAGTTCGTGCCACTGCAGAGATGGAGATCTCCATTTTCGCTTTCGGCATATTGATTAATCTCTGGCGCAGAAAAAAAGGGTTGCGCATCGATGAATTAGCTGAGAAGGCGAGAATTGATGTTGCGGAGCTCCTCGAAATAGAGCGAAATCCACACTACACCCCCGAACCCAGAACTGTCTTTCAACTAGCTAAGACGTTTGGCCTTCCTCAGGAGAAGATGCTTGAGTTGTCTGGCAATCTCATGGTCCGGGACTCCAGCCTAGGGCAGGAAGCGGTTCGATTTGCTGCACGTTCCGAATCAGTTGAGAAGTTATCAAAAGACGAGCAACGTGCATTGGAGGAATTCGTAAAGTTTTTGAGCGAAAAGTAAGCCGGCTGGAGAGTAATTCGTTGAAGAACGTTTTCCTGCGCGAACAAACAGCGCGCGACATCAACGATTTGGTGGCTAAGGTTCTTCGTGATTTAGGGAACCCCGAGCCACCCTTAAACCTGGAGCTCGTCCGCGAGTTACTCCGGCTCGATCGTCAGTACTATTCTTCGACGGACGACAGTGCTCTCCGGGAAGTTGCTCATCGGCTGACTATCGCCGGTAAGCAGGTTCTCGCCCGACCGTCATTGCTGAAAGATGTGATCAAGAAATGGGATTTGAGAGCTCTTTTCGTCCCCGACCGCAAACGCATCCTGATCGACACCAATCTTCCTCCTCCAAAGCAGAGGTGGGTTGAAGGGCACGAGATTGGCCATAGCATTATCCCTTGGCATCTCGCCACTATGCTTGGCGACAACAAGAGCACTCTCACGCCAGCATGTCACGAAAAGATTGAAAATGAAGCCAGTTTTGCTGCCGGTCAGTTGCTTTTCTTTCAGCAGGCGTTCGTGAATGACGCCCGAGACCTTGAACCTGGGATTTCGAGCCTTAAGGCTTTGAAACAAAGATATGGAAACACAATCACAACCACCTTGTGGCGATATGTTGAGCAGAGCGAATCCCCTATGCTAGGTGGGATCAGTGGACACCCTCATCGCCCAGCACCAGAGTTTGATCCTAAAAACCCCTTTCGATATTTCGTAGGCTCTAAGACATTTCACGAGCGATTCTCGCGCACTCAAGAAACTGACATATTCAAGCAAATGTGTGGTTATTGCGCCAATCGTCGAGGTGGCCCGCTGGGTGCAGCAGACCTGCTACTTTCGGATGACGACGGTGCTGGTCATATTTTCCACTTCGAAACCTTTTACAATCAGCACGATGCTTTGACCCTCGGCGTGTATAGGCATGCCAATAATTTGATCGTTGCTGTTCATAGCTAAAGAGATTTGCAAGGGTCTCCAAAGTTTCATCCAAAGTCGTCTAATAGCCGTTAATGAATTTGTCGCTAACTTATTGAAAAGATTGGTGAGCGCGGAAGGAATCGAACCTTCAACCTACTGATTAAGAGTCAGTTGCTCTGCCAGTTGAGCTACGCGCCCTTGAATTGGGAGTTATTGCAGAACCGTGGGGCCTCATTCAATATAGCGTAGCCCGCGTGTTCTCAGCAACTCTGGTTCTGCAAGTTCACATGAAGCAGTTCAGATAGAGTTCACATAGAATATGGTAGAAGTGGCTTTGCTGACATCTTGTCGTGAATACGACAATCCGGATTTCTCAGGAGAACACGATGAGTACTTCTGCTGCTAAGTTCAACCCTATGCGGATCGCCATAGCTGCCGACCACGCCGGCGTGCCGCTGATGGATCCCATCATCGCCCAGGTCCGCTCTCTCGGCCACGAAGTGCTTGACCTGGGCACCCATGATCCCACGCAGCCGGATGATTATCCTGACTACGCCCGCGCCATCGGAGAGGCCCTGCAAGCCGGACGCTGCGATCGCGGCATCCTGATCTGCGGCAGCGGCGTGGGCGCCGCCATCGCTGCGAATAAGATGATCGGCATCCGCGCCTGCATGTGCCACGATACCTACTCTGCCCACCAGGGCGTGGAGCACGACAATATGAACGTCCTCTGCCTGGGGGGACGCATCATCGGCGTCGAAATGGCCCACGAACTGGTGCGGGCATTTCTTGCCGCCCGCTTCACCAACGAAGAGCGGCATGTGCGGCGGCTGAATAAAATCCTCGCGCTGGAAAAGCATTAGAGCCAGTACTCAGGACTCGGTCCTCAGTACTCAGCAAAATGTTCTTCGCGGAACATCTTTGGAGGGCGGGATGCCACTCAGGTCGGGGGGGTACTTGCACAGCAGTGAGTGGAGCCCTAAAACAGCGCTGCTCGCCGCATATTTAGCGGCTGACGTTGATGTCAGGGTGGGGACTAGCTGAGGCAGTTCTCAGTTCTCGGTTCTCAGTTCTCAGAGAAACGCGATCACCTGGTCCGCGGGGGATGGCACTCAAGTGGCTGGGGGTGGGGTACTTGCTAGGTGGGGGTAGAACCCCTAAAACAGCGCTGATCGCCGCATATTTAGTGGCTCACGTTGATGTCAGGGTGGGACTTGTTGCTTTCTGTACTCAGTACTTGGTCCTCAGTACTCAGAAAAAGCTGGCCGCTCCTGTCTATTTGCCTTTTAGTCAATGACAAGAGCTCGCGGCAGGACGAACGACGGAACCAGAGGGGGCACCCCCAAGCAAAGCTTGGGTCTTCGCTGTAGGCCATTCGGTTTCAATCTGTTGCAGACTGCGTTTCATGAACATGTAGTCGTAACAAGCCTTGGTGCTTGGGGCATATATTGACGCATGAGTGAACACTGCGTGAGTTGGAACAAGGACTGATAGCGGTCGGGCTCGCGTTGCGGGCAGCGTGGGGCGATGAGGTTTTCAAATAACTCTATGGGGCTTCTAACCTTAGCCCCGCGTTCCTGGGAACGCTGGATACACTTCCAGAAGAGATGGTAATCCAGATCTGCTCAGGAAGGAAGAGTTTGGTACCACAGTGGGACCATTAGGATTTTCGATTTAAGAAGTACGATTTACGATTGAAGCAGTTTGCGCACGCTGGACATCGTTGAAGCATCGGCACGACCCAACGGATGGCTAAGGGCTTCCTCAATCTTCATCTTCGCTGCGCCTAACTCTTTGCTATTCAGCTTGAGACGTGGCAGCCAGTTGGCAACGAAACACCGTACTTGATACCTGTCGGATGAAAGTAAGGTCAATAGTGCGGTAAACTCGCTGCCATCCCCAAGAATATACATCGCTATCATGAAGCCAGCAGATGCAGCTTCATCTTTTTCCACTGCAAGGGCCTTCGAAATGTGCGGAAGGCACTTGGCGCATCCCAGCTCTGCGAGTGCAATAGCTGCATAAGCACGTACGAGAGAGTTGTCATCTTCTAGACAAGACTCTATCTCAGGAGTAGCGCTGAAATCCTGAAGTAATGTGAGGCTTTCTATCGCGGCGATTCGAACTATCGGCTTCACATCTCGAAGTCGAGAGATCAGGTCTTCATGATGCCTGCCTGAGCCCTCTTCCATGATGCCTAGAGCGTCAATCGCTTCGCTTCGTACGATGTCACTAGGGTCAGACAGCATGTCGTGCAGCGAACCTAAAAACGAAACGTTTTTCTGCTTAGCAATCAGTTCCGCCGCAGTTGCCCGAACTTTCGGGCTACGATCTCGTATTGCTCTCGAGATCATAGCGCCGACATTTTGATCCCCGGAGACAACCGCGTCTCTCACGATCTCGATTCGTGCGTGTACAGAAAGCGAGGATATCCGTCTCCTATATCTCACACGGTACGCCGAGCGTTCCATCATCGCAATTCTCCTATTCATATCTATTCTACCCTCGCTCGCCCCTATTTTTCCCCTTCCTTCTCTTTCGGTGGATCCGGCTTAGGTGGATCCGGCTTCACTGGATCGGGTTTCACTGGATTGGGCTTCTTCTGATCGGGATCCGGATCCGGCTTCGGCTTGTTTGGCTTCGGAGGTTTCGGTGGCTTTTTGTTGTTACCATCACTCCCTTTGTGCAACAGACCACGTGCCTTCAACTCCTCCTTAGCACGCAACCAGCGTGGATCACTTTTATTGCCATGGTATATTTTCCATAACTCATCGGCCGAAGTGTTCAGAAAGTCATCACCTCTTCGGTTGCCACGTTTACGGTCACCCATAAATATTATAAGTCTATTGCTGTTTGCTACACCGTCGAGTTGAGTCTGGGAGTAGATTCCCCACGTATCGGCCACATTTTCAAGGCCCTGTTCAAGCAAGACGCCGCCCACGGTTCCGGCCGCAGCCATCATCCCCACACTCTCTAGTGTCCAGGTTGCACCTCTTCCCGCCGCATTGATTAGTTCCACATCCTCTGCTGTGGGCTCCGCTATCGCACATGTCGGCGGACAGTCATGACCGTCAGGATCGCCAAATGTTGTCGGATTATTTTGCACATAGCTGTATAGATTCAGGCTCTGCGGGTTGCCAAAATGCGCATAGGGTACAGCGGTGGGAGCATCAGCCCAATCGGGCGTAATAAACCTCCCGATGGTATTGCAGTAGTAGCGTGCCCCAAAGTAATCGCAACCGGTCTCGGGGTCGCGTTCTTTGCCGGTGAACTTGTAGTGGTTGCCGATGCCAGCATCAATAACCTGCCGCTCGCCGCCGAAGGGATAGTAATCTGATTCTTCTTTGATGTTTCCCAGAGCGTCGGTGACCACATCCGCCGAGCCGAGATGATCGCTAAAGTAGAACGAGTATCCGCTGGTCGCGCTGTATCGGGCCGTGCGTTTGCCGCTGAAGAAAACGTATTCATTTTGCAAGTTGCCGCTCAGGTCGGTCTCTTCCAGCACTCCGCCCGCTCCGTACCAGTACAGCGTGTTCACGTTTCCAAGCTTCTTCACCCGCCGACCATCGGCGTCGTAGTCATAGGAGGTTGTGTTGGCCCCGATCGTGGACCTGGCCAGCCGGTTTTCCGCGTCGTAAACATTCGGGTAGCTGCTGGGAGGAGAGTTAGGGCAACCCTGGTTTGGATCTACAATGTTTCCCGCCGCGTCGTAGCACCAGTTGGTCACCTGGTTCTTGCCGTTCACGCTGACATTGAGCAGCGTCTCGGTGTCCATGTAGCCGTTGATCTTCGATCGTTGCAGCAGATTGCCCCACGCGTCGTAGTTGTAAGCCGTGCCCCAGTTGGCGGAGTTCGGCGTCCAGGCATCGCCCAGCCGGTCGAGGAAGTCGTACCAGAACTGCTGCGAGCGCGAGCTGTCTTTGTTATTGATCACCTGGTAGACATCGCCGTTGTCGTACTGGCCATAGTTGAAGTCATAACCCAGGCTCATGACCGTCTGAGTGGGTGAAGATGCGGAAAGAAATACCGGCTGCATGCGCGCATCGTAGCTGTTGGTGGTGGCAATTCCCGCAAAGGAAGAGGTCTTAGCGTTGACTATGCCGCTCAGCGCCCCCCATGCGGTGTAGTGCGCATTGGCAGCGAAGCTGATGTTATTCGAATCCACGGCCGAAATCGGCCTCTGCCCGACGTTGTAGCCGTAGATCACCACCCGTCCGCTGGGATAGGTGATGGACTTCAGTGAACCATCCAGGTTGTAGGCGTAGTGGAATTCTTTGTTGACTTGCGCGGGAACTCGCTGGTTGAATTGAAGTTGGTAGACGTTCCGTCCCATCACGTCATAGCTGTTTAGGAAACCGACTGAGTCTCCGTTGCCAGTTGCCGCATAGTTGTACTCTGCGCTCAACCTGCCAATGCCATTTTGAATCGGGATTCCCCAAAGGTTGCTCAGGTCATAGAGGTAGACCACTCCGCCGCCGGAGGAGTAGGATTTGCCTGCCACTCGGTTCAACTCGTCATAGTTGAAAGCAGTTGTTACCGTAGCCCCCAACGTCTGATTGGGTGCGGGCGAAATTTTGGAGATCAGGTTGCTGTTGCCGTCATAAGCATAATTGATGGTTCCCGATTCGGGATTGTTAGCTTGTGTCAGACGTGAGAGCGAGTCGTACTGGAAGGTGCGGCTGCGCCAATTGGCGGAGCTGGGGTCATTGCCCATCTGGTCTACACGAGTAAGATTGCCAAGCGGGTCGTATTGATAGTCGGTCTCGTTGATGAAACTGAGTGGTGTGGCCGGATCTGGCTCCCAGATTTTGATCAAACGCCCGAGCGCGTCGGTTTGGCTCTGGCGGCGGCGGCGCGAAGCCTCGTCGTTGACCGTCACCACCGGGAAATTGGAGTAGTCGGTTGTCTCCTGGCCGCCATCGAACTTCGTGGTTGTAAGCAGCCGGCCCAGTGCGTCATAGCTGAAAGTGTCAAAGGGCGTGGATGGTTGCGGCGGACAGTGATAGGTGCCTGGCAGCCAGCCCGGTCCCTGATAGGGATAAGTCTGATACTGCTTTTGGCCCGCGCCGTCATAGCAGGTATCCACGTCATCAACCCAGTGATTCTGATCGGGGTTTCCATTGACATCAGTTTCGCCATTGAACTTGGCGGTGCGGATGACTCTGCCCAACCCGTCATACTGTGTCCAAGACGTCGTTTGGTTGTTGGCATCAATCTTGTCTTGCCGGTACACGTAAGGAGTGTTGGAGCCTGGAGTGTAAGGTGTATCGATATAGCCGTAGGTCGTCTGCGCCTGTTGGCCGCCGTTGTTGGGATCGGGCGGGCCAGTGATGCTCAGCGGCCGCCACATGCTGTCGTAGCTATACGCCGTCGTCTGGCCGTTCTGGTCAGCCTCGTAGGTCGCCAGCCCCGTATTGAAGTCATACCACGCCTGCGTGATGTGGTGCGCGCCGCTGCTTGCCGTGTCGGGCATCTGCGCCCGTGTGACATAAGCTCCGGCAAAGCTGGGGTCATACGAGAACGTAGTGGTATAACCCCTGGGGTCGGTGGATTGATACACCGTGCCGGTATCGAAGTAAGAATCTGTGTTTGTGATCCATCCATTGGTGGTATTCAGCCAGTGGCTCACAGAAGTCAGATTGCCCTGTGAACTGCCTGTGGGCGGGCTCGCGTCGTGTTGGGTTGTGATTCCCGACGCAGCAAGGCCAGTCTGGTCGTAGTTGTAAGTCGTATAGGCTACCTGGTTGCCGCCTCCATCCTGCACTAAGGTTGAAGCGGGCAGGTCGAGCATGCCCAGGTTATAGTAGGCCGGATTGTTCTGCCAAAGCAGGCTTGTACGCGATTTGCGCAGCAATGGCCCAGGAGAGCCTTGCCCGTAGTCATAGTCACGCTCTTCGGTGACATTGCCATAGATAAAGCCCTGGGAGTCGGATGCATAGTCTTTTTGTACCTGGGTCACCTTACCATTGGCAATGGTAGTAGTGATGACTGTAGGAACCACATTGGCGCCGTGGTTAGGCGGTTGTGTGCCGCTGGGGCCGGTAGGTTGTGAATACTGCGTATCCACCGTATTCAATAGCTGGCGGCCGCCGCCTGTACCTTGGAAGTGCTGGGTCTCCGTTTCATAAAGTGAGCAGGTATTGGCAATCGGCGTGATGACATGAACGGTGTCATCGCCATTAGGAGAGATCACTGTGCTGATTATGCCTCCTTGTGTGGCCGAGGCAGCCCAGTTGTAAGTCCAGGTATGCGGCCCTGTGCCGTCGTTGGCATCTACTATGCGTGAGGCCACCGCGCGATTGGAAGTGGTGAAGTCGTTATACGGAGTACACTGCGAAATCGTGGTATAGGTATAGCTAATCGCGCCGCCCGTCGGCAACCCGATGTACATGATATTGCCGTAGGAGTCATAGTTAAAGCTCCACTTCATCCCGTTGGCCAGAACTGCAGTTACAAGCATCGGAACTGTCGTGCTTGCCGGCGCTCCGCCTGGCATTGATCCTGTATTGATTCCAAAAAGGGAATAGCATAACTTGATCGGCGAGCTTCCTCCATTCGGTCCGGGAAAATTAACGATCTGCGCGCTGGTAGGGTAATTCGATACACAATCGTGAGTATCGCTAGTGTTAACGAGTCCAGGGAAAAAACGCCCAAGCGTGTCGGTTATGCCCAGGCCAGTGCCGGTAATGTCATTCACACCTCCCGTGATCTTATTCCCGTTACGGTCTTCTGTAAGGGTAGGTAGGGCGCGCTCGAGATAGGTGACCACCGTGTACTGATCGGGCCCGCTGGAACCTTGATAGTGGCTCACCATTGGGCCGCTGAAAGGCCCTAAAGTATATTGAACCCCGTTTCGATCGATGACAGTCCCACTATCTCCTGCATACAGGGGATCTCCGCTGGGATTCAGATTAAATTGAATGCCTGTCGTGTCATCGGTGCGATCACCGAGAATATGGGACCCACCATCGGCAGTGATCGCCGTACAACAATCGACGCTGGCTGTGTCCCAGTCCGGGTGATCTAACCAATCCGTGACAACTCGCGTGCGACTTACGCTAATCCCTTGGTCCATGGCCAAAGTTACGCCGGGACTAATTCCCTTCGCTCCACCCCACACCCAATGATATGTATAGTTTTGCGCATTCGTGCCGTTTCGCTCGACGTGCCAACTAGCCTTTGAACTCAGTTCGAGAAAGAAGCCAGCCCGGAGATCGCTTCCGCGTTGCGGATAGGAAAGCAGCGGAATATGCAGCATGACGTTGCCACTGCTGAGGCTGATGCTGTCGATGTCGCCACCATGAAAGGAGCCGTAAGGTTTCAGTCCGCTTTCAGTATTTGGATTGTCCTGGGAAAATAACAACCCGCACCATAGAAAAAAAACTGCGACCGTCCGAAACCAAATCTTCGCTTCCATGCTCTTCTCCATTAAAGCTGGTATCTCAAACAATTTATACAGTTTATACAGTGGACATGTCGGCCTCAGGGGCTGAAGCCCAACGAAAATGCGTGACTTTCATGCACGGTTAGAACGTTCTTGCGGCCATTTCTTGCAGCCTTCGCTTACAAAGATGAAGAACAATTGTAAATGATCCTGCGGGCTTGGTACATAAAGGCGAGGTTAAGATTCTATCTGCCATTTCGGGAAATTTCCCGTTATGGCTCTAAACTTTTGTCTTACCGCTGAGGACGTCGAGGAACGCCGAGGGAAAATTGTGAACGTTAAGAACCAATAAAAAAGGCCAGCCTTGCGGCTGGCCTTAAATCAATCAATTCAGTTTGCAGTTAGAAGATCAAGTGCAGTCCAAACTGAATGCGGCGGCGGGCTACGCCGTTCTGGAAGGCGTTGACCTCACCGGAACCGGAGGTATTGCCGAAGTTATTGCCAAAGGTAGACGGCGAGGTAAAAACGATGTCATCAATAAGCCCATCGGGCACGCCGCGATACTGCCGGTTGAATACGTTAAAGACATCCATTCTGAGCTGCACGATCACGCGTTCGCTAAGCTGGGTGTTCTTGTAGAAGCCCATATTAACGTTGTTCACGGTTTGACCACGCAGACCTGGGTTGCGTCCTACTCCGAGGAATGGGTTACCGAAGAAGGTGGCTGCATTCAGGTCGTTATAGATCCAGCGAACAGTATTGGCTGCAATCGTTCCACAAGCCAAAGGATCGGTTGCCGGGTTGGCTCCCACATGCACTGCAGCCGGCGCGAATCCACAATTCGGAGCTACCGGATTGATCAGGACCAATGGTCCACCAACTCCCTGATGAGCAAAGACTCCCAGAGTGTTGAGAGGGGCAGCAGAATTCGACAAGATGGGACGCAAGTTATCGGTTACTGTGCTGAAATCGGCGGAGGGATCGCCCAGAGAGGCGAACCCGGTTTCACCCCTGTTCTGGGATGGAGTCCACAGTTGACCACTGCTAAAGCGGTAGTTGCCCGAATACTCCCAGCCACCCAGCAGGTGTCCCACCAACCCCTTTTGCGATTTATACCAGGGCAGGTCGTAAACCCAGTTCATAGCAAACACATTGGGGAATGAGATGGTGCTGGAAGCTTTTTCCGGCTGGTTCCCGTTGAAGACATTGGGGCCGAAGGAGAGGCCACCCACACCGGTTCTGGAAAAGACCTCGAAGGAGTTGTCGATGGTGTGGCTATAGGTATAGGCAAACTCTGAGCTCAGGCCATGCCAATCCTGTATGCGCAGCGCACTTTGCAGAGCATTGTATTTCGACCAGGCATAATTTCCTCTCTGAACTACATTGGCATTGGAGCAATGGGCGAAGCCACCGGTAGGCACACCACCAGCAGTAGAAGCACCTGTGGAGGTATGGCTACTGGAATATCCAACCTGATTTGGATCAGTGCAAGGGGTCAGGCCCGCGGGAATGTACCCTTGAAAGTTATTGGCGATGAGGAGATTCAAAGCCGGATTGGCATCGGCCGATTGGAACTGCTTGACCGTGTGGGTGCCGTTATAGCGCACTTCAGCGGCCACATGGGCGCCGATCTGACGTTGAATACCGAAGGTCCACTCCTCAGCGTAGGGATTGCGTAAGTTAGGATCCACGGTGGTGTAAGAGCGTGCACCGGGGTTAACACCCAAGCCTGACTTGATCAGCCCAAGGTCGGCGGTACGTACATTCGAACCGTTGCCGCCAGTTGTCGGCAGACAGCCAACGCAGGTCGTACCGAGAGCTCCCGGTTGCGTGATATTCGAGCCGGCGTTCACCACCGGAGCCGCGCTGGCCACGTTGGAGAACATGTTATAGAAGGCCGGATCATAGGCGATGCGGAAGCCGCCACGAATCACGGTCTTATCCTGGCCAAACATACTCTGCCAGACACGCGGGGTCCAGGCAAAACCAACATTCGGCCCCCAGTTGTTGTAGTACTCGGGAACACGAGGCACGGTGGTAAGGCTTGCCGGCAGCGTGGGATCCCAGAACGGAGTGCTTGATGCCTGTTTGGCGGTGGTAATGTCGTGCAGCAGGTTGATGGCCTGCTGGTACCACTCCCAGCGGAGACCCAGGTTGATGGTCAAGTTGTCCTTGATCCGCCAGTCATCCTGAACATACCAGGCGACATCCTGCTCCTTGAAGGGGAAGTTAAAGGGGCCATCGGTCAAGCTGAAAGTCGACCGGTCCTGGAGAAAATTGCTGAAGCTTGAAACTGTAGCTGCATTTGCATAGGTGAAGGAGCCGTTGATCGTAGGCAGAAAAGCGTTGGGAGAGCGCTGCCGGTCATATTCTCCGCCAAACTTGAAGGTGTGGCGCCCGCGCGTCCAAATCACGTTGTCTTGCCACTGGGTAACGTTGACCAGACGGCCCTGAGGCAGGTTGGTCGCCAAGCCAAAGGTCATGAAGCTACCCCTGAGATTGATACGGGTGGGGCAGGCAGTAGGATTGAGGCGGTTGCAACCCGGGATCGTCCCATTCTCAAAACCAACGTTGGCGCGCGAGTAGCTGAAGCGGCCCTGGTTCACAAGGTTGCTGGTAAAGGTGTGGGTCCAGTCAATCGCAATCTGCTGACTGCGGGCGGGAACATCCACGACATAACCAGCAGCGAAGTCGCCGGTTGCATTGGTGTTGATGGTTTGCTGGAAGAGATAGCGGGTGAAGACGCGGTCCTTGTCGCTGGCCTGCCAGTCCACGCGGCCGGTAGTCTCGTAGTCGTTATACAGAGAGGGCAGGGAGCGGGTCATGTTACCGAATTCTATTGGAACGCAACCTGCCGGAGGAACCAAAACGTTGCAATTCAGCCCGGGAGTCGCCGTCACAAATTGGTTCTTAATACCGGTAAAGGTCGGACTGCCAACCGGGACAGCTAACGGCCCGACGGCTGAAAGCAAGTTGACGGAATTATTTCCGGGGAATGCGGTCTTTAACTGTGCAAGTCCGTTCGGAGTTGGAGTCAAAAGAGTCGAGGTGCTGGGTGAGGAACCAGTACGGGTCCGCTGAAAGTAGCCCGAACCGAAGAACCATAGCTTGTCGCGTTTGATAGGGCCACCCAGAGTTCCGCCAAACTGGTTGTCTACGTAGCGCGGCAGCTTGACCGCATTGCAGCCATTGGCCGCAGGGGTCTGTCCTGACGTGCAGAAACCCAGAAATGGCGATTTCTCTTCGTTGGCCAGCGAATCGGTAAAGTTGCCGGTGAAATACTCCAAGGCGGTGCCATGGAAGGCGTTGCTGCCTGATTTGGTGACGTAATTGACTACACCGCCCATGTTGCGGCCATACTGGGCCTCATAGTTGGTGATGACCTGATATTCCTCGATTACATCAGCGTTCCCGATAAAAATCGAAGGGCCAGCGACTGAGTTATCGTTGTTCTGCTGGCCGTCAATTTCGAAATTGTTGGCGCGGCTGCGCTGTCCGTTAATGGAAAGGCGGGCGCCGTTGCTGTTGCCGAAGCCTGCGCCTTCAGTAGAGGCTACGCCGGGCACAAGCAGTGCCAACTGGTCGAAGCCGTTGCCGATCGGCAGATCCTGCGTCTTCCTGGCTTCAAAGGTATTGGTAATCTGCGAGGTCTGGCTCTCCACCAGCGGCGTGGCCTCCTCGACTGTAACCACTTCCTTGGTGCTTCCTGCGGTCAGGGTCTGGGTGCCCAAGGACGTATCTACGCCAGTTCTCACCACTACATTGTTGAGCCCCAGCTTAGAAAAAGAAGCGGCCTCAATGGTCACGGTGTAGCTACCAATGGGCAAAAGCCGCAAGGTAAAGTACCCCGTGGAGTTCGATTGCGTGGTGAATTGCTGGTTGGTGGCCTGATCGAGCGCCGTTACCTTGGCGCCGGTAACCACGGCGTGCTGCGCGTCTTGCAATGTTCCTGAAATTGAGCCAGTGACAGTTCCCTGCCCATAGCTGAAAATGGTTGATGTCAAAACAAAGACAAACAGGATTGTCAGAAAAGATAGCCTGCTGAACACACTCCTCATAAACATGCCCCTCCTAAAACCTTCTTTTTTTAGACTTTTGGACGATACTTGCTCTACAGATGTACGGACGATTACTACTTAACTGGCATGTTGATCACCAAAGCCAGATCATTGTTAAGTGTTTGTAAACAATATCCTAAAGTAGCCGAAACGACATCTC
>Ga0207127_10084_pt1 | contig 23023 bp, 24 predicted proteins | sample Alteio_BWMinHeat_17_FD_153574 | JGI IMG/M metagenome (GOLD analysis project Ga0207127, IMG submission 153574) | Enriched cells from forest soil in Barre Woods Harvard Forest LTER site, Petersham, Massachusetts, United States -... | ecosystem: Environmental > Terrestrial > Soil > Temperate forest >...
TCGTGATTACAGCCGGTATTCCACGCAAGCCCGGGATGAGCCGCGACGACCTGCTCAACACCAACTACAAGATCATGCAAGATGTCGTTGGCAAATGCGTGGCCGCTTCTCCCAACAGCATCTTGATTATAGTTTCGAACCCGCTGGATGCCATGGCGCAGACCGCATTCAAGATCAGCAAATTTTCACGTAACCGAGTGATCGGAATGGCAGGCGTGCTCGACTCGGCGCGTTTCCGTACCTTTATCGCTCAGGAGCTAAAGGTCAGCGTGGAAAACGTAACCGCCTTCGTCCTCGGCGGACACGGAGATACCATGGTCCCGCTGCCGCGCTATTCCACAGTTGCTGGAATTCCCATTACGGAATTAATGGACGCTGCCACAATCGAGCGCCTGGTACAGCGCACACGCGATGGCGGGGCAGAGATTGTGAAGTATCTGAAAGCAGGCAGCGCTTACTATGCTCCGTCAGCAGCCGTTGCGGAGATGGTAGAAGCTATTCTTAAGGACAAAAAGAAAATCCTACCTTGCACGGTCTACCTGGAAGGAGAGTACGGCATTCATGGACTGTTTGTCGGCGTGCCCTGCAAACTTGGAGCGCGTGGATTGGAAGAGATTATCCAGATCAAGCTGATGCCGGAAGAGCAGGCAGCACTGCAAAAGAGCGCAGATGCGGTGAAAGAACTGGTGAACGTAATCGGAGTGTAAATCAACGCTAGAGGGCAAGTTTGAAGAGACGTAGCCAGGCTACGTCTCTTTGCATTTAGGGATGATCAACAGGCCAAAGTTAGTCAGCCGATGTTTCGTCGGATAGGTCTTGTTGAGATTCGAACTCTGTGTTTGATGCGGCATAAAACGCCGCACAGTCTTCAAGAACAGAGCGCAAGATGAGCCTGAGGTCGAAGCGTTTGACAACAAGCAGGTTCTTTTCCCAAACAGCGTCTTCGTGGTTTTCAGCCATCATGCGGCCAAGCCCTTTGGGGGTTGTAACCATGGCGGATTGTGTCCACTGGTAACCATCTTCCGGGTTTTCCAATTCGATAACAAATTGATCAAAGAAATCAGTTGGATCCATGGGGCCGGTTTCAAGGTCAGTGTTGCGGAAGAAGTAATTCAAAATCTTGGGACGAAAAAAATCGGGGCCATACTTTTCCTCAAGCTCCACCTCAAGTTCGCCCACATCGAGCGGGAATGGAAGCTCATTTCCAACTCTGGGAGGAGATTTTCTCTCTGAGTCTGGCGTCGAACTTGGCCGTGCCCTCTCCAGCGGATAGGGCAGCGGCGAAGTATGGCCAGCGGAATCGCCCGACAATGATCTAGCAACATAGAAGAGCGCGGAGCCGCAAGCTGCAATAACCGCGATTTTTAAAACAAGAAGTTCCATGACTTAATTTTGCGGAGTCAGAACTTGGGCTCCATTTTGCAACAGGTTCCAGGTATTCAACTCCGCTCAATTGTAATGGAGGTGATTTTGACCTCCTGCGCGGGCTTGTCCTGGGGGCCGGTGGGGCTATTCACGATCTTTTCCACCACGTTCTGACCTTCGACGACTTCTCCAAAAATAGTGTGCTTCCCGGTGAGCCACTGTGTGGGAGCTACGGTGATGAAGAACTGAGAGCCATTGGTGTTGGGGCCGGAGTTGGCCATGGCCAACTTGCCGGGCTTGTCGAAGCTGTGAGGCGAGCCTTTGGTCTCGTCTTCAAACTGGTACCCGGGGCCACCAAAGCCCGTGCCGGCAGGATCGCCGCCCTGGATCATGAAGTTCGGGATCACTCGATGAAATATGGTTCCGTGATAGAGCGGCTGCTTACTTTTTGTGCGTGTGACAGGATGTGTCCATTCGCGCTTGCCTTCGGCCAGATCGGTGAAATTCTGGACGGTTTTGGGCGCATTTTTCTCAAACAAGCGGCAGACAATCTGCCCCAGAGTGGTATCAAAAATTGCGTAAGTTCCGGCTGGTCGTGCCATGGTGTGCTCCTTGTAAAAATCTTTTCATGTCACCTTTACTGCTTTTTTACTGGTAAAGGCTTTTTGGTGGGGTGGGTTATCGCTTTTGCGGTGGGGACTGACGCAGTCGGCATTCCCAGAATAGTAATCTGCTCAATCTTCACCGGATCAAAAGGGCGATCGTTGCGTTCGTCACGCGCACGCCGGGCAATGTTTTTTACCAAAGTCACAGTTGCGTCATCACATGTACCGAAGATGGTGTAGTGGCCCGCATCCAGCCAGGGTGTAGGTCCCTCGGTGATAAAGAATTGAGAGCCGTCAGTGTTGGGACCGGAGTTGGCGTAGGCCAGACGGCCAGGCAGGTCGAACTTCACGTCCGGGAATTCGTCGGGAATCTCATAGCCGGGACCGCCGGTGCCGTCTCCCAGTGGATCGCCACCCTGGATCATGAAGTTCGGAATCACACGATGAAATATGGTCCCGTTATAGAGCGGAACGTGGTGTACCTCCTTGCGGCTTTTGGGATCTTTCCAGTCCTTCATGCCTGTCGCCAGCCCCACAAAATTTTCTACGCTCTTGGGGGATTTATCCGGGAAGAGCGTACAAGTCAGGCGGCCCGCGGTTGTGTCAATGACCGCCGTAGGTTTATCTACCTGGGGCATGGGTGGGACATCTGGTTGAGTATTTTTGGCAGACACCGTTTTGCGATGCGTGGTTGCCGGTTTGTGCTTAGCGGTGCTGGGGCTAGTTTGTGCCGCCAAAGTCAAAGACAACAACAAGAATAAGGGAAGCAGTCGAGACATTAAGTTTGCTCCTGAAAATGGTTTAGTGCGCAGTCAGTCAGTATAAATTCATTTGTAGCCTACCGCCTGAAAAAGTCGGTCACAGCCTGTTTCATGACATCGCGGCCAACGTCGGAGATCGAACGTGTCAACGGAATATCTTTGGGACAGGCCTCGACGCAATTCTGGGCGTAACCGCACTCCTGGATTCCGCCATCACCCATGAGCGCGGTCAGGCGCTCGTGTTTCATCATCTGACCGGTGGGGTGCGTATTAAACAGGCGCACCTGCGAGATGGTGGCTGCGCCTACAAATCCGGTATGCTCGTTGAACTGCGGGCAGACCTCCATGCAGCAACAGCAGGAGATGCAGCGCGAGAGCGGATAGGCTTCTTCCTGCTCGGTTTGCGACACGCGCGGGCCTGCGTCCAGGTCATAGGTGCCGTCGAGCGGGATCCATGCCTTGACCGCCTTCAGGTTCTCGAAAAGAACGCTGCGGTCAACCGCCAGATCGCGCACCACCGGGAACTTGGAAAAAGGCTCCAGGCGGATGGGCTGCTCAAGATTGTCTACCAGCGATGAGCAGGCCATGCGGGCGCGTCCGTTTACAAGCATGGCACAGGAGCCGCACACCTCTTCCAGGCAGTTGGAGTCGTAGGTAATCGGCGTAGTGAGCTTGCCCTGGCGCGTGACCGGATTGGCCGCGATATCCATCAGCGACGAGATCACGTTCATGTGCTTCTTCCACGGCAGCTCGAATTCCTCCCAGTAAGGCGAGGAGTTCGGTGAGGCCTGGCGCTTGATTTTGAAAAGCACAGTCTTGGTAGAGTTCTCAGTTGTCATTTAAAAACATTTCTCAGTTCTATATTTCTATCTCTTCCAGCGGCGTTGAAGAGACGTAGCATGCTACGTCTCTACGAGGCATTCTCGTCTTGCGTTCGCACTTACTTGGCCATGTCATAGCGCCTTGGCCTGGGCGGAATTAATGTCGTATCTACCGGTTCGAATTCGAATTTCGGTTCGTCGGCATCGGGCGCGAACGAGACTTTTGTGGTCTTGAGCCAGTTCTTGTCATCGCGCTCCGGGAAATCGGGTTTATAGTGCGCGCCGCGCGATTCGTTGCGCAGGGCGGCTCCCTGGGCGATCACTCGTGAGAGTTGCAGCATGTTGTAAAGCTGCCGGGCAAATACCACGGATGTATTCGCCCAGTTGGACTTATCGCTCAGATTAATCTGCTGAAAGCGCTCAAGGAACTCGCATATCCTGACATCGGTTTCCTGCAAAGCCTTGTTATAGCGAATGACGGTGCAATTGCGGGTCATCAGGTCACCGAGTTCGCGCCACAGGCGGAAGGGGTTCTCGCTGCCATCGGATGACATGAGTCCGGAATTAATCTCCGTCTGGCGTTTACGTTCAGCTTCGAAGTGGCTGCCGTTAATGTCGTCTGCCGACTTTGCCAATCCTTTGGCATAGGCCAATGCATTGGGGCCAGCGGTAAAGCCGCCGTAGATACACGAGACCAGAGAATTGGCTCCCAGGCGATTGGCGCCGTGATATTGGTATTCGCACTCGCCGGCCGCAAAAAGACCGGGAATGTTGGTCGCCTGCTTGAAATCAACCCAGAGGCCGCCCATGGTGTAGTGCATGCCGGGGAAAATCTTCATTGGGGTCTCGCGAGGATCATCACCGACAAACTTCTCATAAATTTCCAGGATACCTTCGAGTTTGCGGTCGAGCGTGGCGCGGTCAACATGCGTCAGGTCGAGATAGGCGGCGGGTTGGCCATCAATTCCCAGTCCGTGCTCGTACACGACTTTGTGAATGGCGCGCGTGGCGACGTCGCGGGGAACCAGGTTGCCGTATTTCGGATACCACTCTTCCAGAAAGTACCAGCGTTCCGATTCGGGAATGCTAAGCGGATCACGCTTGTCACCCTGTTTTTTGGGGACCCATACGCGTCCACCTTCGCCACGCGCCGATTCCGACATGAGCCGGAGTTTATCTTCGCCCGGGATGGAAGTCGGATGCACCTGGATAAACTCGCCGTTAGCGTAATAGCAACCCTGTTGATAAAGTGCCGATTGCGCCGAGCCGGTGCAGACGACGGAGTTGGTGGATTTCCCAAAGATGGCGCCAATGCCGCCGGTGGCGATGATGACCGCATCCGCCGGGAAGGTGCGGACCTCCATCGAGCGCAGGTCCATGGCACAGATACCGCGGCATACACGGTTGCCATCGAGCACGGCCGAGAGAAACTCCCAGTGCTCGTATTTGGTTACCGAGCCCTCCGATTCATGGCGGCGGACCTGTTCATCGAGTGCATAAAGAAGCTGCTGGCCGGTGGTGGCGCCGGCGAAGGCGGTGCGGTGGTAGAGGGTGCCTCCGAAGCGGCGAAAATCCAAAAGGCCTTCGGGGGTGCGATTGAAGGGAACACCCATGCGATCGAGCAGATCAATAATGCCGGGGGCAGCCTCGCACATATTTTTAACCGGCGTCTGGTTGGCGAGGAAGTCGCCACCGTAAACTGTGTCGTCAAAGTGCTGCCAAGTGGAGTCGCCCTCTCCCTTGAGGTTCTTAGCGGCATTGATGCCGCCCTGCGCGCACACCGAGTGGGAACGCTTCACCGGAACAATGGAGAAGAGATCAACGTGACCACCCTTTTCGGCAATCTTGATCACAGCGGAGAGCCCGGCCAATCCTCCGCCTATAACGATAATTTTCGGTGCCGCTGCCATTTAAGTTTTGCGTTCCTTATGTCCAAAAAATTACTATCTTGTTACTGCGATTCAATGGCTCAAGTAGTGGAGGGGGGTGGGGTATTACTTTAAGTAGTCCACAATCCCAAAACTACTAATTTTAAAAGACTTACTCGGCGTTATCTGGATGCCCGAGTAGCCCTCCAATAGTATCCGGCTTTCAATCTAAGGGCTCCGCAGCCAAAAACAAGGCTGCTACGCCCTCGCTTTTGGTTCGCGCGCGACAGCGCTCGCCAAAAGCTCACCCGATCTTCGAACACACCTCAGAAAATGATGAGCCATTGTTCCTCAGGAATCAACGTTTTGATACCACTTTTTACAGCTCTTCAATGGCCCGTTTCTATGGATTCAGCAGCAGGTCCTTCCACGGGTTGCTGAGGATGTGTGATAAAACTGCGAATGCTCATCAATCCCACGCCCGAGATGGTTAGAAACAACAGCATACAAACCACCAGGAAACGCTGCCGCGCCTTTTCTCCCACGGTGATGCCCCACTTGGCGCAGAAAAGCCACACGCCATAAGAAAAATGCCAGGCGGCGCAGAGTAGTCCTACTATGTAAAAGGCGAGTAGAGCAGGCTGCGCCAGCTCGAGCTGCACTTTCCCGAAAGACGCGCCGGGGGTCTGGTGAAGATCCACACCGGTGAAGCGCAGGTGCCAGACATGCCATGCGATGTAAGCAAAGATTATTGCGCCGGTCCAGCGTTGCAGGGTGTACATCCAATTGCCCTGCCAGGGATAGCTGATGACGTTAGTTTCACCGCGATACCAGATGTAGAAACCGTAGAGCCCATGGAAAGTAATCGGCAACCAGATGCCGAAGGCTTCGAGCACAACCACCAGCGGCAAGCTGCCCAGGAACCTTACCTGGCGGGCATAGGCCTGGGGACCATTGATGGCCATGGCGTTGGAAAACAAAATATGTTCGAGCAAAAATGCGCCGACCGGGATAATTCCACTCAAAGAATGCAGGCGCCGCCAGAAATAAGAGCTGCCTTGGCCCGTCCGCAAAGGGGCAACTCCAGCGTGGATTTTGGGAACGTTCTGGCTGGAAGCTGGTGGAGAAGATACGCCGGCGGGACTTGATGCCATTTTTGTCAGTAGCTCCTTGCAGTTTCAGCGGGGGATGCCAAACTTTTTATTATCTTTTCTCGCGCGGGTGGAAGTCAAGGAAGCGGGTGGATTGGCAGTGGGTCAGTTTGGAAGGCCGATCTGGGAAGCACTTGCTCATGGCCGACAGTCTGGGAGTCGGCCCGTCAATGACCACAAGGGCGTTTCCGAGGACTAATTGTCTGCGCTGACTCCTGAAGGCGCTCAATAAGTGCATCAGCCTGACAGCGCCAATTGAGGAAGAGATGCCTTATTGGCTCAATTTAGAACCTATACCAAGTATGCTTCCCTCTTGGGATGAACGGGGCTGTCGCATCCTTCCGTAAGCAGAGGTCCTCTTTATGAATCAGAATTTCGCCGCAATTATCCTCGGTGGTACTGGGCAAGTCGGTGGTGCAGTGGTCGCGGAGCTGCTAGCAATTCCGGAATGCCGGGAAGTGGTGATGGTCACCAGAAAGCCCATTGCGGCGCGATCGCGGGTGCGCAACGTCGTTCTCGATACCGTCGCTGCTGACTTTGCCGAGCGCACTGCCGCCCTTGCCCGCGAAGTCTTAAGCCAAGGTCCCGTCAGCGCCGTGAGCTGTGTGGGTGTCGGTTCTGGATCGAGGCGCTGGAGCGAAGAAGAATTGAAACGACTTGAACTCGGCGTTGTCGGCGAATTTGCGCGTGGCTGCCACTACGCCGGAATCGCCCAGTTTTGCCTACTTTCTGCGGCAGGAAGCACAGCCCGCAGCCGGTTTCGATATGTCCGCGTAATGGGCATGAAGGAAGACACGGTGCGCAACATCGGGTTTACTCGCCTCGCCATCTTTCGCCCCGGCATCATTGTAGGCAACGCTCATACCCCGGCCTGGGTCGGTTTGTTGGGAAGCCTCGTGCCTGGGCCGTTCGGCAATATCGATCAGCGAATTCTCGGTCGCTCAATTGCCGCGGAGATAGCTTTGCACAGTCGAGAGGCCGGCGAAGTTATCCGCGAAAATGCCGCAATGAAAAAACTCGCTACACAGTTCAATAGCGTGACTTTGGGATTTTTACGTGAGGTCTAGGCCAAATCAATCGCGAGAGATAAAACCGGAGAGCCGCACTATTTCGAGCTGCTGCGATCATCGAGCAATTATCCCGGACGAAGACTTGCATCGCCACGCGGTCGAGAACCTCAACCAAGCCGATGCACTCCTCTTTGGCCGGGTGACCTACGAAATGATGGAGGCAGCGTGGCGGCCGCCGGCGCCGACGGGAGTGAGGCCTGATTGGATGGAACCCTTCGCCCTGACGATCAACGCGGCAAAGAAGTACGTTGTGTCTAGCACCCTGGACCGGGTCGATTGGAACGCGGAGCTCGTGCGCGGGGATCTGGAGAAGGCCATTCAGCAGCTCAAGAGGGAGTCGGGTAAGGGACTGCTTGTGGGAGGCTTGAAGCTCCCGCAGGCGTTGGCGGCTCCAATCAGGAGCAAAATTGCCACTACCTCTCCAAGCTGGCCACCCATAGATTGGCCCGAAAGCGGCTTGTAGGAAGTTGCGGGCGGATCGTCCGTAAACAAGAAACTGAGAATGTGAGTCGCCGGTAGCGCGGAAAACGTTCCATTCCAGGAGCCGTCGTCATTGATCGGAGCGCACCCAAGGGTTACGCCATTGAGTACAACAGCGATGCCTGACGGGCAGTAGGTCCGGGAAAGCTAGCTCACTAACTCTGATATTTCATGTCACGTTTCCTAACAGTTAGGTTGACAGAGAAGCTGACAAATTTTGACGCAGAAAATGACAAAATTTGTTCTTGCATCAGCTTGCCAGCATGGGCAGAACGGTCACCACTATTGCTCGCAAACATTTTTAAAGTGCAAGATCTACCTGAAAAACAGGAATTGTGGAGGGGAACATGCTGTGTGTAATGTCAGGGTGTCGAAATGGATGTCGGTTTGTTACGAAGGTCTCTACGGCTTTCGTGTCGCGGATTTTGCAGGAGTTGGACTAGCCGATATGTGCGCCTAAAGGGAGCGGCGAAAGCTCATGGTACACGCCGGTTCGGATTCATTGTCTTGGCTTCGAGTATTTTGGCCGGTTGCGGTGGGAATTCGTCCTCTCCTCTGATGCAGCCTGCCAACCAAACATCTACGGCGACATACGGCGCCAACGGAGCGACCGGGGGAACGGTTACTGGGGGCACATTCGCGATTGGCCCAGGAAATGCGCCTGGCCCAGGAAACGTGACGCCATATCCGCAATCACCCCCAGGGGCAACTCATCAGATTACCTATGACGGGAACGGGAGCACGAGCGGCTTTGGTCCATCGGATCCGAGCCAGTATCTGCCAGGGGATACAGTGACAGTCCTGGGGAATCTCGGATTTCTGTTCAAGCCTGGATATGTGATGACGGGATGGAATACCGCGGCCGACGGGTCGGGGATCGCGTATGAAACCGGGACGACATTCGCGATGGGGACAAACGATGTAACCCTCTATGCCCAGTGGAGCCCTGGGAACTGGCCTCCGGTATCGATCTGGGGTGGAGCGCGCGAGGTAATCACATTGAAAGCCGACGGGACGGTTTGGACTTGGGGATTGAATGCATCGGGGGAGTTGGGAAATGGAAACACGAATGACAGTTGGATTCCGGTGCAGGTGCTGGGAGCGGGTGGATCAGGGATTCTCAACAATGTGACGGCGGTCATGGGCGGGGAATTGCACAATGTGGCGCTGAAGTCGGACGGGACGGTTTGGACTTGGGGCAGCAACATCACCAATCAACTGGGCAATGGGATGCCGGCGGGAAAAGCCAACAACAGCCTGACGCCAGTGCAGGTGAGCGGACTGACGTCTGTAGTGAAGCTGGGATCGCGTGGCTACCATTCAGTGGCGGTGAAGTCGGATGGTACGGTCTGGGCTTGGGGATGGGACCGGTATGGCGCGCTGGGGAATGGAATTGACGATGCTAATTTCGACTATCCCGTTCCGGTGCAGGTGCAGGGCGTAAACAATCCAATCATGGTGACGGCCGGATATCTGTTTGGGGTGGCACTGTTGCAGGATCATACGCTTGTGGCGTGGGGCGACAACCTTAATGGCACCATAGGAGACGGAACGACAACCAACCGGCTGACAGCAGTGCCAGTGACAGGGATCGACAACGTGGTGTGGGTATCGGCGGGATGGACGCATGTGGTGGCGATTCGCGCCGATGGGACGGTGTGGACTTGGGGCCAGAACGTATGGAACGGGGCCTTTGATATGTGCAATGGAGTGTTTTGTGGATACGGAAAGCTGGGAGACGGGACCACCAACGACCACCACTCGCCTAAGCAGGTGGCCGGGTTGAGCGGGGCGATCATGGCCTTAGCCGGGGACTCGAGCACTTCGGTGCTGTTGAGGGATGGCACGGTATGGACGTTCGGGTCGAACGGAGCGGGGCAACTCGCCGTTCCCGGGATCAACCAGAGTTTGGTGCCAGTCCAGGTGCAGGGGCTTTGCCACGCCGTCTACATCATGACGCGGGATTTTCACAATGAGGCGCTTTGCCAGGATGGAACGTTGTGGTCTTGGGGATCGGGGGACAATGGAGAGCTGGGCAACAATACGAATTCGAACAGCGTAACGCCGGTTGAGGTGAAAGCCTACTGAAGGAGCTTCGGCGGGAAAACCATTTATGAGATGAGTTACTGTTTTCGTTAACGTGAACTAGGGAATCGCCACTTCGTGTCCAAACGCGACGCAAACCGGAAACTTGGGTTGCCATTGAAAAAGATCGATCGAATGGGAGCTGGTTTCGATGGCGGCGATTTGAAATCCACTGTGGTGCAACCGTTCGGCTGTTTCGATTGCGTTCCAGTCGTGCTCCCATGCCACGGTTTCCTCAGCGCCCAAAGCCGTCTTCGAAATGGCCTTCTTGGGCGGATGAGCGGTAATGCCACAGAGATATAGCTTCTGCAAACCTACACCGTCCGCTGCGCGAAAAAATGCGCCCACGTTATACATACTGCGCACGTTGTCGAGCAGAACGGCAGCGGGAAGGAGCAGTCCTTCATAACCCGCCAACAAAGGGGCAGACCGAAGTCCACTCTCCTCATCAAGCGTAACCTGATCTGTGCTCATCGAAAGATCCTGATTGTTCATTGTCGGCAAGCAATCAACATATCATTCTCTCGCAACGAATTGTGTCACTTTCCCGTTGAACCCAATGCTTTGGCTTTCCTCCCCATCTCTTCCGCCGCCAGTATTGCGGCATGAATATCTCTAGCCGCCTTCACGCCCGACTCGTACGCACCGGGATAAGAACCGTTATAGATCGGGCGGGCCGTCCCTTCCCCCGCGAAAAACAGCCGCTTGGTTCCCTTTGCGTTCTCCACCGGCTCCGCCAGAATCTCACGCTCGTACCAGCTTCCGGGCTCCGCCACCGAATAGGCGCCGAAGGAGGTTGCATCGAGGCTCCAGCGTGTTACATGGATTCCTTCTTCCTGAACGTCTTCATCAATCTTTTTGTCACCCGACATGTTGGCAAGAGCAGACTTGGTGATGGCAATCGAAAGATCGTCGCATTGCGGGTTGCTTTTACCTGAACCGTGCTCCAGATTTTCGCAACGGTTCTCGAGCGCCTTTGCCCAGTCTCCGCCAAAGAAGCCGATCACGATGTTCTTGTTCAGAGGCTTGATGACGAAACCTATCACCACCCGCGTTCCATTCACGAGCGGAAGGTTCTGCTCTTGGCAAAGGCCAGCGCTTCCGCGTCAAGGTCCCCTTCATAGAGGATCCATGAGTTCATCGGCTCCTGCGGAAAAATATCTCGTTTGAGCGGGACGATGACCTTCTGCATATTGCCCATCTGCAAGCGATCAATGGCCTCGAGTTTCTCTTTCGGCAACTCCGGTTTAAATGCAATCTTTTTTTTCTTCAGCACTCCAACAGAGACGGTAACCAGCGCGTTGGAGCCCTGGAAGACCCTGCCTCCTGCCATCACCTTCACGCCATTGTCGGAATAGTCGACCTCGGTCACTGGCGAGTTCAGGCAGACCGGCAAGCTGTCTCCCAGTTTCTCGACAAATGCGCCCATTCCTCGGTCGATGAGGTCGTCCTCTCCAGCCGCAAAGCTGGCGCCGTCAACCGTGGAAGTCTTGCTTAGTTCAGCGGCGCTCTCCAGAGGCCCGGCATTGGCGATCAACAAAGGAATGATATCTTTGAACTCCCTGGTATGAGGCGCATAGTTTTCCGCCACATCACTGGTAACGCGCAAATATTGATCGGCCATGGTACAGAATTCCTCGGTAGGGCGAGCGCTCCCATGACAGAGAGCGAGTAGACCAGGGCTCTGGCTAAACGGAATGATCCGTTCCAGATCGCGGCAAATCTTTGCTTGCGGCACGTCTTTTTTGGCTTCGCTACACGCAAAATCAGCCAGCGCATGCTGGTCCTCAACGGACTTGGCAGCCACTTCCACCTCGTGTTCGTATTCTTCCACGGCATCGTCGAAGAGCTTCTTCTGGTGTTCGTTGGCTTGCTTGTCGTTGACAAAGTAGGGAAGGTCAAGTTCGGTGCGTTGTCGCTTGAAACCCATGGCGTCAACCATTGGGGTGAGCGGGTTGGTGGGAACACCGTGAATCCATGCGCCTCCATAATCGATGGGAACCTTGTCAGCCCCGATATAACCGACATAGGCGCGACCTCCTATCCGGTTGTTCGCTTCGAGGACGAGGACCGAGTGCCCCAGGTGTAACAATTCTTTCGCCGCACTGAGTCCTGCAATCCCCGCCCCGACAATGATTACGTCGTGTCGTTGGTCCAGGTCCGCGTCTTGTACGTTGCGGCAATCGGGTGCATTCCGCGCCTGGGGCGTGGCAATCGGCGCGCCTTGTTGCGGGTACATAATCCCGCTGAGCGCCAATACCACGGTGAGCAAAGCGAAGACTGGCAATTCCAGATTGAGACCAGCAGATTGCCGGCGTGATCTCGTCGTAAGTCGAGATCGAGTCCTCTTTAGCACGTTCAGCATAGAGGCATCTCCAAGTTTCGAAATAGGCCTGAATTTTATCCCATGTGATAAGCGACATGAATGTTTTCTTGCCTGAACATGTGTAAACTTGCACATTCTGAATTCAACAGTCGAGTTTGCGCTGTACTACGACATTTAAGAACAAGTCCACCAGTATTAATATCCTTCGTAAACTTGTGTTTTTCTTGGGTTTTTCAGCGATGCACTCGATTGCGATGGCCGTCTGTTAGCCTTCGGCGCGAAGCAAACCCTGATTTTTGTATATCCGGCCAAGCTGCACATGGTGGGCAGCATTCCGTTGAACACCTCAGGCTCGGTTGCCTCGCGCACGGCCACTTCAAAACGACGCACAATCGCTGCTCCTATGCCCTTCGTGCCGCCGGTGACTAGAACGCGCTTGCCTTTGAATTCATCGCCAGAAACGACAAAAGGATAACTGTTGGTCATGTTCCCTCCAAAAGGCCTCTGGGATCAGCTCATGCTATCCATTCCCCCGTCCGCACTACACGGCGGCTGGCCTCAGATGGGTAGATGGCTCGTACCGTTTATTTGTAGAGCCAAGGCTTATAGGCAATCTCGATGTTGTATCCGTCCGGGTCGCCGATGTTTGCCGCGAAGTAGTCGGCACGCCATTCGGGCCGAAGGCTTGGTTCCTTCTTTGAAGTAGCTCCCGCGTCTATCGCCGCCTTGTAGCTGGCCCTGACAGCGTCTGCGCTCTTGGCGGTGAATGCGACGTAAAGGTCTCTGCCGACTTCGCCATTCTTCAGCCAGAAACCAGGCTCGGTATTGATTGCGAAACCAAGCAGTTGATCGAACTCGTAGGGCATGTCGATGCCAAGCGGCTTAAGCATCTTCCTGTAAAATTCGCTCGACCGTTTCAGGTCAGAGACGGGGAGATAAATATGGTCGATAATCATAGCTTTCCTCTTTTCGTTTGTTTTTGACAGCCCCGATCAGGGTTCTGCTGAATCCTGAACCGGGCCGGCCGTGGGTGATGGCGTCATCGGGCATGGATTTCTTCTCCGTTAGCTGAGACCTTCAACAATGAGTCCGTGATAGGTCGCCCCGAGTTTGCGGTGCTTGGCGATGTCTTGGTAGGCCTCGCCGTTAATCCAATCCTTTGCGGCTTTTACGCTCGGGAATTTCACAATGACCATTCCCTCAATCGGATCACCTTCAAGGACTTCGTGCTTTCCATCGGCTGCGAGCACTTCGATAGGATGACCCTTCGTCGTTGCTTTGATTCCAGCACGATATTTGTCGAGCTCTTTTTGATCGATGGTTTTAGTTCTTGTGAAGACAATGTATGCTGACATGATCGTTCTCCTTCTTTGTTAATCGATTACCGAAATTCCTATTGAAACCCTTGGGCCGTAGCCCGCGTTGCTTACATGTTGCCGCCGTTCGCGTAGATGATTTCTCCCGTGAGCCATCCCGCATCATCCGAGGCAAGAAATAAGGCCACCCGAGCGATGTCCTCAGGTTGGCCGACGCGGCCCAGCGGCGTACTCGCGATTATCTGCTTCTTAGCCTCCGCTCCCATGACGCCCGCCGCGTGCGCACCCTCCGTTTCGGTTCCACCGGGATTGAGAGCGTTAACGCGGATTTTTCTGGGGCCTAACTCTTTTGAGAGTACGCGCGTCAAGCCATTGACAGCGCTCTTTGAGGCCACGTAGATCGAAAGGGTCGGGTAGGCAGCAACACTGGCCGTCGATCCGATGTTGATAATGCTCCCGCCTTCCGCCCCGAAGGCCGGCAAAGCGGCTTCGATCATGAGAAATGTGCCCAGCACATTCGTGTTGAACTGACGGTGAAATTCCTGCTCGCTGAACTGCTCGAAGGGCGCAAACGAGAAGACGCCTGCGTTGTTCACGAGCACATCCAGGCGGCCGAAGGCTTTTTTGGCTTCCGTGACGAGGCGTTGCGCGTCGGACCTCTGCGCAACGTCGCCTTGCACGGCGACGGCCCGCCCGCCTTTGCCGGTGATCTCGCGCACCACCTGCTCCGCGCCCGCTTGATCGCGCGCGTAATTCACGATCACCGCGGCGCCTTCCGCGCCGAAAGCCTTTGCAATACCTGCTCCGATTCCTTTTGAAGCGCCTGTCACTATCGCAACCTTATTGTCGAGCCATTTCATGATGGGTTCCTTTCTTCCATGCGATTTGCCACGCTGACCGTTTCACCCGCCCGTAAATGGACCACGAAATATGAAACCGCCAGTTTCGTTTCTACACTGCAATAGATGCTTGTCAAAGTAAAACGAAACAATTATTTTCGTAAGTGGAACCGTGGTGATGAAAGAACCTAAAACCAAGATCGCACCAAGACCCCGCGGTCGGCCACGGAGTGAGCACGCCCGGCAGGAAATCTTGGCGGCCGCTTACAAGCTGCTGCGAGACAAAGGTTTCAACGCTGTCGGCTCACACGAGATAGCACAGGCAGCCGGCGTGAGCAGTGCCACGCTATACCGCTGGTGGAAGTCGAAGGAAGAAATCCTGTTTGACGCCTGCTTTGAACGCATGAAACCTATTCTTGCGATTCCTGAGATTGGTTCCGGCTTGACGCGGCTTCGCCGCTACGTCCTGCGTGCGGCTGAGTTCCTGGTATCAGAAGAGGGTGCGGTCATGGCTCGCGTGTTTACTGGTATCCACGAGGATAAGCGACTCCGGCAGGCGTTCTTGGAGAGATATGTCAAGCACAGACGTCAGATCCAACGCAGAATCATCGAAGACGCTATTGCGTCCTGCGAACTGAAGTCGACGACGGATCCAGAGCTGCTGATCGACGCGCTTACTGGACCCCTGTTCTTCCGATGGCTGCAGGGACACGCTCCGCTTGATAAAGGCTTTGCGAAAAGCATCCTTGACAGAGTGATTCCCGCCTTTCAGCCACACTGATCAAGCTCCGACACATTCGGAGCCGAAGCAGTTCTTAGTTCTCGCTTCGCGCTTCTCAGATTATAATTACGCGCATTGATGCCAGGAAGAAAAAGGAGATTTGATTATGGCGACCGCCGCGGCAGCGTTTGCTCAGATTGCAAACGAATGTGAAAGAGAAGGGCTCACACCCCAGAACAGCGAACGCATTGGACAAGAGATCGCCAAGAGCTTCAACCTGCAACCCGATGAGGTAGGCATTCTCAAGCTGGAGAAGCAAACCCTGATTTTTGTATATCCGGCCAAGCTGCACATGGTGGGCAGCATTCCGTTGAACACCTCGGGCTCGGTTGCCTCGCGCACGGCCACTTCAAAACGCGCCGAGGTCATTAATGCTTTTGCACAGGCCAAGCACGTCAGCGTCTTCGAATCTATAGACCTGAAGGTCCCGGCAGGCGATAGGGCGGGACATACGATCCAGAAACTGATGGCCGCACCGGTGATAGGCCCGGAAGGTACGCTGGGGGTCATTGAGGTTTGCCGCAAAGGGCAGTCTGCCCCTGCCGCCGGCGCTGATTTCTCTCCGGCTGATCTGCAAAAGCTGGCAAGCATTGCCAATGCGTTAGGAAAATGCTTTAAGTAGCAGTACTCAGTACTCGGTACCCAGTACTCAGTTGCGCTGTCTCAAGACCCTAGTCTGCACCTATCGCTGGTTCTTGTACCATTCCAGGAATTTTCTGAAGGCCTGGCCACGGTGGCTCACTTTGGCCTTTTCAATCGCAGTCAGCTCGGCCGTGGTTTTGCCTAACTCGGGCAGATAGAAGAGTGGATCGTATCCAAAGCCATTTTCGCCACGAGGCGCATACAGAATTGTTCCGCGTACCTCGCCCTCGAAAGTTTGCAGAATCCTTCCGTCTCGTGCAGCGGCGAGCGCGCAGACAAAACGTCCGGCCCGCTTTTCCTGCGGTACATCCGCCAGTTCACGCAGGAGCCGCCGATTGTTGGCCTCGTCGATGGAATGGGAAAGGGAAGCGTAGGCAGTTTTGAATTCTTCGGAGTCATCGGCTGCATAGCGGGCCGAGCGCACGCCAGGGGCGTTGTCTAAGGCCACAACTTCCAATCCGGAATCATCGGCGAGCACAATCGCTCCGGGTGCGTAACCGCTGTAGAAGCCGGCTTTTTTGCAGGCATTGGCCTCGAAGGTTTCGCCGTCTTCCTCGATTGAGGGAAGAGCGGAAAAACCGGGCAGCAATTCGAGAGCAATAGCGTCGATTCCGGCGGTTACTCCGGCGAAATCCCGCAATTTGCCTGCATTGGAAGTAGCAATGAAGACTTTCTCGGGCAGCATTCCTTATCGTCGACTATCGGAAGCGTAGAAAATAGCGGAATCTTTCAATCCCTAGTAGCGATCGTGTCCGCCGCGACCGCGGCCACCACCGCCGTGACGGCCTCCGCGACCCCCGCCACCACCACCACCACGCCCGCCGTAGCCACCACCGCCACCAGCGCGTTCCACTTTGGGGCGGGCTTCATTCACATTCAAGTTTCGTCCGCCTAGACTGGTGCCGTTCAGCGCCGCAATTGCTTTCTCGCCTTCGGCATCGTTCTGCATCTCAACAAATGCAAAACCGCGCGGCTGGCCTGTAGCCCGATCACGCACCAAAGTTACTTTGTCCACAGCGCCGAATTGCTCAAAGGCTGCTCGTAATTGCTCTTCTGTTGTAGCAAAATCCAGGTTACCAACGTAGATGTTTTTCACTCAAATGTCCTTTCGAGTCCGACCATCTTAACAGTTTTACAGAATTGCGCACTTTTTTTTTCAAAAAACCTAGTCCCATAATACGCTCTCTGGGCTGTCGTCATAACACGCACCCGCTAAAGCCGCTAATCATACATGAACTCATTCGGCACGCATAAAAGAGGTTGCGGAAAAAGTCTTTTCTATGGCGCCAGTAAACTTGTGCCCTGATACACGTTTTCACACACCAGGACTTTTTCCGTAATCTCTAAAATCCGCGCCCTGACAACGCACTTTCGCGCGTCCTTTGTTGCCTGTGCCAGTTGCCAACCGGTCTAGACTCCGTGGTTACTTTGACGCGAATCTAAGGCTTAAGTTTGCCACAGGCTTAGGTTTGCCGCGCGGCCCAGCACGGAAAGCGATACCTTATCAGCACCGAAATAAAATTTAAGGCACAATATTTCATGCTCAATTGGATCGTAGTTGGAGTAGGAGACATCACAAGAAAGCGTGTGATTCCGGCGATTCAGGCCGAAGCTCGAAGTCATCTCCATGGAATCGTCACGCGAGACCCGGCGAAAGCTACGCCTTTTGCTGCGCAGGTGTGGACATCGCTGACCGAGGCCTTGCGTGATCCTGACGTACAAGCGGTTTATGTGGCCTCCCCTGTTTTCTTGCACGCGCAGCAGACCATCGAATCGCTGCGGGCAGGGAAGCACGTCGTATGCGAAAAGCCCATGGCGATGAACGAAGCCGAAGCGCGTTCGATGGTGCGTGCGGCGGAGGAAAGCAGAAAGACGCTGGGCATTGCTTATTACCGCAGGACATATCCGAAGGTGCAGCGCGCCAAAAAACTGCTCGAAGCCGGCGCGATAGGGAAGCCGGTGATCGCTGAACTAACCTGCCATGCCTGGTTTGACGGGCAAGGCCCCAGAAGCTGGCTGGTGGACCCGGCGAAGTCGGGTGGGGGCCCGCTGTATGACATTGCCTCTCACCGCATAGACATCCTGAATTTCTTTTTTGGCCAGCCCTTGCTCGTGAGCGGACATCTTTCCAATGCCGTTCACAATTACGCGGTGGAAGACAACGCGACGGTGATGATTGATTATGAAGGCGGCGTGCGCGGTCTGGTGGATGTACGCTGGCACTCCAAAATTGACCGCGACGAATGTCGCATTCGGGGAACCGAGGGAGAGATTAACCTTGATCCGCTGAATGGCCCTGAATTGATTTATCCCGGCGGACGTGAGCACCTGCCCGTGCATCAGAATTTACATTTTCCCATGGTGGAAAATTTTGTAGATTCCGTGCTGGATGGCGCGCCTCTGCTGGCTAGTGGCGAGTCATCTATTTGGACGGATTGGGTGACAGAGAGAGCGCGGCGGCAACCATGCTGAGAGACTTTTTGGTGGTACCATTCTGGCCCCAAAAGGCTGACTTCCTCGCAATTATGATTCATCATTGTCCTGGGTATTCGAGAATGCCGGGGACTTCGTGTGCCCTCAGCTCCTTGACAACTCATTAACCATTGTTGTGGTTTCTATTCCGTGATCCCTGTTTGCATCTTGTCATCCTGAAAGGATCTTGTGTTTTCTTGCCGGCTGATACTGTTCTTGGGTCCAGAAAAACTAAATCGCGCTGTTTACATCTATGACAATAGTCAAGACCACTTAGCTGGTCCTCAACCTCGGAGCGATTTTCCTCAATAATGACGGGGTTCCTGTGGCTCTCGGAGGCACTTTACCCACTACCAGCAAGTCCCCCCATCTCCATCACCTGGCCAGGCGAGCGAGGGTAACTGGCAAGGCAACAACAGCCGCTTTCTTGCCGGGACTGGCCTCGAGACCCACAGCTAAATTCCAACGACTTGGGTTTTCGAGGCGACTTCCGCCTGATACTCCAATTCGCGGCGAAGCCAGATGGCGTAGCCCAATGTGGGAACGTCATGATGCCAGGCCGGTAGCACGAAAGACATGGTGAATCCTTCCAGATTGCACAGGATGCCCCAGGCAATCGCTATATTCAGCAACTTGTCCCAACCGAATCCAAGCAAAGCGATCATGGCTGTGGCCAGCAGAAGCCCCCAGATTTTGGAAAGGATTGAATGATAGCTGGCGAGACGGTGAAACTTCAGGAGAGAGAACAGGTGCTGGGCGATCTCAACCGCCACGAGCACAACCAATAGAGGCCAGGCGTGGCGCACGGTTGCCGGGTAGCGCAGCAACACCACCAGGATAACGCCGGCATAGAAAATTGTGTCGGCGATGGTGTCGCAGCGGCGCAACAGGCCTGTAACAACATGCCAACGGCGGGCCAGGACGCCATCAAAAATATCGGAGAGCAGGGCGAGAACGATGCAAGCGGCAAGCAGCAATCCGCTCTGCCAGGCGAGGCTGATCAAAACGATTCCCGGCCCCAGCGTGGCACGGAAGATAGTCATTGCCCAGGGCAGCTTATGTTTCCAATGATCTCGTACGTTCATATAGAGAAATCCTTTCATCAGGTGATTTCGGACTAGAAGCGGCAGTACGATCCTGCGGTAGCTGCCAGGAGCAAAAAGGCGCCACGCCAGAGCGGTTAAACTTACGATCTTGACCACTGGGTCCCTCCACCAGTCGTTGATTCATTGACGCGGACTCATTGACGCGACTTGAGCTTAGCCAGGGTCAGGTTGCTACTCAAGCGACAAGGCACGGCAAAGCCGGGTTGCCGTTGAATGTCGTGGGGTAGAATTAAGGCGGCCCAAAAACAATGGTGAGGTTTTTCAAAACCAAAACCGTTGCCGAACCAGGGTTAGCCCCACACATTTGCCTGCACGATGACAATGACTACCACCAGCAATCCTGCCGATCGCCTGGACTCATGGAAAGAGATCGCCGTCTATTTGCGCCGGGATGTGCGCACGGTGCAACGTTGGGAAAAGAGAGAAGGCCTGCCGGTTTATCGGCACCAACATGACAAGCTGGGTTCCGTGTTTGCCTACCGCTCTGAAGTCGCAGCCTGGTTCAAGGGCCGTCAACAACTAGGGACCACACAAGACACCGGCAAGATCAAATTAGCCGTGCTGCCTTTTGCAAACCTCAACGCCGGCGCCGAGGGAGATTATTTCAGCGATGGATTAACCGAGGAGATGATTACTCAGATCACCCGGTTGCAGCCCGGACGCCTGGCCGTGATCGCCCACGATACCGCCATGCACTACAAAGCCAGCAGCAAACCCCTGGAGCAGATGAAACAAGACTTAGGGGTTGATTACGTGCTGGTGGGAAAAGTCCGGCGAGCAGATCAGCGGGTACGCATTACGGCGCAGCTCGTCGAAGTGGAAGACCAGACGCAACTATGGGCAGAAACGTATGATCGAGATTTGAGTGACATTCTGGCTCTGCAGGCGGACATTGCACAGGCGATATCCGCGGAAATTCATCTGGTGTTGAACCGCTCTGAAAGCACGCGTCTTACGGAACTGCAGCGCGGGCAAGGGCGGGTGCATCCGGCAGCCTATGAAACTTATTTAAAAGCCAGATATCACCTGCATGAGATGCTTCCAGCTTCGATTAAGAAAAGCATTGAATACTTTGAACACGCAGTTCAACAGGACCCCAAGTATGCGCCAGCGCACTCGGGCCTGGCGAGCGCTTACGCACTTGTAGCCATAGCTCCGTTTGACGTGGTGCCTCCGCACCTGGCCATGCCAAAAGCGGAAGCGGCTGCCAAGAAGTCGCTGGAACTGGATGAGTCCCTGCCGGAAGCGCATACGGCTTTGGCGCTGGTTCACCATCACTATCATTGGAAGTGGGCTGAAGCCGAGACCGGCTACCGGCGCGCGATCGAACTCAATCCAGACTATGCGGCGGCGCACCTTTGGTACTCATGGCTGTTGCTGGCCTTGGGACGGAATGAGGAAGCCGTGCAGGAAATCGAACGCACACTGACCATTGTGCAGGAGACTGATCCACGTCGCATGGTCGCGGTCCATGCCACTCGGGCAGGAGCTTACTACCTGGCGAGGCAATATAAGCAGGCAGTGCAGGAGGCGGAAAAAGGCCTGGAGCTGAATCCGAATCATTTCATGCTGCATTACGTTATGGGCCGGGCCTACGCGCTGATGAATATGAATGCCAAGGCGATTGCACAGCTCAAGCCCAAGGGAACCGCAGCCGGAGAGATTCCTTTGCTGGATGCCGCACTCGGACTTGCTTATGCGGTGGATGGCCAGCCCGAGCAAACCCTGAAGGCACTCGAAGCCCTGAAAGCTCTGGCGAAAAAACGCTACGTACCGTCAACTTACTTTGGAATGCTCTATGGCGGCTTGGGAGACAGAAAGCAATCGCTGGAGTGGTTGGAAAAAGCTTACGAAGAACGCGCCGATGGCCTGCTCTGGTTGAATGTAGATCCTATGCTGGATGCGGTACGCTTGCTCCCGCAATTCAAGGATTTAATATCGCGGATTGGGCTGGTGCGTAAAAACTAGCTCCAAGCTCTTTAGCTCGAAGCTCCACGGCTACAGACTCGAAGACCCGAGCCATCGTCGTTGAGTTGATCGACAAACTTTAACGCGAGCCTGGGTTTTGTCCGGGCACTATCCAAAGTATCAAAGCCAGCAAGGTCAATACAGTCACAAAGTACGCTGTTATCTTGGGACTTGGCTGAGGCGGCTCATCCTTCGTAAACAAGCGCCATCCGGCTCCCGCGGCCACTAGGATGAACCACCATTGTCCGAACACCAGCCACAGGGCCAGGCAGACCACGAGGAGCACAAGGCGCTCGGCTTTGCTCAACGCCAAAACTGCGTGACCACCATCGAGTATCGAAACCGGGATAAGGTTCAGCACGTTCAGCCACGCTCCCGTCCAAGCCAAGGCAGCCCATATTCCGTCGTGGGTCTCGAACCAGAGCAGGGCACAGGCCGCTGCAGCGAGCCATCCGGCAAATGGCCCAGCAAGGCTTACGGCTGCCCGGGTTTCGAGCGAAACGCCCAGCGCCTGCCAGCGCACATAAGCACCGAGTCCAGGCAGAAAGACCGGCATGTCTGCAGGCAGCCCTCTACGCTTGACGTCGATGAAATGACCCATCTCATGAATCAAAATCATTACAGCGAATCCGATGCCGAACTTTGGTCCCCAGAGCGCCCAGTAGATACCGACGAATGCTAATAAGCTCAGCAAGAACTTCAGCTTCAAGAGAATCGTCAGCAGCAACTTACCTTTTGCCAGCACGGCCGCGAGCGGCCCCAAGGGCGCCAGGCGCTTTACCCACTTGCTCTTGTTCGATGGGGCAGAATTCTGTGCCGCCGCATTCAGCTCAAGTGCGTGATTTTGGATCCACGCCGCCTGGCTGGAGCCGCGCGGCAGTAAGGGCAGTCCCATAAGCCAGTGATCTCGTGCCCGCAACAGCTCGCCTTTGGCTTCCATCGCCTTGGCCTCGGATGCGAGCTGATCCAGCTTATCGGCATAGACAAGCGCATGGCACTGATCGCAAACCAGCGCCCCCGGTGCAAGTTCGTGCGAACAGCGTTTGCAGTTTCGGATTAGTTCAGGAGTAAAGGAAGACACGATATAACTAAATCTTAATCTATCAGTCTGAAGTAGACATAGCGATGCTCCATTATGCTAGGAATTTTTCGCAACAAACCAATCCGCATTGATTTGAACAAATTTCTTCCACTTGTCAGGAAGATCTTCTTCCGCATAAATCGCTGTTACGGGACAAACGGGAATACACAGGCCGCAGCCAATACACTCCTCAGGGTTGATGTAAAGTTGTTGCGCAGCGTTAAATTCAGCCTCCGCTTTTCCCGGATGAATGCAGTCGACAGGGCAGACATCAACACATGCCGTG
>Ga0207127_10085_pt1 | contig 23020 bp, 16 predicted proteins | sample Alteio_BWMinHeat_17_FD_153574 | JGI IMG/M metagenome (GOLD analysis project Ga0207127, IMG submission 153574) | Enriched cells from forest soil in Barre Woods Harvard Forest LTER site, Petersham, Massachusetts, United States -... | ecosystem: Environmental > Terrestrial > Soil > Temperate forest >...
ATATTGGGCGAGTTATTTCCCGCTGTGACCGCGTTGCTGCACGAGATGGGAACTGGAAGGGATCCTGCAATTCCGGAAGCAACTCTCGAGTCGGTATCTACCGACCGTCTGAGGTCGCTGGAGGCGTTGTGCAGGGAGCACGGTGCCCAATTCATATTCGTTGTACCTCCAAGCTATCAAAAAGGGGCGGAGACGATTGCCCGGATCGGCAAACAGTTGGGAGTTCCGGTGCTGATTCCAGTTCGAAATGGTGAACTCGACGAGACGTTCTTTCAAAGCGATGCATTTCATCTTAACCAGAAAGGTGCCGCTGTTTTTACGAACAGACTCGCGGAGGACCTGCAAATTTTGCTCCCGTCGCAGCGAGCACACTTGAAGCCTTTACCGGTCGTCGTCGATGTATTGGCTTCGCATACAATCACCGTCAAAGCGCGAAGCGCATTTTGATGCCCAGCGAACATAATCCCGTTGTACCGAAAGGGCCGGGTGCCCTAAGCATTCAAACGTGCAGTTGAACTGAGCCGTCTTCTCCTCGGGGAAAAATGACCAAAGATAACCAAGCTGCGCGCATTCCTGCCCTCGATTTCACAAAGGGGGCCCTGGTTCTGATCATGGTTCTGTATCATTGGATCAATTACTTTTATGGACCCAGTGATAACCGATACCTCAGGTTCTTGACGCCATCTTTCATTTTCATCACAGGCTTTTTGATTTCGAATGTGTACTTTTCAAGACATGGCGTCTCAGCTCCGCACCTTCCAAAACGGCTCCTGCACAGAGGTCTAAAAGTATTGGCGATCTTTGCCTTGCTGAACATCGGAAGGAATCTTCTAATGCAAGGGGGATCGCTCGGGCACGTCTTAACAACTCCCTGGTCAAATAGCGATTTCATTGATGCTTACCTTACGGGGAGTGGCGCTGGTGACGGACAAACGAAGACTGTGGCGTTCTTTGTCCTGGTTCCCATCAGCTATCTGCTTATCCTGTCTGCAATACTAGTGTTTCCGGCGCGATTCTATCGATATACGTTTCATCTAGTATGCCTCCTGTGCCTGCTAGGCGTCTTGGCCTTGGATTTAATAGGACTGCACACGTATTTAGACCTTTTGACTATCGGTCTGATCGGAGTGATTGCCGGATATCTTCCGATGGACAGAGTAAATTCGTTGGTTCGGCATCCCTATCTGCTTGTTTTTGCTTACCTGGCTTACCTGGGAGCGATAACTATTTGGGATGTTATTTATCCTCTGCAAGTCGTCGGCGTTTGTCTCAGCCTCATGATTATTTATTTCTGGGGCCTGCAGGGTGGCGGACTGGCTAAAGTCAGGGCCTGTGTCGTTTTACTCGGCAAATATTCCTTAATCGGCTACATCGCCCAGATTGCTATTCTTCAGTTTCTTCGCTTGGGATTCGGCCACATAGGCCTCGAAGGGATTGCTCTCGGTCTTTCATTTATTCTGGCGATTCTGCTCACAATCGCTAGCGTCAGTATCGTGGATCGTACGAGGGCGCAGTCAACTACTATAGATAGGCTTTATAGGGCTGTGTTCGCTTAGTTCGCGAAATTTCGCCACGTGGAACGACTGAGAATCCTTCATTGCTAGTACCCACGGGAAATCGATAATGCTTAAGCTGATTGCCGCCGCCCTTTGTGCATTAGGAATCTGGCAGCTTTTCCGTTGGACTCGTCAAGAGGGTGTTCACACATCTCCGGCCCTTTGGGTTCCTACGGTTTGGGTGTTCTTGGGTGCGACACGCAATCCGTCCGAGTGGCTTCAGCTCTCCGCCGCGAGCGGACAGTCCTCGACTTATCTGGAAGGAAATCCCTTTGACCAATTGGTGCTGTCGGTACTGCTCGCACTCGCCCTTATAGTGGCATTCAGTCGCGGCCGCCAAGTTTGGAAGCTTTTGCAATCAAATACCCCCATACTGCTTTATTTCCTCTTCTGCGGAATTAGTGTGCTGTGGTCTGACTTTCCCGATGTGGCATTCAAGCGATGGTTTAGAGCTGCGGGTGACGTATTGATGGTGCTGGTTGTGCTCTCCGATCCCAACTGGGTCACTGCAACGAGACGGGTAATCTCGCGTGTGGCCTTTGTGGCTATGCCGGTTTCAATTTTATTCATCCGATATTTCCCCGAATATGGCCGGGCATACAGCCGTGGAGGGTTAATAGCCTGGTGCGGAGTCGCGACAGGTAAGAACAGCCTTGGAATAATCTGCCTCGTTTTTGGACTGGCTGCCTTATTTTGGTTCTTGCAAAACTACCGTCAGGAGAAGGGCACTAGGAGAACTGGGCCTTTGATTGCCTATGGCGCTACTGCCGCCATGGCCATCTACCTGCTCGTAAAATGCCAATCAGCGACCTCTTTCGCATGCTTCTTCCTGGCAGGAGCTCCTATGGTATTGACCCAACTTTTTCCATCAACTCGCAAACGGGCGTTTGTGCACGTCATGGTAGTTGCGATTCTGGGGCTCACGGTGTCTTCGCTTTTCGTCAACGCGGCCGGTGGGATGGTGCAAGAGTTGGGCAGGGACGCAACGCTAACTGGGCGTACCGACATCTGGCGCTCTGCCTTTAGCCTGGTCCAAAACCCCATAGTCGGAACGGGCTTTGAAAGCTTCTGGGTTGGGCCCAGGCTCAGGCAAATGGAAAGTCTCATCCATCAGGAGGTCAACCAGGCGCACGACGGCTACATTGAGGTCTACCTCAATTTGGGATGGGTAGGTATCGCATTCCTCGCGGGACTGCTCATCGCTGGATATCGCCGCGTCGTTCACGATTTACGCATGGATGCGCCGCTAGCTAGTCTTGGGCTAGCCTACTTCCTCGCGACGGCCACATACAATTGCACGGAGGCGGGCATCAAGATGATGTCACCTCTTTGGATTACGTTCCTGCTACTGACGATGCTTCCAGAGGCCCTCGTTCCAAGAGATGCTCCACCCAGGCTGCCGAGCCCTGACCACGATGAAGAACTCGCAAGCCCCAAAGCAATAACTGCCGGAGCAATGGCCATCATCCCCAGCCGTATTGGAATCAAGGCAAAGGGTCGAACAAAGGATAGGAGCTCGAACTACTTTTTGCCCAGAGTTACCGCAATCGGACGATTAGGGGTATTTGCAGCAAGTCATTGCGAGGGGCCCCTTGAAACCGTTTGATGCCAACGGCGTATTCGGTCCCAACGTAAATGACGGCGAGGTACGCCGGCTCGCCGTACGTGGAGCAGGGATCACCGTATTTTCCGGTGGAGTCGTGCTAGTCATTCAAGTTGCTGCTACAGTAATCCTCGCTCGATTGCTGACTCCCATGGATTTCGGTGTGGTAACCATGGTTACTACACTCAGCCTGCTTTTCGTTAATTTTGGTCTGAACGGATTTACGGAAGTTGTTTTGCAGTGGGAAAACATTAATCATTCCCTGACTAGCAATCTCTTTTGGATAAACGTAGGCTCCGGAGTCGTTCTAACCGTAGTTTTCGCCGCAGCGGGGTCGTTAATGGCGCGGTTTTTCCATGATCCGCTTGTGGCGCATGTAGCCGTTGGGATTTCCGCAACGATCTTCTTGACGAGCCTATCAGTTTTGCACATTGCCCTGCTCAAGAGGGCCATGCGTTTTTCCGTGACCTCAGCCAACGATATCCTCTCGCGGGTGTTTTCGTTTGCTGTATCGATCATTCTGGCTTGGAGAGGCTGGGGATATTGGGCGCTCGTTGCCGGGGTCATCGTACAGCCGGTCGCTCAAGCTGTTGGGGCGTGGTTTCTATGTCCGTGGCTTCCTGGCCGCCCACGACGCGTGCCGGGCACTGGGTCCATGGTGCGATTCGCCATGAATGTTTACGGGCGTTTCACTGTCAACTACTTCTCTAGGAACACAGATAACCTCCTGGTAGGGTGGCGCTTTGGTTCGACTTCTCTGGGTTTTTACAAGAAGGCCTATGACCTTTTTGCCCTTTCAGCGAACCAACTCACAGCGCCGATTACGAATGTCGCTGTATCGGCATTAAGTCGTTTCGATCCTCGCTCACTCCGATATAGGCAGCACTTGCTCAGCGCATTATCGGTTACAGCGTTTGTGGGCATGGCCTTGTCCGCCGAGTTCGCCCTCGTAGGGAAAGATCTGATTCGTGTGCTGTTGGGAGCAGGCTGGGAGCCGTCTGGGCAGATTTTTTCTTTTTTTGCGCCGGGAATCGGAGCCACCGTCCTCTATGCCGCCCACGGATGGATCCATCTGTCTATCGGACGAGCCGACCGCTGGCTGCGCTGGGGGTTCGTCGAGGTCGTCGTTACCTGCTTGTTGTTCCTTTTAGCGCTTCCGTGGGGGCCTGCAGGGTTCGCTGTTGCATGGAGCACGTCCCTTTGGGCGCTGATGATTCCGGCGTTTTGGTATGCGGGGAAACCGATCGACTTTCGAATCGCTCCGTTCCTCGGTGCGATTTGGAGGTACGTAGCGGCATCGCTGTTAGCGGGTTTTGCGACCTCTGCCTTCGGCCGCTTATACCCCTGGCTGTTCGCTGTACCGCGCTCGGCACAAGAGGCTGCATCAGCAATCGTCTTAATCTCCTCGATATGCGCAGCCTTCTACTTGGGTGCCGTTGTGTTGTTGCACTGGGGACTCGCTCCGGTTCGGCAGATAGGAAGGCTCATGGATGAGATGACCTCGCTGCACAAGTTTCGAAGGCCGATGCCTGCAGCAGTTCCCATGCCTTCAAACGCCGGCCGGCTGAGAAAACCCCTGTCAAGGGACTCGGATAAGCCACTGGTATCAATTCTCATACCTGCCTTCAATGCAGAGCAATGGATTGCCCACACGCTGCGCTCGGCTCTTGCGCAAGCGTGGGAACGAAAGGAAATCATCGTCGTCGACGATGGGTCTACTGATAAAACTCTGGAGATTGCCCGGCGATTTGAAGCGTCGGGGGTCCGCGTCGTCACGCAAAGTAATCAGGGTGCTGCAGCCGCAAGGAACATGGCCTTCTCTCTGAGCCGAGGCGAGTACATTCAGTGGCTGGATGCCGACGACCTTCTGGCTCCGGACAAAATTGCCAGGCAGATTGAGTCGTTGAATGGGAGTCTAGATAAACGGGTCCTATTGTCTTCGGCATTTGGCTTTTTTAGGTATCGATATTACCGGGCGCAATTCCGTCCGACCGCACTCTGGGAGGATTTGTCGCCAACTGAATGGTTAATCCGTAAGCTCGGTCACAACATTTATATGCAGACAGCTACGTGGCTCGTCAGTCGAGAGCTGACCGAAGCTGCCGGCCCTTGGGACACGAGGCTTTTAGCGGACGACGACGGCGAGTACTTCTGCAGGGTGCTTCTTGCGAGTGACATCGTCCGATTCGTTCCCGAGTCCAAAGTCTACTACCGCGCGCCTTGGGTCGGCACTTTGAGCTATGTTGGGCGATCGAACAGAAAGATTGAGGCGCACTGGCGATCCATTCAGCTTCATATCGCGTACGTGCGAAGGCTTGAGGACAGCGAGAGGGTTCGGGCCGCCTGTCTTAGGTATTTGCAAACTTGCTTTGGCTATTTCTATCCCGAGAGGCCCGATATCGTCAAAGAGGTCGAGCAAACGGCCAATGATCTCGGCGGCCAACTGATGCCCCTTCAGTTGCCGTGGAAGTACTCCTGTGTCCGCAGAGTATTTGGCTGGGACATGGCAAAGAATCTTCAGCTGCTTCTGCCGAAGATCAAGTGGTGGTTCGTAAAATCTTGGGATCAAGCACTCTTCCGTCTTCGTAATCGCTTCTTCCCTATTGAACTGTGAAGGACACGATGACTTTGAAAACATCGGACGTGGTTATTATTGGAGCTGGACCTTACGGCCTGTCGATAGCGGCTCATCTGAGGTCCCGCGGAGCGGATTTCCGCATCTTTGGTAGTCCTATGCGCATGTGGCTCGCGCACATGCCCAAAGGCATGCGGCTCAAATCGGAAGGGTTTGCATCCTCCCTCTATGATCCAGGCTCGACGTTCACGCTTGAGACTTATTGCAAAGAGAAGCGGATTCCATATGCTGACATTGGCCTTCCAGTCCCGCTCGACGTATTCGCGGCTTATGGCCTTGAGTTCCAGAGAAGACTCGTCGGAGAGCTTGAGGATAAGCTAGTGAAGTCTCTCGAACGGTCCCCACAAGGCTTTTGCCTTCGCCTTGAGGACGAGGAAGTTCTTTCGGCGCGGAGGGTCGTAGTGGCGACTGGTTTAACGCACTACGAATATGTTCCAGATGTTCTGGCCGCCCTCCCTGAGGAATTTGTAACCCACAGTTCCAAGCATCACAACCTTGAGCAATTCAAGGGTCGTGATGTGGTGGTCGTGGGCGCGGGCGCTTCATCGCTGGACGTGGCGGCCCTATTACATGAGGCCGGAGCCCGTGTTCAGGTGATCGCACGCAGATCAACCATTCGTTTCCATGATCCGCCTCCCAGCCTTAAGCCTTCCCTGCTAAGCCGACTCCGCAATCCGATAACTGGGATCGGACCTGGCTGGAAATTGTTCTTCTGTGCAAACGCGCCTGCTCTCTTTCGTAGAATGCCTCAAGGGTTTCGACTCAGGAAGATCCGGCAGATACTCGGTCCCGCGCCGGGTTGGTTCGTCAAAGAACAGGTTGTGGGCAAAATACGCTTAAACACAGGCGTTAATATAGCGGACGCTAAGATTGAAAACGGGCACGTCAGCCTTTTGCTCGTCGACGCCAAGGGCACGGAAAGGACCCTGCAGACAGATCACGTAATCGCGGCTACGGGCTATAAGGTTGACCTCCGCCGTCTGGATTTCCTGGCTCCAGATCTGCTGTCAGAAATCCGAACCGTTGAAAGCGCTCCGATGTTGTCGGCTAACTTCGAATCGTCTGTCTCAGGTTTGTACTTCGTCGGCGTGTCGGCGGCGAACACATTTGGCCCGCTGCTTCGCTTCGCTTTCGGGGCCGGATTTACAGTCAAAAGAATCGTCCGGCACCTCGCCAAATCAGGCAACCGTACCTGGCCGCCGGTCGAGGCAAAGGCCAAAGTTGAAGAAACGGAGCACGATCAAGTTGCGGCCCTTTAGCTCCGGTTTATGGCTAATCTGATTCAAGCAAACGTGCCAGGCGGACACGTGCCCACCGAAGAGCATCGGCCACCCGTGCCGAAGATTCTGTTCACCGACACGAGCCGATGGCCCATCGGAGCGCGACTTGCGCTCGCTCTGACCAAAGCGGGTTGCAGGGTATCGGCGATCTGCCCAACTCGGGGTCATCCGATAGCAAAAGTTCGCGCTGTCGAGAGGATATACTCGTATAGCAGCCTCAATCCTCTATCATCACTGGCGGCCGCGATTGAGGCAACCCAACCGGACATGGTTATTCCCTGTGATGAGCGCGGAGTCCGGCATCTCCACGAATTGTTCACGCGCTCACGTAGCAAAGGGGAGGCTGGAAATAAGCTTGCGGCCCTCATCGAGCGCTCACTGGGCTCGCCGGAAAGCTATCCCGTCATAACATCCCGGCACGGTCTCCTCGAGGTCGCTCGCGAGGAGGGGATTCGTGTGCCGAAAATGCAGTCGATCCGGACAGTCCACGACCTCAAGTCTTGGGGCGCAGAGCATCCGCTGCCGTGGGTGTTAAAAGCCGACGGAACCTTCGGCGGATCGGGCGTGAGGATCGCTCAAAGTCCAAGGCAGGCCGAGCAGTTTTTTTCGGAAATGGCCCGCCCGCACCGAACGACGCAAATCCTAAAACGCACGCTCATCTACCGCGATCTGTTTTGCATAGCGCCCTGGGCGAAGCGCTGTCGACCGGAAATCGTGATCCAATCCTTTATTCCGGGGCGGCCGGCGAATTGCGCCGTTTTATGTCAGGACGGAAAAGTTTTGGCCGGTATTGCTGTCGAGGTGGTGGCCGCGATAGGCGACGTCGGCCCGGCCACCGTCGTGCGTGTCGTAGACAGCACCGAGATGATGAGCGCGGCGGAACGGATCGCACGCCGACTGCGCCTGTCTGGATTCTTCGGTTTGGACTTTATGCTAGAGGATGAGAGCCGGGAAGCCTATTTGATCGAAATGAATCCGCGCTGCACTCCTCTTTGTCATCTACAATTCGGAACGGGTCGCGACATGGTCTCTGCGCTGGCGGCACAGTTGCTAGGCCAGCCTTTGCTGGAGCTCCCGCTTGCCATTGACAATGATTTGATCGCCTATTTCCCGCAGGCATGGACCTACAATCGCGAGCTGCTCTCTTCGTGCTTTCAGGACATCCCTCGGGAGGATCCGGACTTGGTCCAGGCGCTCGTTCAGCCCTGGCTGGAGCGAACCCTCCTTTTTCGGCTAAGCCAGGCTCGGGCCACACGCGTGATCTCATCAAAGTTGCTTGTGAAGTAGCCCCGCACCACTGCCCATGAACTGTCCGTCGGGCCAGTAGGGTTGCGTCGTCCGGTGTGCTAGCCTCATCGAACAAGAGGCAGGGAACCGGCTCCGGGGGAGGGCACACAAATTGATACGCGAGATGACCATGAGTCAAAACTTGTCTAACGCCGAGCGGTTACGTTCCAATGTTTCAATCAAATCAGACAGCGGGGTGGACTCAAGGCTCATCGGTCGTTCTTCGGGTGTCAGGGCATTGTTCCTCATTGCAATCCCAATGATCCTGGTTTTAATGATACCGACTCATCTTTGCGCACAGACCTGGTCGGGCATCCTTGATCCAAGCCGTGCTATCGACTGGCGCTCTGTGGGCGGCGTTCAGTTCACGATTCCCTCTGGATCGTGGGCACAATGTGTCACCTCGGCCTGCAACGTCGTGACGGCAGCGGGATCATCGTCCAATATCGCGCAGATCAATGCGGCGATCGCCTCGGCTCCTGCAAATTCCTACGTGCTCTTGCAGTCGGGGACGTATTCGCTCTCCTCATGTATAGATTGGGTTGGACACAGCCATGTCTCGCTGCGTGGCAGCGGACCGCTAAAGACTATCGTCAAATTCACTGGCGGATGCGGAGGATACAGCGGAAACACCGATATTCGTTTGATGGCATCCACAAATATTTTCGACCAGAGCGGAAGTACCCAACCAGGAGCTGCGAACTCTTTGACTATCACCGGTACCGCTGGCACGGCCAATGGAGGAGCGACGGGACCAGGGCTCTATCCTCAAGGGGCTACGCAGATTACTGTAAGCAATGTTGGCTCCGATACTCCACGAGTAGGAACGGTGTTGTTTATTGATCAAGCGGATGATCTAACTCCGGCTGCCGGATGGCTCGTTTGTTCGCAGAACACAACCAATCCTAATTGCAGCGCCAACGGGAATAACAATGGACGCTCCATCAGCGGAGTGATTCGTGAACAAGTTCAGGCAGTCGTCATTAGGAACATCAGCGGTTCGACTTACACAATCTCGCCGGGACTTTACGCGAACAACATGCGCACCAGCCAATCGCCTGGCGGCTGGTGGAACTTCAGCAGCGCTCTTTGCGTTCAGTGCGGGATTGAAAACGTGACTCTCGACCACACAGCCAGCAGCAAAGTCTCGGGAAGCGTATCCGCCATTACTATCGATGACTGCTATCAGTGCTGGCTGAAAAACATTCGCAATATTTATGGGGGTGGGCGCAACCACATCTATCTCGTTCAGAGTGCGTCTGGCGTAATTCGAGACAGCTACTTTTTTGCGAGTGTCGGAAACAGCAGCGGCGGTGGATATGGCATAGATCCCGTGGAAAGTTCAGATTTCTTGATCGAAAACAACATATTTGATGAAGTGCCTGCGCCCGTAGTCGGCGAGAATTACAGCGGTTTCGTTTTCGGTTATAACTTTAGTTGGAACAACAACCCGGGTGGCGGTCTGATAGAGACCTACCCGTCACACGATGCTGGCAGCATGATGGTGCTTCTCGAGGGCAATTACCTTAACGCCATTTCTCAGGATACCCAACATGGTGGTTCGCCGACATTTAGTTATTTTCGCAACGATATACCGGGCCAGCAGCCCGTGCCAGTCGACATTAACAATGGGAGTTTTCAGAACCAGACCCCTTTTGAGCTCCAGGCTTTCCAGCATGCCGAAAATATCATCGGCAATACGCTCGGAATAGTCACCTGCTCCGGTGGAACTTTCAATGGCCGCCCAGCCGACAAGGATATCCAGTGCACTGGCGGATCTGCTAGCGGTGCGTCGTGGCAAAAGGGATATGAGACCTCTCCAAGTACGAGTGCTACGCCATGTTACCAGACGATCTATACGCTTGGGTGGGTCGCCAACTGCTTGTCCTCTACCGGGAACTTCCTTGCGGACACAGGTGTGGAGACCGAGCTAATGCGGTGGGGCAACTACGATACAGTTAACGCGTCGGTACAATGGAACACTTCGGAGGTTCCGGCTTCAGGATCTAACTTCATGAATGGAAATCCTGTTCCATCCAGTCACAGCCTCCCGGCCTCGTTGTACTACAACTCGAAGCCGTCTTGGTGGCAGGGAGGGAGTTTAACGGCCCCACCGTTTCCCCCAATAGGGCCGGATGTCACCGGCGGTAACCTGGCCGGTCTCGGTGGCCACGCGTATGAAATCTTGGCGCGGCTTTGCTATGAAAATACCGCGCAAGATTCTACAAATTACCCGAGTACTAATATCATCGCCTTCGACGCCAACAGTTGCTATGGCACTTCCGTGTCTATGGCGCCGGCCCCTCCGACGAGCCTTACGGCGTCGGTTAAGTGATTTAAGCCAAGTCGCTCTACAAGTCGCTCTACGCTATAAACATCCGTCCAGGGTAGATCCCAGCCTGGGGTTTCCGAGGACACTAATTGCTGTTCCACTCCGCCCGAGGATCTAGGCGCTCTTGATTCAACCGCCGTTGTGGCTTCCAAACGACCCCACTCCGATCTCCATAGAGTGAGTGGGGTGGCGAACAACAATTACCAGCGGGCTTTCATTTCTACCCTACGGCGTAGCTGTGTATGACGGATCGAACGCAGTCGAATTAGCGGTAAACTGCCTTGAAGATGCCTGCGTGTAGGTTTCGAACTCTTTCATATTTCACCGGCAGGGTTGGAATATAGTTTCATTCGTGATGGACGTTGAGTTGCCCAGGAATGGCCCGCAGTCCAAATTTGGGCGGTTCGATGTGAACAGCGTGAGAGGCCGAAGCTCGTTATCTTAGCCCTTTTGGGGAGGATTGGAACCCTTACGGTCCAGATGCGAAATTGGTTTTCTCGTTTAACGCACCCGCCGTGGCAAGTATTTGGAGGTCGTTCCTGTCACAAAGAACTCAGCGAGTCTCACGAAGCTTCGCCGCCGAGGGCGAAGCAATCTCTAGCATGTTCTATATCGCTGCCCAGATAAGGAACTGAATCCAATCGTGCCTCAGACTCTCACCGAATATTACAGAGTTCCTGAATCCATGCTTGCAGGAGTGGCGGCGCCAGAACTTTCAGGTGATGCCGGATTCTTTCAATTTGGGCGGGGGACTACGTGTTACGGACAGTGCACATCCGGTGTCTCGAACAACGTCGAGAACTCTGCTCTTTACGACGCCCTTGGAAGTGTGGGTATCGGGGAGTCTACGATTCGGCTGCCATTTGATCCTGCACGGGCGATCGAAAACCTCCGTCGAGAGCTCTATGTGGACGGCTTGGTGCCAACGAGAGAAAGAATCTTGACCCGAGAATGGATGCTCAAAGCGTATTATTCTGTCAGAGACATCCTTCCGATAGTAGTTCGACGATACATGCAGAGGATGTATTTCAGCGATTGGAAGCAGAGGCCTTTTCCCGCGTGGCCGGTGGATATGAGTGTGGATACGCTCCACGAAAAGCTATTGGTGCTTTCCATGAAAGCGGCCGGCGCAAAGAAAGTGCCCTTTATCTGGTTTTGGCCCGGAGTTTCACCAAACTGTCTGATCATGACTCACGATGTGGAAACGTCGTCTGGCCGAGATTTCACATCCCAATTGATCGACCTTGATGAGTCTTACGGATTCAAAGCTTCGTTCCAGGTCATTCCCGAGGAACGTTACAAGGTTTCAGCTGAATACATCGAAGAGATTCGAAGTCGTGGGTGTGAATTCAACATCCACGATTTGAATCATGACGGACGCTTATACCGGGAGCGCGAGGAATTTCTCCGTCGCGCCAAGCAGATCAATGAGTATGGGCGCCTGTACAATGCGCGCGGCTTTCGTGCCGGTGCCATGTATCGCATGATCGACTGGTATGACGCTTACGAATTCTCCTACGACATGTCCCTCTGCAATGTCGCTCACTTGGAGCCTAAACGCGGAGGCTGCTGCACGGTTTTTCCATTTTTCATAGGCCGCATCCTCGAGCTCCCTTTGACGACATGTCAGGATTACTCAATTCTTCACATTTTGAGTCATCGTTCGATCGATCTCTGGAAGCAACAAATCGATCTGATACGAGCGAAGAATGGTCTGATGAGTTTTCTCACACATCCGGACTATTTAATAGGCCGTCGTGCGCGAAAGCTCTATCAATCACTATTGGATCACCTCCGAGATATAGTAACTCGCGACAAGATTTGGGTGGCTTTACCCGGAGAGCTTGATCAATGGTGGAGGGCAAGAAGCCAGATGGAATTGGTGAATAAAGGTGGTGATTGGATTATCGAAGGTCCCGGAAAAGAAAGAGCGAGCATCGCCTACGCAGTTCTCGATGGTGATTGCCTCAGCTATGAGGTTCTTGGTACTCAGCGCTGTCCCGCGCTAGTTGAAGGTTGACCTCGCCCGGCTAGCGGCAGTTGCTCATCCGGAGTCCTTGGCATCCGGGCCGGATTCACCAGTTTCAATTGTGGCAAAATTCTTCCACATATTACCCTGCAGATGCTGCTAGCGTTGTCACGAGAACCCAGCCCTGCGCAATATCTGCATAACCGCTTTAGTTTCAGCATCGTGACACGTCGGCTTGCCTGACTGTTTGGATTGCAGGTTGCATTGATGGGACATGAATGGCGGTAGTTTATCTGCACGCTTCCTACCCACACCCGAAGTGAACAGGTTTGCCAAAACAGTGGCTATCCGAGTCCGTCCTAGCGATTGGGCATGCGACAAAACGACGAAATAGATCGGACGACTTATCAGTTCGACCCGACCCACGACCCAAGGTGGTCGGATCTGGTTGACAAACATTCGCGGGCCTCGGTGTTCCACACAGTGCCCTGGCTCGAAGCGCTCCGCCAGACCTATGACTATGAACCGATGGCTTTCACCACATCACCGCCCGGTAGTGAGCTGAAGAATGGCTTGGTCTTCTGTCACATCAGAAGTTGGCTGACGGGGAGCCGCCTTGTATCACTGCCCTTTTCTGACCATTGTGATCCGCTTTGCGATTCGCCCGAGGATCTGAACACGCTGATCCGTGGCTTGCAAACAGCCTTGCAAGATCGGAAATGGGGCTATCTGGAACTTCGTCCCGCCAATGGAAATTTCAGCCAAACGGGTGATGCGACGGGCTTATTGCCCATAGCGAAGCATTTCCTGCATACCCTTTCCCTGCGTCCAGCCTTAAATGAACTATTCGAGGCGCTCGACAAAGATTCGGTTCAGCGCCGGATTCAACGCGCGGAGCGGGCTGGTCTCGTCGAGAAGTGCGGTACTTCCAAGGATTTGCTCAAGGACTTCTACGCTCTATTTGTCGTTACGCGGCGCCGGCACAGCCTTCCGCCGATCCCGTACGCATGGTTTCGAAATCTGATTCAGTCTCAGCGCGAAGCGCTGGAGATTCGTTTAGCTTACAAAGATAAGGTTCCCACCGCAGCGATTCTGACCCTGCGTTTTAAAGATATCCTTTACTACAAATATGGATGTTCCGATGCCCGGTTCAACAAATACGGGGCAATTCCATGGCTCTTATGGAAGGCCGTCGCGGATGGCAAGTCCCACGGGGCAACAGAATTCGACATGGGGCGCACCGAGCAGGAACACACGGGACTTCTTGCGTTCAAGAATCATTGGACCAAGTCCCGTAAGCAATTGGTCTATTGGAGATTCCCCAGGGTTACTGCGATCGATTCAACCGAAAATTGGAAATTAAGGCTCGCCAAACCCGTTTTCTCGTGCATGCCAAAGAGTTTGCTGACGATAACGGGGAGGCTAGTCTATCGCCACATAGGATAGAACCTGGCACACGCAGGGGATCGTTTGTTTGGTCCAGGAGATTCGATGAATTCTTTAGATGACAGGCTAGAAATTGGGAGCGCCACATTTGTCGGTAAGAAGCTGTCTTACCCCATCGCATTGGGGTTTGTATTGGTGTGTCTGTCGCCTTTTATTCTCGCGCTGAATTTAACAAGAACGACGTTCGCATTTGTATTTGAAAAGGACACATTTTCGCTGATTCCGCTGATCCCAGTCGTGAGCGCATTTCTTATCTATAGGGACAAAGAGAACATTTTGTCGCAAGTTTCATTCGAGCAGCTTGGCGGCATCCCGATCGCTCTTGGTCTCGTCTTGCTCGGTGCGGCCCGGCTCAATTTGTGGCACCTCACATCGCCAGATCAGGGTTCGCTTTTTGCGCTGGCAACCGTGCTTATTTGGATCGGCGCGTTTGTCCTTTTTTTCGGCATCCGCTCATTTCGAGCTGCGTGTTTCCCTTTGCTCTTTCTCCTCTTCGCTGTGCCAATTCCTGAGGCACTTGCTTCGAATCTGATTTTCCAATTGCAAAAAGGAAGCGCAGCGGCTGCGGAAACATTTTTTCGCCTGGGGGGAGTTCCTTACTTAAGGCAGCCGGATTTTATTTTTGCATTGCCCGGCGTCATAATTCGCGTGGCGGAAGAGTGCAGCGGCATACGCTCCACTCTGGCGCTTGTCGTCACGACGGTACTAACAAGCTATCTCTTTCTGAAGACGGCTTGGAAGAGGACCCTGCTCTGCATCGTTGTCGTTCCGATTTCGATTATCAAAAACGGACTCCGCATCATGATACTTTCGACGCTCGCCATTTACGTGGACCCGGGATTCTTGTATGGGAATCTTCATCATCATGGCGGAGTTGTTTTTTTCATCTTTGCGCTTCTCCCCGTGGCCTTTCTTTTGTTGTGGCTCGAAAAAGGCGAAGCTCCAGCCGCTGGCCCAGCGAGAGTTGTTTGACGGCAGGTTTTCTTGGGTTGAGGTGGCGCGGTTCCTCTTGGCTCCTCGCATATGGTCTTCCATGAAACTAAGTTAGCGGGGGTCTTCGAGATCCATCTCGACCTCAAACGCGATGACCGCGGTTTTTTTGCGCGTACCTGGTGCCAACAGGATTTCAAAACCCGCGGATTCGATTCGAGGGTAGCTCAGTGCAGCGTTTCGTTTAATACACTACGCGGGACTCTCCGTGGAATGCATTATCAAACTGCGCCATATGCGGAGACGAAGCTTGTCCGTTGCACTCGCGGAGCGATATACGATGTGGTTGTTGATCTTCGCCCCAACTCGGCGACTTTTAGGAACTGGATCGCCGTGCCCTTGACGGCTGAAAACCACCGCATGGTGTATGTGCCGGAGGGATGCGCACACGGGTTCCTTACTCTGGAACATCAAACCGAGGTTTTCTATCAAATGACGGAATTCTATAATCCGGAGTCGGCTCGGGGAGTGCGATGGAACGATCCGGCATTCCGGATTGACTGGCCGGAAGAAGTGCAAGTGATTTCGGAACGCGACCGAACCTATCCGGACTTTCAATAAGCCCATGGGCCCGCGATTCGATCCAACGGTCCTGCCTAAGACCGGCGAGGAATTGCACCGATTCGCGGGGGAGCTATTTCCAATTTGCCGGAGTATCACCGGCGACGGAATTCGGCGAACTTTGGCCATGATCCAGAATCGCATTCCCCTGCAAATTCTGGAGGTCTCGTCGGGCGCGCGCGTATTCGATTGGACCGTGCCGAAAGAATGGAACATTCGAGATGCCTACATCAAAGTCCCCGGTGGCGAGCGGCTCGTCGACTTCCAGAAATCCAACCTTCATGTATTAAACTACAGCGCGCCAGTGCATGCGAAGATGTCGCTTGGCGAACTCAAGCCGCATCTATTCACGATTCCTCAGAACCCCGATTGGATCCCCTACCGAACTTCCTACTACCAGCAGAACTGGGGATTTTGTCTCTCCCACAATCAGATGCTTGCGCTCGAGGATGTCGAATATGAAGTGTGCATAGAATCAACTCTCCAGGACGGGCATCTGACATATGGCGAGTGCTATTTGCCAGGTCAATCAAACGACGAAATTCTGATTTCGTGTCATGCTTGTCATCCTTCGCTCGCGAATGACAATCTTTCCGGGCTGACGGTTGCGACCGCCCTGGCAGAGCTCCTCGCCGGGCAAAAACTTCGCTATTCATATCGTTTCCTGTTTATTCCCGGCACGATTGGCGCCATCACGTGGCTAGCGCGAAATCGGGAAGCGGCTGGACGTATCCGTCACGGATTGGTCCTCACTTGCATTGGCGACAAAGGGCCCTTCCACTACAAGAAAAGCCGCCGCGGCGACACCGAGATTGACCGAGCCGCCGCGCACGTCCTTACGCACGGCACTAAGTCTTCGACAGTTTTGGACTTTTCCCCCGATGGTTATGATGAGCGTCAGTACTGCTCTCCCGGATTTAACCTTGCCGTTGGGTGCCTCATGCGCAGCGTGTGGGGCACGTTCCCCGAATATCACACTTCCGCTGACAATCTCGAGTTTATCCACCCACAGCAACTCGCCGAGTCGCTGCGGGTCTGCGCCTCCATCGTGGACGTGCTTGAAAATAATTTGCGATGTCGCCGCCTGAGCCCCTGCTGTGAACCTCAATTAGGCCGCCGCGGTCTACATCTCTCGAGCAGCGGCGAATCCGCCGCTGTAGAGTTTAAGGCCCGGCTTTGGGTCTTGAATCTCTCTGATGGAGACCACTCGCTGCTGGATATTGCGGAGCGCTCCGGCATAGCCTTCCAAATGATCCATGAGGCCGCAGAGCTACTTTGCCAAAACGGGTTGTTAGCCGTCGTCTCGGACAAGAGCGAGGACCAGCCGCGCACCGAAATTCACAGCCGATAGGTTCGCAACTGTAATTCTGAGGTACGTAACCCGGTTCCAAGTTTTAGTCTTAGTTGCTTCGGGCATGGCGTCATCGTTGTAGAGGTTTCCTTGTCGCCCTCTATCTCTATCACTCAAACCCGCGATTCTTCAGCGATAGCAGAGTTGGGGGCCCCTCGACGTCCTCTGTCGGGAAAGGGCTCTTTCTATCGCCCTGAGCTCGACATGCTGAGGTTTTTTGCATTCTTGGGAGTATTCTTCTTCCATTTTTATCATCCCGCCGAATTCTACACTGAGCACGGAGTGCCCCGGCTTGTCGCCACAGTCGCGGATAGTGTTATGTATGCCGGTGTTTTCGGCGTTGACCTTTTCTTCGTCCTCAGTGCGTATCTGATCACCGAATTGTTGTTGCGCGAAAAGGAACAATGCGGCGCGCTTGACGTACGTGGTTTTTATCTGCGTCGGATGCTGCGCATCTGGCCGCTCTATTTCTTTTATATCGCTCTTGCGCTTATACCGGCGTTCAATCCGAATCATGTATTTACATGGCGCTACGCTGTGGCATTCCTTTTTCTGGCAGGCAACTGGAGCATCGTCGCCTACGGCTGGCCACTCCACTCGATTATCGGTGCTCTGTGGACCGTGTCCATTGAGGAGCAGTTTTACCTCTCGTGGCCTCCCTTAGTCCGCAAGCTCTCACGCAAGGGCATCGCCCTCGCTGCAATCGCGATGTTAATCATTTCCGCTGCTACTCGAATCGCCATGGTTGCCGTCCACGGAGGAATCAACTCCGTGTGGTGTAACACTCTTGCAAGGCTTGATCCGATCGCCGCGGGCATTCTCGTTGCGGTCACGTTGCGAGGAAAGATCCCCAATATCAGGCTCAGCGCCCGGTTGGCATTGATGTGTTGCGGCATTTTGCCGCTTGTCTTCGTTGCGAATCACTGGCAGATCAACGCTCCTGATAGGCTAGAGTGGATTCCGACGCTCCTGGGCTTCCCAGCGGTAGCTGTCAGCTGCACGCTGATCTTGTTCGCTGTCTTGGGCATCGCCGGTCGTCAGGCTCGGTCTCTTCTTTATCTCGGCAAGATTTCCTATGGTCTTTACGTCTATCATGAACTCGCGAATTTCTTATCAGGAAAGCTCATTCCTGTGCACGCGGGATTTATTCAGCTTGCCTTGCGGCCAATACTCGCCATGGCATTCACGATCGCACTTGCCTCAATCTCTTATGCGGTTCTCGAAAAGCCCTTCTTGAAACTGAAGACGCGATTCGCTCACATAAGTTCTCGACCTGTATAGCCATTAGAAAAAAGACGGCTTAACTAGTAGGCATACCAGGGAGCCATCGTCATAGCTGGGCCTGTATGATCGCAAGAGCAGGATTTCGGTTCGTTCTTGGGAGAAGTTGATGAAAATACTTCTGACTGGCCATAAAGGCTACATCGGCGCCGTGGCGGTACCCATGTTGTGTTCCGCCGGTCACGAAGTAAGCGGACTTGATTCTGACCTTTTTGCCGGTTGTGATTTTGGGGAAGCGGCGCCGGAGATTCCGGAGATCCGTAAGGACATCCGGGATCTTGCGAAGCGAGACCTGGATGGTTTCGACGCAGTCGTGCACCTTGCGGCTTTGTCCAATGATCCGCTCAGTGATCTTGACGCCGAGCTTACCTACGACATCAACTATCGCGCCTCGGTTCGGCTCGCTGAACTGGCGAAAGCGGCGGGGGTGAAGCGCTTTGTCTTCTCCTCATCGTGCAGCACATACGGCGCAGCGGGCGATGAATTCCGCGACGAGACCGCTCCGCTCAGTCCAGTGACTCCCTATGGCGAATCCAAGGTATTGGTCGAACGCGAACTTGCGAAACTGGCGGACGAGCAATTCAGCCCGACATCTTTGCGAAATGCGACCGCGTATGGGCTATCCTCGCGGCTTCGGCTGGATATCGTTTTGAACGACCTGGTGGCATCCGCACATACGACCGGCCGAATCTACGTAAAAAGCGACGGCACGCCCTGGCGTCCCATTGTCCATATCCGCGACATTTCTGCCGCAATCATTGCCGTGCTGAAAGCGCCGAAAAACGTCATCCACAATGAAATCTTCAATGTCGGGCGTACCGCGGAGAACTATCGCATCAGTGAACTGGCTGCCATTGTGGCCGAAACTGTCCCCAACTGCCGAATCGAATACGCTCCGGGCGGCGGTCCCGATAAACGCTGCTACCGTATCAATTGCGACAAGATCCAGCGCATGCTTCCAGATTTTAGGCCCCAGTGGACCGCCCGCAAGGGCGCACAAGAGCTTTACGATGCCTATCGAGCCTCTGGCCTCACTCGAGACGATTTGGAAAGTGGCCGCTACACCCGGCTAACCCATATCCGAGGCCTTCTGAAATCGGGGCAGCTAGATCCTCAGCTTCATCGGAAAGTGCCACAAAGTGGAAAGACTTTTCCTACAATTAGCCCCATTCCTAAGCACGAAGCCTTGAACCGTTCCTAATCGATTAGTAATCCTCGCACCTACAATAAGATACAACCTTCCAAAAGCACCGAATCTGACACTTTGGCATAGTGATTGCCCCTTAGGGACAGTAATGGCGGTAGCTTATCTGGGCGCCTCCGGCGCACGTAGTTGCAGTTGATGTGCTTCCGACCCTATACCGAACCCATGGAAACAAAGGTCATAATGACGGCGCCCGTTGATATCCCCCGGCAGGTCGCTAGACCGTGCCGCTTCTGTGGCACAAGCTTGCGCCGAACCTTTGTGGATCTGGGGATGTCTCCGCTTTGTGAAACCTATCCGTCGCCGGACGATCTCAATCGTGGCGAGGTTTACTATCCGCTTCTGGTCTATGTTTGCGAACAGTGCTTCCTGGTGCAGTTGGAAGAGTATGAAAGCCCTGAGTCGATCTTCAGCCATTACCCCTACTTCTCTTCGTATTCCGATTCGTGGCTCAAACACAGCGAGAATTACTGCGAAAAGATGATCGGGCGCCTTGGCTTGAGCGAGAAAAGCCTTGTCATCGAAGTGGCCAGTAACGATGGATACCTGCTTCAGTATTTTGTTCGGCGCGGCGTGCCGGTATTAGGCATTGAGCCCGCCGCCAATGTGGCAAAGGTAGCGGTTCAGAAGGGAGTGCCTAGCTTGGTACGTTTCTTTGGCACGGAGGTGGCTAAGGAATTGGCAGCTCAGGGACGCCGCGCAGATTTGGTTCTCGGCAATAACGTTTTAGCGCAAGTTCCAAACCTCAATGATTTTGTCGCGGGACTGAAGATTGTGTTGAAGCCCGAAGGGGTTCTCACGCTGGAATTCCCTCACTTGCTGCGTCTGATCGAGGAGAACGAGTTCGACACGATCTACCATGAGCACTTTTCCTATTTCTCGTTGCTTACGACCATTCGCGTTATGGAAGCACGTGGCCTGAAAGTGTTCGATGTCGAAGAGTTGCCCACGCACGGTGGATCTCTGCGAGTTTATGTCTGCCACGCAGACAATCAAACGCATGAGGTCGAGCCCAGTGTTCAACGGTTGAGCAATCAAGAGAAACAAGCCGGCCTGGATTCAACGCGCGGCTACGAAGGTTTTGCCACACAAGTGAAAGAAACCAAAATCGCGCTCCTGGAATTCCTGTTGAGCGTTGCACGCGAAGAGAAATCCGTCGCAGGCTATGGCGCGCCAGGCAAGAGCGCCACTCTGTTGAATTACTGTGGAATTGGCAAAGATTTGATCGAGTACACCGTAGATCGCAGCCCGTACAAACAGGGACGCTTCCTGCCGGGCAGTCGCATTCCGATCTATCACCCCGAGCGCATCCGTGAAACCAAGCCAGACTACATCATCATTTTGCCCTGGAACCTGAAAGACGAAATCATGGAGCAATTGCAGTTTATCCGCGAATGGGGGCGGCCGGTTCGTCGTGCCGATTCCAAAACTCACAGTTTGCTGAGCGAACGCGAAAGGGAGCGAGCATGAAAGTCGTACTGTTTTGCGGCGGCGCCGGAATGAGGCTCAGAGGCTATTCGGAAGATGTCCCAAAGCCGATGGTGACGATTGGCTCGCGACCGGTGCTGTGGCACGTCATGAAGTACTATGCTCATTTCGGCCATAAAGACTTCATCCTGTGCCTCGGCTACCAAGCCACTGTGATCAAAAACTACTTCCTCGAATACGAGGAGTCCGTATCCAACGACTTTGTCTTCACTCAGGGCGGCCGCAAACTGGAGTTCATGCAGAGAGATATTGACGATTGGACCATCACGTTCGTTGATACGGGATTGCGTTCGACCATCGCAGACCGGCTGCGTCTGGTCGAGCCATACCTCAATGGCGAGGATATGTTCCTCGCCAATTACAGCGACGGCCTCACTGATTTCTACCTGCCGCAGATGATTCAAGAATTCTCCAATCGCGATAGCTACGCTTCCTTTCTCTCCGTGCAGCCGCGTTCGAGCAGCCTGGACACCGTTCACATGGATAGCCAGGGCCTCGTCCGCGCGATCAAATGCATGAACAATTCCGATATCTGGATCAATGGAGGCTATTTCGCGTTTCGTAAGGAAATTTTTCGCTACATTCGCCCGGGTGAGGAACTCGTCTACGAACCATTTCAACGCATGATCTCGGAAGGCAAAGTCTGGTCACACCGCCATAACGGTTTTTGGCAGTGCATGGACACCTTCAGAGACAAGCAGATTCTGGATGAACTCGAGGCTGCTGGCACGGCTCCCTGGCGCGTTTGGAAGAACGGGCACTCCGCGGCGCGAGCGCGTGCGTGATTGAATTAAGTCTCTGCAGCAAGAAAGCAGAGCCCTTAGTGGTGCTCTGCCTTGGCGCGCACTCCGACGACATCGAAATCGGCTGCGGGGGCACCTTGCTGCACCTTAAGGCGGCTTTCCCGCGACTAAAATTTCATTGGGTCGTTCTCAGTGCCTCGGGAGTCCGCGGCGAAGAAGCCGCAAGGGCTGCGGATCTATTCACCGCCGGCTGCGAAAAACAGGTCGTTCTCAAGAATTATCGCGACGGCTTTCTCCCGTATGACGGCGGCGAAGTGAAGAGTTTTTTCGAAGAGTTGAAAGGTCAGATAAGTCCCGACATTATTTTCACTCATTGGCGGGGCGATGCGCATCAGGACCACCGCTTGGTCTCCGAACTTACTTGGAATACATTTCGAAATCACCTGATCCTCGAATACGAAGTCCCCAAGTACGATGGCGACATCGGGCGGCCGAACCTCTTTGTTCCACTGGAAGGTCCCTTGTGTGAGAACAAAGTCGGCTATTTGTTTCAAGTGTTTGACTCTCAGCGAAGCAAGAGGTGGTTTGACCGTGAGACGTTTTTGGGCCTAATGCGAATTCGTGGCATGGAATCGAATTCGCCCAGCGGCTATGCAGAAGCGTTTCACGCCCACAAAGTGGTGATCCATTCTGGAACTTGAAGGAAGAGGCATATGGCCAGCGCTCAAAAACCCTTAATTCTCAATGACGCGGATTTTTCCAAGTCCCGCGCTCTTCAGCCGAAGGCTCACGAACTGATTCCCGGCGGCGCGCACACCTACGCTAAAGGGGACGACCAGTATCCTGAAAAATCTCCTTTATTCATCGTTCGTGGGAAGGGTTGCCACGTTTGGGACCTCGACGGTAACGAATTTGTTGAATATGGGATGGGTTTGAGGGCAGTCACCTTGGGACACGCATTTGAGCCGGTGGTGCACGCCGCTTATCAACAGATGCAGCTGGGCTCAAACTTCACGCGGCCCGCGAAGATCGAGGTGGAGACTGCCGAAGCCTTTCTGAAGATTATCACCGGCGCCGACATGGTGAAATTCGCCAAGAACGGCTCCGATGTCTCAACCGCGGCCGTCAAACTCGCGAGAGCCTTTACCGGGCGTGATCTGATCGCCATTTGTGGCGACCAACCGTTTTTCTCCACCGACGATTGGTTCATTGGTACCACAGAGATTCGTGCGGGCATCCCTCAGTCAGTTATCGACATGACTGTGAAGTTTCCTTACAACGATCTTGCAAGCCT
>Ga0207127_10086_pt1 | contig 22999 bp, 18 predicted proteins | sample Alteio_BWMinHeat_17_FD_153574 | JGI IMG/M metagenome (GOLD analysis project Ga0207127, IMG submission 153574) | Enriched cells from forest soil in Barre Woods Harvard Forest LTER site, Petersham, Massachusetts, United States -... | ecosystem: Environmental > Terrestrial > Soil > Temperate forest >...
AGCCGGTCGGCCCGGTTACATACATGATGCCGTAGGGCTGGTTGATGAGTTCGCGCACCAGCTTAAGCGTGGGCTCGTGGCTGATGACTTTATCGAGCCCCAGCGCGGTGTTGGACTTATCGAGGATGCGCATGCAGACCTTCTCGCCCCACTTGCCGGGCACGGTAGAGACGCGAAAGTCTATGGGCTTGCCTTCCATGTTGACGCTGATGCGGCCATCCTGGGGCAGGCGCTTTTCCGAAATATCGAGCTTGCTCAAAATCTTCAGGCGCGAGATCAGGCCGAGCTGCACTTTCTTGGGCAGGTTCTGCACCGTCTGCAGCACACCGTCAATGCGGTAGCGGATGATCACGTTGGCTTCCATGGGCTCAATGTGGATGTCGCTCGCACCCTTCTTGATGGCCAGCCCGAGAATCGAGTTTCCCAGGCGGATGATGGGCGCATCTTCGGAAGCGTTCATGAGCTCCTGCTTGCTGTCGCCCATGGTCGGGCCGGCGTCATCGGTCAACTGCAGGTCGCGAATCAGATCTGACTGCAACAGGTCCACCATCTCGGCGGAAGACTTGATGACGGTTTGCGTCTTATCGCCAGCGGACGCCGGCTTTTCTTTCTGCATTAGCTCGGCGTAGGTGGTGTTCATGAACTTGCGGTAGTCCTCTTCCGTGGTCACCACCGGCTCGATCATGACTCCTTTGATGATGCGGCGCACGTCGTCAAGGGCAAGAATGTTATTGGGGTTCACCATGGCCAGGGTAAGGCGGTTGTTGGCGAAGGCCACGGGAATCATCTTGTGCTGCTGGATCATGCTCTGCGGAATCAGTCCGAGCACGCGCACATCAAAGTTCATCTTGCTCAGGTTGATGTACTCAATGCCCACTTGCTGGCTGGCGCTCTCGACGCGCTCGGCCAGAATGGTGGTCAGCGCCAAGCCGATCTTGGGATACTGCAACAGCAGCTCCTGAAAATCTTTCTGCTCGAGCACGGCGCAGGTGGTGGGTTCAGTGCAGGTCACCGTGGCCGTGCGCGGTTTGCCGGTGAGCAACGACATTTCTCCAAAGTTCTGGCCCGGGCCCATCTCCGAGAGCAGGAAATCAATATTGGTGTTCGGGTCTTTCTTACGGATTTCAACATGGCCCGAGATAATGAAAAACATAGAGCTGCCGGGCGCTCCTTCGCGAACGATGGTGGTGTTGGGCGGGAAGTCGCGGCGGCGCATGCGCTTCACCACGTGCTGGCAGTCAGCAAAAGAGAGCCCGCTGAAGAGCTTGACGCGCTGCAAAAAATGGCCGCTTTCGACAGGCCTAACAGTACCGAGAGGTCCGAGCGGAGGCTTGGAGATGGGCGGTGAAGAGGCCACGTCAGTTGATCCAGAACCAGGGCCAAGCGGAGCTCTAAAGAAACCGGTCACAGTCGGGACTGGGGGAAGAGTTGTATCTGGCTCTGCAGGAGCGGCAGGCTTGTTGTTGCCTTGACCCGAAGCAGCAGAGGAAGGGCTGGTCAGGTCTGGAAATTGCCGCTTGGGTGTTAAAGGGGTTGGCATGGTCGTCGCACGTCTCCGTTGAAGTGCCCGGAAAACCTTCGGCCGGTGCAGTCCATTTAGTGCGGCCCGGCGCACATTCCCGGTTTTCCACGCATTACCTGGGGGAGGGTTCAGTATATACCAAAATGACAACAGTAAGGAGTAGCAGTCCTGCTACTCCGGCACAGCGACTTTTGTTATAGTTGACCTCTCCCCCGCGGCAGGCGGTCCGCCACTTCCCGGTAAACCGCTGAGTGCACGACTGTTTGCGTGTAAAGTTTGATGACTACTGCGACTGCAAAACTCTCGGCTCCGCCGCGTGCTCCTGTGCGCGGTCTGCCCCTGCTGGTAACTTTTGAGCAAGATGATGTGGTCAACAAGGCTTTAGGAGGAGTGCTTCGCTATCGGCGCACTTACTTCAGCGACTTGGGGAACTATCCCGCTGACGTAGACCGCGTGCTTATCACCTCTTCTGAACGGCTGTTGCAAGAGCTCGGCCGCAACCTGCACGCGCCCAACATACGCATCCTGGGACTCAGCGAGGACCGTTTCAAAGATTTTCGTCTGGATGGATTGATCTACGCCTACCTGATTCCAGGCACGCCGATTGCTCTGATCGAACGCATGGTAGATAACGCGCTCGACCATATACACCTGGTAGCCAGCCGGCAGGAGGTCAATGCGCGGCTGGCGTTTGCCACACGTGAGATCCACGAGTTGAATGAGATTGGCGCGGCGCTGAGCGCCGAGCACGACACCGGCAAATTGCTGGATATGATCCTCACGAAATGCCGCGAGATCACCAGCAGCGATGCCGGCTCGCTCTATGTCGTGGAAGAAGACGAGCAGGACAGCAAAAAGCTGCAACTGAAGAGCGTTGGCGACGAGCCGGTGGTGCGCGACGCAGAGGGCCTCATGCACATGCGCTTCAAGCTGGCGCAGAATGATTCCGTCTCGCTGCCCTTCCGTGAAGTTACGATGGAGATCAACGAGAAATCCATCGCGGGTTATGTGGCGCTTACCGGATTGCCGGTCAATATTGAAGACGCCTATCACCTGCCCAGCGGCGTTCCCTACACCATTAACCGCAAGTTCGATGAAGATTCCGGATACCGCACTAAGTCCATTCTCGCCGTGCCCATGAAAAACCAGAAGGGCGATGTGGTGGGCGTGGTGCAGCTTATCAATGCCAAGCGCGACTTCAAGAGCAAGCTGGTCTCAGTCGCAGCGGTGACCGACCAGGTAGTTTCCTTCACCGTGCGCCAGCAGGAGATTGTGGCCTCGCTGGCCAGCCAGGCCGCCGTGGCCTATGAGAACAGCCAGTTATACCAGGCCATCCAGCAGTTGTTTGAAGGCTTTGTGCGCGCCTCGGTTGTGGCCATTGAATCACGCGATCCCACCACCTCGGGCCACTCCTTCCGCGTGGCCAACTTGACAGTCGCCCTGGCAGAAGCCGTGGACCGCGCTGACAATGGCCCGTACGAGAGCATTCGCTTTTCGCGCAGCGAGATGAAAGAGATCCGCTATGCCTCGCTGCTGCACGACTTCGGCAAGGTTGGCGTACGCGAAGAGGTGCTGGTCAAAGCCAAGAAGCTCTATCCCGCGCAGCTCGATGTCATCCGGCAGCGCTTCCAGTTCGTTAAGCGCAGCATGGAGACCGAGGCCCTGCGCTCACGCCTCAACTATGTGCTGGAAAAAGGGCGCGAGGAGTATCTGCAAAAGCAGCCGGCTTTCGACCAGGAGCTTTCAGCGCAGCTGGTCGAAATGGACAAGTGGTTCCAGCTTATTCTCACCGCCGATGAGCCGACCATTCTTGCCGACGGCAGCTTTGAAACCTTGAATGAGATTGCTACGCGCCATTACAAGGACTACGAAAGCGCGGAGTCTCCGCTGCTCACCGAGCATGAGGTGCGGCTGCTTTCCATCCGCAAAGGATCGCTGGACGACGCCGAGCGGCTGCAGATTGAGTCGCACGTCATCCATACCTTCAACTTCCTGCAACAGATCCCGTGGACGAAAGAGATTCGCAGCGTTCCCGAGATTGCCCGCCGGCACCACGAAAAGCTGAACGGCAAAGGATATCCCTATAAGCTCAGCGCGCCCGAGATCCCGGTGCAGACGCGCATCATGACCATCTCCGATATCTACGACGCACTCTGCGCCGTGGACCGCCCCTACAAGAAAGCCGTCAATCTCGAGCGGGCGCTGGAAATCCTGGGCTTCGCGGTCAAAGACGGCGAAATTGATGCCGGGCTCTTCCAGTTGTTCAAAGAAGCCAAAGTGTTTGAGCGCTGGAAGATTGAACCGTTTCCGTACTGAAAAGCAAGCCTCTAGCTACTAGCTTCTAGCTGTTCTTGGATGTGGAAGCTGCGTGCATCGTTCACTCCCAAAAACAGCTCGTGGCTAGCAGCTAGGAGCTTTGGCAACGACGCCGGGAGAACTGAACAACTCTTTACCTACCAGGCTCCCTCTGGCCGAAATCCTTGTCAGGATTGGACTTTTCGCGTTTATAATGACACCCACTTTGACGGCTTAAGCGGTCTCCCCCATTGTTGGTAAATGCCGTAGCAACAGAAACATAAGCGGGCCGATAAGGACGATTGTAAGTCGGATATCATAAGGATAAGGCATATCCGGCAGCGCGCATTCGGCAGCAGGGAACTTGAAACATGCAGATTAAATTCTGGGGGGTGCGCGGCTCAACGCCCACGCCTCAGCCGGAAAACCTACGCTATGGCGGGAATACATCCTGCGTCGAGGTGCGCATCGGCGACCAGATCTATATCTTCGACTGCGGCACCGGCTTCCGCATCCTGGGGAAACAACTGGTAAGCGAATTCAATGGGCGCCCGTTTAACGCGCACATCTTTCTTTCGCACTTTCATTGGGACCACATTCAGGGTATCCCGTTTTTCTGGCCGCTCTATAACAACAAAGAAAATCAGTTCTTCTTTCACTCCTCCAACCGCGGGCACAAGCTGCAACACGCGCTGGAAGACCAGATGTCAGACCCCTACTTCCCGGTCAACATGAACGAGATGAAGGCGCGTCGGAACTTTTATGACATCGAAGAGGGCAAACTGGCCTTTGATAATTGCGTGATCCAATCCCGGTGGCTGAACCATCCCCAGGGCTGCCTGGGGTTCCGCGTCGAGACCGAAGACAAAGTGATTGTCTACGCTACCGATAACGAGCCGGGACATCCGGTCTTCGACAAAAACGTGCGCAAGCTGGCCGAAGGCGCTGATGTGCTCATCTACGATGCGCAGTACCTGCCCGATGAATACCAGGCGCAAAAAGTCGGCTGGGGACACAGCCACTGGCGCGAGGGCGTCAATATTGCCATGGAAAGCGGCGCAAAAGAGCTGGTGCTCTTTCACCACGATCCTGACCACAACGACGCCTGCATTGACAAGATCGTCAGCACTGCGCGTGATTACTATCCTAAAGTCCGGGCTGCGTCCGAGGGGCTGGAAATCAATTTGTGATCTGCTGTTATCTTACGAGTTACCTCTGCCACCGGGTCAGGTGATGGAAAGCGGAGGGACTTGCTGGGTAGTCCTAAAGTGCTTGCGAGAGCCACGGGAGCCCGCGTCATTATTGAAGAAAACCGCTTCGCGGCGCGGGACTTGCTGGTAGTCTCGACTGTTGACATAGATGTAAACAGCGGTGCCCGGGTTGAAGCCGTGCTCTTCCACGGTGGTGCAAACTTTTACGGTAGTCCAAACATCTTAGGACCAGAGAATTTCGGCACAAAAGGGATTCCTCCGCTACGCGTCGGAATGACAAGCAACGCATGCCCCACGGCGGAGTGGATACAGTAAGGGTAGCCGAAACAGTAATTGTGGAATCGCTGCACAAATCGCGATTGGCGATGAGTTGTCAAGGAGCTGAGGGGACGCAAAAGGTCCCCGGCATTCTCGAATGCCCAGCACAATGATGAACCATAATTACGAGGAAGTCAGCCTTTTGGGGCCAGAGTGGTACCACAAAAGCAGCGGCAGAAACGCTCTAATTAACAGGACATAAACAAGGCTTATGGATACTTTGATCGCAGCGGGTCGCTTACTTTTTGCCATCCCCATTGGGGCTTTCGGCGTTCAGTACATCATTTATGGCCGGTTTTTGGGAGGCCTGCCGCCTGTGCCGCCGTGGACTCCTGGAGCTCCGGTCTTTGCTTATCTGACGGGCATTCTCCTGATTGCGATAAGCTTGAGTCTGGTGAGCAACACCAAGGCCCGCCTCTCGGCAGCCCTGCTCGGCATTGGTTTCTTCTTATGCGTGGTGCTGCTTCACACGTGGTTCTTTAGTGCTTCCAAGATATCCGCGATCCTGCACAACGGGACTGACCGAACCAGGGCATTTGAGCCGCTTGCCCTGGCGGGTGCAGCGTGGGTGCTGGCGGAAACCCTGCCCAATGAGAAGCCCTCGTTTCCCGGTACGAGAATACTTGCCCAATTCGGTCGCTTCGTTTTTGCGATTTCGATGGTAGTTTTCGGTATCCAGCATTTTGAGTATGCCAAGTTTGTGGCTTCTCTTATCCCATCGTGGATTCCGGGACACCTGTTTTGGACATACTTTACCGGCGCCGGCTTTATCGCTGCCGGCGTTTCGATCATGATCAAAAAGTACGGACGCCTGGGAGCAACGTTGCTGGGCGTCATGTTCCTGCTATGGGTGGCGGTGCTTCATGCGCCCAGAGTGGCTACCCACCTGCACAATGGAGACGAGTGGAGCAGCGCATTCGTGGCTTTGGCGATGTGCGGAGCTTCTTTCATTGTCGCCGGAACTATGGCAAAAAAATCTTAATCCCATTTGCCTTCTTCGGGTGGATGAAGGAAAGGGGTAAACAATTTCAGAGTCCGTATATCTCGGTGCACCGGGGCTGAAGCCCGATACCGTTTGGAAACCAGCGTTCCACCTCATCAACAGGAAAATCTAGCGGACCGGATTTTTAGGACTGTCCGGCAGGCGCAGAACCTTATACACTAATGCGCTTGATGAACAAACCTGCATCCCAAGATGGCCTTACGCGCCGTGAGTTGCTGCGGCGATCAACCGCCGGCACGGCTGCGTTAGGCGCGACGCTGGTATTCCCGAAATGGGTCTTGGCTGCAGACGAGCGAAAGGAACCTCGAGCGCTCCACCACCAGCCGAAAGCAACGGCAAATCTTTACTCCGAGCTTTTGCAGACCTGGTGCGACGGATTGGTGGCGCGGCAGGTAACCGCGATTCGCGAGCCCGGGCTTTACGGAGGTCTCCTGTGCCCGGCCTGTGCGCTCATCCACGGGCGCTGTGCTGATGCGGTTTATCCGCTCCTGCGGATGGCGCGAACCACAGGTGAGTCGAAATATCTCCATGCTGCGCTGCTTGTCTACGATTGGTCGGAGCAGGTAAGCCGGCCTGACGGCAGTTGGGTCAATGACGTAAACCTGAGTCCGTGGAAAGGCATTACCGTCTTTCACACGATTGCACTGGCGGAAGCGCTGCAACACCACGGCTCACTGCTCGATGCCAAGACGCATCAGCGCTGGACTGACCGCCTGGCGCGCGCCGCGAAGTTTCTCGACGGCTTCATGACCATGGAGACGGGCAACATCAATTACCCCATCACCAGCTCGTTCTGCTTTGCTCTCGTCGGCCAGGTGCTTGATGATCCGCACTATCTCGACCGAGCCCGGCAAATGGCCCACTCGAGCCTTGAATATTTCACTCCCAACGGTTTGTTGTTCGGAGAAGGCCATCCGCTGACGTCGATCAGTGCCAAGAAGTGCCGTCCCGTTGACCTGGGTTACAACGTCGAGGAATCGCTGCCCTCGCTCGCGCTCTATGCATTGCTCACCAACGACAAGCCGGTGCTTAACCAGGTAATCGCCGCGTTGCGGACCCACATGGAGTTCATGCTGCCCGACGGCGCATGGGACAACAGTTGGGGCAGCCGCAATTACAAATGGAGCTGGTGGGGCAGCCGCACCAGCGATGGTTGCCATCCGGGGTATGCCCTGCTGGCACAACATGAGCCAAAGTTCCTGGAGGTCGCGCAACGCAATCTTGAATTAATGGCGGCCTGCACCCATAACGGCCTGCTCTACGGCGGTCCGCACTACTTCGCACATGGAGACCTGCCGTGCATCCATCACACCTTTACGCACGCCAAGGTGCTGGCCACCGTGCTCGACCGCGCCCGCGCCGATGTGCAACCCTCGCCGCGACTGGCTTTGCCTCGCGATGAAGCCTACGGGCTGAAAAGTTATCCGGAAATCGGCACCCATCTAGCTGCAATTGGCGACTGGCGGGCCACGGTGACCGAATACGATTGGGAATATGTAGAACACGTACAGGCCGGTGGAGGCTCCTCTGGCGGGCATGTCACCGGCGGTGCTTTGTCGCTGCTATTTCATCGCGCGCTCGGCCCCACCCTGGTCGCCAGCATGACTCAATACCAGACGATAGAAATATCAAATCAGCAGGTGCATCACGATTATCCGCATATGGAGCTGACTCCACGTATCGAGTGCGTTGCCGGCGATCGCGTTTACACCAGCGTGAGTGACTTTGAAGCCGCGCTCACGGCAACCGCCGCCCCGGAGCAAATTACCTTCGATGCGCGTGGCCGCTTGCTGACGGCTGCACACCAGCCAGTTCCCAGCGGTGATGTGCACTATCATTTGACGTACCGCCTGAGGGGAGCCACCGTGGAAATCGTCGCCAGCGCCGATGTCCCGGGTCCTGCCCCGCTGCGCTTCATCCTTCCGGTTGTCTCGCCGCATCAGGAAACGGTAGAGCAAATTGATCCCAAGACGGTTCGCATCGTGAAACCCAAGGGAGAACTGTTGATCAGCACCGACGCGCCCCAAGGTTTCGAAACTCACACCAACGAGCGAACATTTAATCTGGTTCCGGGCTTCGAGTGCCTGCCGCTCACAATTACCATGCAGCCCGGCAAAGAGATTCGGATTTCGCTGAGCACCGAGGGCCCACGCAAGACATCCAAGTAATGTTTAGAGTAGGACGAGACCTAAGCTAGACCGAGCACGTGATGCGATCGCGCGGCGCCGGATGTTCGCTTGCGATTGACTTGGCCCATCGGAGAGGGCTAGAGTGCCTGTCAGCGCGAAGGGCGCATCCAGTCCGCGGAAAGGGCAGTGCCCACCCACCTAAATACAACTGAAGGTATGAACCTTCTTTCAGCCTGATTCGTGCGGACTCCAGGCATGCAGTGAAAGGAGATTCGTATGCCAGACGACTTTTACCTACACCCATTTTCTCTACCACCTCGTCCCAATCTCGAGCAATACAAGAAGCTCGCCAAAGACCTGCAACACGCCTGCAAATCGGCTGATCTTGGCGCGGTTCGCTTGTGGGTCGAACGTTCCAAAGAAACGATTTCTCGCCTGCACGGCGTTGAGGTCACAGCGCAGGTCCGAAACGAAATCGATAAAAAAGCGCAGCAGATTGAGCAACGCTGGCATGAATTCAAGAAGTCAAATGAACATGCTGAACGGTGCACACTGGCGGGCGCACAACTCTTCCTTGCACGAGCGCACGGTTTCGCGAGCTGGCCAAAATTTGCCGAGCATGTAAAGGAGCTGGCGCGTGAAAATACGGCTGTTTCGAATTTCGAAACGGCTGTGGACGCGATTGTCAGCGGCAACGCAGCGAAACTCAAGAGGCTGCTGGACGAGAATCCGGAGTTGGTGCGGATGCGCTCCACCCGCGAGCATCACTCCACGCTGCTCCATTACGTCTCCGCGAACGGTGTCGAGGACTTCCGGCAGAAGTCGCCCAAGAACATTGTCGAGATCGCGAAGTTGTTGCTTGACTCGGGCGCCGACGTGAACACCGAGTCCGATGCTTATGGGGGGCGATCGACGACCCTGGGGCTGACGGCAACGAGCATCCATCCGGAAAATGCGGGGGTGCAGATCTCGCTGCTCGAACTGCTGATTGACCGTGGCGCAACCATCGACGCTCCGGATGGCGGCAGCGCCGTGGTGGGCTGCTTGCGGAACGGCCGCGGTGCGGCGGCGGGATACTTGGCGAGCCGCGGCGTGCGATTGGACCTCGAGGGAGCGGCGGGAGTCGGACGCCTCGACGCGGTACAGAGCTTTTTCAACCCTGACGGCAGCCTGAAGCCACCCGTGAGCGAAACGCAAATGATCTACGGATTGGGCTGGGCCTGCGAATTCGGCCACACCGCCGTCGTTGATTTCCTGTTACGCAAAGGTGTGAAAGTAGATGCGAAGCTGAGGCGCGGAGAGACCGCTCTACACTGGGCGGCGTTCAGCGCTCATCGGGACGCGGTGAAGCTGCTGCTGGAATACGGTGCCGCCGTCGACGTGATCGACAAAACGTACCAGAGCGCGCCTCTGGGCTGGGCGTTGCACGGGTGGGTTACTTCACCGGAACAAAAGCCATATTCCGAAGTCGTTGCGCTGCTGGTGCGCGCGGGCGCAAAGCCGGACCCGAAGTGGCTCGACGTCAACCGAGTACGGCGCGATCTGGCAGAAAAGATTCGCTCCGATCTGCGCATGCAGGCGGCGCTCCGGGGAGAATCATGATAAACAAGGCTGGATCATGGTCAGCCCTTCACTTCTGAGAGCTTTGTATCCTCCGGCTTATCGGTTGCACTTTCGAATTCTATCCGATAGCCGTCGGGGTCAGAGAGACAGGTAACCCACATTGCGTTCCCGACCTGCGGCTCTGATGCCTCGATGCCGCGAGACCTGACTTCCCGGTAGATCGCTACGGCGTCTTCACAAGTAAAACAGAGTGACACGCCCTCGCCCACCTTGCAAGCGGGCACCCAGGAGTCGTGCCCTTCTTTGGAGAACTCCTGTAGCATCAGCGCTGCACCGCCCAACTCCAGCCAGCACCAGCGTAACTTCCCTTCAACCACCCACTTGTTCTTCATCACGAAGCCCAGGCCCTCCACGTAGTAACGAACCGACCGCTCCATGTTGGAGACGCGCAGGAATGGGACGACTTGTTTTACGTTTCCATCGGTCTTTGAATCAGAACTGGAACTGGCATTCATCTCTGTTTCTCCTGGTTTCGTTTGCGGAAGCGTTAAGCTGCATGGCTGCCGGAGAAAATTGCTGGCCGATAGGATCGCTCACTGATCCGGCCTGGTGCAAGGGAGTCTACTCTTGCCTAACTCTTATCAATTTCTTTATACTGTGAGTTTGCCCTTCTACACTCTATGCGTTTAGGGCTAGGCGGTTAGTATTTGTTCGACCAATGACCGCTGGAGAAGAATGTTTTCATGAGTACCACGTCTCGTATTGAAACCCCAATCACAATTTCCGTAGAGCAAGAACTTAACCCCTGGCAGTCGCAGGCAGCGCGCTTCGATTATGCCGCACAGAAGCTCAACCTGGATGAAGGCCTGTGGAAGATCCTGCGTTATCCCGCTCGCGAAATCATCGTCCACATCCCGGTTTTACTCGATAACGGACGCATGGAGGTCTTTACCGGATACCGCGTGCAGCACTCCATTGCCCGCGGCCCGGCCAAGGGCGGGGTCCGTTATTCTCCCGACGTTACCCTCGACGAGGTCCGCGCCCTGGCAAGCTGGATGACCTGGAAGTGTGCCGTGGTCAATATTCCCTTTGGCGGCGCCAAGGGTGGCGTGATTTGCGACCCTAAGAAGCTGTCGCAAAGCGAGCTGGAGAGAATTACGCGGCGTTACACTTCCGAACTGATTGAATTTATCGGCCCGGAAAAAGACGTTCCCGCTCCCGACATGAACACCAATGAGCAAATTATGGCGTGGATGATGGATACCTACTCCATGCACATGCGGCAAACGGTGACAGCGGTCGTGACCGGCAAGCCGGTGAACATGGGCGGCTCGCGCGGAAGGCGCGAGGCCACCGGGCGCGGTGTGATGATTGTTTGCGACGAGGCGCTGAAGAAGCTCAACATGGATCGCGAAGGCTGCCGCGTCATCATTCAGGGATTCGGAAACGTCGGCTCCAACGCCGCCCAGTTGATGTATCAGGACGGCTACAAAATTATTGGGATTATCGAGATCAACGGGTCGCTCCACAACCGCAACGGCATCAACATTGATGAGCTGATCGAATACAAGAAAAAAAATAACACCATCGTCGGCTTCCCTGGCGCGGGAGCTGCCGACGGGGCCGAGCTGATGACCACCGAATGTGACATCCTTGCCCCCTGCGCTACAGAAAACGTCATCACCAGCAAGAACGCAGACAGGATCAAATGCAAGATCCTGTGTGAGGGCGCAAACGGTCCTACGACGGCGGTTGCCGATGACATCCTCGCGGAGAAAAAAGTATTTATCATTCCCGATATCCTGGCCAATGCCGGCGGGGTCACGACCTCTTACTTCGAATGGGTGCAGGACCGCCAGGGTTACTTCTGGAAAGAAGCGGTGGTGAACGAGCAGCTCGAGAGCATTATGAAGGAAGCTTTTGAAGATGTCGTACGCTACGCGGAGACCCATAACGTCAATAACCGCATCGCCGCTTATATGCTGGCAATTGACCGCGTGGCCTTCACCATCAAGCAGCGCGGCATCTATGCCTGAAGCTGCCGTGCTGTTTTTAAAGACTTGCGGCCTGCAACTTCCGCCTTCAAACAGGGTGTATACTCAATGCAAATTGTCCACACGGCCTTGCCGGGTGATACCTGTGTGTGAATCTACCTAACTCCATCTCGCTGTCACGTATTGCCAGTATTCCGCTATTGATCTGGATTCTGTTAGGCAACTACTTCAGCAGCGAAAACGGACACAAAGAACTGGCCGCCGCCACCCTGTTCATCCTGGCTTCGATTACCGACGGAATTGATGGCTACCTGGCACGCCGCAGGTCACAGATCACCTCCATGGGTATGCTGCTCGACCCGCTGGCCGATAAGCTCATGGTCACGGCGGCTTTTGTTACGCTGGTGCAATTCAACCCGCGCATCGTGCCCGCCTGGGTGGCGGTGGTCATCATCGGACGGGAGTTTCTGGTCAGCGGATTGCGGTCCATCGCCGCCTCGGAAGGATTCACCATCGAGGCCAGCGATCTGGGCAAGTTCAAAATGGTGGTACAGATTGTTTCCGTGGTGGCCGCGATTCTTGACCACCGCTGGGCCTGGTGGGACCTGCACAAACTTTACCTGCCCATCGGTCTTCCGGTTCACTTCATCGCGCAACTTTCCATCTGGTTCATGCTGACGGTCTCACTGTTTTCCGCAGGAGATTACTTTGTCGGCTTCTGGAACAAAATTGACCGCCGTGTGGAACGCCGCCGTCGCCGTCCTTTTATATTGCGCCGGCGCAAAGGTACGCCCGTGGTTACCGCACCGCAGCCTGCGGATTCTTCACCACAAAGCTAGAGATTTTCAGGTCCTGTAAGAAAGCGCTCAAACTTCCTTCAGCGATAACTTACTTCCCTTTTGCAGATATCCTTTGCGCTGGAACCAGTCTTCCAATGCTGCTTTGAGCTGGTCGAGGGGAACGCGGGAGCCGATTTCAAGCGATCCATCGGCGGTTGGCAGGGTGTCGTCAAACATCTGGTCGTTGGTGAAGTCGCGCATGGCAAAATTATCCAGCCACTTGATGGGGCAGGGCTGCAACCCATTTTGGCTTTCATATTCAACGCGGATTTTGCGGGCGAACATTGAATTACAACTTTCTATTTTCCGACCTTTGAGCTGTCAGGCGCAGGCAAATCAACGGTGTGGACCAGTACCAGTTCCCACTCGTCTCCGTTCTTCCTGAAAACGTCTGCGAAAGAAGCGTCAGAGCTGACCAGGGTCCCATTCTCAGCGCGTATTTTGGTGTTGCGTACACCGGTCACGGCGGCAACTGGACCAAAGATTTTTACTCGCATTTCATCGGCGCCCAGCCATTCAATGGTATCGGGAAGCGCCTGCACGTGCTTGAGAAACTGCGCGCGCGTCATCTCCGGCTGGCCGGGGGTAACATAAGCAAAATCATCGGCCAGAATGCCGTTGAGCTTATCGTTGTCTTTTTGGCGAATGGCAGCGAAGAATTCTTTTTCGAGTTCTACGAGCGCCAGGTCGTCGTTATGCGGAGCGCCCTGTGTTGCGGGTGCTGCAGGCGGCTTTTTTACATGATGCGTTTGGGCGTGGGCTGAAGACACGGCCACGCCAAGCGCAAGCAGAAGACACAGCAATTTACATTTCATGAGACCTCCAGAATGCCTGGAAGAACGTGGGATGTCCCCGCGAGAAGCTACGCCGCCCGCTCGCGCACCACGGCATCAAGATGATCGAGCGTTTCCTGCACCGTGAGCGTGTACATTTCACGCCCGCTTTCCAGCCCCGATTCAATGGCGGTCTTGAGAAAGTGTCCGGCAATCTGGATGGCGAGCGCATCGCTGATCGTCTTGCCCGTGCGGCGCTTGTATTCCACCCAGGCGGGATGCGGCAGCGCGATCCAGATGGGGCGCCCGTTGGCGAGAAACTTGATGTCCACAGCGTCGGCGTGACGGGTGGCGATGGCCACGATGACGGCCTGGTAGATGCAATGAATTTCCTCGCCGGTCCAGCGGTCTTTAACTTTAAAGTCGGTGTACATGGTTGCTTAAAAATATATCACGGTGGGCCGATGGCGGACGCTGGCCGGCGCGGGCAGTTGGCCCGCCCTTTTACAAAACATTTAGAATCAAATGCGATGGCAACCACGACAGCTAAGAAGAGGAAACAACCCGCAGCCCAGCCACCGAAGATTTTGTCTGCTGAAAATTTTGTCCGACAACCCTGGCTGCTGCAAGGATGGAGCACGCGCCCGGGCGGCCGCTCAGACATTTATGGCCGGGGTGCGCTGAACCTGGGGTTCACCTCCGATGACAAGCGGGAGAATGTAGAGCAAAACCGCCAGATTTTTCTGCAACGCCTCGGAGCACAAAAAAATAAGAAACCGTTTCCACTGGTCACGCTGCGGCAAATCCACTCTGCCCATATTTATTTGGTAGACCGCGTTTTTGCCAAGCCTTTGGCGGGTGATGGAATGGTGACCAACAAGCCCGGCCTCGTGCTCGGCATTCAGACTGCCGACTGCCTGCCGGTGTTGATTGCTGATCCGATAAAAAAAGCCGTGGGGGCCTTTCATGCCGGATGGCGCGGTACGCTGGCACGCATTGTTGAAAAAGGCGTGGGAGCCATGCGCATGCATTTTGGCAGTGATCCGGAGCAGCTTCTGGCTGCGATTGGTCCCGGCATTGGCGGTTGCTGTTACAGCGTGGGGGCTGAGGTGCAGTCGGAATTCGAAAGCCAGTTTGACTATGCCCAGGAGTTGTTTCACACAGTCTTCGAGTCGGACCCGGTTCGTGAGAAGTATCCAATGCTCTTTCTGACGGCGCGTGCGCCCGGACACAGCGACCTGGGGCCGCAGATCCACCTTGATCTGGTGAAGGCAAACCAGCGGCAGCTCTTGAGTGCGGGATTGAAAGAAGAAAATATCAGCGCTTCGTCTTTGTGTACGGCCTGCAACTTGAAATTGCTTTTCTCTCACCGCGCAGAGCGGGGGAAAACCGGCCGCATGATGGCGGCGATAGGAATCAGGCCGGCAGGTTAAAGAAGCTACTGCGGTGTAGTCGTAGGTTGCGTCTGGGCGTGGGTCTGGTTGACTACGTCTTTCAGTTCTTTGCTGGGTTTAAAGAACGGAATTTTCTTGGCTGGGACATCGACCCGCTCGCCGGTCTTAGGGTTGCGTCCTACGCGGGGCTTGCGCTGGCGCGTGCGGAAGCTGCCGAAGCCGCGGATCTCAATCTTATCGCCGCTGCGCAGCGAGTGCACAATGCTGTCGAAGATAGTATCAACGACAACCTCGCTGTCCTTGCGGGTGAGTTCCACCATTTTGGAGACTTCTTCGATCAAATCCGCTTTGGTCATAGACTAGCAATCTACCTGATAACAATGGTTTTGTCACTTCCGCAATGGGGCCGGTTTAGCAGTTTGGTAACAGGCTCAGCCGTAGGCAGTTAACCGATCTATTACTATCGTTTCACTTCCACAGGTAATAAAAGCCGACGTGTGTATCCAGCATTTTCGCTTTGTCGGGAACAAAATTGGAGACGTCGCCAGTCAGCACATCCAGCAATGTGCGGCGGTCTTTCTGGGGACGAACCAGCTCCGGCTCTCCCTTGATCCCCACCGATTTGGCGGTTTCATCCACTGCAGTCTGAAAATCGCCCAGCTTATCCACCAACTTCAGCGGGAGCGCCTGCTGCCCGGTCCAGACACGTCCATCGGCGATCGCCTTCACGTCCTCCACCTTCATTTTGCGGCCTTCGGCAACGGCAGAGATGAATTGCTGATGCATGTCGTCAATCAGGCTTTGAAAGTAGGCCCGCTCCTCGGGGGTCATCTCACGCGCGGGATTGCCGGCATCTTTGAGAGCGCCGGCCTTCAGAGTCACGTCCTTGAGCTTGGCCCACTTCATGAGCTCTTCGTAGTTGATCCACTCCGAGATGACGCCGATGCTGCCTACCACGCTGGCCGGGTTGGCATAAATTTTGTTAGTGCCGGAGGCGACGTAGTATCCACCGCTGGCGCCGACCGATTCCACCGAGGCCACAATCGTCTTTTTCTTCTCGTCGCGGATACGGCGCACTTCGGTATAAATTTCCTGCGAGGCCGCTGCCCCGCCTCCGGGGGTGTTGATATGCAGGATGATGGCTTTGATGGAATCATCATCGGCAAAATCTTTGAGCTGCCCGACCACGGTTTGTGGCTCGATGATCACGCCTTCCAGATCAACAACGGCAATCTTGTCACCAAAACCGCTAAACTTTCGATCGCTGTGCATGGCCACGATCATCAGGGTGATAACGGCAACCATGAAGATGAAAAAAAAGCCTCCACCCAGCAACACCCAAAGCCATGTACGGGAGCGTTTCGTCTCTGTCATTGATATCTCATTCATAGATAGAGGTTAGTTTAGCACTAGCAAGCACTCAGCAATCAGCATTCAGCACTCAGCCAAGGCCCCCTCCCCCTTGCTAGCTTCGGTCAAGGACAGTTGCCAGCAGTTGTCATTTCCCCTGTCTTGGCTACGCGATAATTTCCACCTCTTGTAAGAATAGGGGGATCCCTTGCCAGCTTGGGGAAGTTAATCCGTAAGTGACCCATAGTCCCGATAGAGAAGAAGAAAATGACCAGCTCAGGCCAAGCCATGCAGGAGGGCCCCCCTTGCTAGCTTGGCGGTGAGAATCGTAAGTCATTCATAATCCTATGAAGACAATACATGACCGTTTGGTCAAGCAATGGGTCAGAACAAGGGAAATATTTACTCCATCGTAGACTCTGTAAATAAAGTTTCCAGTTTCAAGTTTCGAGAACAACCCAGCTTCAAAATTTTTCAAAGATCCATAAGAGGCCAAAGCCCCCGCATCCTGGATGCTGGATACACTTCCAGTGCTGAGGATAACCCAAGTTTCCACAGGAATGAAGACTTTGATACCACAATGGGACCATGTGGAAGGCGCTCTTTTTGCAATTTTTACTCGCCGTTGAAGCGGCGTGAATTTCAATCAAGAAAATTAAGAGCCAAAAGCACCTCGAATATGTACCTTTTTATATTGGCGCCCAACCCTTACTGTAATTGTGTAGGGAAACTTCAGGGGATCACCCAGTTGATATATAGGATCAGTAATCACCAAACTATCGAACTCCACAGCTTTTTCATTGCGTTTTCTTGAACCTTCCGTGGTTGACTTAACCAAAGCCACCTTTGGATTTGCTAATAACTTATCGACTTTGATAGGCGACCCGTCCGGGATTTGTGCAGAACCATTCCAATTAGCAGCAATCTCCTCATAGTTAACGTGACACATTTCGATATCTTCTGGAACCTGGCGATGCTGAAACTGAACGACCCAGCGCTCTCTGGCTTGGTTGGCGGCCTCTGAAGAATGAAAGTCGCCCACAATTCGTGCAGCCAACGCCAATTTAGCTTCCATGGGATGTTCACTTTTCTTGAGATCATTAATTTCTGACGCGGACAGGTCCGTCAAAAGCTCGTAATAGCGCCACATCATATCGTCAGAAACTCTCATTATTTTTGCGAACATTTGGTCTTTTGGTTCGGCGATGCCAATGGCGTTGTTCAGAGACTTCGACATTTTCTGGACGCCATCCAACCCTTCGACGATCGGCGTTGTCAGCACCACCTGCGAAGGTTGGCCGTAAGCCCGCTGCAGTTCGCGTCCCACGAGCAGGTTGAATTTCTGGTCGGTGCCTCCCAGTTCAACATCGGCCTCGAGCGCCACCGAGTCATAGCCTTGCGCCAGCGGGTAGAGCAGCTCGTGAACCGCAATCGGCTTTTCTTCTTTAAAACGTTGATGAAAATCCTCGCGCTCCAGCATCTGCGAGACGGTGTACTTGGCCGCCAGCCGGACAAAATCTTCAGCGCTGAATTTGGAGAACCAGCGGCTGTTGAAATCAATCACGGTCTTCTGCGCGTCCAGAATTTTGAAGACCTGGGCCTTGTAAGTCTCAGCGTTCTTTTCTATTTCTTCGCGGCTGAGGGGCTTGCGGGTTGCCGAGCGTCCGGTGGGATCGCCGATCATCCCCGTAAAATCACCGATCAAAAAAATCACGGTGTGGCCCATATCCTGAAAATGCTTGAGTTTGCGGATCAGGACGGTGTGGCCCAGATGCAGGTCTGGAGCAGTCGGATCAAAGCCGGCTTTTACCCGCAGCGGCTTGCCGGTATTCCGAGAGTTTTCCAGCTTTTCGCGCAGCTCAGCCTCGCGGATGATCTCCGCCGAGCCTTTCTTGATGTAGGCAAGCTGCTCGTCCACAGGAGGAAAATTAGGCATAGCTTTCGATTATAAAGTTACGCGTGCCGCTCTGCGGCCAGCTTTATGTTCCCTGGCATCTGCACCCGGCGGCCAACGATTTCGTAGTTCCCTTCCAGCACAATGTTGATCGCCTCCGTGTAAGCAATGTGCTCTTGCTGCAGGATGCGAGCGGCCAACGCGTGATCGTCATCGGAATCCAGAACAGGCACAGTTCGCTGCACAATGATGGCGCCGTGATCGAGGTGTTCATCCACAAAGTGTACGGTACAACCCGAAACCTTCACGCCGTACTCCAGGGCCTGGCGCTGCGCCTCAAGTCCCGGAAAAGCAGGCAGCAGCGAAGGATGTATATTCAGGATTCTTTGTGGGAACTGCTGCACAAACCAGGGCGAGAGCAGGCGCATGTATCCTGCCAGACAAATCAAATCTACTTTTTTTTCTCTGAGTGCGGTCACAACTTCGGCATCGTGCGCCTCGCGCGCCTTGCCCTTGGAAGGAACCACCAGCGCAGGCAAGCCGCGCCTGCGGGCCGATTCGATTCCGCCAGCTTCGGCACGGTTGGAAATCACCAATGCGATCTCAGCATTGGCAATGCGCCCAGCGGAAATAGATTCGGCAATGGCTTCAAAGTTGGAGCCGCGTCCACTGAGCAATATGCCGAGCTTTTTGGTAACCATAAATTAGTTTTTACCACAGGCGGGCGGAATTTTAACCGCGGAGGCGCGGAGACGCAGAGAAAATTGAGCCATTGGGTCATCGGATCATTGAATCATTAAGGGATTATGAGAATGAATCAATGATCCGATGATTTAATGATTCAATTTCTTCGCGCCTCCGCGTCTCCGCAGTATTTTTCTGACTTATTAGGAATATACGACCTTGTTCTCTCCGCGAACGATTCTGCCGATGGTGTAGGGCTTTTCTCCGGCCTTTTCCAGCAAGGTCTGGGCTCGTTTGAATTTTTTTGCGGGGATGACCAGCACCATGCCAATGCCCATATTAAAGGTACGCATCATGTCGTCCTGCGGGACATTACCGATCTTCTGCATGTGGCAAAAGATGGGCGGTACCGGCCAGCTTCCCATCTGTACCGAGGCAGCGGCGCCCTTAGGCAACACGCGCGGCAAGTTCTCTGTAATGCCGCCTCCGGTGATGTGGGCCATGGCGGCGATCACATCGTTCTGCGCCAGGCGGCGCAAAACCGGCCAGTAACTTTTGTGAATGCGCATCAGCTCAGTTCCCACTTTGTTCTTTATCTCATTCACGTAGGTTTCAGGCGTATAACCGGCAACGGTAAAGAGCAGCTTGCGGGCGAGGGAGTATCCGTTGGTGTGCAGGCCATTGGAAGGCAATCCCAGCAGGATGTCGCCTTCACGCACATTCTTGCCGGTGATGATGCGCTCGCGGTCCACGACTCCCACAATGAATCCCGCCAGATCGTACTCTCCCGGCGGATAAAACCCGGGCATCTCCGCGGTTTCGCCGCCAATGAGTGCGCATCCGTTCTGCTTGCAGGCATCGGTGATGCCGGTAATGATTTTTTCCGCAACTTCAAGCTCGAGTTTGCCGGTGGCCAGGTAATCCATGAAGAACAGCGGCGTGGCGCCCTGCACGGCAATATCGTTCACGCAGTGGTTCACCAGGTCAGCGCCCACAGTGTGATGCAGGTTCATCTCAAAGGCGATCTTGAGCTTGGTGCCCACGCCATCCACGCTCGAAACCAGCACGGGATCGCGATACTTCTTTCTATCCACCGAAAAGAGCCCGCCAAAGCCGCCGATTTCACTAAGCACACCCTTAGTAAAGGTCTTGTGCGCCAGATACTTGATACGCTGCTTGGTACGGTTGGCCTGGGCGATATCCACGCCGGCATCGGCGTAGGTGATGGAGGCAGGACGCTGCGATGAACTTATAGACATGATGAACTGGGCTTTCGGAAGATCGCCTTTGCGTCCCCGAAAGAGGGTCTTACAGGGAAAGCGCTATTCTACCATCGCGTCGCAGAAACGGCCTTCGCGCCTGCAGAGCGTTGAAAAATAGCTTTGCTATAATGAAATTACATGTAAGTTTTGTTATCCTGTTTGGTTTTCTGCGCTTAATCCTTAGATTTCAAGATTGAGTCAGCAGGCATACTTGCAAGTTCCTTTCGCAAAAGCTGTCGGGGAGTGGCTCAGCCTGGTAGAGCACCTGGTTCGGGACCAGGGGGTCGGAGGTTCAAATCCTCTCTCCCCGACCAATTCTTTCAATTAAGATACGGGCTGCTACTGTTGTCCCTTGCCAAAATCTAAAAAAACGCCGTTATTTTGGAACTGAAATAGACAGGCACACCTTCCGGCGGCAAACGATTACGCGGTTGAGACGATCAAGGTCCGATTTTGGCCGTGACACGTGAGAAGCGGCGAGGCTGCGCCACCGGCGAGTTTTCATCGCTAGTAAAAAAATCGGCCTGTTGTTTATGAAATCTTAGGCAGCCAGATCGTAACGATGGTCGTTCGTTGACCGGAATCACATGATCCAGCAGGTCGCGGCGACAACTACTGACCCATCGCTCGGCAAGACCATTCTGCCATCGGCCTTAAACCGTTGAGTTCACAGTGGATCTGAGTTTCGGCGAGGAACAACCCTTGAATTTGTTCGATTGACAGGCCGCGCACGACGATGATAGCTTGAACGCTCTTGGCCTAGCCTGACCCGAAGGAGCGCCTCTGCGAGTCTTGAGTCCAGGTGAGTTTTTTCAAAAAGAATCGTTCGGTCCGGAGACGGTCAACCGCGGCGCCGTGCTTATGGAATGCGAATGGCAGGGCGGCGTCTTCGAATCGGGGATCATGATGGGCGGCATTTTTCGCGGTGGGCAGTTCCGCGATGGAAGTTTCTGGGGCGGGGTCTTCTGGGAAGGCGAGTGGCTCGGCGGAGTTTGGGAGTGCGGCTTCGACCGGAAGGGACGCTATCATCCCCGCACCGATCATCCTCCTTATGCATGAACGCTCCACGAGTGATTATCACTGGTCCGCATCGCTACGCCGACCTAGCGCGACTGTGGCATCGCATGGTCCACAAGGATCTGGCGCCAGCCTTCCGTAGCCTCGGTTGGGAGGTGACAGTGGTCATTTTCCGCGACGCGAATCAAGACCGCTTCTCTCAATACGATTTCCCGGAAACATCGTTTCAGGACCCAGGTCCGGGTGCGCGCGATTTCGTCGAATTCTACGACGCGGCCCTGCAGACCGATTGCGATTTTGTGTTTTTCCTGGATGCCGACGTATTTATCCTGGACGCACCGTGGGCGGCGAGCTGCATCCGCCATTTCGACGATCCCAGTATCGCGGCATTGTCCTACTTGCGGCGCGGCAAGCTGCCGGGCGTCTATGCGCTGTTGTGCCGCGCCAAGGACTATCGCGGATTGCCGGAGCGGGCCATGATGGCATCGTATGAGGACTTGCAGAAATGGCCCCATTCTATCAATCGCGGCCCCGGTGAGTGCGCCGCGCTGATGCTGGAAAAGGTCGGCAAGCACATCGTGGACCTTAACGACGAAGCCCCCCAACGCATTGCCGATTTTCACGGCACGACAGTGATTCGAGTATCTCGAGAAACGTTCGCTGCGGCGATCGGCGAAGAAGCATTTGAAGCCTTGATTGCCGACAAACGGTATTTCGCTATGGGAGCGTACGACAACGTCCTGCTCGGCTGGTTGTATCGGGCTGTTTTTGACGGCCCGTTCGCGGCGGGCGCCGATGGGCGCGAGCTTGGTGGCAGCCTGACGGCAGAGGCGCTTCGGCGTATCCTGGCGCGAATCGAGCGCGCGGAGTTGCGCGCGGCCTTGTTGGAGTATTTCGCGAGATCTGATCGCTGCGCGGAGCGTTTGGCGCGCTATCTAGGCATCCGCGAGCCACTGCCGGGCCTTGTTCCCGATTGCTGGAGAGCAGTCAATGCCCGCTGAGCCTTTGCTTACGGTCTTCACGTCTACAGTCTTTGCCGACGTGGTGCGGATCTGGTTTCAATGCGTCAGTCGCGCTTTCCCCGACGGGTTGGCGCACTTCGAGATCTTTCACGACTCTGATGGTCCGCAGCTCGATCCGGCGGAATTTCCGGGCGCAACGATCTTGCATCGCACCTCAACCTGCCGCGAGTTTCATGACGCCTACAACGAAGCGGTTCAGCGTTGCCAGACTCGATATCTGGCAATCATCGACAGCGACGTCTTTTGGGTCTCGCGCGGAGTTTGGCCGCGCGTGCAGAAGGAGCTCGATGATCCCAATGTAGCGGCGGTCTCCTGCGTCTCGCGATCGCGCCGCAAGAGTCACGGGACGTACTCGGTGGTGTTGAAGCCGGAGATCTACCGCGAGGTCATGAAGAAATTGCCGGATGGCTTCTTTCCCCGCGCTGAGAGTCTAGACACAAGCCTTCCCGTCTTCGATTGGAAGTGGTACGACACTGGCGATGTGTTGTCGCTGGCGGTTGTTGAAGCCGGCTATAGGATCAACTTCCATCACATGGATCGCACCGGAGAAATTGTCCGTTTCTTTGGTGTGACGCTCACACGCCGCGGCGCAGCCACGGTGGGGGAGCGCAAGCTGGCGGAAATGGCGGGAAGGGGCCGCTATTTCTGGCGCGGATGGACCAGTAATCTCGCATTACGACGATTGCACAACCATCTATTTCCGCATGTCCGGCTTTACGATTTCTCCTT
>Ga0207127_10087_pt2 | contig 22585 bp, 23 predicted proteins | sample Alteio_BWMinHeat_17_FD_153574 | JGI IMG/M metagenome (GOLD analysis project Ga0207127, IMG submission 153574) | Enriched cells from forest soil in Barre Woods Harvard Forest LTER site, Petersham, Massachusetts, United States -... | ecosystem: Environmental > Terrestrial > Soil > Temperate forest >...
GGCAGCAGACGCGTCGCGGCCCTGATCAGCCGCAGGTTCTCGTCCGCGGCGGTGGTTAGGAGCGAGGCGTCCCACAACCACGCGGCGACGATGAGGACGAATGCGCCAACGAGCGCCGCTGCCTTAAAGAGGCCACGTCCGACCCACGTCTTAATGACAACCGTCTTATCCCTCACGTTTGGTGAACGGTGTTGCGAGGGGGTTCAGTTCGCGCGGAAACGGCGTTTACGCGGCGCACGCTGCTCGCCGGACAGCTTTTTATAGGAAGCCGGGCCGATGGTCACCCCAGCCGGTCTGCGAGCGATCCTGGTCGCTTTCGCTGTCGCTGTCGGTGTCCCTTGATCTCTGCTCAGTTTCGCTTGTCACGATATCGGCTGGCGTAGTGGGCCGCGGGGATGTTCCCTGCTGGTTATCGTCGCGGCTCGCATTGGCGATGCGAAAATAGTGCTCGGCGTGCTGGTAGAGATTTTCAGCCGCGACGCGGTCATCGCTCCTCTCGGTTTCCCGCGCCAGCGCGACGTACCGCTCGAATATCTGGTGGGCGCTACCGCGGATCTTGATGTTGGGGCCGTTGCTGTCGAAATTTTGATTTCGCTGTGGCTGCGGCGCTCGCGGTTGCTGCTGGAATGGCCGGTTGCCGTTATACCGGCCGCGCGGCGGCCGATTTGATCCTGATATCATGGTGCCTGACGTGTTGGGATTGATTACGCCGCCAGCTCGCAGAGCGGGAGGCGTCGGCGCGATTGTCTGCCTCTTTGGGCCAGGACGCCATCATGTTCGATGAGCTACGAAAATTGAGTGGCGAGGTCGCGCAAATCGGACCGCCAGGAGGTCACGAATTTTGAACGGTAGCTGGGTTGGCTGAGGTCACAAAAAATGGACGCCGGACGGGGTGCGAAGAGGTCACGGATTTTGGACGGTTCCCTGCCCTGGCGGCGAAATGGGTGTTGGTCGGATTTGTGCTTGGATTGGGTTGGTTTTGGGGTGCGGTTGCGCGCGCGATTTTGCCGGTTCTGGCGGAGGTGATAAATTGCCAAGTGAATATTGGTCGACATACCGCCAAGGACGCTTCTTGTGAATGCTGCATCTTCGGCCCGCATACCCATCACCGATGAGGTCTTGAAGCTCTCCGTTGGCATTAGGCTCGAAGCGGGAGTCGATGAGGCTCAGATACGCGCGCTCATAGACCAGTTCGCATCCGAATTATGCCGCGGCGAGCAACCCCAAGACATCGTCGGTTTCCTGACGGTTGAGGATGTCCCGCAGGATCGTCGGGCCGAATTCCTGCAGGCGGTCGACGGGCTTGCATCGGTCGGTCGTGTGAATGTCCGTCGGCTCCTCTCGGTAGTTGATGTCTGGCCATCACGCGTTCGCTGAGAACCCTTCGCGGCGCGCCCTATGGAGAAGAATTCTTTTTGCCTCGGGGTCTTTAGGCATCGTCTAGTCCCTCTCGTGGCACGGCCTTAGCGATGGCTTCCTCGATCCGGGTTGCCTTCTCATGCAGCCACGATGCGGCCGACAGCAGTTCCATCCGAACGACCGGGTCGCTTGTCTGACGGGCTACCTGTAGACATTCGTCGGCTTGCGTCCGCAGCGATTCAGCTACGCGGGATGGCACGGATTGCCTCGCCTCCCAATGTGCTTCCCGCTGAGCATACGGGAATGGCGGGTGCGGCGCGACAGACTTGTCATCCGCCTCGGGTTTCAAACTGGATGTGCAAAAGATGAGCCCCGGCAGGGGGGACTGCCGGGGCTTCTTGGCCGAAGGGCGATGGGGTTTGGGGGGATATCGCCGGATCGGGTGAGCAGAGAATAGCCTGGAGGGTCGTCAGGGAGTGTGAGCCAAGTCACACATCCAAAAAAAAACGTGCAGCGCAGGGCGCTTAAATACGACGCGGCAAAATACGTGGGCCGACGAGGTGCCGGCGCCGGTGCTCGACGTAGACCCGTGCCGTTTCTTTCGCGAGGTCACGCCAGCTTTCAAGCTCTGTGATTTTGTCGGTGCTCTTCGGCGAAGCGGCTTGTAGTTCGCGCAGGCGGCGCGCGATGGCGTCGTAGTCGTTTATGATGGCCATCCGCCCTCCCTCGGAAAGAGCTCCAGCTTAGGGAGCGACGGCGGCCGGGACCATTGTCATTTTGGAATGCTATCGGATCGCCTTCCGGTCATATTCCGTTGGAGCCGCCTCGGCAGACGTAAGCATCTGCGATCACAGTGTGCTTCCGCGGAGCGGACGGCGTGAGAAGGGCTAGTATGAAATCGACCCCTGACAGCACCTTGGACGATCTTCGGCGGGCGAATGCCGATCTGCAACGGGAGCTTGCCGAAGCCAGAGCCGAGCTGGTCGAAGCAAACGCCCGGCAGACCGCGACCGCCGAGGTGTTGCAGGTCATCAACTCCTCACCCGGCGACCTCGGGCCGGTGTTCAAGGTGATGCTCGAAAAGGCCCTTGCCCTGACCGGCGCCACCTACGGCGTGCTACTGACTTTTGACGGCGACGACTTTCATGCTGTGGTCGGGTGCGGTCATCCCGAAATTGACGCTTGGGTGCGCCAGAGGGAGCCTTACCGACCCGGGCACGGATCAACGCTGGAGCGGTTCATCGGCGGCGAGGATATCATTCACATCACCGACATTGCCGATGCCGAGGCCTATCGGGCAGGCAATCCGCGACGCCGCGCGATAGTCGATGTCGTCGGAGCGCGCACGTTGATCGGCATCGCTCTGCGCAAGGACGATGTACTGCTCGGCGCGCTCCAAGTTTACCGTCGCGAAGTCCGCGCCTTCTCCGACAAGCAGGTCGCCCTCTTGAAGAACTTCGCGGCCCAGGCGGTGATCGCGATGGAGAACGCGCGCCTCATCACCGGGACGCGCGAGGCTTTGGAGCAGCAGACCGCGACCGCTGAGGTGTTGCAGGTCATCAACTCATCGCCCGGCGATTTGGTGCCGGTATTTGACGCAATCTTGGAGAAAGCGCACACGCTGTGTGAGGCACCGCTCGGCTCCTTGATGCTCTATGGCGACGAACAATTCCGCGCAGTCGCTACGCGAGGATATCCCGAGTCCTACGCGACGCTTGCTCGCGAAGGGTTTCCCGCCCACCCGTTTCTCCCGATCGATTCATTGCTGCGCGGTCGCGACGAGCAATTGGATTACGCGGGCCGCTGTCCAGATTGCTGGGGTCCGCACGTCACTACAGGTGCCATTGCGGAAAGACGGCACGCTCCTCGGATATATCAGCGCTCAACGTCAGGAAGTGCGGCCCTTCACCGATAAGCAGATCGCGCTGTTGCAAAACTTCGCGGCCCAGGCGGTGATCGCGATCGAGAACGCGCGTCTCATAACCGAGACGCGCGAAGCCTTGGAACAGCAGACGGCGACCGCCGAGGTGCTCCAGATCATCAACTCATCGCCCGGCGATCTGGCGCCGGTGTTCGATGCGATGCTGGAGAAGGCGACCCGACTTTGCGAGCCGGCACTGGCCACGATGCTGACCTGGGATGGGGAGCGTCTTCGTCGAGTTGCCTGGCGAGGAGCGGCGCCACCGGAGTTTGCCGCAACGATGCAGGAACCGGTGGCTCCGAACCCCGAGGGGCCGGGAGGCAGGATCGTCAGCGGGGAAAACATCGTCATCATAGCCAATCTGATCGAAGACGAGACAAGCCGCCACGTTCCGGCGATGCAGGTGCTGCTCCGCTATGGCGGCCGTAGCTACGTCGCCGTCGCGCTGCGCAAGGACAACAGGCTGCTCGGTATGATCGCGATCTACCGCCTGGAGGTACGGCCATTCACCGATAAAGAGATCGCACTTCTGCAAAACTTCGCGGCGCAGGCGGTCATCGCGATGGAGAACGCACGCCTCCTCGGCGAATTGCGCGCCCGCACCGACGAGGTCGCCGCCTGGAACCGCGAACTCGAAGACCGCGTCGCAGCTCAGCTGGGCGAGCTTGAGCGGGTGGGAAAACTGAAGCGTTTTCTCGCACCTCAGCTCGCTGAATTGATCGTCTCCCGTGGCGACGAGGGCATTCTCGAAACTCATCGCCGCGACATCGTCGTGGTGTTCTGCGACCTGCGTGGCTTCACCGCCTTTGCCGAGACGGCCGAGCCCGAGGAGGTGCTTGAGCTGTTGCGTGAGTATCATGGCGTGTTGGGACCTATCGTCAGCGCCTCCGAGGGGACGCTCGATCATTTCTCCGGCGACGGCATCATGGTGTTTTTCAACGACCCGGTGCCGGTCGCCGATGCGGCCGAGCGCGCCGTGCGCATGGCGATAGCGATGCGCGAGGCGGTAATCCCGCTCCAAGCACGTTGGCGCCGCCAAGGGCGAGCGATCGGGTTCGGTGCCGGAGTAGCACAGGGCTACGCCACCTTGGGACAGATCGGCTTTGCCGACCGGATCGACTACACGGCGATCGGCACCGTGTGTAATCTCGCGGCACGGCTCTGCGCCGAGGCGAAGGACGGGCAGATCCTTGTTAGCCCGCGGGTCGCCGCGGTGGTCGAGGACGCGCTATCGCTCGAAAACATTGGCGAGCTGACGCTTAAGGGGCTGAGCCAGCCGATTATCGTTCATAATGTCGGGGCACAAGTCGCCGCGAACGATGCCGCAGACCATACGGTTGTGCGCCTGCGGCCGTGATTTTGCCCGTGGAAGCCGGTCGCGAAGGTCACGGATTTCGGACGGGCCGGGCGCCTGAGGTCACGCAAACCGGACGCGGAGGAGGTCACGGATTTTGGACATTTCGCTGGCCTCTGGTGAGGGGGAATACGGCGAAGGTCGCTTTGGTTGCGGGACGGTCTGCTGCCTTGCCGGCAAGATGGGGAGAGGACGGAATGGCGTAAGTTGCCGGGCGCTTCCGTGCCCTGGGGGTACGGCGTCGGGCAGGGCCGTGGCTGAGGCCGACAGCTCGGCTAGTAATATAGAAGAGCGTACGTCCTTCCGTACGGCGGCGGCTTCAGTCAATGTTCACCATGTGAATAATTCCGCGACCTCGCCTTTGGGTTCGTGCGCTTCAGCAGTCGATTCCACCAAACGGAAAAAGATGAGAACTAGACTAGAAGTCACCGCGAGCGAACCGAGACGCACGATGCTGTGCAACAAACTGGTCAATTTCGTCGGCTGATTTGCTTTGCGGATTATTCATGTGAGCAGTACAAAGTGTGGTGATAGCTTCAAAGGCTTTCTGAGTCCAAATTCTACGATCACGGAATCCAGTTGCCATAAACGCGACTGCTACATAGGAGCAGTGGATTACGTCAATCAACACATGGTGCAATTCGGCATTTGGGACATCTGGTCGGGAAAGTAACAAGCGAACTTCGTTCGCCATCGTAGCAAGTATTTTACGCATACGTTTACTGGAAAGCTGAAAGTAGGGATCATGTGCAAAATCATTTCGTAGATTATTCAGGGCGAGTAAACTATTGACGATTGGTGGTGCAACGATGCCGAGTCCGCCAAGAAACTTAATTTTGGTCGCATATACCATCCCCTTTACGTCGAGTTGGTCGATGTTCGAAAGGGCTTGGGACAAAAGCGCGTTCACAAGATCTTCTATAAGAAGCTGACCTCGAACAGCGATGACCATCGCGTCCGGCTTTGTCTCCCAAAGCTCGACTAACTTCTTATACGGCTTTGCCTGAGAGTTGAATTGTATTTCGGACCGCCGGCCCCCTTCGGGTTCCCCGGAGGCAGACGCGGGGTCGTAATCCGTCATGATGTCCTCGGGTTGACAGCGGTTCTGAGAGACAGATAGAACAATTGACGAACGGAGGCAACGTTGGTCCCGCTCTACGCCGCCCGCGTCTCCGATCTCGGGCCGGGCGATTTCGTCCGCGTCGAGTGCGCTGCGTGCGGGCACGACGCGCTCATCCATCCCACCGCTCTACCGCACCTCCAATTCCAGCCGCAGGATTTGGTGCTCGGGCTTGAGCGACGGCTGCGATGCCGGGAATGCGATACGAAGGGCAAGGTGGCGGTGTCGATTAGGTGGAAGGAATAGCAGGACGGGTCACGAAAATTGGACGCCGAAGGCGGCGGGAGGAGGTCACGGATTTCGGACATTTCGCTGGCCTCACGGCGAGGCGGGTGGTGCAGCTCAGCAACAGGATGTTACCCAGCACCCGCGCTTTTACGCCGCAGACGAGGGCGAATACCCCGGCGACAGCCGAATAGCCGTAAGCCGGCATTTTTAACCCGACAGAAAACGAGAGAAGGTGCGCGATTGCGGCCCCCAACACAAAACAAGCGATCGCACTTCGCGCTGATTTCGATGACCGGCTTCCGGTTCTGAGACCACCTGCCACGAAGGAGGTTACCCCGGTCACGGCGCGCGCGCCGTAGATCGGAATGTTCGAAAGCGAGGCACACAGCAAGCCGAACGCGAGTACACCGACTGTCCACAGTCCAGGGTAAGGAAGAAACGGAAAAGCTACCGCGAAGCCGAGTAGCAAAAATGCCACATCACGCACCGGTCGCTCGCGAAATAAATCGACAATGCGCGCTGGCAGCATGACTATCGAGATCGAGAATCGCCAAGAACCGACAGCGCGCCAGTACCCAACCAACCCAAACAGGAGGAGGTTAAGTGCAAACCAAAACGTCGCTCCCGCCCAAAACGTTTTGTCAGCCAGAATGGTCCCATTCGACAGGTCTTTATTGTATCCGCCGGCTGCACCGATAAAATACACGTTGCCGATGAAGCTTGAACTTGCGCCGAGCACCGCATATATAATGAGCCCGTAGATGCGCCGCCGATGCCTCGTGAGGTAATTGGAAGCAGCAGAAATCGCCCGCTCGCGCGTGTTCGCCATCTTCGCCCCCTATTCTGCCAACATCAGCGAGGGGTCTCTTCGACCGGTTCTACAATGACAAAGCTGCTGATGCTGCGCGCACTGGTTTCTACAAAGAGCTGGAATACTCCCGAATGGGGCATGGTGGCTAGCACCCTTGCCCCTGCCGGGACTTGAAAGTTTCCCCCGACGGTCTTGTTTGCCACCATCACGGGTGCTGGCCCCGGATTATAAAGTTGCGGATCGAGCCCGCGCCGCGTCCGGATGATCTCGGGATTCAGCAGCTCTCCTTCGATCCGCAATACACCCACTTCAGCGCGGTTATCGAATGCCGTTCGCTCGGGCGAGATCAGTATGGGGATCGCGACCGCAGGCCCTAGCGCTAAACCAGCGACCTTGCCCCATGCGGGAAGATTTCGCATCCTGCCTAACCAAGCGCCCCAGTCGCGGGTTATGAAGCCCAGCGGTATCCCAAAGGCAATATGACCGAGGTACAGGATAAGAATGGCAAGCCAATTGTTTGAGAGGCCAAAAATCTCTTTGAATGGTGTCATAAGATTGACCGTCTCCAGCATCAGCGCGTAAAGAACAGCCCAAGCCCAATGTTGACCACGTAAGAATAAAGCATAGATTATCCCAAAGGTGATGCCGTTAGAGAAATGATATGTCCAACCCAGGGTGTCGGTAAATCGACTTGAGATGTCTGCCTCAGCGATCCATACACCATAAGTGTCGTTTGTCATGAACACCCGCTGACCGGCAAGGAGAAAAGGTACGCGCGCCGGGTCGTAGGTAAGAGTGGCTACAAATCCCGCAACGGCACCAAGCGCGATTGACTCCCCTACCGCTCTATAGGTACGTGTACGGGAGCTGTGCCAGACCAGAAATAAAAGAAGGACAGAAATTGAATAGCCATACAATATGGTCTTCTGCATCGGCAGAACACCATAAACCTTTAAGATCAGCGCACCACAAGAAGACAGACATGCCAGCAGACAGAGTATTCGAATCAGAAGGTAATCGAAGGACAGAAGCGAAAGTGGCCAGGGAATTTGCACCGTTTTTCTCCACTACGGTCTCAAATATTTTGAGATCCACTATAGCCATCACCGGCCGTTCGCCAGGATCAAATCGAGCGGTTCGCGTAGGCGTTTGGCGATCGAGCGGTATTCCTCGATTATCGCCATATGCTGCTCCCCCAATTTGCGCCGACTCTCCCCACCTCGCGCCGGTTCGCCACTATACGGGTGGCGTTGGGCGCGTCACAAATTTTGGATGCAGGCTGGTTAGCTGGAGGCGCCGGACATGGATGGCCGGCGGTGGCCGGTGTCACGAAAAATGGACGCCGGACGGGGCGCGAAGAGGTCACGGATTTTGGACGAATGCGCAGTGTCGGGGTTTGTAGTACAAGGCTGAGTGTGGCATTGGATGCTGGGTTGTTCCTATTGCCGCTCCTTTGTTCTTGGGAGGTTTGAGATTATGGCGGAGGAGACGTTTGAGGCGTTTGTTGCGCGGGAACGGGAGCGGCTTTCGCGCGAGCGCGAGGCCGTTTTCACGCAGCAGCAGGAATTGGAGACCAAGCTGGCGGAGATCAATCGCGAGTTTGCGGCGATTGACGCTTATGAGGCGGCGAAGGCGGGCAGGGCACCCGGTTCCCCACCCCGCGCGGGTGGTGGTCGACGCGCGGGTGCGCGGCGCGGGAGTAGGCGTGAGCAAATCATCGCGCTTATTCGCCAGCACCCGGAGGGGCTGGCGCGCAAGGACATTCTGGAGCGGATGGGGATGAAGGGTAACAAGTCGGGCGAGATGTCGGTCTCAAATGCTTTAACGGCGTTGACGAAGGGGGGGCAGGTGGTGCGGGCTAATGGGCGGTATCGGGGGGCATAGGAGCAGCTACAAGAGCTTGCCGGAAAAGGAGAAGTCACATCCAGGGAGGACGATGATGGCAAACGAAGATTATGGCGATATGCTCCTGGCCCTGTCCGTATTCAATTCGCTCGGCACAGCCGTTGTCCGGGTGGATGATCCTATATCAACGCCGGTTCCGGAGGCGTCCCTCCATTCAATCGGGATGGAGTACTGTACGATGGGCCTGCTCACCAAAACCGATACGTCGGTGAGCCTGGGCGACAGGCCATCTTCATTTATCCTACCGTTTAAGATAACACCCGAGGGGTTTGATTTCCTTCGTGAGCGATGCGGGGTCAAAATACCACGCGCCGAGGCGGGGATCGTGATCCAGATTGGGCGGAACAATCAGGCTTCGTTCACTGTCCACCAAGACCAGAGCGTGAGAGCACGAGACATACACATCTCCATGCCGCAGCTCATTAAAGCGATCAATGAAACCGGTGACGAGGAACAGAAACGTGAGGCCAAGTCAAAGCTACGTGACCTCCTGCAAAATCCCTTAGTTGAAAAAATCTTCGAAGGAGCTGGCGAGGAGCTGATCAAGATGCTCGGCTGATTGATGGCCGGTCGCGCATTACCCCACGGACCGGTTAGGAATGGCGGTCAGCGTCGGCGTCGGCTTTCGATTCTTGAGCGCGCTCTTTTTTACGTTTTTCGCGTTCATCGTGACGTTTCTTCCGGGCCTCTTTTCGTAATTTTCGCGCTTCGTTGTTGTTATCGTCGCTCTTCTCGTCTTCTTCCGCTTCTTCCTGATCGTCCTGCGCTTCATTCCTATCGTTCCCCGCTTCGCGCGCCCGTCGGCGCGCTTTGCGCTCGCGCTCACGTGTATGGGCAGCTTCCTCTCGTGCGGCTTTTCCCCCGGCGGTATCGCCTTGCTTTTCAAGATCGTCAGCTTTGGCCTCGCTCGCCGACGCCTCGTTGCCATACTCCGACGCATCGTCGTCGTGGCGAGCTTTTTCCTTGTCGAGCTTGTCCGCCTCCTTCTTGAGGTCGTCGGCGCTTGCGCCGGCTTCCGCACGCAGCATGCGCCACAGAACGTAAAGGCACCATCGCATGCGAAACCGGATTTCGGCATCGTTATTGCGCAACTGTGGCAGGATCGCGGTCAGGGCCGCGGCATCGCCGTAAGCGCGATGGGCTAGCTCGGTCGTGATTCCATTCCGTGTGTTAGGGTCCGCTGTTTGCAGCCGTTTGATCAGTTCGTCGGTCTTAAGATCTTTCAGTTCAGGGTCGGGGGGCGTCGCAACCCATTTTTTCCAATCCGGTCTCGATGACCTAACCTCTTCGTTCGTGGGGCAGAACAGCACCAGCGCGCTGTCAAATAGTTCAAAAGCGGCATCTTGATCACTCTCTTGGGAAGCCTCCATGATTTGGCCCTCGCATCAAATTGGCTCACGAGTGGGTCACGAATTTTGGACGGTCGTATACCTTGACACCGTTGTACGGCAAGGCTGGGCGGAGATTGGTTTAGGCAGCGACGGCTGTTGCGGTAGCGATCGGGTAGCGCATGCCGGGTCGTTCGGTGTGCACGGTAAGGGTACATGGACCGTCGAGATGGGCGAAGAGGTATGCCGGCAACGTCAACTCCCCGTCGGTCCAGCAGTAGCCGTTTTCGGGGGGATGGGAACCGCCGTCGAGGAACAGCGGCGCGTCGTGCTCGAAAACCGTCGCTAGACCGGGCTGCCGTAATTCAATGCAGGTGAGGGCGACGCCGAGTCGGCGGTGGTCATGCGCGGTGATGCCGAGCAGCGACGGCACGCCGCTGCGCGAGCGCAAATGCAGCGCACCGGTCGGCGGCGCATCGAGTGCGAACGTGTAGGTGCAGCCGTCGACGGCTGGATTTTGTCTCTCGCCATCAACAAGAAGACGGATGTCTGGATCATCGGTTGTCTCGGTTTCGCTCCCGCCGCCTGCGCGCTCGAACAGCTCTACCCAGATCCGCTCAACCACTTCCCCGCCAGTCAAGACCGGCGCGAAGGGCGGTTTGGCAGCGCCAGCCACGGAGCCCGGTCGGGCGTTGTGGAACAGCGCCCGGTTGTTGGCGTCGTAGTAGCTCTCGGCTGGCGCGCCCTCTGCCAGCACGACATCGTGGTCCTCAAGCTCGATATGGTAGTACTCGACGACCCGGGCGGTCTCATCCCATACGATTGATCGATGGTTGACGAGGTTCTCGACCGGAATCAGCACACCGTCGAGGTAGAGCGCGTGACCGTGCGTCAGGTAGAGGTCGCGATGCGGCACATTATCAGCCAGCGCGCTGCGGCGCACGATAACCGGCCGTGCGAGTTTGTTGGCGCGAGTGACCAGGTCGCGTCCCATGCCGATCCAGACGATTGGCTTGAGGGCGCCGGAGAGCGTCTGCACCCGATCGCCGACTGCCAGCTTCTCGACCGGAACCTCGCCCCTCTCGGTGAGGATCAGCGTACCACGTAAAAAGCAGGTGGAGATGCTGAGCGTCGCACTCCCCGGTGCGGAATTGCCGGCAGCATCGGTAACTGAATAAGTAAAAGTGCTGCTTTGGCCGGCGATGCCCGCCGGTTTGAATTTCAGTCCGGCCAGCTGGGTGGTGGTAAGCGACTGGCCGCTGGTCACCGCGGTCGTTCCGTCGGAAAGGTAAACCGTGCCGTCGTTGGGGAGCCCGGTAACCACGACGGTGAACGACGACGCATCGATCGGTGCGGTGATCCCGATCGAGGTTGGCGCGCTGCCGACTTGAACCGTGAGCGATGCGGGCGTCGTCGTCGGCGCGGTCGTGTCGATTTGCAGGCCGCTGAAGGTGTGCACCGCACCGGACAGGTCGGCGCTGTTGCCGCCGCTGTCCTTGATCGTCGCACCGTTGGGGCTGTAGCCGGTGATCGCCAGCGCGGAGACGTCCTGGCCAGCCGCAACGGTGTAGCGGAACACAAGGCTCGAGGCGGTCGAATTGGCGGCGTCGTATGTCGCCGTGCCGCCGTCGTTGAGCGCTAGGCTCGGGGTCCCGCCGGAGACGGTGACCGCCGCGCTCATGCCGAGCCCGATCAGAATGAGGGTGCCTGCCGCCTCATCCCCTGTCGAAGGTTGCGCCGCCACGGCGATCACCGTGGGACCTGAGCCGCCGCCCTGAACGGCGAGCGTCGCACTCCCCGGTGCGGAATTGCCGGCAGCATCGGTCACTGAATAAGTGAAAGTGCTGCTTTCGCCGGCGCTGCCAGTCGGCTTGAATTTCAATCCCGTCAGCTGCGTTGTGGTGAGCGACTGGCCGGTGGTCACCGCCGTCGTGCCGTCGGAAAGGAGCACGGTACCGTCTGTAGGCAGGCCGGTGACGACGATGGCGTAGGTTGATGCGTCGGTTGGCGGAATGATCCCGATCCAGGTCGGCGCGCCGCTAATAGCAACAATCAGCGATGCGGACGTTGTCGTTGGGGGCGCGGTATTAATCGTCAATGGTAACGCTGCCGATGTGAGGCTTACGTTGTCGGCGTTGTCGGTCTGCTTAGCGGTGAGGCTGTGCGGGCCGTCGGACAGCGTGCTCGTCGTAATCAACCACGTCCCGGCGCTCGCCACTGTCGTGGTGCCGACCGCGGTGACGCCGTCGTACAAGGTGACCGTATTCCCCGTTTCGCCGAGCCCGGTAATGGCCGGGGTGGCGTCATTGGTGATGCCGTCGCCCTTGGCGCCGCTATCGGAGGCCGGGTCGAGAGCGAGCCCCGAGGGAGCGGCGGGGGCCTGGGTGTCGATGGTGATCGATAAGACTGTGGAAGGGTTGCTAACGTTGTCGGCGTTATCGGTCTGCTTAGCGGTGAGGCTGTGCGGGCCGTCGGACAGCGTGCTCGTCGTAATCAACCACGTCCCGGCGCTCGCCACCGTCGTGCTGCCGACCGCGGTGACGCCGTCGTACAAGGTGACCGTATTCCCCGTTTCGCCGAGCCCGGTAATGGCCGGGGTGGCGTCATTGGTGATGCCGTCGCCCTTGGCGCCGCTATCGGAGGCCGGGTCGAGAGCGAGCCCCGAGGGAGCGGCGGGGGCCTGGGTGTCGATGGTGATCGATAAGACTGTGGAAGGGTTGCTAACGTTGTCGGCGTTATCGGTCTGCTTAGCGGTGAGGCTGTGCGGGCCGTCGGACAGCGTGCTCGTCGTAATCAACCACGTCCCGGCGCTCGCCACCGTCGTGCTGCCGACCGCGGTGACGCCGTCGTACAAGGTGACCGTATTCCCCGTTTCGCCGAGCCCGGTAATGGCCGGGGTGGCGTCATTGGTGATGCCGTCGCCCTTGGCGCCGCTATCGGAGGCCGGGTCGAGTGTCAGCCCGGTCGGCACCGGCACTGACAACGAGATCCTGACCGCGGTACCGCCGATATTGTCGTCCACTAGCCGGAAGTGCTCTCCGGCAAAGCTCTGACTCGGGTCGAGCGTCAGCGTATAGGTAAGTCCATTTTCGCTGATTCGCAGCAGGTTGCCCGGCAGCAGTCCGACTATGCCAGTGCTGCTGTACGCTACGCCGAGAAGATCAATTGTGTCCTGCGTTGCAAAACCAACGATCGTGTTGCCCGGCACCGTCGTACCATCGATCGCCAAAGTTCCGTGTGTGGCGTCGTTTGCAAACGTCAGGCTACCATTTGCCGTAGCGCCACTCTCGAGCAGCAGTGTTCCGCCGGCGATCGTCGCCGCCGATGTCGAGCCACCAGAGAATACGATCTGGACGCCGCCGCTACCAATCGTTGTAGCTGCCGCAATGCCGCCAGAATAGACGCCCTGAAACCCGCCGCTTAGTACTGTACCGCTGGCAGCTCCGCCAAACTCCACATACTGTTCGGTGCCACTACTAACGGTCGTGCCCGTCGCAGTGCCGCCCGAGTACACATATTCAAAACCGCCGTTAAGCACCGTGTTGCTCGCGGCGCCGCCTGATGATACAGCTGCGACCCCTCCACCGCTCACCACTGTCCCGACCGCGATGCCTCCGCCGTAGACGATCTCTTGGCCCCCATTGGTTATCACAACACCGCTTGCCAGGCCGTTATAGCCTACGCCGAGGACTTGCCCATTGGTAACTCCGAGGCCACCGATCACAAAACCAGAGGCGACATACAGGATACCTCCAGACCAGGCTAAATTCGTGTTCGTGGCACCGCCCAACAGTTCTAAATAACCTCCGTTGACGAGTGTCGTATTTGACGTAGCCCCCCCAGAGTACACAAGTTCGTAGCCGCTGATTGTAGTGCCCACAGCCGTTGCACCTGATTGCACCCATTGATAGCCGCCGGCAGAAACGATTGTGCCACTTGCAGTCCCGCCGATGAAAAGGTACAGCTGTCCGCCACTGGCAAGTTGGGTTGCAGAAGTCACGCCGCCCGAAGAGACATATTCATACGCATCAAAATTTTCAACTGAAGTGGCTACGGCGGTGCCGCTGGCATAAAGGACTTGCTCGCCGCCAGATAAAACCGAGGTGCCGCTCGCTACACCACCAGATGAGACATATTGGTAACCGCCGCTGCTTACGGTTGCTTGGTTGGCATTACCCCAATCGGCTTGGGTTCCGCCGGCGTTTACCGTCGTTCGGCTTGCTGATCCGCCCGCATAAACGTTCTGATAACTACCACCACTAAGCGTAGTGTTGATTGCTCTCCCGCCCGCCTCGATCTCTTGATAACCCGACAAGACGATGGCGTCTTGCGCAGTACCCAGCACTATCTGATCAAAGCTTGTAACTGCGCCTACATCTAGTCCCCCACTTTCAATAGTCTCGCCACCAATGGCTATAGTGCCGCTCGCGGTACCCCCAGACGAGACGACCAACAAGCTAGTCCCCGCTTCGCTTATGATCGTATTGATAGCAGTCCCGCCTGCGCTTACCTCGGCCAAACCATAATTGGTGATGCTCGATACGACTCCGGTACTCTCAACAACGAGGGTGCCGCCATTTTCCACTAGAATATTTTGCTGGGTTCCGGTGGAAACAATGAGCGTTTGGCCGGACTGAACAATTGTCTCGTCCGCCGGCACGACGATGATCGAAACAACGTTCGGAGCAACATTGTTATCATAGGTTGCCTCACTTAGGCTGTGGTCGTAGTCGGCGATCGCTCCGATGTAATACTGTAATACCGCCCTGGGGCCAAATTGTTAGGTATCGTAATACTGCCGCTTTGCGGATTCGTCAGCTGAGAGTGTGCGTTTAGGCCTCCTGAGGGCAACGTCGCTAGGAGTGTATCACTGGCATCTATCGTCGGATCAACAGAGAGGTAGATGCCTGTCGGCGAGTTGTTAGCAAACGCGCCGCCGAGATTCTTCAGAAAGAACGATACCGTGGCGCTACCATCAACTTGGATCGCTGTGAGTAAAAAGCTGCCGTTCACCGCGACGTTGTATGACTTCAAGGTCAGGGAATACCTGTTGCTGGACGGTGACCGGAAGCGTCTTCGCCGGTGCCGTACCGTTGGTACGTCCGTCGCTAGCGTTGATTGTGATGGTATCGGAAGAAATAGTATTTCCGGTGTAGGTGAGCGTCGATAGGTCCGCGTTAACCTGGGAGAGCAAACCGGAGACCATCAGCGTCGTCGTACCGACGCCACTTATCGTGCCTCCCCCGCCGCTGGTGCTAGTGGTGGCCGAGAGGAATCCGTAGGTGTCAGAAAGCGTTACAGTAATCGTCTCATTGTGCGTGGCAGCGTCGCTGTCGCTGATGCTAATGCTAGAAACCTGCGCCGCCTGGTTAACAACCGCGATGACCGCCTCGGGCACATTGATCGAGGGCGGTACGTTTGATGTCGTCGAGACTGTGACCGTGATCGTCTGTGGCTGTGCAACGCCGTTGCGGCTGTCAAAAGCCGCGATGGTGATCGTGTCGGAGGCGGAGGAGTTGTCGAAATCCATAAGCGTCGTAAGGTCTGCTTTGACCTGGGAAAGAGAGCCAATGATCGTAAGCAGATGCGTGCCGTACCCACTTATCGATCCGCCACCTCCAACGGCCCCGGTGTCGACTGAGAGGAGGCCGTAATTATCTGAGATATTGACGGTAATCGACTCGCCGGCGCTGACGGCGTCGGCGTCGGCGATAGTGATGTACGGGTAAATCGAGGTGGCTTGGCTCGGCGTCACGGTGAACGTCGAGGGCGCGTTTATCGAGGGCGGTGCGTTTGTATTTATCGATGGAATTGTGACTGTGATGGTACGCGGCCCTGTAGAGCCACCAGTCCGACCGTCATTGGCGTAGATCGTAATCGTGTCGTTGGCGGTTGAGCTGTCGTCGTCAGTCAGCGTTGCGAGCGCGTTGTTGACGCTGGCTAGCGAGCCGATAATCGACAGGCTGGTCGTACCAACCCCGGAGACCCCCGGTCCCGTGGCCGAAAGCAAGCCTGTGGTGTCCGAAAGCGTTACCGTGATTGTTTCATTGTATGTGGCAGCATCGCTGTCGGTAATGCTAACGCCGGAAATCGGACTTGCGGTATTCAGGCGCACAGTCATCAAAGACGACGAAATATTAATGGTCGGGGGCTGGTTGTTCGGGGTTGATGGCGAATATGTTACTGTATATGAAGCCGTCTGAGTTAAACCAATGGGTATGTACGTCGGAGCGCCTAAATTCCATGTTTGACTAAGCAACGTTTGGTCGTAGGAAATGAGTGGTCCAAAAGGAGTCGACGCGAGTTGGAGTGTGAGTGCTTGGATCGAAAGTCCAAGACTGCCGGTTATACCTGTATCAATCTCCAGCATACCTTGGAGTGAATAAGTCGCAGTAATGTGTAAGGTACCACTGCCGCTTGACGGGGTAGGTAAGTTGAAAACGCTTCCGAGTGGTTTGGTCTGCGATGGTCCGTCACCGGTTAACGTCACTTCGACCGTAAGCCTGAAAATGGCGGTCTGTTCAATAGACGCGTTAGCCATATTTCGGCAGAAAGCAGATCGTATCCGAAAGTGCCGACAAGCGGTATTGAGAATGATCCGCTCAGGGGGAAGCCGTACAAATCCGCCAAGAGCTGAGCCACGTCCAGCGATCCGCTTAGGAATGGAGAGCCGTGACCAAATGCGGATAGTGAGGGTAAAGATCCGTTAGCACTTTGTGGGCCTGAAGTGGCGGTGAATCCGCCCGGCACGGCAATGGTCAGACCGCCGATGGTAGTGCTAGTTGGAAGAAAATAATCGTAAGATGGATTGAATGATACTAAAGAAACACCGGCATAACGGAGGTTCAAATTTCCTTGGAAAAATAACTCAAGGCTGGATGTTAACCCTGGGCCAATTAAGTTAAGCGATGCACCAGAAACCGAAAAATTAGAGGTATCAAAGGTAAACGAATTACCGTCCGCAACCGAGGTGGGAATTTGTGCATTGACCGAAAGCGGATAATCTAAGCTTGACGAGCCCGTGGTATAAGAGAGCGATCCCCTGAGCCCGCCCGAGATCGAACCGGACAATGAGATACCCTCAAACGTACCAGAATTTGAGAGGCTAGGGCTTAACCAAGTCGGAACTTGGAAGCTGCCGCTTGCGAACGCAGTTGTTGAATATCTGAAATCGAAGCTTGATGCAGCAACCCCAGCGGTGAGCGCTGTGGCGGGAGGAGGGGCCACAGTTATCGTTGAAACAGTGGATGCCAGAGTGGTTGATGTATTCTGAACGAAGGATAGTGCGGGTGACGCTTGCTGCTCAAAGACGTTCGAAAAGCTGATCGAGCCTGCGGTGACTTCGGGCGCCTTACCGCTTCGGCTATTCGTGGGCGGGTTATCGCGTGGACTCGCGTCGGCCGCGCCCATAACCACATTTGAAGGGTCTCCTCCTAGATGCGAGGTGCCGAGGAGGGGTGCAATCGCTGTTGAGGCTCCGGCCGAGACGTCGGGTTCCGTGATGCTTAGTGTCACTGCCGATGATGAATGGCCGTGCTTCTCTTTTGTGAGGGCCCGGAAAGCGACGGTTTCGGCCAGCCCGCCGGCCTCAGGGCTCGGCGCGTACGGCCAAGTCACCACAGGCAGGATCACTACCGGCCCATGCTCGCCAAGCGGTCCTAACTGAATGCCGGCATCTGCCCGGCTCGGGAGGCCGAGCACCAACGGCAACGCGCGCCGGCTCTGATCCTCTTCACCCTGATCGACGTCAATCGGGTCCGCCATTAACGTTCTCCTCCCCACCGGGGCGATCCACGGTTTTTTGAAAATTTTTTGTTAAGTGCCGCTATAAATCACAGTATGGGTGCTCGCGCAATGGTTGTGTTGACACTGAGACAGACTCTAAGCAGAAGCCCTCCAAATTGCGCAACTCGGCCTCAGAAAATTAAAGATAGAGCCCGATTCTGAAAGAATCTAGCAAGAAATTTAGAGTAACACTCCTATATTAGAATCAAGACGTGTGATCCGTCATTTCAGTGATTTCACCCGTTTAAAACATTTGCTGAGCACTGAGCGTAAGCGTGCCCGTCGCAATCGGCGGTGCTGTGGCCAGTGACGACGGCGTGGGTGCGGGTCCAGACACCGTGATCGGATAGTAATACGGTGTGTTTGTAGTGTTTCCGAAGCCATTAAATGTAACGCTCCATCGGCCATTTTGAACTAGGCCGATTTGGGCGAAGGACCAGGTGCCTTTGAAGTTCGTACCTGAGGATATGCGTACTAAGATATACTCACTATCCATGTTTTGCGCTGAGCCGCTTAACGTTATAGTCCCCGAACTTGCTAAAAGTGAACTCTGATCAATCGTTGCTATTGGGCTAGCCTGTAAGGAAGTGGTGGAAGCGCTCGAAGTTATAGATGGGGATGCATCAAGGATGTGTTGAACGTTCAAAATTTCCGTTTGTCCTACCCCAAAGGCGCGGAGAAGGCCGATAATCGCGTTCACCTGACCAATGGTCAGAGTTGCGGCAGACGATACGGAAGGAGCGAGAAATGAAATAATTAGAACAAACACGAGACCGAGCGTAGTGAGACCGCGAGGGGTGATCATATAGTCCGATTATACATCAACTAACGAAATGGTTTCCTCGGCCTGTGTATAATCCTTCAAGTTCTCGTCGTCCGTGCAATCCGCGTCGTCAATGGTGGCGGCTCGGTAGCGCGGAGGACCGATGCGCGTTCTTTCCAACGAGATGCGGCGGGCGAAGCTCGCTAAGCTGGTCGAGCTCGAAGGGTTTGCCGACGAAAATGAGCTGCTCGCGGCGGCGGTCGCCGACAGCGTGTGTCCGGCCATCTGCTGCAATCCGGACGCGCCGGAGTGCGACTACACGGCCGAGATGGAGCCGGATCAGGATCGCCGGTGGTGCGAGGTGTGCGACCGCGGGACCTTGGTGTCCGGGCTCGTTCTGGGTGGAATTATATGAGCTGCCGCTCATGGGCGGCATCATCTGAGGTTGCGATCCCCTGCCCCAAGACCGGGCGGGGGTTTTAATTCAGACGCGGTTCTCATCCCGGTTACTGGTGAGCAGTGTCAGATAGGAGCGTCGGTAGGTCGCGCTCCTGATGCAGAACGCGGATGATCTCGATATCATCGCGTTCAGGTGTGGGGTTGATGCGATAGAAAATGATGTACGGATGGATCGGGGCTGAACGTAGCCCGCCCCGCACATGCGGCATTACATCACTGCGCACGCGCCACATGCGGGGATCGACAGAAACGATCCGATCGGTGGCCCATTTGATTTCGTGCAGGAGGTTGTCCGCAACCTCGGGGGCGGCGGCGCGAGCGAAATAGTCCCAAATGCCGAGTAGGTCTTGCTCCGCGGCCGGCGACCAAAGAGCGAGCCGCTTATGCTGCTGCGCCATGCTGTCGGCGCGCCTTACCAATAATCTCGTCGATGTCGACTTCGGTGCCTCGCCCGGCGTCGAGCTGATCGATGCCGAGCTGTAGATCGGCGCGCAGTCGCTCCAGTTTTTCAATTCGCACCAGCATGTCCCGGCCGATTTGTTCGCGCGTTTCATCGGGAAGCCCTTTGGCTTTGCGAATAGCGACATCTAATGCGGTGTTCTTCATATTCATTCTTTATACCACGGCTACGCCTTAAGCACGAATGAGGCTCGGCGGGTGGTATTCCTCCGGCGCCACGTCATCTCTGTCCCTTGCGCGGCTTGTATTCTGATGCCCCATCTGAGGACGCTCTGTGCAAGTGCACAAACGCATGATCGTTCCAAAATGGGAGAGTGTTTTTATTTTGGCGGTTATCCCCACTCCGGCAGGGCACCTTTTTCAACGAAGTAGAATAAGGGAGATGTGGTTCTTTCCAAGGAGCATTCCAATGAAGATAGAGTTGATCCCGCTCAGTAAGCTGGTTCCCTCTCCCGCGAACATGCGCAAGACCGGTGCCGCGGCTGGTATCGATGAACTCGCGGCCAGTATCGCCGCGCATGGACTGCTGCAGAATCTGCAAGTCCGCCCCGGTAGCAACGGAAAGTTCGAGGTTGTGGCGGGCGGACGCCGCCTTGCCGCCCTCAAGCGGTTGGCGAAGGCACGGACGATCGCCAAGGACGCCGCGATCGCCTGTCACGTGCTTGACGAGGCGAACGCCGCCGAGATCAGCCTGGCCGAAAACATCATGCGATTGCCGGTCCATCCGGCCGACCAATACGAGGCGTTCAAAACGCTCGCTGACCAGGGTAAAGGGCCGGAAGAGATCGCCGCCCGCTTTGGCTGCGGCACCGCCGTTATCCAGCAGCGCCTCCGGCTCGCGAGCGTCAGCCCATCCTTGCTCGACGCGTACCGGAACGACGACATGGATCTTGATCAACTGATGGCATTCGCCGTCAGCGATGATCACGGCGCGCAGGAGAAGGTATGGAGCCAGCTCCCCGAATGGAACCGGCATCCCTCAACGATCCGCCGCCTGCTGACGCAGGCCCATGTCGAGGCGAATGACCGCCGTGCTCGGTTCGTCGGCGTCGACGCCTATGTCGCCGCCGGCGGGTACGTGCTTCGCGATCTGTTCGAGCCGGAGCACGAGGGCTACCTCACTGATCCGGCCTTGCTGGAGGGCCTGGCAGTCGAGCGGCTTCTGCGCGAGGCGGAGGCCGTCCGCGCCGAAGGGTGGAAGTGGCTGGAAATCGAGCCACAGGGGGTCGATTACGACGCGCTCCGGCGCTTCCGTCGCGTCCATCCCGAACGCGAACCGATCGGGGAGGAGCAACAGGCCGAACTTGACCGCCTGACCGAGCGGTATGACGCCCTAGTCGCCGAGCATGGCGATGAGCCGCCCGAGCCGATTGTCGCCGAGTTAGAGGACATCAGCGAGCATATCGACGCGCTATCGGAAGGCAGTGCGCGGTGGCTGCCGGAGGATATCGCCCGCGCGGGCGCCATTGTCGGCATCGGCTTCGGCGGAAAACTTAGCGTCGAGCGCGGCCTTTTGCGCCCGGAGGACATGCCCGAGGACCAAGCCGCCCGGCAGAATACCGGCGGCAACAAGGGTGGTGGCAAGGAGCGGAAGCGGGAGAGCGCCGAACTTCCCGCGCCACTCGTCGAAGACCTGACGGCGCGGCGCACGGCGGCGCTTCGCGCGGCGCTGGCAGACAACCCGGACGTGGCGCTCGCGAGCGTGGTCCATGCCCTCGCTCTCCCGCTTTTCTACCCGCCCTACGGCGCGCAAACCTGCCTTGCCATCAATCTCGAGAGCGAAGACTTGCGCGGCAGCAGCGACGGCATCGAGGAGTGCACCGCGATGGCGACATTAGCCGAGCGGCATGTCCATTGGCGTCAGCGGCTGCCGGAAGCGTCAGAAGATCTCTGGAGCTGGTTGCTGGAACAGGACACCGCGACCCAGCTCGACCTTCTGGCTTATTGCGCCGGCTGTACGGTCAACGCCGTGGTGAAGGCGCACGACCGGTCGGACGAGCGTATCGCGCATGCTGACCGGCTTGCCGTCGCGCTGTCGCTTGACATGACGGCGTGGTGGCAGCCGACCGCGGCGAGCTATCTCGGGTGCATCTCGAAAGCCCGGATACTCGAAGCGGTCGCCGAAGGGGTGTCGCGCGAGGCGGCGGAAAACCTGATGAAGCTCAAGAAGGACGCGTTGGTCGTTCATGCCGAAGAGCGCCTTGCCGGTTCCGGATGGCTCCCTGCACTCCTGCGGTCGCCCGTGCTCCCGTGATCCCCTACCCCGCCAATGAGCGGGGTTTTCTTTTGTGATTAATCCGCTGTCCAGACGGCCGGGGGTTTTCGGGGTACCGTCAGTGCTCCCACGGCGCTCGGCGCGACGCGTGCGAGATGTGCAGAATTTCCACGCGGTCGGTGACGCGGTAAAAAATGTTGTAGGGAAAGCGGACCAGCGGGGCGACGCGAACCTCTGGTAGTCCGACGACCTTCCGGGCGCTTTCCGGCCAGCGCGCGATGCGCGCGAGAACGAGATCGAACCGGCGCTGAACGATCGGCGCCACCTCAGGATAGTCATTGGCGAGAGCGGCGGCAATATTCTCAAGGTCGTCGATTGCCGCCGCCGTAAAGACCACGTTCATGCCCTGCGGAATTTGGTGAAGGTGGCCTTTACTTGGTTTTCCGTAGCGAACCGTTTGTTGCGTGCGTCGTCGAGCCCGCGTTCGATGCCGGCGAGCTCTTCGGCCGTCGCCTGATAATCACCATGTAGGCTTTCGGCAATCTCAAACGCTGCGTCGGCCAGTTCTTGCTGCGCCTCCTCAGGCCACGTCTCTGCTTGCTTCAGGAGGTCCTGTAATGTCTTGGTCATAACGGCATTATACCACATCTCCATTGTTCTTGCCGTATGAGCGTATTTATTTTTGATACAATTATTCAAGAATTGTTCTTTGGAGGTGATGATGTCTCGGTACATTGTTATCGACGGCAAGCGCTACGCGTGTCGGGACATTCTTGCGCTCAGGCGTGAACAGCGGCAGGCGCCGGCGCCGCAGCCGACCCTGTTTGAACTGCGCGACGATGCGCGGCCGACGCCGCAGCGCACGGCTGCCGGCCGTT
>Ga0207127_10089_pt1 | contig 22520 bp, 21 predicted proteins | sample Alteio_BWMinHeat_17_FD_153574 | JGI IMG/M metagenome (GOLD analysis project Ga0207127, IMG submission 153574) | Enriched cells from forest soil in Barre Woods Harvard Forest LTER site, Petersham, Massachusetts, United States -... | ecosystem: Environmental > Terrestrial > Soil > Temperate forest >...
TGGTTGAGCGAAGACTACTACATCGTGCACCTTCACTGCGTGCCCGGTGTGGAGACCGGCAGCGCACTGTTGCGGGAGCGCGGTCAGGAAATCAGTCAGATTGTGCGCGGTGAAACCAGCCCCATTTCAGAATTTGAACGCAATGAAGTCTTACAGGAATACATGTCTTATTACCCGAACGATCTCATCGTTGCCGGATGGAATGCCGCTTTTATCTTTGACACACAAAGTGGAGCGGGGCCGACCATACAGGTCCTGGAATACGCCAACTCGCAGCTTCTTCAGTTCCGGCACTATGATGAAATCCTGACGCGTGAACTGGCCGACGCCTATCGTTCACTGGACCGCCACGGAACCGGCTTTATTCACGGCTGGCGAATGCGTCCCGCTGCGACGCGGCTGCGAACCATGCTGCTGGACGTGACAGAGCTGACCGAACGCACCAACAATGCGCTGAAATTTGTAGGCGACATGTTTTCAGCGCGCCTGTACAAGCTGTGCGCCGGCAAAATTGGCGTTACCGATTATCAGTTACTGGTGCAGGAGAAGCTTCGCACGGCTGACGAACTGTATGATTTCATGATTGAACAGTTTCATCAGACCAGAGGATTTCTGCTGGAAATTGTCGTGGTGCTGATCCTGATCATCGAACTGATCTTCTTGTTCGCGGGAATCAAATCGTGAGCGCGGTTAGACTTCGCGTTCGACATATATGGACAAGCCCGGGTTCAGCGCCGGTTGACGACCCGCATTTATCGGAACGTGGAGCGGACTCGGAATACCTATGATTTTATGAAGCGCAAACGCGACGGCACGACGCAGATCACCCTTGATCAGGTCCTTATCGATCAGCAAGTCGCAATTTCCACTCTGAAAAAGAGATAGCGTGCCCATCTGCTGGTTGATCCCGGTTGTAAGATCCAGAATAAAGGCGATCTTGTCACGGCTTTCATTCCAGGTAACGCCCAGAGACCTGCCATGCCATGGCGCGGGAAGCGGGCTGGGACGGCCAAACGTGTCGCAAACAACAATCTTGAACCCATCAAAATCCTCGGCCAGGCAGCCCTGAAGTAACTGCGCGATCTCATGGGAGTCTGTGGCTTTGTGGATCGCAAAAGCAGCTTTGCGAATAGCGATATTGCGGGCGCACACGGCACGCTGCCTGCTCAGCCGCTTCCCGACGCGCTCAAACTCACCGAACTCGTGATAGTTGAGCTTGCGCAACCCAAAGAAAAGCAACATCAGCATGATGGCTCCGACCGGAATAAGCGCCACCTTATAAGGCTTCAAGAGAAACAGGCTTAAGACGGCGCACATGGCAGAGATGCCATAAAGCACCCACACAACCTGCCTCTGAGTCAGGCCCAGCTCGAGTAGCTTGTGATGGATATGCTCACGATCGGCGCCGAACAGAGAGCGTCCGCTCAAAAAACGCCGCAGTATGCTAAGGCCCACATCAGTAAGTGGGAGGGCGAAAGCTACAGCCGGCACAAGGATGTTATCGAGGGTCGTCGCCTGTTTCTTGGACTCCGCAAGAACGAAGGCGCTCAGGATGAATCCCACAAAGAGACTGCCTGCGTCACCCAGAAAGATGGAGGCGGGATTAAAGTTCAGGATCAGGAAACCGAACAGACTACCGCCAAGGATAGCCGTCGCCTGAGCAATGTCAGGTCTGTTCCCCAATGCCAGGGTGAAGATGGTGACCATGGAGAACAATGCCGCGCCGGCGGCCAGGCCATCCAGACCATCAATAAGGTTGATGGCATTGCAAATCAGCACCACCCAGGTGACAGTGAGTGCAAGACAAATGAGCCAAGTGTATGAACCCGCGACGTGAGTACCGCAAAAATTGAAGCGGATTCCACAAGAATAGAGCCCTACGGCTCCGGCAACCTGGGCAATCAACTTCGGCCAGGCTCGCAGCCCGACTAGATCATCGACCAGACCTATGGCGAAAACGCCGGCTCCCAGAGCCACAATCTGCAGTAGCTGGCGTGAGCTGGTAGCGATTACCAAGCCTTTGTTCGCCACGTAGGCGTACGCGCCCAGCAACGAAATAAAAGTAAGAAAAACCGCTATTCCACCCAGGCGTGGTATCGAGCCGGTATGAATATGCCTTTGGGATTCGGGAGCACGAGTCATCCCCCGCCTCTTGGCAATGTTCCGGACACACCAAGCCAAGGCAGTCGATACCATCATGCTGAGGCAGAAACCAAATAGATATCGCAGCATTACCAGAAAATGAACCTTCTCCGCTTACCCATTTAACTAAAGTTAAAGTTGCTCGGAATCATACACTCTGGAAAAGTGTTTACAAATGAAAACTTTAAAAAAATAGCTATCCATAAAGATTTGTATAGCTCATCGATAGTTCACTGCAATCGCCTGCCTAGTTATCAAGCTGAACTTCTGTTTTGCCATCCCCATTCCACGAGGCCGTCGGAGCTGGAGCTCGACAGCGTGCTTTTGGCTTCGCCAGCACTGGTGCGATCGCCTATAAATCTTCAGAAATCGAATGCAGCAGCGGATTACCCGCGACTTCCTACTGACGCCATGAAGCGCCAGTTGCCTGCGGCCAAACTATAAAGTTACGTTAAGCATTGGCCGCGGACAGGGTTTTGGCCCGCAACATTCTCGACCGGCAAAGCATCGAATCCTTAGAGGTTTTTAAAGGAGAAGCCATGAAGTCGACAAGGAGCTTGGCCGCTATTTCTCTTATGCTTGTGGGAGCCATTAACTTATCAATTTTGCAGATGCAAGCGCAGTCCGGCGGGACGGAGCGCAATCAGGATCGGGTGAGTAAAGAGGTTTATCACGAACTGATAATGCTGCCGCAGCTTACCATCTTTGACAATCTGGCGTACAAGGTCGATGGCGGCAAGGTCACGCTCACGGGTCAGGTGCGGAACGCTGTTCTGAAGGACGAGGCGGGGAGCGCGGTAAAGAAAATCGAGGGAGTTGAATCCGTTGACAATCAGATAGAGATTCTGCCCCCATCGCCGAATGATGATCGGATTCGCCGCCAGGTAGCGCGGGCCATCTTCAACGATGATGGACTGTTTCCGTACTCGATGGGATCCGTACCGCCAATTCATATCATCGTAAAAGGCGGACACGTAAGCCTGGAAGGCATTGTGAATAGCCAGGCAGACAAAGACCGTGCCGGGCTAAGAGCGAATGGGGTACCAGGGGTTTTTGAAGTACAGAACAACCTTAAAGTGCAGCAGGCGGGGAAATAAAGCCTTGACTATTTCGACCCATTCCTGAATATCAGTTGCGGGCGATGCGCCCGGAAGCCAGACATGTGGCACCCCGGCCGTCGTCCGCTGACCGCAAATTGAGACGATCATCGGCGCAATAAGCCCTGCCCTTGCCATTGATGGGCTCAGCCACTACCTGAAACGATTTTGACGGCCTGCCATCGCAGCCGCGCAGGGCAAAGCGGTAACCGTTATACACGCCGCCGGCGAACTCCGGATCAACGAACTGATATGGCTCGCCGTCATCCAGACCGCGGCCAACATTCACCAGATTGGAAATCGCGCAGGTAAAACCCATATCAGGATGTTTTTGCGCATAAATATTCTCAGCCAGGGCCATTCTTCTGACAGCGCGGATGGGAGTGATCTTCGGCTTTGGCGGATCGCCTGCCATGACATTCCCGAGGTCGGCTGAGTTTCCCGCGATCATGGGCGGCATCCACAGGGACTGATCGAAAAGGTTTGGGTCTCCGATCGGCAATCTGGCGCTGACCGTGACCGCATCAAGCCGCCAGGTTTCCTGTTGCAGCTTCATGCTGAGAATCAAGTGCATGTGAACGGGCATGCGTTCTTCCAGCCCGGCGTGAAACGAGTGGACTGAGACTTCCATCTCGTCCTCTTCCCCGCGAAATTCCTCGGAATCCAGGTGAAATTCAATTCTGTTGTTGGTTTCGGGATTGTTCACGCTGAACAAAATAGGCCCCGTCTCAAAAGCCTGCGGCTGTTTTCCGTTGGACGCAGCGGATATAGCCATTGCCTGAATCGGATTGGGCGTGCCCGCGGGCGCGTTTCTCAGCAGTGCCTTAAACTTCTCCTGCACGCCTTCAGTGAGGTGACGATTCAGCTTTTCCGGATTCCCCGAAAACATTTCGACCAATGCCTGCCGCGGACTCTGAGTGCTAACGCCCGCGGACTGCCCTGACCATGCAAGGCACGGCATCATAAGCAGTAAAGCCATCAATCTGGAATAGGTGACGTTCATCGCAGGGCTCCCCCGGAAAGCTGGTGGTAACCATCCACAAAGCAATGCTAGAGTGTGCACCCAATCACAAAGGACGGCAAAGTGACCTTGGGACCACGCCTGTGTGATTGGAGGACGCTCCCCTTCGGGCGAAGGGAAATGCACGACGACCTGCCGGGGCCTGCGATTACCCGTTCAGGCTGACTTCCTGATTTTGATGGACGAGATTGGTTCGGGTTCTGATACGTCCATCCGTGTTCCGCAATTAGGGCAGTGCATGGACCCAGAGTGTTCGAGCACGCTGGGCACCGTGGTAAACATTCGAGAGCAACTAGGACACTTAACGCTGATGATCTTAACCAACGACGGTTCCTGACTACTTGGATTCTGATAGCTTGAGCTTAACAACGTGTTATTTTCTCGTAAACGGTTTGACATCCAAATTATGGTTTTTGGAAATGCATGCAGCTAACGGGTAATCCCATTGCTGGCTACGACGCGAGCGACAGCCAGCATGGCTATGGCCTGAGCTGACGTGTCTCGCATGTGCTGAGCTTTAACCAGGGCGTTGATGGAATTAACCTGGGCGGCGGCTTCTCCCACTTCCTGGACCAGGGCTGCGGCGTCCACCTGGGGAGTGCGTGCATCCCACGCTTCATCCGCTGCTGCAAATGCCATGTCGAAGTACTTGGCCGCCTGTTCTTTCTTTCCCGAAGTGCCCGCAGCAAAGCCGTTGGCCGCAGCCTGACGCGCACGCTGAGTGGGCGGTAGCTTGCTCAAATTTTCAGTTTGATCAGCACCGTTGTTACCCATCGCTTCTAGTACAGAGACTGTCTCTTCGGGGGGGCGTTCAATTTCGCGGTCCTCACCAGCGTGCTGTACGGTGGAACTGGCTACAACATCTTTTTGCAAAGCTTCCTCAAAGCCCTGCTGCCCCAGGGCTTCCTGCATAGAACCTGTGGTGATGCGAATGGAGAGAGTCCGCACTGGGCTGTCCTTCAGCTTGCCCAGCCACGCAAACATCTGCAATCCAGTTTTACTGGCGATATCTTTGCTGACCTCCGGCGCCATTCGAGCGTACATGGCGGCAAAATTCTCCGCCTCGGGTGCGTATTGCTCGGCATCAGGAAGAGAGCTGAACATCTTCTCAAAATGCTGTTGTGACCAAGGCGTCTTTGCACCTTGTGCCTCTATCACGGCCATCAGGGCCCGCGAGGGAATAACGCCTTTGTCCATGGCGGCATCCAGCTTGCGGGAAACCGGGTCCAGGGTTTGCTTGGGACAGGAGGTTACGGCGCCAATTAATGACTGCTCTGCTTCCAGCGCAGAACGCTCCGGCAGGTTCTCTACAAAGTTGACAGCAGCAGCGCAACCTGCCTCGCCGGAGGCAAGGACAGAAACCGCCGGCTTTTGACCAACGCGGATCAAGTCAGATTCAATGCGGACACCTTCGCGCAGCAAACCGCTTGCCATGCGCTTATCAATCGGCGAAACCACAAAAGCAGCACTTGACAGTACCCGCAGCCGGTCCTGTGGGTCTGGCTGGGGCAGGGCCACCGCCATTTTTACCGTGTCCATTACAAATTTCTGCTGAGCAGTCAACTTTGTTGGCGATGCCTGTTGCGCTTTCTTCTCCTGGTCCGGATTCGGCTTTTGCAGCGCGGGAGTGGGTGGATCCTGAGGCTGCGTAGGCTTTGCCCCCTGTGGTTGCTGCTGGGCCAGAGCTGATGCCAAGGCAAGCGTGACGGTCCCTGTGAGGACAAAGATTTTCCTGGTCGTTTTCGTGAAATTCCGCACTACAAACTACTCCGCTATCTGAATCTTAAATTATTTGAGCTTGTAGGGAGCCTACCGGAGCATCTATTCTGCTTCAACGATTAACGTAAAAGGCTGCCGAATTATCGGAGGCATGAATTAAGCATTCGTAGTCCCTCCGAGTTGAGCCGTTTGCCTGGATCAGACGGTAATCCACGCGTGGCGCGTAGAGCTGCCTAAGAGAAACCCCGGAGCTAAGGCTCGGACGCCCTCAACTCCTGAACGATCTCAGCCGCGGCTTTGCGGGCATCGTCACCGCGGTCGGGAGGAAATGAGATAGCGCCGACCCGGGCATGTCCGCCACCTCCGTAGCGTTCACACACCTTGGCCAGATTCACCATATTCTGCTTTTTGGTCCAGGGATTGGAGCCTACAGACACCTTCACGCGAAAGCTGCTGCTGCTGAGACCCACACTGTAGACAGAATCAGGATGCAGATAATACGGAATGAATTTGTTGTATCCCTCCAGGTCATGATCTGAGATATCAAAATAGATGGTGCCCTGTTTGCACTCAGACCGGCCACGAAGAATCTCAATGGACCGGCGGTGTCGGTCCAGAAGGGGCGGAAGCAATGCCGCAACGAACGGCTCCTGAATCACCTGGGCCAGTGGCTCGCGCACAAGATAAGGTATCAGCGTGGGAAGAAAGCCATTGTCATTGGTGGACTCAATCGCCATGGTCAGCTTCATGGCGGGCTCGGCCATCTCAACCGCTTGCTGGGGTGAATCGAATTTGGCGCCATCAATAATGTCCGCCCAGTGAATCAACTCCGCCACGGGTTGCGGGTCGAATCCAAATTTTTCCTCGGCAATGTGGGCGATGAACTTGGTGCAGGAAGTGAAATCAGGATCGTAAAACTTTCGACTCCGGTCCTGAGTGCGGTAGGTTTGTGCGTCTTCGGGAGTCAGGAATGCACTCTGATGATGATCAAACCACCAGGTTATTTTCGGCGATGGAGAGTATTTGAAATCGACAATCGCATTCTCATCGCCATCAAAATCCTTCTCATCAAACAGCGCGCCGGCGCGGTGCACCAGGCCGGTGAACTGAAAGTTCACATCCTTACGAACGCGCTCACTGTAGAAACGGGAGAAAAGCGCCGCGGATGCAGTTCCATCAAAACATTTTCCGTGGTAAAAAACCCTGACTCTCAATCAGCCCTTTCCCTTCTTCCACACCGTTCCAAGCGAAGCTACAAGAAATGCCACTGATCGGCAGCCTCTGTCAACCAAAACTGCACATCCAGGCGTTTTAGATCCCTGACTTTCTCTTAAGGATCATTTGTAAATGGAAAACTGGTCCTGCGGCCTCTGCAATTTGATTGTGATGTCTATTTGCGGCCGGTTTACCTCGTAGTCTTCACCAAATGTACGGTACCCATGCGCTATCACCTGCACCCTGACTTTTCCAAACGGGATGCCCGGAGCATCGGCCTTGCCGTCATCGTGCGTCTTCAGCTCCAACCCCTCTGCCTTCACCCTGCCTTCTTTGTCTAGAAAATGGACAACAACTTCGGCATTCTTCACCGGCTTGCCGTTGGAGTCTCGAACTATCACCATATTCAGAACGGCTACGGAATCGGGCGGAGCCTCCTTTGCCTGCTGGGCCGTTGCAGCCAGCAGTACAAGCGGGACAACCATTAGGGCACGTTGGACGAGAGTCATAGCACTTATTGTAACAAGTGCGGCAAAACTCCGTACCGCACGGACAGGAAACGAGTTACCTCAGAGATTTCAAGTCAAAAACTGCACGGTCATCACACTTTAGTAATTGTCCGCCGTTTACGCGCCGAGGCTTTCGTAACTTTGCCATGGATGCATTCGGAGAAGAAAATTGCGCAGTTAAAAGAGTGTGGCGAAAGTCAGGTGTAGCAAGCACCGTGCTCCCCATGCCTCAAGGTGAACTTTAAATCATGATTTGGCATACCTGTAAGCAGCAGATGGCCGCCAATACACACGAGCTCGCACCCACGTGCCCCGAGAAGTGGAGTCTGGCAAAAGCAGGTTGCAGCTCAGGATCAGCCAAAGGTTTCAGTCTGATTGAAATGATCGTTGTGGTTGCAATCATCACGATCATGAGCGTCCTGGCGATCATCAATCTTCCTCCCGCGCTCGCTGGCATGCGCCTTTCCTCTGCACTCAACATGACTGGGGAGGCCTTGAGCCGCGCGCGTGGCTCGGCTTATGCGAATCGTTGCGTATATCGCGTGGACTTCACTCTTCCGAATAACATCACCGTCACCCAGCAAGCAACAGGCGTTGTGGTTTCTCAGGTGGTGTTGCCGCCGGGCGTCCGTTTTGATGCCGAACCGGGTATTCCGAACCTGGTAACAACTGTCCCGGACGGATTCGGTACCGGCGCAAACAATCTGCCGATCGACTTCGGCTTGAACCTGGCCGCTGCCGGCAACATTCCGGTCTACTTTTACCCCGATGGCTCGGCACGCGACGCCAATGGCGCCATCAACAACGGCATCATTTACCTTGCTCAGCCTGGCAATCTTTCCAGTTCAAGAGCCATTACTGTGTGGGGTTTGACGGGACGCGTTAAGCGGTGGGTTTTAGCGGTTAACCCGAAAACGGGCGTCACGTCATGGGGGCAATTATGAAGAATCGCGCCGCAAAGCCGGCCCGCTCAGCCGCCTCGGGTTTCGCCATGATCGAACTGCTGGTGGCGATGGTGATCTTGACCGTGGCGCTGATTGGTCTATTGAGCGCCATGAGTTACGCCATGGTGGTTACTCACGGGTCGCAGCAGGACCTTATCGCGAAGCAGATTGCCACGCAGGCCATGGAAAGCATTTTTACTGCCCGCAATACCAGCCAGATCCAGTGGCTGCAGATTCAGAATGCGGGCGCCGGTACTACTCCTGATGGAATTTTCGTGAATGGAGCGCAACCGATTTTGGGAGCCGGCGCGGATGGAATTATTGGAACAGCCGACGACGCTGTACCCGAGACACTGGCCGGCCCTGATGGCATCCCTGGAACAGCGGACGACGTGCCTCTTACCGCGTTTACGCGCACCATTTCCATTACTCCCATTGGAGGCACTCTTGGGCTCCGCTTCATCACGATCACAATCACCTACAGAGTTCCGCCCATAAACGCACAGCGGACATATGTCATGACCGGCTACATCTCTCAGTATCGATAAGGCAAACTATGCAGCAAAGCAAACCCAAAAAGCCCCTCGGCTTTTCCCTGATGGAAATGATGATTGTTGTAGCGCTCAGCCTGCTCATGGTGGGAATAGCTGTGGCCATATTCAAACAGGGCACTAACGTTTCCACAATCGTTTCCGAGCGCGCCCAGTTGCAACAGGACATTCGTGCGGCAGAAGACATGATGATCCGGGATTTCAGCATGGCCGGTGCTGGATTGCCGACCGGCGGCGTGCAACTGAGCGATGGCGGGCTGACTCCGCGCTACGGATGCGACCAGACAGGCGTCTGCTGGGTTCCCAATGGCGGAGCCAAGGGCATCAACTTCCCGGGGAGAAAGCTCACCTACGTGATACCGGGTGCGGGTCTGGGTCCAAAGCTGAATGGTGCACAGCCAAACAGTGATGTTGTTACGGTGACCTATGCAGACTCGGGGTTTAATCTGTCCGGCTACGCCGCTACATTCAATGCCACGGCCACGATAGTTACGTTCACCGTGCCGGTACCGGCCCCAGTTCCCGCGCTGCCGAGCGTCGACGATCCAGTGGTTGGATTAGTCCCCGGAGACCTGATCCTGTTTCAGGCGGGAGCAGCCACCGGATTGGTGACAGTAATTGGCGAGGTGACAGGTCCTGTAACGCGGGTGAATCCATCTACATTCACTGTGCCGTTCCTGGCAGGTGACGCTCTGCGTATCAACCAGCCGGGATCCACCAACGATATGGACGATCTCATTGGAAAAGGAACGCCTGCGAACCCGGCCAAAGGATTCCGGCTCCTGGTGATCAGCTACTACCTTGCCCAGTTTCTAAACAACGACGGCACGCAGATACCCCGGCTCATGCGCCAGGTGAATGGTCAACCGCCGGTCCCAGTGGCGGAAAATGTCGTCGATTTCAGGGCGAGCTATGACACGAATGACCCTGCCGGCAACATTCTTGTGAACGCAAGAGATGGTGGCGCATCGCTGGGTGTGTCGCCGAACTCTGTTCGCAAAATCAACATTCAGCACCTCATGGCAAGGAAAGCCCTGCGAGGTAATCTGGGCAACGTCAATATTGATCTGCAGACTGAAATCAGCGTCAGAAACATGAGTTTCAAGGATCGTTACCAGTAAGGGGTGATGGCAATGAGCTTCGTCCGGTCACTTAAAGTCAAGAGAACCAGGAAACTCGGTCCAAAGCAGAAGGCGGGCGATCAGGCGCGGGGCTTTGCGCTGATCGTGGTCCTTTTGCTGATGTTGCTTCTCTCAGCGGTCTCCATCGGTCTGATGTTCATGGCGACCAACGAAGGCAAAGTTGGCGGCGGTGACGTCCAGAACAATCTCGCGTTTCACGCGGCCGAAGGCGCACTCGAGAAAATGACTGTGGACCTTGCCACTCAGATGACAAACATGCAGTCGCCCCAGCTGGTCGACATCAATACGCTGGGAGCAAAGACTAAGCCTGCGGATAGTGGCGGGGTTTTCTACCTCAGTTATCAGTTTACTGCGCAGCCGGATCCCAAGAACCCTACTGCACCGGCTTCAACTTTCGGGCAGATCACGGGCGGTCCCAATGACGGTTTATACGCACAGGTGATTCCGGTGCAGCTCAGCGCCGTTGTCCAAACCGGGATGGGAGCGCAGGTTAATATGACGCGCAGCGTCGAGATCGCGCTGATACCGGCATTCCAGTTTGGTGTGTTTTCGCAGGGCGATCTCGGCTTCTACAGCAGCCCGAACCTGACGTTCAACGGTCGAGTTCATACCAATGGCGACCTTTACCTGGGCGTGTCCAACGGAGCCACGGTCAACTTCGGCGACAAGCTCAGTGCTTATGGCAACGTAATACGCACTGTTTTGCCGAACGGGCTTTCTTCCACCAACGCAAACTACAACAATAACGGAACTGTGTTGATACCCACTGCTTCAACGGGGTGCGCAAAAGCTGTGGTCAGTGCAACCTGCCGTGCGCTGCTGATGACTGAAGGCAGCATCGATCCTCTGGTGAGTTTGACGGCCCAGAACACAAATCCAAAATTCACGGTGACCGCGGGCCTCTATAACGGCTATTTGACAGACGGCAATAACGGTCAGCCTGGTGGGACGGGCGCCATTCTTCTGACCATGCCATTCACCGGAAGCGATCCTAATAATCCGACGGCTCAACCTGCCAAGCCGTTCGAGATTATTCGCAGACCGCCCGGGCCGGCGATTGAAGATCCCACGGGTCCAGTGGCCGCCGCGCGTCTAGCCAATCAGGCACAAATTCGAGTCCTGCTGAGTGACACGCCGCAGGAAAACCATCTGGACGGTTCGGCTGTCGACAACAATGACGTACAGCTGGTCAGTCAGGTTCCCAGCACGCTCACCGCTCTTTATACCCCTCCTGCAGGCGCAACTACGGCGCAGAATGGAATCACGGTCGGAGGTCAGCTTTACTATTTCGGCGAATCAAAATCGGGGGACAATGGCTTGCAGAAGCCAGTCCGCTATCACGGTGCATCATTCCCGGGCGCCGCGTCGGAATGGCCGTTGATTGATGGCTTCCTCAGGGTCGAATACAAGGATGCTGCCGGCATCTGGCACCCTATTACCAACGAATGGCTGAGTCTGGGTTTCGCTCGCGACAGCATTCCACCTAAAGTGGTGGGTGGTAATCTGGTGCACCCGAAAGCCATTCTTCTCTTTCAAGAACTCGCGGACCGCAACAATGTCGGAAATACAGTCGGCGTTTTGCCGACTGGCCTGAATTCTCAATACAATTTCTATCCCATCAATTTTTATGATGCTCGCGAAGGTGAGCTGCGTGACGTCTCCAGTACAAGCGATACCACTGCCGCGGTAAACGGAGTGATGAACGCTGTTGAAATCGATGTGGGCAATCTCCGCCGCTGGTTTCTTGACAAGACCAGTTCCGGTAGCAACGTGGATTATGTGAAAGAAAATGGATACATACTCTACTTTTCCGATCGCCGGGGCATGCTGCCTAATCCCAACAATGGAAACGTGATGCAGGGTGAATACGGCTTTGAGGACGTGATTAACTCGGGCAATTCCTCTGTTAACGTGGATGGAGTTCTGGAAGCGCCAACTGCCGGTTGTCCTCCAGCAAACCCCAATTCCCGCCCCGTATCTCCAGAAGATGTCAACGGCAATTGCAAGCTCGACAACTATGGCGCTACCAACGTTGGAGAGGCTTTTGGAGTTAACACGAATACCAACCCGCCTAATCCTTACGTGAGGGTTGACGCCATCAACACGGGAAGAAAGAACCGCGTTACCGGCGCTCGTCATGTGCTCAAGCTGATTGATGGCGGCCTGGGCAATTTGCCGACACGGCTGGACAATAATGCGGGCGGGTTTACCGTAGCGTCGGAAAATCCCGTATATATCTGGGGTGATTACAACACGAATGCTGCCGATACCACCTGGATCCCGGTTACGCCTCCCGCAGTTCCGGCGGAACAACCACATTCGGCTGCCGCTGTGATCGCTGACGCTGTTACGCTTCTTTCTTCAGCCTGGTCTGATCCAAGGAGCTTTAGCACTCCTTCAAATACTGCCGTCAGGCCAGCCATCACTACTTCTTATCGAGTTGCGATTGCCGCCGGTAAAAACCTGGCGTTCCCGGCGCCCAAGTGGATCGTGAATGCGCAATACGGCTACGGGACAGACGGCGGCGTACACAACTTCCTTCGCTTTCTCGAAGATTGGAGTAACGACACTCTCAACTACAAAGGATCCATGGTGAGCCTGTACTATGCGACTTACAACACGGGAACATTCAAGTGTTGTAATTCTGCTGTCTATCACCCGCCTGTCCGTAATTACCAGTTTGATGAGATGTTTATTACCGCGGGCGGATTGCCACCAGGAACCCCGATGTTTCGCGACGTGAATAACCTCAGTTATCGCCAGGACTTCACCCCTGACGCTGCGCCCGCCACCAAGTACTAGGCCGCGCTGAGCGATCTAAAACAGGCGATGTTCGTACCAGCGAACATCGCCTTTTTCCTTTTGTGATTCCCCTAAACCGGATCAATAGATTCTAGTGATCAGTGGCGCCATTCCTGGCAGCCGCGATGGCTTGCTCAGGATCGATTGCGGCCATCATATTGCGTATTGTGTTGCGCCATACCACCGCGAGGGCGACGCCGATGATCATCAAAGACAGGCAGAGTCCCATCCACATTCCCACTGCTCCCAGTTTCAACCTAAAGCACAACCATGCGCCAAGCGGTAGGCCTATGACCCAATAGGCGATCAGATTCGCCAGCATCGCCGTACGGGTATTTCCAGTGCCGCGCAGTGCGCCCGTGGCGACCACTTGCATACCGTCAAAAAGCTGAAACACGGCAGCGACCATCAGCAGCGCGGCGCCGGCGCTGATGACGTCGGCTTCGGGCGTGTACATACGCGCAATGCCATGCCGGAACAGAAACAGACAGCATCCTGAACAAAACATAAAGGCTTCACCGTAAAGGATGGCGATCCAGCCGGCGTGGGACGCACCGCGGATATCGCGAGCGCCAATCGCCTGTCCTACACGGATTGCCGCAGCAGAGCCAATGCCCAGTGGGACCATGAAGGTAAAGCTGGCTACATTGAGCGCGATCTGGTGTCCTGCAAGCTGCACCGGGCCGAGCTCGCCGATAAGAAAGGTAGCCAGCGCGAAGCCGCCAATTTCAAATAGCTGTTGCGACGCGGCGGGCAGCCCTAGACGCAGCAAGCGTACGATTCGACTGAGCTCTATTCTTCTCTGCGCCAGCCAGAAGCCGCTATTGCGTTTGCGATCGTAGTAAACCACGGCGATGGCAAGCACCACCGCCATATAAGCTCGGGAAACACAGGTTGACCATCCGCTGCCGGCGACGCCAAAACTGCGAAAGCCAAGATGTCCGTAAACGAATGTCCAGTTCCCTGCCAGGTTCACCAGATTGGCGGAGACCAGAGCGAACACGACTGGTCTGACAATTCCCATCGCCTGCAGGTACCGGCGGAGGACAAAATATATCGCCAGCGGTAAGGTGCTCCACACCAGCGCCTCAAGAAACGGGACCGTCTGGGCCACCAATTCAGGGGCGAGGCCGAATCGAGGAAATAACGGAACAAACGCCATCACGAAGAGCATCAAGATGGGCGTCAGGAACAATGCAAGGTAGAGCGCATTCCACAGAATGCGATGACACTCATCGAGCTTTCTGGCGCCATAGGCCTGGGAGACGAGCGTATCCATGCCAAGAAAAACGCCGCTGCCGAAAATGCCAATCGTGTAGAAAAGTGTGCTGCCGAGACTTACCGCGCCGATAGAGGTGGCGCTTTGGGGCAGCCGCCCGACCATGACCGTGTCGACGAACGACATGCAAAGCCAACCCAACTCCGTGAGTACCAGAGGCGCAGCCAGATGCAGCATCGGTCGTAACTCCTGGCGCATCTCTCGAAGCTGAAGCATGTCTTTGATTTAACCACAATCAAATGACACAGGCTTGCGGCCCGGAGAACAAGAAAATCACCCGATAAATCCTGGCATCAGACACAATTTTGTTTTGACAGCGCCGCGGAAGTCAGGCTAAATTATCCTCGTCATGGCCCAGCTGACTCATCGCCATCATCATCACCACCATGCGGCGAACGTGTCGGCAGAGGGCTAGCAACAGCTAAATCAAGCGCAATCATACGATTGAAGCCCGCCGATACGACATCTCGGCGGGCTTTTTGTGTTTGTGCGCTGCAGTAATGAGGAAAGGCAATGAATATCGATTTTGAAAAGATGGATGGCCTGGCGCCGGCGATTGTGCAGGAAGACTCGACCGGCGAAGTGCTGATGGTGGGTTTTATGAACGCCGAAGCCTACGCAAGAACTGCGCAATGCGGTTATGTCACGTTCTATTCGCGCACGCGGCAAACGTTGTGGATGAAGGGCGAAACATCCGGCAACCGGCTCCGCATCATTTCTGCCCTGACTGATTGCGATCGTGACACGCTTCTCTTCCGCGTTGTGGTGGAAGGTGATGGCCTGGTCTGCCACACTGGCACAAAGTCATGTTTCACTGAGCCCGTGACCATCACGAAGGCGGAGGTGGGGCGATGAAGCTGCGTGTGGGCATTCCCAAAGGCAGTCTTCAGGATTCAACGCTGGCGTTGTTCAAACGCGCCGGACTTAATGTTTACACCAGCAGCCGGTCATACTTTGCCGCCACCGACGATCCTGAGATTGAGTGCATGTTGATCCGCGCCCAGGAGATGGCGCGCTATGTTGAACATGGCGTGCTCGATTGCGGACTGACCGGCAAAGACTGGGTGGTGGAGAGCGGGTTGGAAGTGGTGACGGCGGCTGAGCTTGTCTATGCCAAGCAGAGCCTGGGAAAAGTGCGATGGGTGCTGGCTGTGCCGGAGGATTCTTCGTTTCAAAAGGCGGAAGACCTGGCGGGCAAGATCATTGCCACTGAACTTGTGAACGCCACCCGCAGTTACTTTGCTGAACGTAATGTTCCGGTCAAAGTGGAATTCTCCTGGGGCGCTACGGAAGTGAAACCTCCGATGCTGGCCGATGCCATTGTAGAGATCACGGAGACAGGCAGTTCACTACGCGCCAACCGCCTGCGGATTATCGATACACTGATGGAATCGAGTACGCAGCTCATCGCCAACAAAAAAGCGTGGACAGATGGGGACAAGAAACGCAAGGTCGAAAATCTTGGACTCATGCTGTGTGGCGCCATTTATGCCCAGGGCCGCGTGGGGTTGATGCTGAACGTACGCAAGGCTGATCTTCCCAATGTTCTTTCCGTGCTGCCTGCGTTACAAAAACCAACCATCTCGCAATTGAGTGACGATGAATGGGTGGCAGTGAATACAATCATTGAAGAGACTACAGCGTGGCGGATCATGCCGCAACTGAAGGCGGCGAGGGCGGAAGGCATTGTGGAATATCCTTTAAATAAGGTGGTGCTCTAGTGCGGATACTGGCCGGAAGAGCGGCGGAAGAGCGTGTCCGTAAGCTGGAGCAACGTGGCGCCACCGATCTGAGACGCGTGGAAAAGCAGGTCGCCCGCATTGTGAATGACGTGAGAAAAAAAGGCGACGAGGCACTGCGCAAGCATGCAGAGAAATGGGATGGCCTCAAGCGAAACCAGGCGATCCGAATTTCCACGGCAGAATTGGACCAGGCATGGCATTCGGCGCCGGAGGATTTCAAACGCGCTCTGGATGTGGCAGCCACCAACATTCGACGTTATTGCGAATGGCAGTCGCCGCAGTCATGGACTAAAACAAGCGGCCACGGCATCGAGGTGGGTCAGGTAGTGCGGCCGTTGCGGTCAGCAGGATGCTATGTTCCAGGCGGACGCTATCCACTTCCCTCCACCATGCTCATGACTGTGATTCCAGCCCAGGTGGCGGGCGCTACACACATCCGCGTTGTATCTCCGCGACCGGCGGCGGAAACCATGGCCACGGCTCGCTTTCTTGGCGTGACTGAATTTTACCGGGTTGGAGGAGCACAGGCAGTGGCTGCGCTCGCGTATGGCACCAAGGCAATTCCACAGGTGGACAAGATCGTTGGCCCGGGAAATCTCTTTGTTACGGCGGCGAAGAAGATGGTGGCGTTTGACTGCGGAATCGATTTTCTGGCCGGCCCTACAGAAATAGCCATCGTTAGCAAACACGGCGATCCCAAATTTATTGCCGCTGACCTGGTAGCCCAGTCTGAACACGATCCCGATGCGCTGGCGGTTTTCATTACCTCAAACAAGCAACTGGCGGAAGACGTTCAGCGCGAGACAAAAAAGGCCGCCGCGAATAACAAGATTGCCATCACATCGCTAAAAAATAACGGGGTCATTCTTCTGGCAGGCTCGCACGAACAAGCCATCGATTTCGCCAACCGAATTGCCGCAGAACATGTCACGGTAAGTCAGGATGATGTCGCGAGAATCGAATGTGCCGGTTCCATTTTTGTCGGGGATTACTCTCCGCAGGCCGCAGGCGATTACGCCTCCGGTCCAAACCACGTTCTACCTACCGGGGCGGCAGCGCGTTTTCGCGGCGGGCTGAGCGTGCAGGATTTTGTGAAGATCATCTCAGTGCAACATTTGTCGCAGAGCGGACTCAACCAGATTGCACCGTCAGTCATCATGCTGGCGGAAGCCGAAGGATTGATGGCCCATGCAGAATCGATTCGCGTAAGGAACTCACATGCTTAAACCTAGAAAATGTCTGCTTACATTGCCCGAGTACCGTACGCCGGTAAACGACATGCCCCTTGAACTGAGGCTTGATCTCAATGAAAGCACCACCGGATGCTCGCCACGCGTTCTGGAAAAGATCAAAACCATGGACGCGCAGAAACTCGCGCTGTATGCTCCGCGCGACGCGGGAGAGCAGGTGGTAAGCGCCATCCTGGGGCGTCCACCCGCGCAGCTTTTGCTGACCAATGGCGGTGATGAGGCCATTGATATCTTCTGCCGCGGTTATCTGGAGCCAGACACGGAAGCCATCATCATAACTCCGGCTTTTTCGATGTATGAGATTTTCGCCCAGGCCACGGGCGCGAAAATAGTTACTGTTCCCATGGGTCCGGACTACACGTTTCCCGTGGACGAAGTGATCGCCGCCGTAACGCCGGCAACACGAGCCATCTTCATTACGAATCCTCATAATCCCAGCGGATCAGCCACTCAGGCCGCCAACATCATGAAAGTGCTCAACGCCGCGCCCGATGCTGCTGTGCTGGTGGATGAGGCGTATTACGACTTCTACGGACAGACCATGATGGACACCGTAGGCAAGCTTCCTAACCTCTTCGTGCTGAGAACATTTTCCAAGGCCTATGGACTGGCCGGAGTTCGGATTGGCGTTCTGGCTGGCCAGGCTAATCATATGGCGGTGTTACGGCGCATGCCTTCGCCATTTAATGTGAATACGTTTGCGCTGGAGTGCCTGCAAACCGCTTTGTCGGACCGCAAGTTTGTGAGCGACTATGTCGCCCAGGTACGAGAAACGAGGGAATGGTTCAGCAAGCAGATAGAAGAGCTGGGCTTCAAAACCTGGCCGAGCTTCGCCAATTTTGCCCTGGTTGATTTTGGTGAGCATAAGACAAAGGTAATGGAGCAGATGACGGAGTGGGGCATCGCTCTGCGCGACCGTCCTGACTGTCAGGGATGTGTGCGCATTACCATTGGCCGGCAAAAAGAGATGGAAGTGGTAGTAATGGGGCTCAAGCAAATCATGGGAAAGCTGTCGGCGAAGCCGGAGGCTGAGCCCGAGCCGGACCAGGAGCAACCGGCGCCATGAGGTCAGCCAAACTGCACCGCTCCACCACGGAGACGGATATACAGCTTTCGTTGAAACTGGAAGGCCAGGGCCGTTATGAAGTCTCCACAGGCATACGCTTCTTTGACCACATGCTGGAGCTGTTCGCGCGCCACGGCGCGTTCGATCTTAAGTTGAAAGTGAAAGGTGACCTGGACGTGGACCAGCATCACACGGTGGAAGATGTTGGCATCGCACTGGGCGAAGCGTTCAGGACGGCGCTGGGCGACAAGAAAGGCATCATGCGCGCTGGATACTTTCTGATGCCAATGGATGAGACGCTTGGTGTTGCGGCGGTAGACTTCAGCGGACGCGCGGCTGCCGTGATCAACACGCAGGTGAAGACCCGTCTGGTTGGCGACCTGCAATCTGAGCTGGTCTTCGACTTCTTTGAGGGTTTTGCCCGTGGCGCTCGCGCGAACGTGCACTTGAAAGTGCTTTACGGCCGCTCAAATCATCACAAGATTGAAGCCCTGTTCAAGGCGTTTGCGCGCGCCGCCCGCGTGGCCTGTTCGCGTGACAAACAGCTCGCCAGAATGCTGCCCAGCACCAAAGGCCTATTATGATCGCGATTGTCGACTACGGCGCGGGCAACATCAGCTCCGTAAAAAAGGCCTTTGAGCACCTGGGCACCAGCGTTCAGGTTACGGCCGATCCAGCGGTGATTGCGTCTGCGGAAAAACTTGTGGTGCCGGGAGTCGGACATTTCAATCGGTGCGAAGTTCTAAACCAGCAGCTGCGAATGCCGGTGCTGGATGCAGTGAAGCTGGGGAAGCCGTTTCTCGGCATCTGCGTAGGTATGCAGTGGCTCTTTGCCGGCAGCACAGAGGCGCCCGGCACTCCGGGGGCGGCACTGTTCGCGGGCGAATGCTCGCGCTTCCCTGCGGAAGTGAAATCACCGCACGTGGGATGGAACCAGATTGATGTGCGCGAAGGATCGCGCCTGCTGCGCGGAATTGAGAACGGCGCTTTCGTTTATTACACCCATTCCTATCGCGCGCCCATGGTTACGGAAACCGTCGCCAGCACTAGCTATGGGGGAACATTCTCCGCCGCCGTCGAGCACGGAAATGTTTTTGGCGTGCAATTTCATCCGGAGAAATCCAGCGCTACCGGGCTTAGACTATTGGAGAATTTCTGTGAGCTCTGAGCGGCTGACCAAGCGGATCATCGCCTGCCTGGATGTGGATGAAGGTCGCGTGGTCAAAGGGGTGAAATTTCAGGAGCTGCGTGATGCAGGCGATCCTGCACAACTCGCGCGGACACATGCCGCTGCCGGTGCTGATGAGATTGTCCTGCTCGATATCACAGCTACCTCAGGCGAGCGCCAGACGTTGATTGAAACCGTAAAGCGCACCGCGCGCCAACTGTTTATTCCTTTCACGGTCGGCGGAGGCATTCGAACATTGCAAGACGCGGCCAAAGTGTTTGACGCAGGTGCGGACAAAGTGAGCATCAACTCGGCGGCCATCGCCGGACCTGAGTTGATCAGCGATGTTGCCAACAGGTTTGGATCGCAGGCTGTTGTGGTGGCTATTGATGGCAAACGCGGGCAACGGCCGGCGGCGATGGCTGAAGTTTACGTGATGGGTGGACGGAAAGCCACGGGAAGAAAAGTGATTGAGTGGACCAGAGAAGCCGAACAACGCGGCGCAGGCGAAATATTGCTGACATCCATGGACCGTGACGGAACGGGAATTGGCTTTGATTGCGAACTTACCGCAGCCGTCGCCAGTGCGGTTTCCATACCTGTGATTGCCTCCGGCGGTGCAGGCAACGTTCAACACTTTCAGGAAGTGTTCTCCGCAGGCAAAGCGGATGCCGCGCTGGCAGCTTCGATCTTTCACTTCGGAACACATGCTGTGGCGGAACTGAAACAGAGCCTGCTCCTCGCAGGTATTCCTATGAGGTGGCCATGCTGATTCCTTCCATTGACTTGATGGGCGGCAAGATTGTTCAACTGGTGCAGGGCGAGCGCAAGGCGCTGGAGTCAGACGATTTTGATTACTGGATCAAACGCTTTGCTCAGTATCCGCTGGTGCAGCTCATTGATCTGGATGCCGCCATGGGCAAGGGCAACAATCGCAATCTGATCGCCATGATCTGCCGGCGGCTTCCCTGCCAGATCGGCGGCGGCATACGCACCATTGCCAGAGCGGAGGAGTTGCTCGATCTGGGTGCGCGCAGGGTAATCCTGGGGTCATCATTGATTAAAGGAGGCGCAATTGACACGGAGTTCGCCGAACAGTGCGCGGCTTCCATCGGAGCTGAACGGCTGACGTTCGCCATAGACTCGCGGGGCGGCAAGGTTTCCATCAAAGGATGGAAGGAAGGAACCAGCATTGATCCGCTGGCGATGGTACGCCTCCTGGATCCATTTTGTCGCGCTTTCCTTTATACCCACCTTGTCGATGAACGTTGACCGGCTCTGGTGGCGGCGCACCGCCCGCATCTTCACCCACATCCTGCGACGTCCTAATACTCAGGTTCTGGACCTTTGCGCCGGCACCGGCGACATGGCGGTTGCTTTGCATACGCTGGCTGCCAGGCAGGGAGGCAAGCCTTCCATTTACGCGCTCGACTTCTCCCACCAGATGCTGTCCCATGGCCTGAGCAAGTATGCCGCGCGAGGCATTCAACCCGTGGAAGCCGACGCTCTGGCTCTCCCTATTCCCGACAACCGCATGGATCTGGTAGTTTCCGCCTTTGGCTTTCGCAATCTGGCCAACTATGATGCTGGGTTGCGTGAGATCTTCCGCGTCCTCAAGCCGGGCGGGGAAGTCGGCATTCTCGATTTCGGAGAACCCGGCGGCCTCATGGGCAAGCTCTATGCCTTCTACTTCCGTCACATTCTGCCGCGCGTGGGAACGCTGATTTCCGGCGTGCGTGGTCCTTACGAATACCTGCCGGCCTCCGTGCGCAAGTTCCCCGCGCCCCAGCAAATGCTGGCCCGCATGGAAGCCGCCGGTTTTAAAAATGTAAGCTGGACGCCATATACATTCGGAATCGCCGGACTTTACCGTGGAATGAAATAGCGAGGCGCATCACTGAATTTACGTCGCGCGCAGGATGGTAAACAGCAGCATGATCCGGTACAACTCGAAGATTCCATAAACGCCAAAGGTCAAAAGTATCCCGCGCAAGACATTCTGCCAGAGTTTGCCCTGGTAATACTTCCGTAAGGCCAGAAATAGATAGAGGCCAAACCCTGGAAATTCCAGCAGCGTTGCGGCGGTATCAAGTGTGCGCGTTGATATCACGTGTAAAACGTAAAGCAAGGCCATAACAACAAGGATGGCCAGGATCCATAGAAGCCACCAGGCATACGCATGCAGGGAAAAAACGAGATGCTCAACAAAATAGTATTTTCTCTGGCTGAAGACCGGGCGTGCATAAACAGCGGTCAGTAGCAGTGCGAGCATGGGAACCATGGCCAGTATCAAGGTCTTGGCCTGCAGTCTTGAGGTGTGATTGAACTGTTCGGTGAATGCCGCATACTGTTCAGGATTGGACCGGCTTAAATGCTTCTGTTCCAGTCGATGATCAATCATGGGAGGGGCGACGTTCTGTAAAACTGAGTTGTGTTCAAAGCCACTCAGTGGCGGGGCCAGAATCTCCAGTCCGGTGAATGGCTGGAGAATGAAGAACAGGAAGTTGCAGACCAGGAAAAGCTGCAGCGGAGCCATGTATGGCTTGCGCCGTCCACGAAAATATTCGGCGGTGAGCTGTCCTGGCTTTGTAATCAGCGTGCGCAGGCTCAAAAAGATCTTTGAGTCGAGATGAAAGAAGGCTTCCAGCGTCTCAGACAGCATGTGCCTGAGTGAACTTTGCTGGTCATCATGCCGTTTCTCGCCGCAATGCGAACAGAAGGCATCAGTGCTGGCATGACCGCAGGTGACACACGTCCACGTCACTGGATGTTCGGTCGGTGGCATTTGCTGGCTATGGTAGCAGGCGGACCGTCATTTCACGCCTTGATGGCATCCGTGTAAATAGCCATTCCGACCACGGCATCCACGTTCA